>JAAUYL010070386.1_pt1 | contig 37140 bp, 37 predicted proteins | sample 7278011 | NCBI WGS metagenome assembly JAAUYL01 (sample SAMN14350225, study PRJNA611818) | marine sediment metagenome | isolation source: surface marine sediment (1.8m) | place: French Polynesia: Moorea | collected 2018-08
GCAAAACCCCTCCAAGACGCGGAATTGGAGGGGTTTTGTATAGCGGTGTTTGGGAGACGGAAATAAAATAAGCCACCCGGTAGTTGTCATGACAGCAACTATGCTTATCTAATTTCCTGCCGCTAAATGAATATACCAAAATAAGCAGCAACAATCAAACAACTTTTCTTGATGGAATTTTAGTCCAGTTTTTGTTTTTGTAGCCTGAAACCATTGCTGTATAAGGCTTAGAAGTGGATCCACTTTTTTGTTTTCTTATTATAAAAACCAAGAAAAAAAGTGGATCTAGCCAGAAAGATCCACTTAAATATAAATTTGATTTTGGTCAACTTAAAGGAGTTCAATTAATTCGACGGGGCAATATGCGCATTTTGTTTCTGGATTATTTTTTCTATAGTTAACTACCGCTTCCCAATCTTCTGGAGAATTACCAAAATAAACAAACGGATTATTTTCTGAGATTATGGCTAGCATCCCATAGCCTGGTTTATCAAACCTCAGTTTTTCATCGACGCTTGACTTACCGTAAGCCATGCTTTTTGCGTTGGTAGGAGTATAAATCCAGCAGTAGTTAGCTTTATAACGAGTCGCGATCGCAATCCTGTTAACGCCTATCCTTCCTTGTGACAACAGGAGTGAGTATATGTAATTCATTTCCTCAAAAACCGCTTCAATCTGCTTTATGCCACGTCCTACACCCCTTTGATTGCTTGCTATGGATATTTCGTTGACTCGTGCTACTGTGCCCAGTTTGCGAGCAAAATCAGTTAGCTCGAAGTCTTCAGTATTCACCGGAAAAGTTTTACTGCTTTTGGTTCTAGCTAATGTCCCATCTCGATCGCATATAATCCTAGTCCCGGCCCTTAGCATTAGACTTTTAGCTGCGATCGCTTCTTTTACTAATTCTTCCAGTGGCGGGATAATTTTCTTGTCTACTGGCTCCCAGCGACGCAACATGGAATCAATAGCTTCTTCTGGTACATTGTGACCATTGTCGTATTTTTCCTTCCCTGGCGGCGGCGTAAGTCTTTCTGTATGAACGATCTGAACGGCGTACCCATACCGCCGAGCTAATTCGACGTATGGTCTATATTCCCATTCGCGAGAAAAAGTATTGTGTACTGCGATCGGTGTGGCGTCTTTCCGCATAAATTTTTCTGTCATTTTCTGACACCATTTATGCGCTTCTTTTTGCTTGCTGACGTTGTATTTTCCCTGCTCGTCGTATATGCCCGGATATTTGTCAGCGGAGACTTCGTAAACAGCTAGACTTGTCGCGATCGTTGATTTCCCTGTGTTAGTACATCCTCTGATTATCTGCAATATTTTATCCATCACTATCCTCCTTAACTGCTGAAAGCCATGATAGCAAAATGTTTTGAGGATCACTAGACAAACGTGCTAGTCTTTGCTAGCATATGATTAGTTTGAAGAAGGTAATTATGTTTTTCATCGGTAGCTTTTTCAAGAGTCCATTCACAGAAATGGTGGCGTTTTACTACACTGGCAATGGTTGGAGTATGACTCCTCAAAATGCCCAGTATTACAAGAATCGTATTCAAGCCGAGTCAGTCATCAGAAGCAGAAAATTAACTAATTCTATTGTTGGGGCGGTTGCTGTTCAGGAAGGTGCTTCGGAAGGTAGCGAATATGATCTTTCGGAATACAAAAATGAACTGGATATCAGGAACCTTATCGACTATTTCGGCGATAGACTGCAACTATTGAGTATCTCCGAGATTTTCTACTTGTCAAGGGAGATGTTAGGAACAGTTAGTTTTGATGAAGATGACAACGATTCAAGCCTTTTTGGTTCGCTGAAAAAGCTCAACAGAAAAGATGTTTGGTCAATTGTTGAGGGCGCTTTAAATAGCTACGTCGGAGATAAAGTCTCGATTAAGAGAAGTTTATTCACCAAGTACCTACTTCCTGGGACGGAGTATGACTTACCTCAGGATTATTACGCCAGCTTGGCTTATGCTGGCTTGGATCTCTTGTTTTTTGAAGATGATTTGGACGAGCGCAACGTCCAGTTAATAGATGAAGTGACAGACGCGATCGCTGCTGAGTCAAATAAAGATTATACCTTTGAGGAATTGGTTGAAATATCTAGAGCTATTTTGAAAATAGCCCTCAGTTGCGCTGAGCAAGCAACAGATCTCGAGATAAAAGACTTCTTCTCTGATTCCGAGTAAGTAGACCAGTCCAAATTTAGTTAGTTGTAAATTCATTCTTAAGGCAAATAAAATGCAAGGACAAAACGTAGAATCTCTTCTCTCTCAAGTTGTTGAACTGTTGAAGCAATCTCAAGGGAACCAAAAATTAGGCTTTGTTGAAAAAAACCTCTACATCTACCCTGGGAAGCAAGACGAATTAAAGAAAGGAATCGCTTGGTACTACAGAGAAAATGACGAAAACGTGTCAATTGGTGATAAAATATTGCGCGCTCGTTTACTAGGCGTCTATGCCACCACAGTTAAAAATTCTTTCGGCGAGTCCGAGAAATTGGACGTCAAGTTGCAAGGCGACGATCGCCTTTACATCATTCGCACGGGAATTAGCACTGTCGCTTCAAAACGACTCTTACATAGCTTGCTAGCCTTGCCTGTGACTGCTGGGAGCGTTATAGATATAAGCGCTGACGCCTTAGATAAGGCCGCTAGCTTTAATGTTTACATGAATGGTAAACTCGCTAAATTCAATTGGAACCCAAATATTGATATCCAAGGCGCGATCGCGCAAATTCAAAGAAAGCTACTAGGTCAACCATCTGGGAATACTGGATTTCAAGCTCGTACATCTTCGGGAGCAAGGCCAGTGACCAAGCCAGCACAACAAAAACCTTATGTTGAACCTGGGGAACCGGTTGGAGGCGATCGCGGTAAATTGTTTAAACTATTCATTGAGAAATTACTGGAGTACACCCCAAAACTTAACCGGAACTGGGTACAAAACCAAATAAAGCTTTATTCCCCAGATGGCGATATAACAAAGGTTCCAGATAACGCTCAGTTGAACTTGATTCGTGACATTTGTGTTGAGTCAGCCGTTGAGGTCGGAGTTGACCCCACCCAAGCAATGCAAGACTATCAATCCTGTTTAGATGTCGGCAAATCCCAGAAAAGAAAAGTCGGAGATTCCGCGATCGCATTCCTAGAAACCTTGCTAACTTTCTAGGCTCTCTAAATCACTCAAAGCCTTACACATCAACTAATCTAAGACACGGAGTTATTCTCCGTGTCTTATTGTGCTAGCGTACACTAGCATAAAGTGTTATATTTGTTTCAGGTTGAAGTAACGAAAGGTTGAGAAAAAGGTTAAAGCGATATGGCTACTTTGGCTGAAAGGATAGTAGATTTTTATCGTCATGTGATCGTCGCGGCGGTCACAGGTTGCGGTAAAACTACGTTATTGCAGAATGTTATCCAGTTAATTTTAGAAAAACATCCAGAGTCAAGATTTTATTTAAGTTCTTCAAAAGCTAGCCCATGGTTGGGACTCGAGCAGCAATATGGAGAAGACGGCTTACCCAGATGCGTTAATGTCTGGACTGATAAACCGGAAACGATTGAGAAGTTGATTCAACGACTTGAATTCGTTGTAGCAGAATTAAATCGCCGTGGTAAGAAGCGTTTAATTGCTGAGATGAAAGGAGAAGAAGTTGAAGCTTCAGATCCTATCTACGTGGTTTTAGACGAATTGCCTACTACGGTAGGCATTGCTAAAAGCCATGACAGTAAAGCTTTTGAAAAACTTTCTCGGTTAATAAAAGCTATTATCAACACTGGGAGAGAAGACAGAGTCTTTGCTGTCCTTATAACCCAAGGGCACCAGTGTGGGACAATTGGCTTAGACAAAGACGTTCGTCGCAACCTAGGCGTTGTTTGTCTTGGTGGCGGGAAAACTAAAGATTATAAAACTTTGACTGCTGCGATCGCGGATGCAGATTTTATCGAATCCAAGCGCGATCGCGCCATGTTAGACGATCAGTTTAAATTAGCTGTTAAAGACTGCAATGGAATCAGGTTATATCTAACAGACATTGGCGGTTACCAAATAGCGGAAACCGAAATGATGGCTAACCCTGGCCAGTTATTTGAGTCAGATCCAGAATTCGATATAAACGAGTTGTTCGGCGACTCAGACGAGCAGGAAGACGCTTCAAGCACAGAAGATGACGAAATCCCCGCGCCTAAGAAAAGACGCCGTAAATCTGACGACAGCGAAGAATCAAGGCAACCTTCAGACACCAAAAGAAAACGTCGTCGTAAATCGACCGAGAATAATGAAAAAGCAGAAGAACCTACAACCACTACAGCTAAAAGACGCCGTCGCAAATCCAAAGAGCAGACGAGCGAGACAGAAACAACTGAAGCGGTTAGCATTCCTGTTGGTGTGGCGATCGATGACTCCGCTGGTGGCGACGTAGTTCCAGGTAGCAGTAATTCTGTCGTTCGCAGGAAACCGACTGAGCAAGATTACGAAAACATCGAAAGGCTTGATACTGGTGAAACAGTTACAGAAGCTTGGTTAAAAGTTAAGAAGCGCGAATTACTTTTAAAAGAAGAAGAATTAAAACTAAAAATTAACGACAGTTTCAACAAAAACTTATCAGCAGAAACCAAGTGGAATCTTATTACTCTTGGTTATGGTTTACTTTTTGGGACTTTTTATGCGTTTTCACCTTTAACGATCGCATTGCAATCAACTTATAAAACAGCTGTCCAGGTCAAACAAACCAGCCAGAAAATAGTAAAAGCTGGCGATAACACGGTTAAAGCTGTGGGTGAATTTTTCGCAGCAGACTTTCGGCGTCAACCAAAACTTAATGAAAAAGTCAACGGTCACAGGGTGAGTTCTTTGTTTAACAAAACCAGAAAGCATCCTGTTACTGGCGTCGTTCTCCCTCATAACGGTCATGACGTGGCAACACCAACAGGAACACCTTTGTACATCGTTGGTGAAGCCGGAAAAGAAGTGACAGTTAAATGCAGTTTCCAGAAGGGTGGCGCTGGCTTATGGGGTGAATATAACAACGGGCATCGACGCGTTAGAGCGTTCCATTTGGACAAATGCCAAGACGGAAAGTTCCAGTCGGGTCAAATTTGGGCGCGTACCGGAGGAGCTAAAGGCGATCCAAAAGCTGGTACTTCCACTGGCCCACATCTTCACCTAGAAACATGGCAAGGAAATACAGCTGTTCCGCCAAATCTTGGCTACTTGTGGGCGAGCTTAAACGGCAATATGAGCACTCTTGGTGGCAATGTTGCCAAAGCTAGGAAAGAAACAAGTCAAGCGATCGCACAGCAAAGCAGCAAGAAGCTATCAAACGAAGAGTTGAACTACTTCTTAGAGATTGCGTTTGGGGCTGAGTATAGCGGCGTTAATGCAATTAGAAAGTGGAATACTCGCAATCTTAAGATTCGAGTGCACGGTGAGCCTACTAGAGAGGACTCAAATGTTCTGAACAGGGTTATAACAGAACTATCTCAACTGACTGGGCTAAGCATCGAAATCGTTGGCAAGGACACAAAGCCGAATATTAATTTCTACTTTGTTTCTCCAGACAGGTTTAAAGCGATCGAGCCAAATGTCAGACCAGGTAATGATGGGTACGCTTGGACCTACGGCACAAAAGAAATTGAAAAAGCAACCATATTGATATCTTCTAAAACTGCAAACCAACAGTTTAGATCGCATTTAATCAGGGAAGAATTAACCCAGGCGCTAGGACTACTTAAGGATTCACTAAAGCATAAAGACAGTATCTTTTATGGCCGTTGGTCAACAATTCAACAATTTAGCGAACTCGACAAAGTTTTAATTCAAGCTTTATATTCCCCAGCGATCGAGAGCGGTTTTAGTGCAGATCAAGTCAAACAAATATTTAGTAAACCATCCTAGATCCACTTTTTTTCTTGGTTTTTATAATAAGAAAACAAAAAAGTGGATCCATGTTTAAGTCTTACACAGCAACGGTTCTAGACGACAAAAGCAAAAAAGTGACCTTACGCCCCATCAAATAAAGTTGATTAAAGGAGAGAGCAATGAGAATCGAATTTCAGCAGAAGCGGTACGTTGACCACAACAAAATTTTGATAGGATTATCGGCTTGTGTTCTACTTACTGCCACTATCACCAACGAAGCAGTACAAACAGCCGTTCAGGTCGCAACTTTCAATCCTAATAACCACGAAGCAGCAAAAGCTTTTACAAGCCCAGACGGAATCGGTGTTAAAACGATCGCGGATGTGAATAAAGCATTTGCTTCGGTTACGTCTCCTGGAAATATGGCGATCGCAACAGCTGAAGGCAACAGAAAAATTACCGGAGAGAAAACAAAGCTATATGCTGGGCACATTGATCCATCAATGCTGGGTGGGCGGGCAGTCAAGAACAAAGGGTTTTGTAGCAGTTACGGCGGCCATAAAGGAGGCGGGGTAGAGCAAGCTGACAATTATTGCTTGAATCGAATCAAAAAAAGAATTCCTTTATTGCATGTTAAATTCCAGCGTGCAGGCATCAATCCAAAAGAAAATTTCTTTGCATTCTGGAATGCAGTTGATTTGTGGAACCAAGCCGGAGAGCCGGAAGACGTACGCTTTCCGGCTCTGTACGCTCAGAACATTAAAAACGGTATGGAGTCTGGTGCGGCAATACTTAAAGCTAGAGTTGATTCTTTCCGATGGCAAGCCGGAGGGCTTTACAACATTTGCAGACGCGAACCCTTTTACATTAACAAGTTACGCGGACTACAAGGAAACGCCTGGAAATATAAGTGCACAGAGCTAGATCAAAGACGACGCATGACTGCTGCTAGCAAGACTTTGCAGCATATCAGAGGAAAATGACTCAAAATAACTCTTTAAACTCTGGTTTTGATGTGCTACTATTAGTTAGCACCAAAAATGAATCAACTAGAGAAAAATAATGAAAAAAACTACAAAGACAGCTAAGACCCGTTCTCCTGGCAGTAAAGTCAAAGGGAAAAAACCAAGGACTTCTGTCCCAAAAGATAATGTCAAATTTCCTTATTACAAGCATGTAAAATTGTCGCCTTACATGGCAGAGAAATTAAAAAACTTTGTTGCCAGTGGCAGCGTTCCAGGTATCCTGAACGAATCGGACGCTTTCAGGTACTTCTTGGACCAAGTAACTTTGATTGGAGATATTGCCGACGATTGGGCATATTTGACCGAGTGGCTTCAATTCCACTGCGTTTCGATTACGCTAAACAAGCTTTATCCGATGCTTACTCAAGCGAAAGAAAAGGATAAAGCTTATGACGAACTTTTCCGGAAGATGGCTCAGGCAGCTATCAGAATTCTGAATTGTACGGAGATCTCTTCCCTTAAAGGAATTATTACAGCTTGGATCACGATTAAAGAACTGACCGTAGAAGAAATTTACGAGAAAAAGATCCTGGGCAGGATATTCTATGAAAGAAAACAATTTTTTATAAATAAGGAACAAGAGGATGCAATCATCAAGCTTGTAGCCTTGGGATACGCCAAAGACCAGAGTTCTGCTTGCAGACGCGTTTTGAAGGATGCGATCGCAGTTTTAGAAGCAGCTAATCCAACAAACCCTTATGCCGACGAGATAAAAACATTGTTAAACCTGACCGATAAATTAAAAACTTACTTCCAGTACATCAAGAACAGATCTGCTTCTCCAGAGGTAAGACAGGAACTCGATTCTTTTAAGAATAGCTTGATGGTTGCATTTGCCAAACTAGCAATTTATGGTGATGATGACATCTTTTAGACTTGACCAACAAAATAGACTTAGTTAGAATTGTGCTATAGTTGAGTAGCAACTGTAAAAATAAAACTTAAGGTGAAAAGACGGTAAGTACTATGAATATTAAAGATTTAACTGAACTTTTGAACGCTGACGGTGTAAAGGTAAGTACTAATGAAGTTGAAGAAGCGCTTATAACTCTTGGTTTCTCTACTGAAAGCGTAGAAGATAATTACGAAACAATCTTACAATCTTTAGGCGGAGACGTCGAAGTAAAAGCCTTACCTGGTAATGCTCCTGTCGCTGATGCCGGCAGCAATTTAGTTGAAGCCAACCCTGCTCCTGTTGTTATCAAGCCAGAAGAAAAGCAGCTACCTGTAACAAATGACAAGCAACCGGAAGACGGAGAACTTGACGATGTTGCGATCGCGAAGAAGACTTTAAACACCATTCAAAGAAGTGCTAAAACAGAAAGCACATTATTACAGCAAGAGACAAAGGCGATCGCAAACGTAACAGGCTATGCTTCTGGTCAGCAAAGAGCGATCGAGTATTTAATTTCCGAGCAGCAAGGTTTCAGGGATACAATCTTAGCCCATAGGAACGGGCAGTTTGAGGGATTTGAAGAACAAATGACAGACATCGAAAAGAGTCAGCGTCGATTAAATGCTGAGACAGAAGAGCGAATTGCTTTGATCGAAGCTTCTGAAGCTGAGGGGAAGTCTCGGGTTTCTTCAATCCAGGGAAGGATCCGACGGATAGCGTAGACAGTCTTAGTGTTTTAGCTGCAATGGATCGAGCAACAATGGGAATGGTTCAGCAGCAATCAGAGCAAAAGTTCCTAGAAGGGCTAGAAGAGAACGAAATCATTAAGCAAAGGGAGAAAAAGATGCATTTACTTGATGGTGGAATAACTGGAGCCTGCGCGGGAGTATTCATTGGGGTAGGGCTATCTGTTTTATTTAGTCCTCTACCACCATTAATGATTGGCGCTTTGGCTATTGTTGGTGGTGTTACGAATGCAATTGATCAACAGGGGTAGTAAAATGTATAGCAGCACAAACAAAGCAGAAAAAATAGTTAACGCTGTCTTAGATGGATTTCACTATGCCGCTCTAACTGGAGGTCTAGCCGTTATTGCAACAAGCCTAACCGCAGTAAATCCCTGGGTAGCATTAAGTAGCAGTGGAGCGATCGCTGCTCCAATAGCTCTAAAAGAAGATGTTGACAAAAAGAAACGAAAACAATTGGTAGTAAAAGGTAGTAACAGAAATGAAAACATCACGCTTATTATTCCGGAAATCGTCCTCGATGATACTACTCATAAAAAGTAGTATCTTTATTCTCGCCGTCTCAGCTTGCATTCTTGTCGGTGGGGTTATCCAAAAAGAACTAAGCAACCAAGCAATAAAAGATTTTGACCTAGTAAGGATTAGAACTACAGGAAATTTTATCCCGGAAGACGCTGGAATTGCGATCGCAAGAGAATCAACACATACGAGCGATCGCTCTTATCTGTTTGGAGTAGGGACAGCTTTTTTCGCTTTATTTTTCTTAGACTTTCTATGCGGAAGACTTTTTCCTGATAAATAAGCCAACATAAAAAAGAATATTTTACTTGCACGACGTCAAATCAGGCGTCGTGCTTTGCTTTATTGGCGATGGTTTCAGAGTTTTACTTGTCAAACGTGCTAAAATTGAGTAGCATATAAAAAACGAAGTAACTTTTATTCAGGTTGAGAGGTTAGGTAAATGAGACGGGAAATAGTTCGCCAAGAATTAGATGAATATGACGACGAGATCGAGCAAACCGTTCTGCCTCCTTCTCAAAAGGTAGTTCGGATTAAAGGTATTCCTATCCCTGTTAATCCAAAAGCATTTGGGAGAATTAGCAAGAGAACCTGGATCACTCTAGGATGTGCCGGAACGGCTATGTTTTTGTATTTTACACAGGTAGTGAAGCCAAACAACGAACAGACTGTTACATCTTTGAATAACCCTACTGATGTTAGAAATATTCCTAGCTACAACCAGGAGGGGCTAGAAAGTAGCAGGAGCGCGGCTTTAGGTGAAATGGACAGGAATTTTTCGGCTTTAATCGCGGAAGAGAGACAACGCACCATACTGACGATGTCCCAACAATACATCGCTGCTAGTAACAAATACGCTAGCACCAAAGGACATAAATGTTTTGGTAAAGAAGTTAGCTGGTGTTTGAATACTTTTACTAAAAATAGAATAGCTGAGATAGAAGCAGCTGCTCTGGGAACGACCGGAGCGCCTGTTATTGTCAACCAGGGATTTTTAAGCGATACGTTAAGCAAGCATGTTGCAGTCCAAAAAGCAGAAGCTTTGCGAATCGCTAAAATACTTGTCCTACCTAGGGACCAACGCACCAACGCACAGCAACAAGTCTTGGATTTACATTATCCAATCATCAATATAAATGCTGGGGCTAACCTTAGTCCAAGAACGGCAACAGTAGTAGCTGAATACAAAGCGATGACGCGATCGCAGGCCGAAAACGTCACAATAGAAGATCGCCAGATTGAACAGTTATGCGCATCGTTAGAAGAAGAACAACGTAGTCAGACAGCGGCTTGTAATTAATTTTAAAAGGTTGAGGAATAAACAATGAAGGCGTTTTGGTTAGGTGGTGGTATCGCGTCAGCTTTGATAGGGCTCTCTTTAGCGCAGGTTTTAAATCAAGAAGTTCCAACAGGTCAACTGTCCAATGACCAAGCTGGGAAGATTTTTCAAACCTATCACCGCCCTAATCAAGGCTTGGCTAACATCGTTGGGTTTGGCAGTCTAGCTTTTGCAGTGTATGCGATCGCATACAAAGGAATGCAAGAAGATCCAAAACCTCAATTAGACGAGGATGGAGAAGAATTGGGGTCAACCGAAATGAATCTGTTGCATGCGGTTGAGCAATTACAGTATGAGCAGGAAGCCTTGAACAAAAGACGCGCCGCGCTGCGCAAGGTAGCTCAAACGCTAGCAGGTGACATCGAAGACAGTAACGTACTGCCAATAAAGCAACCTGTGAGCAGTGGCAGTGACACACCCAAAGAAGAAGAATCGACCGCGCCCACTAGAAAAAGAAGAAAAAAGAAAGAAGAAGCTAAAAAAATACCTTCCGGCGATGACTTCTTTACTGGTGAGCATGACTGGATGAAAAGTATTGTAGAGACGCCGTTGAAAGTCATATCTGGTGTGCAAGGTTCTGGTAAGTCCTCGCTAGAACGTTGCTTGATGTGGCATCTCAAAAAATGCGGTTATCACGTCGTCGTTATAAACCCTGCCACTACCGAGTCAGTCTGGAAAGGTATCGAGGTTATCAAAGATGTAGAACAAATCAACACTTTATTTAAAAACTTTCACTCGATGATTGATAAACGAGTTGCCGAAGCAGATAGCAAAAAGATTGACGAAGACAAATATTTAAATTACTTAGAATCCAACGCCGGAAACCGCGATCGCGGTCATGGAAAGGTAGCTTTTATTATTCAGGAAGCCAATTCCTATAAATCAAGGAAAGTAGATCTTGAAGCTTTTGGTTCATTCATGGAACTATGCCTTACAGACATACGAAAGTGGGGGTTCACAGCAGTCATCACAGGACAAAGCAAAACGATGTCTACTTTATGTCCAAAGCTTAAAGGGTTCAGCGATTTACTAAAAAGCCAGACAACTTTAATAGGTGAAGCGAAAAGAGATCCAAACGGTAAATCTGTGGCTACAGGCAGAGTTGAAGTTCACCCAGATGGGCCAATAGAAAAGAGCATGGATTGGCGCAAATACCCGAATTTCACATCAAAAAACTTTCTTTTACCCGAAGAGAATCAAGAAATTTACGAAAATTTCTCAATACTCAAAGCGCTACTCACTGACTCTCAACATCCCGCCCGGTCTGGTTTTGACGATTTAGACCGCGACGTTTGGGGCGACGACGTCGCATAATACCATTCAATCCGTGCTATGAATCACTAGCACTTTTGAAAAGCTGGTGTTAGAATTGGAACACAAGGTTGATTTGAATTTAGTTTGATTTTTGAGGTAACTATCATCATGGCTAGACGTACTTCTGACGATAACAATAATAGTTTTGACTTCGATCCTGGTAAGTCCTTGAAAGGTATTTCACTTAAAGCTGGTATTGGTTGGTTTATTTTCTTTAGTGTGGCGCTTAGTCCTGCGCAACAACTAATTGCTGGGTTTGTATGGGGTACTTATGATCAGGGCTCTCCCTTTGGCGTTGCTGGCTTTGCTCTTAGAAACGCCCTCGACTCCGGCGTTAAGTCATCTACACCGATTGGAACTAGCTTCGCTGGTTCAGATGGCGATGCAATGAGACTAAAAGACGCCAATGGAAAAACTATTGAACGTAAAATTCGCTCCAGCAGTTACCAATTGACTCCAAGCACTGTTAACAACGGTAGCTCAAGGTAAAAAGAAATGATCCAAGGATTGAGATGGAGTAACGTTTTTTGGTTCTTCTTTTTCACTATTCTCTTTATTGGCTTAGCTACTGGTAAAGGACCACATAATTTAAACTTGAATGTTCTAACGTGGATTTATAACTCAGGAGTAGAGGGGGTAGATCGCTTAGAGCAACAAAGCACAGAATGGGCTAATGATTTAGAAGAACGAACAATTGAAGCTCATGGGGCTGATAGCTTTGAAGCAAGGTTTCAACTGTGCCCAAAAGACACCAAAAGAGTCAACAAGTCAGCTCTAATGACTTACGCGCAGTACAGAGGTTATAAAGCATTAGCCTTTCGGTCAAGGTCACATTTAATTCAACAGATCGGCGAACCTTACTGCACAAATGGAAGTTCGGACTACTGGCTGGTTGATACTCATGGGTACTTTACCGCCAGCTACAATCCAGTAAGACTCACCTACAGGGAAATGACTACAGCAGAATAAATAAAATAAATCAAACAAAGAGCGATCGCATTAATTCCGCGATCGCTCTTTGTTGTTATATATACTGTGCTAGCAAATAGCTGCTACTATTGAGTAAACAGTTAAAAGGAGGTTGTTAAGTTGCCATGTCTAGTAAGAAGTGGGCATCTAAGCGGATAACAGTAAATCTAGCCAGGGAAGAAGAATATAAACTGGAGGACTATTGCCAGCTAACAGGTAGGCCAGCAACCGACGTCATAAGAGAATTAATACGTTTGCTCCCTGTCGGCTCGAATCTAACAATGAGGGTGTTTGGGAATGTTAACCAACCAAGAATTTAGATTTCCCCAGTAAGAATAAGCCGTTGTAGATTTTCTGCTATCAAAAATCTACCAACTTCGCTCTGAGATTTTTCCAGTTTTTGTGCTGTATTTTTAATAGCTTCGTGTTCGACCGGAGACAAGGAGATACAAACTTTGTATTCCTTTCTTTTCTCCGGTTTCTGCTTTTTTGTAGTGAGCAAGTGTTCATCATACTCGAGTCGCATCTGCCTGAAAAGTTCAGTAATGTTTTTATCTTCTAAATAACTAAGGACAGCGATCGCTTGCTCTTGTCCTTTGTACTCCCTGGCGCTAATAGCGTAATATCTTAAGAATCCTAAGACAGCGGTAACAGGCAAACCTTCTTTCACCCAGACTGGGTCCATTCCTTGACCTAAGACTGATAATTGTATACCGAGCTTAGCGGGTGTTTTTGTCTTACCATTTAGGTAACGAGCTAAATTATGCTCGGAAGTCCCAACCAGGATCGCAAGCCCGTTAACTGTCAACCGAATATCTAATTCGGAAATATTTATTTCATCTGCGATCGCATCTCTAAGATCTTGGTAGAATTGATTATTCATATTTTTCAAGTGTCAATTCAAACGCGGTTAGTTAGTAGCTAGCCGCGTTTTTTGTTCTAGCCGTTCCTACTAGCATAGTTCAATCTAGTAATTGTCTTGCCAGTAGGTAATGATCGCTTTTGTCAGCGAAAGTAGCATAAGTAAAGTTTTTATGGATTTCGGAAGGGGTAAGGATTGTATAAATTTTGTTTAAATCTAGTAATTCCACTAAATCAATCTTTTTGATGCCTCCCTTAATGCAAACCAGGCCACAGTAAAGGAACTCTTCCGTAATCTCGGAAACGATTACATAAGCGATCGCTCCCTTACTCTGGCGATCTACTAAGATTTTGTGTCCAATATTACTTGTATTTTGTGCTAATATCATATAGCATAAAAGAAGATGAATATGATTATATCTTTATATGTTAAAGGTTTTAGACTTATTCGCGGGTATAGGAGGTTTCGCGCTTGCAAGCGAAAAAGAAGGCTTGCAGACTAAGCAGTTCGTTGAGATCTCACCTCGAGCGCAAGCTGTTTTAAAGAAAAACTTTCCCAGTGTCCCAGTCCCAATTCATGGGGATATAAGGACTTATATTCCAGACCAAAGCTTCGACGTTATATCGGCTACTTTTCCTTGCACGAATACGTCTGTAGCAGGCGATCGCAAAGGAATCGTAGATGGCGATCAGTCGAGTTTATTTTTTGAAGTAATTAGGATTATTAAAGATGTCAGACCAAAATTCGTTGTATTTGAAAACCCAACAGGATTGCTCGATTGCGGAATGGGAAGATTGTTACGGGAAGTTTCCGAAATCGGGTACGATGCAGAATGGCAAACTATCAGCGGCCCCAGTATTGGAAGCCCCACAAGGCGAGAAAGAGTCATCATCATCTGTTACCCTTCCGACTCTAGTTTCTGCCGAGGGAAGAACAGGGCGAAATGCTGGGCAGACACCATTCGAGAAGAGATTTCGCAAGTTAGGGCTAATAGCCACTTCCCAAGTATTGTCGGCGCAAGCGATGGAGCTTATTCATGGGTATCCGATCAACTGGACACGCCCGGAGTAGAGAAGCGGACTCAGAAACACCGAATGCAATCCAGGGTTTTAATTGGTAAAACTCTTATCCCCCAATATGCGCAGGTAGCAATCAAAAGAATCAAATATTTAAATTCCTTTTTGGTTGACGCCGAAAATAAGCAAGAAACAAAACTAGAAAGTGCGATGCCTGCGGCTATCCCCTTGTGGGTTATCGCGTCCGAGGAAGAAATGAATTTATCTTTTAGTATTACGACTCAAAGAGCAGAAAAGTTAGGAGTTCCTGACCCATTGAAAACAGGAGTTAAGACGGTTTCCCGCAGGGACTGGACCGACAAGCACGCCCAGAAGTGGATCAATAACTTCAACAATGGAAACAAGGTTCATCTGGCCTGGAGTAAACTTCCTATGGCTAAGGGAGCTAAAAAGCTCGGGACGTTCGAGTTAGTTTGCGCACCATATAAAGAAAAACTGTCCGATATTTCGTTAGAAGACACCGTTGCCGAAGGCGGGTTTTGGGACACACCCCAAGATTATATAAACGAGTTTAGCAAGGGAAATCCAGACCGCGAAGTCTGGGTAATTAGATGGAAAAACTTCAGACCCATTGAAAGTTTGGTAGATCCTAGGTTAGAATGTGCTAAAGAAGAGCAGCACGAAACGACAGAAGTATTGGTAATTGGTAATCATAAGGCAGAAGAGGCAGAAAATATGTTCACTTTCCCTGGATTAATCGAAATCGAATCTCAACAAAAAGAAGTTGACCAAAGGATTCAAGAATTAACTAAAGAGTACGACAGATTAGAGGTAGAAAAACAAGGTATGGTTAAGTTGAACGAAGAAGCGATCGCGTGCGTCAGCAACATAGAAGAAACCAAAGCTCAATTAGATGCTTTGAATGTTTCTCAAGAAGATGTCGAAGCATGGGGCCGCAATATACTCCATGTATTGGGCATGAGCCACTTGATTCGTAGCGAAATGACCGACGCTTTGAAATCTGCCAACGAAGAGAACGATAGATTGTTGGCTGATATTGAGGATATGAAAGATGAGATCGCTTCATTGAAAGAAGAAAATGCTGATTTAGCAATGTCCGCTAATTCCGGCGAAGAGACGACATTAGATCAAGTAGTTTCTTCGATGCGGGAAGAGATGGCTGAAAACTTGGCGACTGTAAACAAAGAAAATGATTTTCTTCGGTCTGAGATTGCCAGACTACAAGGCGAAAATCAAATACTAGAAGATGCTAACCAAGAGTTGAACGACCAGATGCAAGACTTGGTTAAATGTGCTGAGCACAATCGCGCCTTTCAGGTTGGCGATAATGTCATGGAAAAATCCACTAGTCTTGTTGGTTCTATTGCTGATATTACTGATGAAGGAATCGAAGTTTTCTTTCATGGCGAGCACAACCAAACTAAAACTCTGAATTTAGATGCGATCGAGTTTTATAATCCTAAAAAATTTGAGATTTTAGAACAAGTCGTAGTGAATGAAACTCAAGAAATTGGAACTATCCGCGATTTATGGGAAGGCGACGACGGCGTAATGCTTGCAGAAGTTTCGATCAAAGAAAATACACTTTTTGCCATGAGAAACGAATACAGGTTTGATGAATTAACCGCGATTAGCAAATAATGATTAACTTGGCCTGTACGCGTTACGTGCGGGTCAGTCACAAACACTTGACACTTGAGGGATTATGGTGATGAAAGAATCTACTTACCCAGTGATAAGAACAGAGGACATCAAACAAGATGATGACAAATATTTTATTCAGTTACCTGAATCAGCTAAAGAACACTTCAAGGATTCAGAAAGCTATGTTTTTCACTGTGTTTATGCTGATTATGCTGACTGGAATGGAATTGAACTTATTTCACCCCACGGATACGAAAGCAAAGTTGTTCCCATAACTGAACTATACGATCGCATAAAACTAACAGAAAATTCAATACTGAGTTTTGACTGTTATCATCCTTTGTTTCTGTATGACTCAGCCAGCAACCGTTTAACCCGATGCGGCGAAATAACAATATTAGAAAGTTGTTTACTTCCAGAAAAAGACTCAACAGACCCTCACTTCGACGAATACAAAAATCCTCCGAACTGGGACGACGGCGAAGGTGAATACATTCTAATACTGTAAAAGAACATCTTAAGGTGAATAAAAATGGCTAAAACAACTACAACCAAAAAGAAAAAAGAATTAATCCTTCCCCATCCCAGGGAATCGGAGGTAATTAAATTTTGGATATCTGGGCGCGGTATAGGAAAAGCTAGACCTCGCTTCGATCGCAGAACTAGTCGAGCTTATCTTCCTGGCAATTACAAACAATGGAAAAAACATGCGTACGACAGCGTTTTAGCTGCGAATCTACCAGAACTACCAAAACCGTGTGAGATATTCTGCTACTTTGTTAATTTCCTCAGTAGCGATAGCGACAACCTTTCTGGTGCCGTAATGGATGCCATGCAAGACGCGAAGGTTATTGACGGCGACAGTTCATCTTACGTCTTACACTCCGACGGTCAATTTTGCACACTGACACCAAAGAAAGGCGAAGAAAAGAAAATCGGAATTTTGGTAAAAGTCTATCCTTGCCAATTAAGAGAACTTCCTCCAGAATTCCTGGAAGGGGTGCGAATCTTTAGCTAAATATGAAAATACGGTAAGAAATAAATCAGCGATCGCCGTCCAAAAGCGATCGCATTTTATTACTCCCTCTTATCAAGTTTATTTGATTGATTTTTTTGCTCCAGTTTTTATTTTTATCGCCTGAAACTATTGGTATATAAGGCTTAAAGGTGGATCCACTTTTTTGTTTTCTTATTATAAAAACCAAGAAAAAAAGTGGATCTATATGGTTGTCATAAAAAGAGTTTGTTAAGTAGTACAGAATAATTAGTGTAAAATATTGCAGTTACTGCTATAATAGGACCATACCGCCCGAGTGGGGCGTAAGGTTTGTTAAGGTATTAATCCAAAAGAATAAGCAAGCAAGAAAATGAAAAATAATCAACAGATAGCCCCATACTCTGTGGGTTTTGACTGCGGGAACGGAGCAGTTAAAAGTAAAATCACAGGACACAACCAAGAATTTACTATTTCTTTTCCTTCATATTTCCATAGGGTTGACTGCCGTTGTGGGCGGCATACTGATGATGAAGGTGTTATTCGTTATTTAGAAGGTCCAGAGGACAGTCAAGTAGCAAGAGACTTAAAAGATCAGTTGTTCGTTTGTGGTTCAGAAGCCGCCGCGATCGAGACATACGAGCAAGTCGTGAATAACCAAATAGATGGGAAAGTTGTTCTAGCTTTGCCAATGTTCCTGGCGATGGTTGGCAAGCTACGTGATGAGAATGATAAACCGGTGATTAGAAAACGCTGGGATTTTCGGGTAGTAGCTTCAATCCATAATGCTCCAGCTTATGGCGATCGCCTAAAGCAGACCTTAGATGGCCTTCATAAGGCAGTGATTAATGGCGAAGAGACAGAAATAAATATCGTTGTTTTGGACGTCTTTAATGAAGGTGATGTCTTTTGTCCAAAGAACAAAGAAGGGCGTAATACAACCATTCTGGACTTAGGAAACGGTACCAGTTTAGTTACTCGATTCAACAAGGACGGGAAGCTACTACCAGACGGGAAAAAACGATTTGGTCACGGCGTCCAAGAGCTTTATCGATTAATCATGGAAGATCCAGAGTTCGTTCAATCCCAAGGATTTGGTAATTTAGACTTGCTTCGGAGAGCAGTCGAGGAGAGCGACGGGACAAAGGTAAAGTACGGTTACAACCGACATGCTACTGATATAACAAAAATCTATACTCGCAATCTTCAGAAGTGGATTACGGATTATCTTCGTGATGCGCTTGATCGAGTAGACAAATATCAGCAAATGAACGATCGCGTGATTGTGGTTGGGGGTGGCGCGTGCCTGCCCAAACTTGGAACTCAATTCAAAAAACGCCAATATGAATTCAGCGCTAAATTTGCGCCTATCAGTAATTGCAGAAAACTGCATGAACGCTGCAAGAATCAAGTAGTGGCTGAGGAGGTGTAGACATGACACAGGATAAAGACAAGGGCAGAATTCGTGTTGAAGTTTGGGCTGTGTTGAGGGATAGGTTAAAGGAAAAATGTTCCAAAGAAGGTCTAGAACCAAATCAAATCGTCAATATCTTAATCGCACAGTATTTGAAAAATCCTGAACTGGTGATAAACAGCATGGGGCAATCGACCGTAGACTTTATTGAACAACCCCAAAAGGAAAAAATAGTCTTAGCTACTCCAGAAGGCATTGAAGCCCCAGGGACGCAATTCTCGACTGAGATAGAGCAACAAGACGAAGAAGACGAAGTTGATTTATTTTGAGGATTATAATAAAGTACAATATTACCAATTTAAATAGTACTGTGAGACCGTCAGCAGCAAAGCTGGCGGTTTTTTCGTGTGTTAAAATCTTCCTGGATAGTTTGAAAGAAGATACGCAATATCTAATCTAAGGAAATAAACAGAGTACCCGTTTTATCGCGGGTTTTTTATATGCTGAAAACAGGGAAGACAAAGACAAGGAAATTAGTCGGTTTTCAGGCCAAGACCGAAGAGGTTCTGCTGATATGTACGGCTAAGAATCTTGTCAATGGCAGTCTACAAAGAAAAGGCAAAAAACAGATAACAATGGCGGCTTTTCTCAGAAAAATAATATTAGAGTATTGCAGAGTGATCGTAGAAACTGCGAAGAAGTCAAACGGCAAGTAATATTTATTTGTACGCCAGAACTAGTGGATCTTGGAAAGTGGATCCACTTTTTTCTTCTTCTTTTATATATATAGATCTAAAAAGTGGATCTATACGTAACGGCTATACAGTAAAGGCTACAAGCCATAAATCAAAGAAACTGGATCCGATCAGTGAGACTACTGGATCCAGTTTTCTAGTTTTTAATATTTAGTTAGTTTCACTGTCGGGTTATATAACGGCGATCGCATACAACAGGGATATAAGAAAAAGTTCTTAAGGTGAAATGATGAAAACTTTATTTATCCTGGTTGTTATTGCAGTGACTTCTATTCCAGTGGCAGCTGAAACACCAAGTAAATGTGATAGCTCAAATATAAAAAAACTGTAGTCGTAGAAAAGCAACCGTAGAACAAATCAATAAATTGTGATCTGAGTAGTGGCGGATTTGTTCAAATAGAAATAGATTTATTTCAATCGCTAGTGCGAAACCCCCAAAATACGATACAAAATCCCTTGCTAAGGCTTGTTAGTGAGGGATTTTACTTTATAATGGGCTTGAGAACGAACTGACGATTATACTGCTGTTGATTGCGCTACCCTGTGCGTTCAACGTTCACTAGTTATTACCAATTACTATTCTTACAACGACTTCACCCTACCTTTTTCTGCCGGTAGGGTTTTTTGTTGGTATTTTTACGGAGGTTTTAGCGATCGCATTTAGAAGTTCTAGGGATATACGGGTGTGACTAATTGCTGGCACCTATAAATTAGTTACATAGCAATCAGCAAAGTGATATGAACGTTTTGAACAAGACCAAAGAACAACAGACAATTGAACTACTAACCAAGGAAATTGAAGCTTTACGGAGTCAACTAGCCAGGTATCAGATCGATAAAACCTTTGGTATCTTCACCAGGAATGCATTAGAAGATATCTGGGAAGAGATTGATAAAAAGGAGTTAGCGATCGCGTACATCGATATTGATGATCTTAAAAAGCATAATTCGACCGATGGCATGGACGCGGTAAACACGAAAATAAAACGCGCTGTATCAAAAGCGTTTTCACAAGTACGCGGTTCAGAGCGTTTCAATAAAGCGATTGGCAGATATTATTCTGGCGATGAAATGGTAATTATCTGCCCATTGGCCGAGATCTCTTTTCCTTGTCAAAGGGTAATGGATAGTTTAAAAGAAGATGGTATGAGCGCGACCATAACGATTACACCTTACAAAGGCGAGAAAACTTTAACAGAAGCCGTTAAGTATGTTAACGATGAAAACCAGAAGTGTAAACTGATAGGCAAAGGTCAGATATACTTGGTTTAAACCCACATCCAAATGTAGTAGTAATAGATAAAAAATACCGTTACGGGAATTCCCGTAACGGCTTTTTGATAAAGGGTTTTTTCTGAATGAGTGATTGCGTGACTCATTTGTGACTACGAAATAATAGCATAAACTTGAATATTCGCTGGAACAGGTGTAAGTTAGGTAGTAAGCTATTGAAGCTCAAAATCGCATAAACTTTATCTACGAATGTTTCTCCAGCCTTCCATGACACAGGGAAGGCTTTTTACTACAATATCTTTGAAGCAGTTAACATTAGTTTTTGATAACTACTCATCAACCCTTGTATTCTTAATGCAAGGGTTTCTTACTGTAGATCCACTTTTTTCTTGGTTTTTATAATAAGAAAACAAAAAAGTGGATCCATCTTTAAGCCTTACACACCAATAGTTTCAGACTACAAAAACTAAAAAGTAGATACAGATACTTCTTTTTACTTTTTGTATTCTGAGGGGTAGTCTTTTAAAAAAGTTATGCCAAGGAAGAAGAAAAGAGCGACGCCGAAAGGGTTTGGAAGTGGCAAAAAGCGATCGCAACAGAAAGAAGTTGTAACACCTAGTAATCCTGTCCAAAATGATAAAGACAGCGGTTATTCAACTTCACAGCTATCTGTGCTGTTTGGTATGTGCGAAGGGCAAATAGAAGGACTGGAAGATGGGTGGAAATCAATATTTGTTGATGAGACTCCACTTCAGAATGTTGATGGGAGCATTAATTTTAAAAATGTGCGCGTCGAATTTAGGGATGGTGCGTTATGGCAACCTTCCATAACTGCTTTTGGCACTAGTGCGGGTTCTGAAACTGGGGTAAATGCAGAAGTTGAAAACGGGTTCCCAGTGACGCGCACCATAAATCAGCAAGGTGTGTCTGAGATTATTGTCAGGCTAGGCTTCAGAATGGTTGCCTACGACAACCAAAATGCAGCAAAACGAACCAATATCCATTTTAGAATCTATATCCAACAAGGTACTGGTGGTTTTGCGTTGGTATACGATCGCTCGTTGCATGCAAAGTATTCCAGTGCAGTAGAACAGCAATATTCGTTTGGGGTTGACCCGAATCAAACAACTCACTCTGTCAGAGTGGAAAGAGTTACGCCAACCAGTACCAGCGAAAAGTTACAGTTACAATTATCTTTAAATTCTATAGGTACCAAAATATCAGCTAACCTCAGATACCCTGGGACCGCGCAACTAGCTTTAAGGATGGACGCAGATCAACTTTCTGCAAGCAGTGATTTTAGGGCAATTGTTTATGGTTTAAAACATATTTACCTGCCGAATAACGCATCGATCGCAGGCGATCGCGGCCTGAATTATAGCGGGACATGGGATGGCACATTAACTAATGGCTTGGGTAACGCGTGTACCTGCCCAGCCTGGTGTTTATATGATTTATTGCAAAACGAGTATTACGGGTTGCGTGAATACGTATTAGAACTTAATCGGTATACTTTTTATGCTGTAAGTCAGTGGTGCAATGAACTGGTGCCGGATGGGAGGGGTGGAACCGAACGTAGATTTGCGTTGAATGTCCATATATCAGGAGAAAATGAAGCTACCAAGGTACTAGAAGATATGTTGTCTGTTTTCCGTGGCATATCTTTCTGGTACGAACAAGGTATGTCAATTTCTGCCGATCAAAGAATTGATACCGTTTCCTGGCAGTTTACCCAAGCTGATGTAGAGGACGGGCTTTTTACATACAACAGGTCAGGGCTGGGTTCAATGCATTCCCGTGCTTCTGTTACCTGGAATGACCCGGATCAATTTTACAGGGAGAAAACTTTAATAGTTGAATATCCGCCAGCTGCCGCAGTTTATGGGCGTCGGACTATTGATTTAAATGCTTTTGGTTGTACTTCCCAGTCTCAAGCCAGAAGGTATGGCTTAGCTTGGCTGGTTGGTAATTTTATTGAGCTTGAGTCAGTCAGCTTTAAGTCCGTGGTCGGTCAGTCTGCTGTTCCTGGCCAAAAGATCGCGATACTCGATACACACGCAGCTAACAAACGTGTCGGAGGTGTAATCACAAAAGCAATCTCAAATCAAATCACGGTTGATTCTGCGTTAGATGTGACACTGCCAGCGTTTATATCTGTCGGAAGAGAAGACGGTGTTGAAGAATATACGATAACTTCTGTTATAAATTCGATTGATCCAAGCACTGGGGATATTATACCTAACGTTGTGCTGTGCGATCGCACAGTAACGGCTGAAGCTGGGGACTCTTGGATTATTGGAGACGCGGTGGTTGAACCAAGATATTACCGATTGATAAGCAAACGCCAAACGGAAAACCCAAAAGTAATTGAGTTTTTGGCTATCCCTTACAGGGAGGACAAATATAACGTAATTGATTACGACTATGAATTACAGATACAGCCACCAACCCGCCAGCTTTACCCAAGAACAGTGGAACTTCCAAGTGCTGTATTACTTTCTGGCGTCGATCAAGGTACTGAGAGAAGCAAACGGACTGCGATCGCAAGCAAGCAAGAAGAATCAGCTTCACTACTCGTTGAGTGGGGAGCACCAACAAATCCTGAGTATGTCAGGAAGTTTATAGTTCAGATATCTTCTACAACAGAGGACTATGCAAAACAAGAAACAGTAGATTCACTGCAAAGAGAATTTACTTTTGATAATGTCCCAAACGGCACATATCAGGCACGAGTCCAAGTGATGGATCTGTTGGGTAATCACTCCGAATGGCAATCTAGCAATGTTTATCGAATGAGCGCTTCAAATATGACACCATTACTTCCCGATTTAACTGGTAGCTGGGAAGTCCTAGACTCGTTTAACACCGGGACAAGGACAGTAAATATTCTTCACAACACAACCAATAATCAGTACAACGTTGAAATAATCGCGAACGAGGATTTAACTTTTGCGGCACTTGGGAACGGAACTGATGGTGTATTAAATTCAAATCGACTAATAGAGGGCATTTATGCATCTAATCTCTACGTGTTGGAGTGGGTCGGTAATCTAGACGATTCCGACTATGTAGATTTCATCTTTGCAAGTCCTACAACAGGCATAGTTAAATACGTTAATCGATTCAGGAATGGTGTTCCAGAATTAAATCTTGAAATCGGTCCTGGTATGGATTCCCCACCCGAACCCTATACTTCCTTGCAGCTAGTTGCAGTTTCAGAAATTCCTTCTACTGGCGAGAAGTATTTGGTATTCGCTCATGTTTTCCATTGTTTTCATCATTATATGGCTGTAATAGAAGATGGTACCTTCGCTTTTAAGCGTTGGGAATCATACAGCCATCCAGCCGTTATACGTGGCTCAAGGAATCATTTACTAGTAGATATAATTCCTGTCTTGCACGGCGCGATCGCAACCAGAGCACTGATATTCAAATCTCAGGTTGCTGGTGAATTGGTCGTTGTCTATGAAGACAATAATGAATTTTTTGTGCTTTCACTTAACTCGATTTCGGGACCGAATTTAGCGAATCTTGAATACGGAAAAGGCTTCGTAGATGAAAAATATACTTGGAATTTCTACATGAGAGCACAAGAAACTACGGGTAACTATGCCGGAAAGGTTTACGTGTGTCAGCGGTACTCAGACGGTTTTTTACAGATAACACCTTTGACAGCAGGCGCAATTCACACTCATTGGGATTACTTCGGCGGAATAAACAATTTCACTAAAGAATCCCAAGATTTTTATGTTGTGTTTCAAAATAACAACTTTTCTAGAAGCGAAATCCACGTTTGGAGAATGGATTTCAAGGAAGTGAGCCGGACATACAATTACCAGTTACTAGACAACCAAACTACGCAATGGAGTAACTTCAAATTTCTGTCATCGCATATTTATGGTGGCGCGCTTCTGGGAATGTTTTTTAGAACAGATACGGATAACGGCTCCGGCCAGTACACGTGTTATCGCTTTTATTTTCCGTTGCTGATCACTTCTGGTTATCACGAACGCTTAAATTACGGATTATTTAATGAGAACGTAGAAGTCCCTGTATTCATCTGGAGGGATTATTACAGCACAATAATCAATACTTTCTTCTTCATTCCAGATCCGGCAGGAATGAAAGCTGTACGAACCATCGAAAAAGTTGAGCGCCTGATTGCTAACTGGGTTGACGAATCAATATATACCTTGGTTCGCGCTTATGCCCCAGACGCCCAAAGACACGAATATCTGTACTTCAAAAACCAAGCCGGTGATTACTTTTACCTAAGATTTAGCGCGATCGCTTTTGATAGTTACTATTTAACGAAAACTAATGATTTTATAAAGACTAAAACCTGGACAGATACAGGTAACGTGACTCTTAGCCAAGGGGAACGATTGACCGCTACAAATTCAACCGGAGCTATCAGCATAACCGGCCCCACAACTATTACTTCTTCTGTTGACTGCCACTACGGCGACTATGTCTTAGTGTTCCAAAACAATATGGATTCCGGCGAATACACTGGGGCTTTAGTTCGTTTTTGGATCGGCGATCACTCCAATGGGATTCAGGTTTCTGTTTATCACCAGGCAGGAAGTAATGCTGTATTAGACCTGGAAGCAGGTGGAGTTACCCAGCAATATATTATTTTCAGGGACTGGTTAAAGACTCGTTACTCCATAAAAGTGTCGTGGACTGCCGGTAATTTAGACCTGTACATCAACGGCGACAAATACACCACAACAGCATTTACTAATGTTCCAACGGGTCAAGGTGCGCCATACATAACAAGAACTGATACTGCTCCATGGAGCGCAGACGTGAGAATTGTTGAGTGGTTTTATGTTGCAGAAACAGACATCCCTACATACGACAACCAATTTTATCTACTAGACAACAAAGGATATCCATATACCAACACGGACGACTACCTAACAAAAATAAAAAGACTTCCGCCATACGTTGAACCAACAGGGTACCTCTCCCCTAACTCGCCTATAACAAAAAATAATGACAACGGCGAAAGATGGATCGTCAGGCAAGGAGAATCTTTTGAAGAGTAATACGGCATTACTACAAAAGTAATCTTGTCTTACGTTTGTCATATTCTGAAGCACAGAAAAGGACGAAAAAAACAAGCAAGGGCTAATAGGTCTGGAGGGGCGTAAGGGGCGACAAGTCCCCAAAGCCCTAAATCACCCACATCAATTAACAGCTTGATAAATATTGTTTAAATATTTGATGTGCTAAAAATGTTGATTGATTGATATTTTTACCATAAAAGATAGAAGACTGCTTAAATATACGTTGAAATGCGTGTCAATGTATATTTAAGAATTTCAATGTATATCTAAGGCCGAAAAATGACCTGATTTCAGCGTGTCAATGTATATCGAAGCGTTTCAACCTATATCGAAGTCATTTCGCGTGTCAAGGTATTTAATAATAAGAAACAAGAATCCTTGTGGTGTAAGGCTTTTAGCGTTTTTAGCTCCGATATAGTTGATATTTTAAAAATTGCGACGCCTGAAGCCCTTGCTGTGTAAGGATTCAAAAATCGAAAAAATCTAGATACATTTAATTTGTGACAACAAAATAAATTTAGCTTTTTTAGTTACTGTTAATAAATACTTCTATCTTTATTATTAAAACTATTAATAAATAATTTTGAGCGATTTTTTATCTATTGGTAGATGGCTCAAGAAGGGCGCTACGCCCGTAACGGGCGAATAGGGCGGTGAGGTCTATTTGGGAAAAGATGTAATTTTATGTAGTTTTTGAAGTGCAAAGTTTATTGAGCTAGGGGTTGATTGAATCTTCGCGAGGTGGTTTAAAATTTTGAGAGAAGTTAAAGGAGGCGATCGCTGTTATGGAATCTCGTGTTCTTGAGGTAATTAATACAAGATTTAAAAATTACAGGGAAGGTTATGAGGCGTTTGGCGGTACAGATGAACTCATCCTAGTAATAGATGAGCCTGTACCGTTAGTAGAGATGCGATCGCCTTGCTGCGACATGAAAGAAGATTTCGTGGACGATAAGACTTGCATCCCGCCAGTGGTTCCATTTCGTACGGTTAGGTACAGGCTTAGACAGTGTTATGACTCAAAATGTAATTTTTGGTGGCAATTTGTTGAGAGCTAAACATGAGTGAAGGCATAAAAAAATCGCTCACAAAAAGGGACGTGAGCGAGGCGATTCGATAAATAATAGCTATAAAACCATCATAATCTGCTGTTAACTAATCGACAATAATCAATGTTAATTGGTTCCTTCTAGTCCTAAGCCTGGACTTTCTGTTTCAGTCGATGTCTCGTTATCAGCAGATCCTTCTTCTCCTGGATTTTTATCTTCAGACTTTTCTTTCCCTTTTTTTGAATTACCCTTCTTACCAGAAGACTTGCTGGTTTTCTTGGTTGTAGATTCTTCTAACCACGCGATCGCACCACAATCAGTATATCTTTGGTAATCTGGATGGTTCTTAAGGGTAGATTCCTGAGTGGCAGATAAATCATTAATTCCTGGGGTTAGGGCTATTTTGTCGAACTTGTGCCGAGATCTGGAACCAGTGCCTAGCATCTGAGGCTTAAATAAAAGTTTGCTCACTTGATTGATCAACTCGCTGTAAAAATCTAACCTAACTAACTAATCTATCTGGATTTATGCTGATTCTTTGGTGATATCAACGTATTGGAACGCATCAGGATAATTGATCATAGTTGGGGTGGTGCAAGAAAACATCGGAATGATTTTCTTGCCATCTTTGACCTGGTGGTACTCTTCGGGCATTAATTCCGCGATAGAGTTTTCAATAATACGGTTAACGCAACGTTTTACCATAGGATAAACAACGATCCGATCGCGGTTTGTGCCAGTAGTGTGTACACCATTGGCTTCGAGGTAGTCGCTACGATTCTCTTGGGTAGAGACGATTCTTATCTTGACTTCATCGTCCCGCTTACCGGTATTGAGACGATTAATAATGGTTTCCTTTGCTGATAGCCCAGTACCAGCTAAAGTTGTTTCAATCAGTCTGAAATCGAGTTCTGTTGGGATTAAGATTTCAGTGGGATGTTCTACTGTGTTAGTCCCAATAACGGCATCCTTAACAAGTTCTACGAAGAACTCAACTAATTGCTGTCCTGTCGCAGTCCATGCGTCAAAACTAGAGTTAGTTTGGGGCACCAACGGATTATTTAAAAATCCTGCTCCAATTGTTGGATGTCCACATGCCGCGAACTTATTCATTTTTTCGGCGATCGCACGTCGGGCTGTCGCTAACTTTAGATCGTATGGATCGACGTTGTAAGCGATCGAGCTTTGGGAGCGTGCATAAGCGCTTGCCCTTTCTCCCTGAAAAGAGAACGCCATAGCTGAAGCGACCATGATCACCTTGTAGGTGTCTTCGCCTGCTCCGATCTCAACTAAAGGAATATCGAAGTTATCTCCGATAATTGCGGCGTCGCCGACTTGTTTTAAAATGGTCGCTACGACTTCTGTAATACCTGGTGTAAGGGTTGCGTCGGTAGGAATTAAATCGCCGTTCTCAAATGGCAAGTTGCGAAAACTTTCTTCTAAAATAAGCGGCAGTCTTTCTTGTAAGTGCCGAAATAAATATGTTGCAGTCATTTCTAAAGGTAATTAGTAATGGGTAATGGGTAAGGGGCTATCCGGGGTAATTCAAATACAGGCCGGCTTTATCGCCAGCAGTACCTGAAGTACTGAAAACAGCGGGAATTGCAAGCGTGTTAGCTCCGTCAGCGGTCATTCGGAACACATCTTTATTTACGCCAGTACCGGCTATATGAATATAAGCTGGTGCGCCTTGAGTGACGTTCTCGTCAATCGGTACCCATATTTCACCTTTTATCAATACAGTCGCAACGCTCATTCCAGGCGCGGGACTCGTTCCGATATTGTTTGCAGTGACATCAACCTTACCCGGATACCCCATATTGCCATCGGCATCCAAGGAATGATTATTAACTGCTTCAAAAGCTGCAGTTCTTCTTAAAATCCCCAAGAAAACAGAGGTGTTGTCAACTGACTTAACAACGTAATCATCCATGGAGCCTTTGAAAGCTCCACGACCAAATAACATCAATTCGGTTGATTCAACAAATACAGTTTTCTCCAGGATCTCTTGTCCTGTCACTAGATCGCCAATATATCCCTTGGAACGACTAGGATCGGTTAGATCTGTGTAATTGGTAATAGGCATTTTATTTTATTCCTACCTCCGGCTTCTGGTGTAATTGCTACGAGCTTTTTCTCGTGATTTTTCTTGTGGGCTGTTTGGCTCAAAAGTTGCTGAATCAAGCAAGCTGGAATGCATTTCTACGTTCAGCATGGGCGATCGCTCAGAAACCTGCTTTAACCAGTACTGGATACCAAAGAACTCTTGTTCACGTTCCTGCTTGGTATCAACGGTAAGGTAACGCTGAAGATCTTCTTTCGGATCGTCGCTAAAGACTCGGAGAAATTCTTGCCTGGAAATTTTGCAATCTTCCAAAAGCTTTTCAGCTTGGCTTCTAAGATCGCTGTAAGAGCTTGTAACTGCATCTTTTAATGCGATTATTTGAACTTGCTCTTTTAATTTGTTTAAGTCTTCAACTAACCCGGCGTTACTCGTTTTTAGAATTCTGTTCTCGGCTAAAGATTCTCTAAGAGCCTTTCTTAGACTTTCTGTCTCAGTAGGAAATTCGACTTCACTAGTCTTTTCTTCTACTTGCAAGTTTTGGTCATCAGACCTTATCGCCGGATTTGGTACTTTTTGCTCTTCTTCCATGTTGTTTTCTGGATGAATTGATTTAATTTCAGCTATAACTAGCTCTCTGATTTGCTCTTTTAAAGCAACCGGGACCACTGCTTCTGCCTGTTGGCTTGAAACTGTGCTGTCTTGTCTCGTTAGCTCTTCAAGCGCTTCTTCTGTGAATTGCGATCGCGTAAAAGTGAAGGCTTCTTCCCCTGACTTATCAAATCCAACTGTTGGATCTGCTGGAATATCCGCCCTGGAAACCTCCAGAAGCGTAATATCTTTTGCCAGTAGAACCGCTGGCTTCGTTATTTTGCGATCGCCATTAGGTAAATCCTCGAATTCACCTTTTTGTAGCAACTCATATTTACCAACTTTGTAACCAAAGGAGATGCCTCCCGGTATACCATCTTGGACGTCTTTTAAGTAATTTTCGGCTTCTTCGGTACGTCTTAGCTTGGTAGAACACCTGACCATATTGCCATCGAACTTAACTTCGACAACTTGACCAAGTTTTTGACCCCAATGATTATCTAAGAAAGGACATACTTTTTGGTCAACTCTTTCTAGATTCCAATCGGCAGGATCCGACGAAACGACTTCGTCAAACTTCCAAGTGGTGCCTTCCGGCATGTCGCCACGCCAAAACGCATATCTCAAATAAGGACGAGTTGAGCTGAAACTACATTCAATTGTTCTACTTTCTGTTTCTTCACCAGCAGCGGACAAAGCTACATCGCTTTCTAAATAACGATGCATTTGGCTTTCACTTCCTTCTTTTGGTGGCTGTTTAAACGGTTTCTTTCTATTCATTTACTTCAGTTCGTATATCAGATTCATTAGTGCTGGGAGCATTACGGGATGTATTTGTCCCGAATCATAGGATTCTAAGAGCAATCTTGCTGTTTCCTTGCTAACCAGACCATTGTCTGAATCATCATCAACTTTGTAAGGAAGAAGGCTAATTTCCTCAATCTTTGAGTTCCCAGAGAACGCGCTATACACCCCACAAAAACCACGCGCACTAGTAAGACTTAAAGCGTTGATTTCATCTCGTCTCTTCTTACGAAACCATTCGATCGCTTTATTTATACCTGTTGTATCAGATTCCCAGAAGTTCTCTTTGTAGTCTGTGCATCCATAGTGCTGGAGTTCCCAGCGGATCTCGTCCCAATCAGTTGGCTCTGATTCTCGGTATTTTCTGAGGGCTTCCCATCTAGCAAAAAATCACCATCACTAATTCCCTGTGGTTCGTCTTCTGGTAACTTTTCCCCTCTAATGTCAGCACGATAAGCCGCATACAGCTTATCGACGAATCGTGGCGGGTCACTGGCACGCGCAGCTGTTGGAAGATTATTTACAGTATCTTCAAGGGTCCAATCCCGATCACCTTGTTCATAACCAATACCATCACTGGCCAACAAAAACCCAACGGCCCCAGGCTCAACTTCAAAAGCTAATTTATTTACCTCAATCTCAACAAAGTTGCTACCAGTATCAAGAATTTTAGCTATCTTTATTTTTTGACTGTCAAATAAGAAGGTATCCCCAGACTCGATCGCATACCAAGGTTTTGTTACCTTAAGCTTAGAATCGTTATGGCTTATAACTTCCAATGGATACAGTAAGCGATTTTGCATTAGGTTGGTAACGGTTAATATCTTCAACCTTGGTGTGACATCTTTACTTAGAGTAAGCATTCTGGCGTTTTCACTCGGTAACAGGTCATCGTCCAAATTTCCTTGTGGTGCAATCTCTGTCCCGTCAGCTAAAACGGCACCATAGTAATATTTCTGCGCATCTTCGCGGCTGAAATTATTCTTTCTGGCACAGCGATCCAATACCGTAAAAATAATCTCGGTTGCTTGCTCTTCTTGTCGTTCCAAGATTTGAATCTCTTCTGGAGAAGTCAGCGGAGTAGCAAACCCTTTAAAAGCAAAGTAACCTTCCATATCCCCATCGACGACACGGTACACTTTATCGCGTCGCTGCCCGAACGGATTGCTAAGTTTTCGACGTCTACCCATTTCTAATAAACCTCAAATATAATGCCAAAATTAACTCTATATAATTCGCCTGTTTCGTAGGGAATACGAGCTTCAGTGTTAACCGGAAAGTTATACCGCAACTTTTTTAAAGCATTGTCAGTATTGATTAAATAACCCGAGTTACTCCGCTCGATCGCTGATACATCGCCATCCTTAGACGGGTAAACAACTAAATCAAGTACCCACTTCCGACGATGCCCAGGCATCTTCTCTGACTCTCTGGCGATAAAACAATGCAACCCTACGCCCACAGGGCTATCTGGCGGCTCAACGTAAACCGCTGGCGTCCCATCAGCTAACACGCCTAACTCGTCGCTCAACAACTCCGCTATTCGTGCCCTAACTTCCTTGACTTTATCCATACTCCTTTATTTAACTCAAAGAAGCTTAACAGAGCGATCGCGCCCAACGATAGAAACAAGATCACAATGCCTTACACACCTTGGTCAAAAAAAGAACTGAAAATATTAAAAGACAACTACCCAACCATGGGAGCACAAGTTAAAAAACTGTTACCAAACAGAACAAAAGGTGCGATCGCAACTAAAGCACGAATCATCGGAGTAAAAGTAACCGAACCAATTCCTTTATCCAAGAATCGAGCGAGTTACTTATTCCATTAACCATACAGATCCACTTTTTTTCTTGGTTTTTATAATAAGAAAACAAAAAAGTGGATCCACCTTTAAGCCTTACACACCAATGGTTTCAGGCTATAAAATATAAAAAGTGGATCTAAAAATTAGTTAATAAATGAACTACTTCGCATTTAATCAACGCTACCCGGATATACAGATATCAAGCGAACTGTTTGAAGTGTACCTAACGGATGCCAAAGCGGAAACTAGCCTTATCCAGTGGGGCGAAATGAAACCAAGGGTAACTTTACTCCTGGTGGCTCATTACGCAACGCTACCCAAAGCAACCCAACAAGAAGACGACACGAACCAAACACAAACTGGCTCAGTAAAGAAAATAGAACTAAGACATGACGACGGTTACACGGTCGAATTCTCCCCAGAAAATGACCCAAACGGTTCATTCACGGTCACGCCGTACGGTAAAGAATACTTGCGGTTAATCAGCTTACTCGAACACGCTAAGAAAAATAACCCAGCAAGCTCAACTATTACCGTAGGCAACCGTAAAGCTAACTTTGACAACCCTTTTAAATAACTTTCCGCTATTATTGAGTTACACAAACAGCCATATTGTTTGTAGTTACTTCAAATTCCCGCGATCGCTCACTCAACCTGGCGATCGCTTTTTATTTACCCACACACTTAAGCGGTGCCGGTACCATGCTATGATCTGTATATAGTTAAGGATAAGACCAAGGTAAGCTGTGTCATGAAACAACAGATCAGGCAGAATTGCATTAACGCCCTAAAGAATGCTCACACAGATATTCACCAAGCTTTAGGAGCGGCTAAGAAAGATGATATTAGGGGCTGTAAAGAAAAAGCTAGACTCGCATTGATAGCGATCGCTAATACCCTCACAATAATAGAATAGAGCTAATATTAAACAAATAGAATAACCGATGAATAACAAATTGTTCCCGCGATCGTTGTCAATGGCGATCGCTTTTTATTTACACACAATTGATAGGTGCCGGCACCTGTGATATAATCAGGTTAGGTGAATGAGAAGTTGAACGTGAACATATTTGTTTTAGATCGCGATCCGGTATTGGCCGCCAGTCAACTGATTGACAAGCATGTGGTTAAGATGACTTTAGAAACGGCTCAAATACTTTCTGCTGTTTGCAATCTAGCCGCTAGGATGAAAGTGGCCCAATATAGAACCACGCATCCAAACCATCCTTGTACTTTTTGGGCGCGTGCATCTAAGCAAAACTTTGACTGGTTGATTCGTCATGGACTAGCGATCGCAAACGAATACACGAAGAGATATAAAAAAGTCCATAAGTCCCAGGCAGTTATTGAATGGTGCCGCGACAATGCGCCAGACTTGCCTGACATTGGTCTAACTGATTTCGCTCTAGTTATGCCAGAACAGTACCGTGGCAGTGACGCGGTTGAATCCTACCGTGTTTTCTACAAAGCAGAAAAACTTGGCCTTGGCCCACGCACGGTTGTAATAGAAAGTCATTGGGATAAGTTCCAGGCCGGAGCGCGCAATTACCGCGAGCTACAACGTCAAGCCAAGCTTTATCGTTCCATGGGAATGATAGATATTAACCTTCGCAGCAAGCGAGAAAAGCTTGAAGTTGCGATCGCAAAAGCAAGACTAATTTTACAAGAAAATAATGAAGCAAGATTGACTTATGCCTAACCAAAGAAAATATCAACGCAGAGAAATCGCTATTCCCCCTGAACTTTACGAAAAAGCAAAGGCCCACGGGAAAAGGCTAGGACATCTAAGTTTTTCTGAAACTGCGATCGCAGCCTTTGAATCTTGGGTAAATTCTCAAAATAAACAAGCAACCGATCAAGAGACTGCGCTGTAGTTCTGCTCGGTTGCTCGTTTACTTGTAAAGCTGAGAAGGCGTTTACAAACAAAAGTTTATCGTACAATCAAGAAGTACACACGTTTATTTTTAGACTTCGTTTTTTGTCGGACGCCAAGCTGGAACTTTCTGGCTTGGTGTTTTGTTTTGCAAATAAAACTGAAGAATGGATCCGCTTATTCAATCAACTTTATTTGATGGAGTTTTGGTCAAGTTTTTAATTTTATAGCCTGTAACCATTGGTGTGTAACGCTTAAACATGGATCCACTTTTTTGTTTTCTTATTATAAAAACCAAGAAAAAAAGTGGATCTGATTATCTAGATCCACTTTTCGGTTAAATATATATTCGGATTTTAATTATTTTTCTTTTTGGTTTTGAGTCGTCGTAGCTTCTTCTTTTTTGGGGCAGAAATGCCCGGTCATCTCACAAATACTTTTCATCTGGCGCTTCTTCTTTCTTCCTCTCCTCTTCTTTCTGCGAGGACGCCTTCTTTTCTTTGAACCTTTACTTTGATTTATTTCCTCTGTTTTAACCCCTCCATCGTCGATTACCACGGGCTCAGGAGACGAACAATTAAGCTTTAACGCCAACAACAAATCAATCATCTTTACAAATTCACTCGATAATTTAATTTATCCTCCGCAAAACTCGATTGCGATCGCTAAAAATACTGAACAAATAACAAGCGATCGCGGACTACTTACGTATCAACTTTATTTGATGGAATTTTGATCCAGTTTTTAAATTTATAGCTTGAAACCATTGATATATAAGGCTTAAAGGTGGATCCACTTTTTTAGTTTCTTATTATAAAAACCAAGAAAAAAAGTGGATCTATGTGGTTTAATATGAAAAAGTCAAAGTTATTAGGTACCATAGCCCTGCTTTTGCAGGGCTTTCTTTGTGTCGAAATACCTGATAATATGCTCTAAGCAGGTTGACTTACTTTATGGTTTAAATAGGTCAAATCTTTACGATTCATTCACTTTTTAGCTTGCAATTTCGGTTTGTGATATGCCCTGTTCCATTGCAGGGCTTTTTATTTTTCTCTAGAAGGATTGGTTTCTGCAAAAGCTCCGCGCCTTGGTCTCCCAAGGCGCTTTACTGTTTGGCAGTTGATTGTGCTAGTCAAAACTAGCAAGCCTTGACTTATTTAAGAGAAATGGTATTATATATTTATAGGGCTGGCTTAGCCGCTCTACTTTTACAGCCGTGCAGCTATGTAAAAGGTGCCCACCGCTCAAAGAAGTGCAAGCATGATTGGACAGACCCGTCCCGAAAAAACCTGGCTGATGCTCCCAGTCTAGTAATTATACGCCCTAATCCGGAAGCCCTAAAAGCGGAACGACAGGGAAGGGAGACAAAAAAGTTGCACTAAGCCAGTTAGCTCGAAAGGGCGCTGAGGGCTGAGATCCAAAAGACTCAGACAAACAAAAACAAAAGAAGTAGCGTTTATTCTGGTTGGAGCTTAGGCGCTGGTTTTAAAAATCATTCTGGTTGGAGCTTGGTTTTTAAGTACCGAAAAAAAGTTAGCTTTAATATGCTGTATTCCTTGGGGATAGAAATTAAACCTTGTCATACGTAAGCCTGGTTCCGTCGCAGTAGAACATAAGTCGCCGGGTCGCTCGACTTAACGAGAAGCAAGACTTTAAGGAACCCTCGTAATTCAGGCTGCTGAGAATCACATATTAAGCTGATTATGTCTTCAAACACTCGATTAGTTACAGGAAAAATCCTTAAAATCGATGGGAGCCCTTGGGTTAACACAAGGGTGATTATTCGATTGACAAAAGGTTCTTACACCTCGACTTCACAGTTTCCACCAAACACGCTGGAAGCTTTGACTGATTCAGAGGGGAATTTAACGTCAGGTAATAGTCCAGGCGTTAATTTGTGGTGTAATACCGAAGGCTCGATCGCATCTCGGTATGAATTTTTGCTACCTAGCGACAAAATCTTGGTCGATGTGCCCTATGGAGACGGTACACCGATTGATTTAGCGTATTTAAGGGCGCAAAGCGAGACGTCAACGCCACCAGAACAAGTAATTCTGGATTACATCGATGACGCGCTTTCCGGCACAGAGCAGACAAGCTATGTTGCGGCTGAAAGTGTCAGTGCCAGCAAAGTTATCTGCTTAAACAGTGAAGGAAAAGCCAAACAAGCGTCGATAGACGACTTCACCGAAATAAACACGGTAACAGGAATTAGTAAAACAGCAGCGGATCCCGAGACTTCCTTTCATGTCGCTGTCGTGGGAATTTACAAGGATATTAACTGGAACTGGAACCCAGGTGAGACATTGTATCTCGGTTTATCTGGAGATATAGTAAGTATCCCTGACTTGGCGCGATCGCATATCGTGAAGATAGGGCGGGCGGTAAGATCTTCCGAGATTTTTCTTCAGATCGAAGTAGTTAAATTAACTTAATCCCCAAGGCTGCAAGGTCTATAGTGGTTCCAAACGTTACGAGAGCCACTATAAATGAGCACTAACAAGTTTTTAACCATTGTTTCTGGTCAGAAGACTTTAACCACTGCTATCAGCACCACGGCAGGCGTTGCAGATGCTAACAAAGTTATTGCAACCGGTGCCGACGGAAGAATTGCCGAAGCATTACTACCTGTAGGTGTAGGTGCTGAAGTTATTACAGCTGAGGCGTCAGAAGCGATCGCTGCCGGTAGATATGTAAACATCTGGGATGATAGCGGAACGCCAAAAGCAAGATTGGCTGATAATTCTAATGGACGCCCAGCGACAGGTTTCTGTCAGCAAGCCTACAATAGCGCTGAAACGGCCACAATTTATCTTGTAGGTATAAACTCAAATGTCACAGGGCTAACTGCCGGAGAATTGCAATATCTGGCCACTGGAGGAGCAACAAGCAATACTGCTCCTACTGCATCCGGTACTTTGATCCAAGAATTAGGAGTTGCGATCGCAGCAACCGAAATGACTTTCACCTTCTCTCCTAGCATCAATATTCTTTGATTTTTGGGATCCACTTTACCGCTTGAAACTATCAACTTTTTTTGATGGAACTTTGATCCACTTTTTGATTTTATCGCCTGAAACTATTGGTGTGTAAGGCTTAAAGGTGGATCCACTTTTTTGTTTTCTTATTATAAAAACCAAGAAAAAAAGTGGATCTATGTGGTTTATTTCATTATGCTTATTGCTATATTAGGCTTAATGAGTTTTGAATATTTATTGTGATGCCAGATGGTTCCCATCTGGTGTTTTTGTTTTTATGAAGA
>JAAUYL010030481.1_pt1 | contig 36685 bp, 51 predicted proteins | sample 7278011 | NCBI WGS metagenome assembly JAAUYL01 (sample SAMN14350225, study PRJNA611818) | marine sediment metagenome | isolation source: surface marine sediment (1.8m) | place: French Polynesia: Moorea | collected 2018-08
CATGAGAATAGAATTTAGGACCTTTTAGGCTTCTCGCACTGCCATTTTGTATAAGTAAACATTGAGTCATCCGCCGTCTCATCTTTTGTTGTCAATATCTTACAAGTGCTTCGGTGGCGGCGGCTGCCGTTGTCTCAGTTTTCTCGCACTGTATTTCTAATTTGTTTTGTAAACAAACGACATCGTTTAATCACTAATCAGATTCAGATCAAAACAGTACGAGGTCGAAAACGTATTGCCCGAAATTTAAATTACATCCGGATAATTGCAGAGCAGAAAAAATAGTGAAAAACTAAGTGCTTAATGTACATTTTTTGAATCGTCATGGCGTCGACAAAGTCGAACAGTAATGGACAGGAGAGTGCTTCGGAATTGTCGGTGAATTTAGTCGGCGATGCGGGTCCGCGATCCAATGTCAGAAAACACCTGTACTATCCTCATCGAAATCAGGGTAAGGATTCACATTTTTTTCAAGTTTTGACATTTTTCCGCGCTGTTTTCATTGGCAAAAAGACAAGAATTCTGTTCAGATTCAGCACAGTGTAAGATTCGGATCAGACAAGCAAAATTGAAGCTATTTGTCAACCGCGTTTCATTGTACAAACGCGCTGTTGTTCAAGAACCGTAACGATTCACGCCCTCAAAACACCTTGTAAAATAGATCTTGAGTCTCGCAATTTAGTTTGTTCTCTATATCTGGCCAAATCGGATCAAGATCAAAGGAACGGCAAGGTAAACAACAGCAAGATCAAATCATGGATCAATAACACGTAAATACTTAGTAGTCCTCAGTTGAAAATCATCATTGAAACTTGACGCAATATCTAGTGACAGTCCATTCCGGACAGAGTTTTTGACAATGAATAAATCCAAAATGAATAGAAAATACGTGTCTGACTCAGGTTCAAAATCTTACTTTTAAAAAAATCCGTGATATCCGGCGGGAAAATATATCACATTATTTCTCAAGTTTTTTTAACCTTTTGTTTTTTCAGGACAATTTTCAAGATGGCAGTACCTGAAACCGACATTTGATATCAGCATGTGGAATCGCGAGGCCCTGAGTCAACTGGGTTCGACTGTCAGCGGTCTGTTTTTATTGGAAATTTGAATTTTCCCGCCAAAAATGTTCATCTAAATATTTCAGGACTGTACGCGACTCTGTTGGTCGTGATATACATGGCCTTTTCCTTCACGGAGTTGGTGAAGTTTCCGCTCCTGAAGGAATACCTCGAGATCAAGGGCTTCTTTGTTTACCTTTACATCGTGAGCAACTTGTACTTTGTTTACGTTTTGGGCTTCGTGATTTGGCGCAGCGGAAGGGACGATCCGGAGCGACCTCTTGTGGTAAGCAAACTTGTTTATTTTTGTCACACATATTCGATATTTAGTTGTTTACAAATGAGGAAATTGGCAAGTTTAGATGATTCAGTCATTTTTCACGGCTGATTTGAAAAAGTCGCCCAAAAAGCGGGCACCCTCTCCGTTGGCTTTTTCGTAATTGGGAATCTCGGCCTTCATCTTGTTGAACCACGCCTTGGCCTCGGGGTAGGCCGCGAGGTCGAAGTGGCCGGTGGCCTCCATGCTGGAGTAGGTAGCCATGAAAGCCAGATCTGCCAGGGTGGCGTGATCGCCGCCCGCGGCGTATCCCGTGGGCGTCACGAAATCATTCACCCATCCCATGACCTCCTTGAATCTGGTGTATTCTTTGTCGCCTGGTTGATTCGAGTAGTAGGCAGGTAGCATAAGAGGGTACTACAAACAGTTACCTTAATTAAAGGTTGCGTCCACAGCTATGCATAATTGCTTACCATAATATCTCCGACCGCTTTAAAGAAGGTTCCCATTTCAAAGTATAGCCGCTGGTTCACGACAGCCTTTGCCGTAGGATCCTTGGGGTAAAGCTTGTCATCCTTGGCATATTTTTCCACCAAATAAGCTGCAGCCGCTCTGCTTTCGTTGATGATAAAGTCCCCGTCTCTGACGGCCGGAATGTTGTGCATAGGATTGATCTGTAGAAAAATGGAAATAACGTTGATGTACGTAGTCATGAAAAAAATGACTATTTATATAGTAGTCACCTTCAAATACTCTGGAGACAAGTTGTCGCCTTTCAGTAAGTCAATCTCCTTGTGATTGTAGTCCAACCCGATCATGTTGCAAGTCATGAAAACAATCCTGGAGGGAGCCGATCCAATAGTGCCATAAACATCGACAGTCATGATTTTTGATTGTTTCTCTTCAGTTTTGTTCAATATTTTCACTATTGGTCTGATGTTTTCGCTGAACTCAAGTGTTGACACAGCGGGGAGTCTGAATCCACACGCCCATATTCCTTGCTGCATGCATACATTTGAAACTAGCCGAACATAGATACTTGTAAGTACATTGACCTGTCATGAACAGTACATACTACATAGATATATTCCTATTTACACTTTGTACATGAAAACTAACTTCAAATGTGATGCTAAAGGATCCGATTTTTTCTTCCAGGTTGAGAATGACAAAAGTCACGGCAGCCTTACAATTCGCTATGGAGCCATCATTTTCGGACTGGGAACATTCATCTACTTCCTCATAGAATTGCTGACTTTCTTTGAGAATCCTGTAAGTCGACGATCGTTTCTCCGTGACATCACTTAATCAATTACAATCAATCTCCAGATTGGATCGCCCTGTTATCACGGAGCCTTGGGAGCCAACAACTTCCTGGCGCTGACGTTCGTCTTTCTCCAAGCCTACATCATTTTTATGTACCCCAGACTAAACTTACATTGCCATCCGTTTTTCAACAGGTAGATAGTTATCCTTTAAAAGACTGATTCAATGTCAATTGACACTGTGATTAGACTAGGGACGATGCACATTGTCGCGACAAACATTATCATTTGGATCCGGACCTTGATCAAGGAGTCTATGGAAGAAATTGAGGAATACGAAGTTGAAGAAGTTGCTGAGGTTGTAAATGACAGATGACAGTTGTCAATTGATTGTCAACTTAATCATGATAATTCTAGGGAGAAGATCCTGATGGGAAATGCGATTTCTTGCTTGAGCGCATGAAAATCATGGAAGAGATGAAACACGAGTGCAAAAAGTACAGCAACGACTTCCTCCGGGACGACATCTTGACCAAGAGCAGTCCCTACCTCTATCCATTCATCATTGAATTCGCACTCATCGGAGCCTCCGTTCTCCTCATCATGTCCAACCATATCGGCAGAGTGTAAGCCTTTACTTCTAGACTATTGGACAATCTCGAAAAAAGATTATTTTCGTTCTACAGGCCTGAAGGAGACGAAGTTGAGATCAACCGGGTGCACAAGCCACATCCCATCAGGTGCATCAAGAAGAGTGATCTTGCCCATACAATGAAGGGAATGGTTGCTGGTTTGATCGTAATCGGCATCGCGATCTCCAATCTCAGCATATTTTTTGGCCTTGATGGACATGAAGCCACCGAGGTAAGATCAAATCAAAGCCAAAATTGCTTTCGTTGCATGGATGCTTTTTGCCTAGGATCATGCCGAGTACGTGTCAAAAATCTCAAATACAATCATCAATTTGGTAGGGATCGGTGCCCTGATCGTTGGAATCGCAGAGCTCCAGCATCTGGAGCCAAGAGAGACTTCTGACGAAGGATTTGATTTGGACATGGCGCTCTTGAGGTAAACAAGACTGGAAATACCAGCCAAAACCCGCTCGCGCATATGCTCAACAAAACTGAGATCTACTAAAAATTATTAAGAACTACTAGCAACTACTAGGAAATACTGGAGACTACTAAAAATTACTGTCATGCTTAGACATGCTGAGAGAACCTAGAGCACTGCGGTAACTAAGTCAACTAAGATCTACAAAGATCTACCAAACACTACCAGGATCTGCTAAGAACTAAGTACTAACAACTACTAGGAACTACTAGGAACTACTAGGAACTACTAGGAACTACTAGGAACTACTAGGAACAACTAAGGAACTGCTAGGAACAACTTAAAGTGACATGGAGGAAGTATCCTATGATAATGATAATGATGGAAATGACGATCAACAACAAAGTAACATTTAGACCCTAGCGAGCAACTAGCTCGCGGGTAAAAATATTGATCGCGATCAAGATCCTTGATAACTTTTTTCTGACCGTCAATAGGTTCACGTCGTTCTTCTCCTTCATGTACATGATCTTTACCGTAATCACTGGCGCTTTCAATGATCACGTTAACGACTTTCCGAACGAGTTGCACCTCATCAACGGTGTCGTGGACCTCACGCAGGTCTTTCTCCAGATCTGCTTCATCCAGAATCTCAAGAACAAGGTGAGCAAAGCAAAGATCATGAAACTCGATCCTAGATCCTAAATCGATCTTTTTTCAGGTCCCCACGCAAGATCACCAAGCAGTGATGCCTGGCCGCCAAGTCACGATTTTCCTCTTCTTGTTCAACTTGGCCCAATGGATTGTGTTTACCTTTGAGATCCAAAAAGTCCGGGCGAGTCCGGTCGAAGAGGGTAAGTGATTGAATAACCTGGTTTCTTTTTATATCAACACAACCCCGTTTATTTGGATTAGATTTCTACGGGTTCATGTCCTGGGTCATCATTCAGAGGGTAACCCTGCCCTTGGCGGTCTTCTTCCGATTCCATAGTGCGGTTGTCAGCATCGAGCAATGGAAGGAGGTGTATGTCAAGCATAATCACACTCCGGATTGTGTGACAATGTCCGGCCAAGGAGCCAAGACGATCGGACAAAATCCCCCTCCTCCTCCTCCACCATCAAAAATCAGACAGCATCAAGAAATCAGCATATGAGTTATGAACTATCTATGATCAATGTACAAACAAATTATGAATTGAAATGCAACTGTATGTATATTTTTGTAACTTTTATGGATTATTGCAAACGAAACGAAAATGCACAGATTAATAAACAGATATGCTTTCCGAGAATTGGACAAAGAGCTTGATCATGTTCAACTTCTTCGTCGTTTTCGCAATTTTGATTCAAAATGAAGTTTTTGGTTGCACCACCAAAAACTTCCCGTTCAATGCTGGATGTCATTCAACCAAGCTTTGCCATGGAAAAGCATCTCAGACAACTGATGTCCCTTTTGAGGTAATTATAGAGTCAGTGCCTGATTTTTCTTTTATTCACAATTTTTTGCATAGATAATTGCCGAGGACAAGAAAGGACAACTTCGGACGAATATTTTCAGAGAGGAAGAAGTTAAACTAACGCTGAGAAAAAAGTCGAGGAATGGCGCCGGCATGAGAGGTTTCGTGATTTCGGCAGTCATTCCAAATTCCGTGGACGCGGTGGGCACCTTCAGGCCTGTCGACGAGAGAGACAAGTAAGTTTATAATTTCTGGCCATAGCTTTTTAATTACCATAATTATTTGCTTTAACAATAATTATAGGGGAATCGGGATTGACAGCTGCACCAGCATTGATCGAGATAAAACATGGAAACATGAGTTTGCACTACAAAATTCTACCGTTAGCCATCGCGGAGAGTTTTTCAGGGAACAAATTCAGGTTTACTGGAAGGCTCCCACTTGGTTAAGGTACCAAATCCCATTAATAATAACACCATATTTGGGTGTTTTCACAAGATAATTTCAGGGCTAAATATTTGCCGACGACAGTAAGTTTCAAGGGAACAGTGATCCAGGATGTGGATACGTTCTGGACCGACACAACTTTGGGCCAGTTGGATCTGGATTTCAGAAGTTCTCCGGACTTGCTTGTAAAGCGACAAACAAAGAAGAAAATCAACGATAGACGCTATGAATGGCTCTAATTTTTATACAGTATTTTCATTAAAAAAATAATGAGCATGTGTTTTCATTTTTCGATCACGTCGACGTTAAAATTGGAGCTTTACACAATAAGGCACATTTTTTGTCGTCCTAAGATTCAAAGATAAGGCCTGCTGCCCTGATCTCTGGCAAGTGTTTAGTTTTTTACAAAACCATATTTTAATTTGAGTCTCACAAAACGAGGTTTCAAATGTAGCCTCATGAGGGACTTGACGAAATTTTGGATATAATTGTCAAAGGAGTTCTGGATTTTCCTAGTTTTACCCCTAGAGCTAGACTCTAGCTATCCACCATGAAGCCCTTACATGGTGTGCTCTTGCTATACTTATGTAAGCCTGCATCCTTAAACACATTTCAAATACATTTATAGTAATTAATTACTGTCATTAGATTGCATCAATATCGTTTCCGGTGACATTATTACAACCAGAGCCTTGACAGTGGAAGTTTACATAGGAGATGGATTGGCTGGAGCTGTGGCTCTTGGGGCAGATCCAGTGGCAATGTAATTATTGTGCATTAACCTGAAATTAATTGCCTAATCATCCAATTTTAGTGCTACGGCAATGTTCAACGCTGCTGTAACAGCTCACGCCACAGAAGGATTGACTTTCACTTTGGCAAATACCATCACAACCTCACCAGCTTTGGGCATCCAATACGCACCGGTCGACGCGAGTAGTCTTACGTAATTTATTTGAGTGCAATTAATTGCAGTTAATTACAGTAATCATCTATTTATCAGGAATGTAGTCACCCACCTTGAAAACAACCCGAGCAATACCAATGGCAATCTGGACTCTGACATCATATTTGTTGCAGATGGAACTTTTGGAGCGGCGGACGAAGATTTTGATGGTTGATCTAGAGTCGCATCTAATTAATTAAACAATGAATACAAAAATTAATTTGCAGCTCTTATCGGGGCTATTTGCAGCTCAGACTGGAAAGACCGCGTTGTCCTCGCCACTTATGGAGTTTTGACTGGAGATGGAGGCACTTGGGCCAATATTGTTTGTCTTCATCCTTAATTACTTAATGATATTACTTAGCTTAATTATGAAATCAATCCTCTAGGCCGCAATTCAAGCATTCGGAACTCTTTTTGGTTACCCACCAGATTACAACGATGATAACAGCCAAAAGACCTGCGATATCACAGGAGGCGTCTGCAATGGTGTCGGTGGATATATGGACCAATTTTCTGAAGTAAAATCTTTCGTGTTTTAAATTCAATCTTCAATCAATGTCATGGATTCATCCTTTAAGGGACTTGGAAATGTTTTTACATGTTGCACTGAAGATGGACAACGGACCACTGACATTTCTTGCTTTGGATCTTTTGGTAAGAAACTAAACCACAACGGTTTTGTGGTCACGTTGGTACAATATTTGTTCCTCATTCACTTACAGATGGAGATCCTATTGGAACCACAACCACGACAACCACGACAACCACGACAACGACAACTACAACCACAACAACGACGACGACCACTACAACAACAACAACCACTACTACGACCACAACGACCACAACAACTACGACCACTACAACAACCACATCAACGACCACGGAAACCACGACCACGGTAACCACAACCACGACAACGACCACAGAAACCACGACGACAACAGAAACCACAACCCTGGACACGACCCCGACAACCACGACCACAACCACAACGACCACCATATCAACGTCAACGACAACAACAACCACGACCACGACGACCACCATAACCTTGCTGATGACGACGACGACCACGACAAGTAAGAAAATACGGGATCAATCATAATTCATAGATTGGTCAATTTTGACGTTTTATTTTCAGCCACTACTGAAAAACCGCGGCGTTGCAACGATTACGCGAGAAGGGCCAAATGTCGATTCTGGAAATACACCCGCCAAAAATGCTACAAGAAAAGATACGTCTGGAGACGGTGCAAGCACACCTGCGGAGTCTGCTGAACAATCAATTATCTAATTTTACGTTAAAAAATCCACGCAAAATAGAACTGAAATACACTTTTTTATTGGTGGCGGGATTTATAGTAGCAAATCGCAAATCATGTTGGGACAAATGTAAGACTCGAATTCTTGCAAATGATGTAGATATCTTTGGGTTAACAGTGAAGCTCTTGTGATGGAATCGGAAAAATCTCTTGAAAATGAACTGGCTCGGTTGGATTTGTATCGAATTCTATTGCTCCGATTTTTGTCAACTAGCCTTTTCAGAAGTTGATCATCCAACTCGAACTTTTCCTCCATTGATAAGATCTGTCGCTCATTGGTAAGGCTTCGTCCTGCAGTGTTCATATTCTGAAATATTTAATGATTCACTATTGTACACAATCTCAAAATTCAGTCTAATGATTTAATGACCTGGTTGTTGTTGTTGTTATTGTTATTATTATTGTTGTTGTTATTGTTGTTGTCATTCGAATTGGAGTTGAGGTTGTTGATCACGTTGCCGGACAGGTTGAATCCGATCAGGAGGAAGCTGATAAATCCAAACGCTGAGAACTCTTGGCCCGGAGGACAAGGGGGCTTGGCAGCTCTTCCCTCAAACTGCAAACAAAAGAATAGAATCTCAGACTTTTTTTGCAAAGATGCAATTGCAAAAATGCGGGCAATTTTTCGCTTGATGTAGGTGATTGAAGTAAATTGGTTTTGGTCTGAGATTCTGAGCTTGCACTTTTCCATCATTACTGCAAGAATCATGGAAACTTTCAGAAGTGCTCTTTTGTCAGAGTTGTCGACTGAATTAGATTTTAGCTTGGCTTATCAACATCAATTGGATCTATTGCCCGAGTCAAGCTGTGATGACATGGCATGTGTGGAAAGTCTTCGGAAAAGAATTCAGAGAAGTGTTACCAGTCCGTATTCAAAGGACATGTCCGGACCAGCTGTTATTTACTTGCCATTGGGTAAGATTCTTTATTCCGGTTGAGTGTAAATAAAATTATTCCATGATTCTATATTAGGAGGAGCATCCCCATCAGCATGTCCCTCAGTTGCTGAATCTTCTGTTAAGGGAATTATGCAGGTACACTAACCTACGAAGCTAGGGTTTCCGTTTCCGGTGTACATAACTCATGCCTAATTTATTTCCGGTTAGATGGTGTTTTTGTGGACGATAATGTCAGTCTTTGCAGCTGTCAGCAATGTCATTGGTAGGACAGTAAGACTTAATTGATTATGATGGATTCAGATGGTTTTTATTTTCATCTAGCTAACATCAACAACAACCAAAACAACAATAATAACAATGACAACAACATCAACTTGAACATCATCTCCACCCAAAACACTCAGATTTCTGCCAATACGAACAATGCTAACACCATTTCCATCATGCTGCCCCCGCCAATTCCAGTAAGATTTAGTTAATTCCTATTTCTATATTTTCTTAACTTCCGGTTTCAATTGTTGTCGCCAGATTATTGGCCGAGGCATAAAATTTGAAGCTGAAGCAAAACTGAAACGCTTCATTGCCAGAGAGGAGCGTCTAAGAAGAAAACGGGAAATGTAAAAAAAATGCCAATAAAAAATTCTCAAAACTTTTATTGTCTATTGACTTTTAGTGAAGAGATGACGAACTCATCCCTGGTTATCAGTCCTCAGAAACAAATCTCTTTGATTTCCATTGACATATTGAAATATGTCATGGAAAGTGACCTAGTATCAAATGCAATGCCGTTTAATGAAAACCGAGACTGTCTTGGGAAACGCCTTTGTCTAATTGCGCTAGAATCACACTCTAATATTCACTCACTGGATTTTTCAGCTCTGGAATCTTCTCTTTGGAAAATTGCAAGGTAAAAATTGGTTTACAAAGACATTTATTAAAAATCGCATTCTTTTAGTTTGGCTCTCATGTATGTTGAGCTCACTGACAGGACTCAGGCCTTCATCAGTTTCATGGAAAATGCATCTGAGGATACACTCAATTGCCAGGAAATATTTTGGAAATGTTCGAGGGACGATTTGGATTATATTTTAAGCAATTAATTAATATCTTTGATTTCTCACCATTTTTCCAATCTTATCCACAGCACCGTTTCTTACAGATAAATTTTCTAGCAAAATGAAACTGTACTTGAAATAAAACCGTAATGCGTATACGCCAACCATTTTCACCTCGTACGTAGATTTACAGTAACAAAGCTTGCACGTGTAAAAAAATCGACCTACTGCAAAGTTAAAAATTTGCAATTTGGTGTCTACTATGGAAGCTTTTAGAAACCAATTAATATCGGAGTTGAAGTTGAGTGATTTTTCCCAAGATGTAAGTTTCGAAATAAAAAAAAATGAAGATATAACAGGATACGAGTATTTTCAGATTCTGCCTCCTGAAAGCTGCTCAGCATTGTCATGCATCGAAAATCATCGTGCTCGAGTTCAACGAAGTGCCACAAGTCCAGCAAGCCAAGATATGGCAGGTCCTGCAGTCATGTACCTGCCATTAGGTAATTATGACAGTAATTAATTACTCACAATACTTGGTTGCTTAATTTTGTCCTAAAGGTGGAGCCTCACCTCCAAGCTGCCCGTCAATAGCAGAATCGGCTGTTACTGGAATTTCCCAGGTAATAACCCAATAATCATAATTAATGCGTTAAATCCAGTAAACAAGTCGTTTACTTGCAGATGGTATTCTTATGGACCATAATGTCAGTCTTTGCAGCAGTCAGCAATGTTGTTGGTAAGACCTAAGTGAGACAAAAAAACTGATCAAGAAAAAAATATTTACCAACTTTTTTTTGTTTTTTTACAGCAAACATCAACAACAATCAGAACAACAACAATAACAACAACAACAACATTAATTTGAATGTGGTGTCCACTCAAAACACTCAGATTTCTGCCAATACCAACAATGCCAATACAATTTCCATTATGCTACCTCCACCAATACCAGTACACGCACCATACGTTTTATTTGTTCCATGATCATTTGATAATTGCTATTTTAAATATTAAGGTCATTGCCGGCGGGCGAAAATTGGAAGCTGAAGCAAGACTGAAACGATTCATTGCAAGGGAAGAGCGGCTCAGGAGAAAACGTGAAATGTAAAAAAAATGATAAAGATGAGTGGACATTTTCATGAGACATGTCATCTTTTTAGTGAACAGTTGACAAACTCAACATTGATAATGGATCCAAAGAAACAGGCCGCTCTGATTTCCATTGACATATTGAAATTCATAATGGAAAGTGAAGTGGCATCAAATCATTTTGCCTGGAACGAACACCGAGACTGTCTTGGAAAACGCCTTTGCAAAATGTCTCAGGAATCAAAGCCGAAAGTTCACCAACAGAAAATATCAGCACTGGAATCTGCCATGTTAAAAATTGCGAGGTGAACAATGTCATTGCCTTGTCAGCCTGGAAAATCAATTGATATTTGAGGATGTTTATTTTTTCAGCTTTGCCCTGATGTACGTTGAACTTAGCGACAGGACGCAAGCTTTCATCAGTTTCATGGACAATTTTTCTGGCGATAAAAAAGAGCTGAATTGCGACGACATCTTTTGGAAGTGTCCGACAGACGACGAGGACCAGTTATTCGGCAATTATGATCAGCATGTCCAACAAGAGGGAAGACTGCCAGTGCCCAAATATGAAATATGATCCAAAACTCGCTTGGAGACATGGAAAAAATGTTTTTGCAATCTTATCTTTTATGACCTTCAATAAACACGTAAGAACGCACAGAAGCCAGGAAAACCTGATTTTTTAATATCGAGATTCTAGACAGAAATGTGATTTGTGTGGCTGGCGATCCAAGGATTGTTTACACTATCATGCATCGCGATTTTTTTGTGAGTCCACTTTTCAGTCGCCAACGGATACCAGCGTTGCAAAATGCTGAGACTGGCAATCATCGGCTTTTTGGCCTCTTTGGGTAGGCAAAATGGATATTTTTGACGAAAATAGCAAATCCAAATCAAATCTAATCGATATTCTAAAATTTTAGCCCTCGGTCAACAGTCACCTCCAAGTAACATTGATCAGCAGTTGCAAAACTTCGGAGCCTATGGCAATCTTGGAGACAATGCTCAAAGCGGAGCTTCGGTGGTCAATGACAACAACTATGGACCGACCTCTTTTGCAGGAGGTTTGCCTGCAGGTAAGTTAACAGTTACTATTTTAGAATTGAGGATAAATGATCTGTAATCTCGATCACTTTCAGGGGCTCCAAACTCATTCCCTAGCTCGGATTACACCATGGGATCAGGGCCTATTTCAGGACGCCCTGACTGGAACCAGCCTGGCGGCACGCCCTTCACCACCCTTCCTGCCCAAATTCCCCCTAACTGGTCCCAGGGAGGTGGATCTGGTGGATCTGGAGGCTGGACCACCCTGCCAATGCCATTGAATCCAGGAGGATCAGGATCCTGGGGAAATCCAGGCATGGGCATGGGAATGGGTGGGGGATGTGGCGGGATGAGCTTCCAGTGTCCGCCCCAGAGGAGCTGCGTTCCCAGGCGACCTACTCCCAGGATTCCCTGCCCAGCACCCATTGTTTGTCCCCAGTCTCCCTGTCAGCAGATGCCTGGATCCAGGTGCAGGAGACTCCAGAGGCCCTGTCAAGCTGCCAGGCCGCCCATGTACCCGCCCATGCCCATGCCAATGCCAAGACCCCCGATGCCCATGCCTCTACCCATGCCAATGCCAATGCCAAGACCCCAGCCTTGCCAGGCATCCTGTCAACGTCCTTGCTCCCAGGGTCAGGGAAGCTGCTGCTGTTAAGGGAATCAATCTACTCCTTAATACTAAACAAAACTAGCCTTTAGGCCAATACAAATTTGATTTTTAAGCACATGTGTTCGCTTTTCAATTCAAATCTGATACCTACAAAAATTGAAACACTGCCCTGATATAATAAAATATTGTTTCATTGACGTTTATTAGTTGTTGTCAGTCGTTTATGGCACAGAGTGTGAGCAATCAATTTGAATTTGATCATTTCATCATATTTCGAAGCACTTGTTTTTGCTGATTGATTTCCTCAATCCAATCCAGAGGTCTTTCCACGGCAAATTCGATTTCTATCTCGCGTTTCGTTTCCGGATCTATGTATCGAACGTACAGTCTTCGCTGGTCTAGAAGCACATGAAAGCGACTTGGCCTGGAAAAATCAATATATGCTTACTCACAAAAAAGTCTCTGACCTAATTTACGTATTCAAATGTTAATCAACTCTTTATTACAATCACTTACCTGGCTTTCAAGTCGGTTATGGCCAGTAGGGGAATGTCGATTTCTTTGTCACAACAACAGCAACCGCCTATAAACTTGAACCTGGAAAGGAAAAAAGCCCTTCCTCTTAACAATGCAGCTTACTAGGTGTAGATCAAGTTCTTGCTTACCATAGTTGATCGTGTGTCAGTACAAATGCTCCATTGCCTTTTATGTGACATCCTCCGTCGTCTGCAGTGTTTCTCTTCAGATTTGCTGTGTATGGTTCCTAAAATTCAAGATTTGATTCTTATTACGGCATATGGAGAAAACAGAAGCAAATATTCAATTACCGTTTTTAATACTTCTGACGGGGAAAACCTGGCTTCAATGGCTTTGTTGGAAGCGTTTGATAGCACTGAGCCCATGTTGAATACTGAATTAAGGGAATCATTAAACCAGTTGGTTTCACGTCAATATATCCCCTTATAGGACTGTAAACAAGTAAAGTCTGCTTGTCGAGGCACCAACCAAAAAGCTTAAAAAGTTTTGTTTTGAACTGTCCTACTTATATTATTTAACCTCATTTCTACGCCACTCAAAGTCAATCCGGGATATATGGACTGTTTCTTTAAAGGGCCGGGGTGCTTTTGCCCTTTAATAAGCTGGTTGAAAAATTACTAGGCCACAAAATTACTTAGACTGGCCACCAATTTCCCCTCGCATTGAGGAATATTTAATATTTTTCGACAATAATGTGCGTCGTACGCTATGCTAGGAGTAATTACATGTACCTGGGCATGAAGCTAAAACTATACCTGTAGAAACGTGACTCAAAAGAACCAGCTCGTTTTTTGGAGCATGTGGGTGTATGAGCAAAGAGGAAAATTATTCCAATAGTAGGTCGTTACTGGAGAAATGCTCCAGCCAGTTTTAAAGAAGAAGAAGAAGTAAGTCGTTACAATCTTTTGACATTTCTATTGTCCAAAAACTCTTCCAGCTTCTCAATTTCGTGCTTGACTGGATTAAGAAATATGCTGTTTTCTCGTTGAATTAGCGGGCCGATTTTCCCCAGCAAGTCTGACAGTCCTTCAAGCTCTTGCTTGCGCCATGTTGAATTATCAAAGATTCTTGTTTTCTCAGATGGCTTGTAGAGTTTTTCCAAACACATTAGAAGAAGTCCACTGAGGAATCCAAAGGTCAAGGCCAAAAAGGCTGTGAGACAACCATTAAATCCAATGGGTTTTCCATTTTGACTTGGACACTCGCGTTCTTTTTTGGCTGAACCCAACAGTTTTTCAAGCGTCCCTTGCTCACTCATTTGTTTCAGATAGAAATTGAATAACTCAACATAAGGCGAATCTTTTTGAAATGCAATCGACGCGGGTATAGACAGGATTTTGGCACCAGGTATGGAAACAATGTCACAATTCAAATATTCCTGTGTGTAACTGAAATTGCACCATATACACATTTAGTGTCAGGGTGGATCAGGGTGATCATTGCTTTACCTGATGGCTGGAAAGAAGGCCATAGTCGCAAGGCTGGAATCTTTAGCCAGATGTTCTGTGATGGCATATTTAGTCTTGTAATTTTTGTAGTTGGGTTTGATCCTCTCTGTCCAGACTTCTTGCAAGATAGGGTCTTTACTTCTTCTGAAGTAGTCTTCAACAGCTGTTCCAGGAGAAATTATAACCTTGTAGTTGGACTTAGACATCAGCTCTGGGAAATTTTTAAACGGTAAAGCCGTGATTCGAACAGACAGAACTGAAATCAGCATTGCCTCCCAATGTTGATAAAGCAAAAAAGTTCCCAAAGCAAGGCTGCAACAGCAAGATATATAGACAATAGATATAAAGACAATTGGTAATCTGTAGATGCCAACCTTATAAAACAAATCCTGGATGCTAAACCTGATGGCTCTTTGCTCCAGCCTCTTTTCGTTAAGAAACTCAATAAAAATATGTAAGATTTCCCTAAGGTGAACTCTTCGTGAGCTATATCTTTTCTTGGTTGTCTGTAAAGAAAATTTCTAGGTAATTAACATGTCTTCAGGATAATGATGAAGTAATTTTGTGAGCTAATTACACTGTGGACCACCAAAGAACCGGAGGTAGAGTGGCACAAATAACAAATACTGAAAGCCAAGCCATGAAATGGAGAGGTTCTAAATAGGCCAGCCAATTGAATCGCCCAGAAGTGTTCTTGATCAGCATTCCATAGTAACTTTCCAGAAGACTGATGCCAAAAGACGCCACTTGACTTCGACTGAAGGTTGTTAGCAAATCGGCTACCGCTGAACAAAATCCATCAAAGTATTCAGTGTATTTAGCATATGACATTAAAGGATCTTTACCAATGTCAGTTTGATTCTTCATCAACTGGTCAATCATTCCATTCCAGGAACCGTTTGCGTTTCTTGAGCCCCACTTGTTATCAGGTGGCTTTCTTACGGTATAGGTAAAATTCAGGGTTTTCTGGAAGAAATCGACGAATTTTCGAAAAAGAACAGCCAAGATTATTTCTGATACCTTTAGATCGTCCAGAATGTCGAAAAACAGTCCTTCTCCAGTGAAGAAACCGTCTTTCTTGGGAATCAACTCTGATATGAATGGATGAGAGACCAGGGACTGGGTTCGTAATTCAAGGCCCTGCAAAAAATGCCCTACCGCATCTGCTCGGCGTTGAAAAGTTCAACGCGTTGATGTTACTAAATAAGTTCAACGTCTAGGCGTTGGACTTATTTAGTAAAACCAACGCGTTGATCATCAACGTCGGGGGCAAATGCGGTAGGGCAATCATGTGTTGTCTTGAATTGTCTTATCTAATCTGTACGCTGTCAATTAAGCCTTACCTGTAGGTCCTTTCTTCTGATCCATTTGCTCTTGTCAGTGATTTTTAAGCCAGTTGACTCATTCCAAGAACCAAGATCCAGGATTGCGACTGGCATAGCGGTACTGACCCTGTAAGCTTCCAGGATTGTTGTTCCTGATCCAGATCGGTTGAACAGATACAAATCATCGTCCAAATCCAATGTAGTTTCAGACAGAAAGCCTTTGACTTCATCTAAATCCTGATGAGAACCAGTGTCAAGCAGCCAAATCACCTCATTTCTGTTTTGTTCTGGATTGAAAATGTGTTTGAAATGTTTCAAGCTCTCGTGTTTGTTTTTCGGATCGACCAGAAAGAAGCACAGAATTCTTCCACTTGTCTCAGAATATAAAGTCTTGTTTTGACCATGATACTTGTAGACAATCGGCAGGTCACTGAAAAAAATATAGTCATTCAGAATCAAGAAAGGCTTTTCCCCTTTTTTCGCACCTATTCTCTGAAAGGGTTTTGAGCTGTTCCGTCAGAGTAGGTTGTTTACCAGGAAGGTAAAATATTATTGTCTTGACATCAACGTTTATCGCCATGTCAAGGATAAACTTTGATGGTAGAAGTTGATTTGCAGTTGCCATTGATAACATCAATTTCAGTGTCAAAATATTTAGATTTTTCATCATGACTCACTTGAGTTTACGCAGTTACTAACTTTTCGCATTTGCCCACTTTTATGTCCGAATTAGTTATGCTTTTTATTTACATGTACTGTACTTCAAAGGTTCCTTTTTTGATACAGCCCTCAATTATGGTCAATTTTTGTACACAGGTAATTGCGTTTGATGAATTACCAATTTAAAATACTATAGAGACGGATCACCAAGGAGTGTCACCGTCGATCGGTAGAACGGTGGAACAAACTCGTTTTCCAAAAGTTACCGTCACCAAAAGTAGCAACCACAAAACAATAATGTAGATACTTGTAAGTTGTAGATGTAAAGTGAGCTAATCAAAAGTCAGATGTGTTAGATAACGACCTTGCTGTCGGAATGAAAAGCCTTTAAAGAGAAAGCATTCCATAATGACAATAGCACTGTCGTGAAGACAACTCAAGTCTAGACAGACCCATAGATATGTACTTTAATATTAGTGTTTATTATTTCTTATTCTTTCATTAACCTTTGATTTTCCATTTTCAAATTTTTGATTAAGATTGACAGCTTGTCCACTTCCGTTGCCATTAAAAGCAACTGTTCGTGGTTTCCCATAAACAGAAACTGGTTAATCATCCGTGATAATATGGACGTTTCGTCACAATCAGGTTTGATTTGTGCCTGTTTGACAATCTCGCTTTTGTTAGGCTTCAGGAAGTGCTCAATGCAAATTAGTGTCAGTCCACTGATAAGTCCAAGCATCAAAACTAAAAACGCACTGAGGCAACTGTCAAATCCAATTGGTTTCCCACTTTGACTTGGGCACTCTCGCTCTTTTTCGGCAGAACTCAACAGTTTTCTCAGACTGCCTCGCTCCCGCATTTCTTTCAAATAGAAGTTGAATATTCTAACATATGGTGAGTCTTTTTGGAAAGCCATAGCTGCAGGAGTAGAGAGGATTTTGGCACCAGGAATGGCAACAATGTCGCAATTCAGATATTCCGGTAGTAACCTGAATAAAAAAGGATTTGTAGGTTTACAAATGTACCTGAGCTATTTTCAGTATTTACCCTGCTACAGGAAAGAATTCCATTGCTGCAAGACCAGAATCTGTTGCCAAGTGTTCAGTGATGCTGTGCACAGTTTTGTAGCCCATATAAAATGGTTTGATCCTTGAGGTCCAGACTTCTTTAAACACAGGATCATTGCTGTTACGAAAAAAGTCTTCTACAGCTGTTCCAGCAGGAATGATGACTTTATAGTCTGTCTTGGACAACAGCTCAGGAAAGTTGTGAAATGGTAGGTTTGTGACACGAACAGACAGGTATGAAATCAGCATTGCCTCCCAATGTTGGTACAACAAAAAGGCACCCACAACCAGGCTGCAATGTAAAATATGTTAACATATGACTAAAGTTATGTTACTGGTAACAATAAACCTGATAAAAGATGTTCTCGCAGCCAACCTTGAGGGCTCGGTACTCCAGCCCCTTTGAGTTAAGAAACTCAAGACAAAAATGTAGCATTTTGACAATGTGAACTCTTTGTGAGCAACATCTTTCCGAGGTTTTCTGAAAATGGCTATTGTATAAATGTTGACTTTGATTTGTGTTATTACGTGATGGACAGCCAGAGAAGAGGAGGCAAAATTGCACAAAAGGTACAAATAGCCAGCCACGATATGAAAGCCAAAGGTTCAAAATAAGCTAGAAAATTGTACTTTCCAGCGACATTTTTTATCAGAACCCCATAATAACTCTCCATGATACCAATACTGAAGGAGACAACTTGACTTCTGGCAAAAGTTGTCACCAGATCAGAAACAGCTGAAATGAATCATCATCAGTACCTACGTGTGTGGTTCTTTCACTAATATCAACTTGCTTACCAATGTCAGTGTGATTTGCAATCAATTGATGGATCATTCCATTCCATGTCCCATCAGGATTTCTTGATCCCCAGTTATTGTCTGGAGGTGTTTTAACGACATAGGTAAAATTCAGAATTTCCTAAGATTGAAATGATTTAATGCTTGAATCTATTCATGGCAATGTTAGAGTATACTCTCAGATCATCCATGATGTCAAAGAACAACCCAGTGGCATTGATGAATCCATTTTCCATAGGGATCAAGTCAGAAATGTAAGGATAAGATGGCATAGTTTCAGTTCGTAACACCAGTCCCTGATGGGATATGTAAATATCAAAGTGCGCATTGACCACTGTTAAATCTAGACTATACCTGAAGGTCTTGTCTGCGAATCCACTTGCTTTCCGTGCTGCAATTTAGTCCCCCTTCTTCAATCCAGGATCCATAGTTCGGCATTGTCACTGGGAACACTGGACTGATCCTGTAAGCTTCTAATATTTGGATGTGAGATTCAGTCCGGTTAAACAGGTACAAATCATCATCCAGATCCAATTGTGAAATAGATAGCTCGTCTTTAAAATCATCAACTTCCATAAAATTGGTAATGTCAAGCAACCAAATGACATTGGATATATCTTTCATGCTATTGAAAATGCTTCTAAAATAGTCCATTATGTTATTCCTGTCACCAGGCAAAAATATGTCAAGCACTCTCTTGTTGCTCGATTCACCACCCACAGAAAAATTCAATTTCTGATACAAATAAGCGGTTGGCAATCCACTAACAGATAACCATATAAGCTATGTGTGTTTTATAAAGGTTGCGAAATAAAAATTTTATATAGATACCTTGCTCTTTGAAGCATTCTTTTATGCTGAGCTTGGCCTTGCTCCTTGCCAGAAATGTGAATATTCACAGCTGTAGCTTCGAACTTGGCTGCAAAGTCTGCGATGAAACCGATTGGTGGAAGTTTTGTGGCATTTCCACAAAGTAGAAACAGCAATAACACTTGAAGTACCAAACACAACATGTTGTCAATATTTGGAAACAACCACTGACCAGATATTACTGGCTCAATTAGCTGTTTCTTTTACAAGGGACATGAGTGACCTGTGGGAAAATGTAACATTGCAAATTCATGAGGTATAAAAGGGTCCCTCCTGGAACTCCCCTCATTTTCTCAAACAAGAGTACACAATGTGCTTATAGAAATGAATAAATCAATACCATTACAGCTTCAAAGAGCCACTTGTGGATAAGATATTTCAGATATTTAGTATAGTAGTTTTTGTTTCCAAAGTTTTCCTTTTTCCATAAATAAGATTAAGCTAGTTTTTCCATCTTTGTTTTTTTCTAAGTATAGCTGCCAAATTTCTTATCCAATAAACAGCAAATGTTTTGCAAATGTCAAATGCTTTGTATCTTCTTGGTTTTGTAAAAAATCCAGGTTATACGACCGTTCTTTTATATTGCGTTTAATACGAAATGCCAACCAGGTTTCAAAATGCAAGCGTGCATGATTTTATAAATCGGTTTTAGTAAAACAGATATTTCTAAACATTATTCATAATCATTTATCCAAACGCGGAAAAAGCTGAATGAAGCTGGACATAAGAAGATCACCCAAGGATTAAAAATAATATAGATCAGCTACATGTCTTCTTTGCACTTTTCTGACAGATTTGCCGAAACCTGAACCCTTTTTTTCCTACCGTGTGTTTTTGTTGGACAAACAAAAGATTTACGGCGAAAAATATGTGCTGGGTTGACCACATATATTTATGGGCTAAAAGAGTCAAATTGAGCATAACCTTAAAAATGTTCAACTAGTGATAAGAAAAAAACAAGTTCATTGAGATTCTTTAAGCGCCCAAAATTGTCGTTTTGGAGATCTTGACGTTAATTTCTGTTGCTATAGAGGATCTCTGTGTTTTATGCTTAAGTCGCTATTAATGCATTTTTAAGAGAATATGGCTAGTTTACATTTTACAAGTATTTTTGTCAGAAGGAGGGAAGTTAAATAATAATATTTCCACGGAACATAATGGGACTAAGACATTACAGATCCAAATTCAGAATCCAGTGGATCCAGTGCATTTGGAGCAAATACAGAGTTGCCTGCATTCTTTTTGGACTGGAATGGAGCGTTCTGCTTATTGTGGTAGTGCTGGCCTACCTCCATCTTGGATCCATGGTCCAGGATTCCATCAACCAAGCACTAGTGGTTGGACCAGACTCTGACCTGTTCCAACTTTGGAGAAATCCACCAATCCATCCAACCATGAGCATGTTCCTGTTCAACATAACAAACTCTGAGCAGTGGCTCGATGGATCAGACGACCAGTTGAAAGTGGAACAAGTTGGACCCTATTCATACGAAGAGTCCTGGGAGAAGACTGACATTCACTTTCACAGGTGATTGCACTGGATATGGATATGGATAATTGTCAAGCTAACGTTTGTTTCGTTTTACTTTTAGTGCCAATGACACGGTCACGTACAGGGTGATAAAGAAGTACATCTTCTTGAAGGAGAAATCCAACGGAAACAATCCAGAGTTGGACGTTGTAATAATGCCAAATATCCCACTGCATTCGGCGGCGGCCTCTATGAAGGGCGCCAGTTACTTCACTCAAATGGGATTCAGTGCAGCGATGGATCTCATGCAGGGCAAGTCATTACAGCCTGTTTTTGTGACAAGGACAGTCCACGAAATGATCTGGGGCTATCCAGATCCCTTAACTGAGATGGCTGCCACCTTCATGCCAATGGACAACATGGATCCGTCCAATCCTGGACATTTCGGCCTCTTGATGGGCAAAAATAACACCCCTGACGGTCCGTTCAATGTCTTCACTGGCCGTGATGATTTGTCCAAGCTTGGACAAGTGGTCTCATTCAAGGACAAGCATTTCTATGGAGTCTGGGGACTTGGATGTGACAGAATATCCGGAGGCGAAGGCAGCTTCAATCCGCCAAGATTAGACATGAACTCCGAGCTGAACATCTTAGTTCCAGACCTATGCCGGAGTCTTAAACTTATCCCAGATCGTAAGACAATGCTGGATGGCATTGAAGGACTAAGATTTATTCCCCACCCTAATGTGTTCAACTATAGATCACCAGAGAACAAATGCTACTGTGCAACCTCAAAACAAGAGGTGACTGAAGAAGATGATGGCTTTGGGAACTGGTTTCAAGACGCCGATTCCTCCGAAGAAAATGATCCAGTCCTGGAGAATGATGAATCATGCAGTGGGGAGGGGTTTTTCGAACTAGGACCTTGTGCCATGGGTGCCCCCCTTGTGGCTTCTTGGCCTCACTTTCTGGACTCCAACGCCAAGGATCATTTTTCAATGGTTGATGGAGTAAGTCCATATCCTGGATTGCACAGTTTTTCCATGGACATCCAGCCGACCATGGGAATGGGATTGTCCGCTCATGTCCGGATGCAGTTGAGCCTGAAGATCTCCAAGTCACCAGCTTTGAAACAGCTTATGCATTTGCCATTGGAAGATGAAGAAGAACTCCTTGTTCCCCTGATGTGGTTCGAGAATTCCATTGACAAGCCTCCGGACAACTTGATCATCATGCTCAGGGATGCTTTGGCCACCGGGGACTCGGTCAGTCAAGGAGTGGCTATTGTTGGAGGCATTTCGCTCCTTGGCCAGCTTGCCATTTTCTACTGGATTTCAACCTGGATCATGAATCATCGCATAGAAAAGGAGCATGAACATCACGTTGTTTCGGGCAACGATAATCAGGCTGTATCATTAGTTTCACTGCCTTCATAAAATGAAATAAATCTCAACCTGTCCGTGTCTAAGTACTTTTGATCAATCAATATTATTGGCTTCTCCACCCCAATTCACGTGTATAAATAGCAGGCTGACCGTGAGGAGTAATTAAGAAACAGAAATGATTACCTGCATTGATTACCTTGCATTCATGAAAAAATACCCTTGTTAGGCCAGTCTTGTTAGCTGAAAGGTATGAACAACAGCTAAGAAAATGATCTACGCAATTTGGACCAATTATAAAAAGTCCTGCATCGCATTTGGGATCGAATGGATTCTCATGCTGATCCTGGCCATCGTTCTGTACGCCAGCATTGGACCCTGGTTCGAGGGTTCTGTTGCTAGGTCAATGGTGATCAAATCAGATCCGGAAAATCTTGAAAAATTCAAAAAGCCATCTGCCAAGACTTTGACAAAGCTTTACTTAATGAACATCACCAACTCTGAAGCCTGGCTCAATGGATCAGACGCTAAACTGAAAGTGGAGCAGATTGGGCCTTACGCTTACAAGGATGCCAAAGAAAGGATCGACATTGAATTTCACGGGTATTACTATTATTTTTATTAATCGCCAATCTGTTTGCAAGTTTTCTTTATTTAAAAACGTCAGTGATGGGACCGTCAGCTACAAGGAGATCACCAGGAGTTTCTTTGTCCAAGAGCTATCAGAGCAAAACAAACCGGAAGTCGACATTGTCATCATGCCAAATGTGCCGCTTTTTGCCGTTGCCTCGCTGATCAAAGTTGCCAACAATGAAACCCTTGAGAAATTCATGGACGCCATGGACGAATTGGAGGAGGAGAATCCTCAAGAGGTTTTCATCCAAAACACTGTCCACAAGATGCTGTGGGGATATGACAATCCCTTGACAAGTCTTGGTGACAGCCTAGGAATGGGCAATGCAAAGCCAAAGGAGGAGTCTTCTGATGGTCCTGATAAGTTTGGTCTCATGATGGGTAAGAATGACACACCTGCTAAATCGGTTCGTATCAACACTGGTGAAGACGATCCTTCCAAGATGGGACAAGTGCAGGCCAACAACAACAAGCTTTTCTATGGAGCGTGGGACCTGGAGTGCGACAAAATATCTGGAAAACAGTTCAATTCGATAACATCCAACCTGACGATGGACACCGAGCTCGAGTTTAGTTATCAAGAGATGTGCCGAAGTCTCAAGTTTGTCGCCGACGAGAAGGTTGTCATTGAAGGCGTCGATGGCATTAAGTTCATAATCCACCCGGATCTGTTAAATTACGAAGCTCCAGAAAACAAGTGTTTTTGCACTAGGCCTGACGGAGAAGAGTGTAAAGGCTGGGGCTATTTTGAGCTGGAATCCTGCGTCGGTGGCTTGCCAATCGTGACATCCCTGCCTCACTTCCTGGACTCCAATGCTGGCGATTACTTCACCATGGTGGAAGGATTCGCACCTGATCCTGACTTGCATAAGACGACAATGATCCTGGAACCAACCCTGGGCTTTCCCCTCTTGATCAATGTCAAGGTCCAGATCAACTTGAAGATCACGAAGTCGTCCTTGACGGACAGTCTGATGAACATGCCAATAGGGGAGGGGGAGGAGATGTTCCTGCCTCTATTTTGGTTGGACGCAGGCATGAATGATCCTGATGAAGAGTACTACAACAAAATCAAGTCCGCACTCGAAGCCCCGGAAAAAGCAGCTGGATTGGTGCTCATCATTGGATCAGCGTTTCTTCTGATCCAATTGGTGCTTTTCTTCGGCATTTGCGCATGCCTGGTCAAATCCAAGGTTGGAACGGAAGAGGCCAAATGAAGTCTGATGTGGTGGATTACTGAATGATTAAGATTTTTTTCTGAAATCAAGATTACTTTTATTTTTTTACTTCTTTTCACAGATCGAAGCAATTAAAAGATGGTGGAAAAATTCTGTGATATAATTAGATAATGGGGTCTTATCGGTATTTACTTATTACATAGGATTACATTAATTGGATGAATGACTATACATTAGGGTGCTGATAATATTTTCTATGAAGTTGATCTTCGTCTTGGCTTTGATTTGACTATTAAAACTCTTTGATTTGATTGTTCTACAGCGGTTGTTGATTGTTTGGATAGGATTCACTTTTGTGTTTAACATCACCTGGAATCAAAGTTAAGATTGACAGCTTTAGATCATATTTTTAAGGACAAGTGCTGGACTTTTGGATGGTGCAACTTACATATTAGTTTTTGTGACCGGGAGAGCCAAACCATGAACTTGGCCATGCTCTGATCTTTGGCCACTATTTTGTTGTTGTTGTTGTTGTGGATGAAATGATATTGTGATTGTCTGTGTGGTTCAATAACGTCTGTAAGTCCTGGGTATGGTCGAGCCTTGGGCACCACTGGCACTACTGCTGGATCCGGTGGCTCCACCGGAAATTGTTCCAACACCGGAAGAGGCGGCTGCACTAAAGTACTGGTCAAACGGCTGGTTCGCCTCCTCCGGATTTTTAGGCCGTTGGTCCCGTTCCTTCGACTTCCCTCTCTCTATGCTCATGCTCCGCTTCTTGGCCACCTTGGCAAACGCTGACACACTGCTGGATGCCACTGACACTGAGCTGATGTCGGAGCCAGATCCAAACTCCTTCTCGTCCTTGCCCTTGGTCAGCTTCTTGAGCTTCCCAATCAGGCCGGCCTTCTTCTTCTTCTCGCCAGCCACCCACTCGGACTGCGTTGACATCCCGGACTCTCTGCTGCCCGTTGACAACCTGTCAACGGACGTGTCGCGCTCAAGTCTCCGGATGGACAGGGCATTGTAGTCCGACGAGTAGCCGGACTCCGATCCGGCTCCGGCGGTGCTTCTCGTCCGCACAGGGATTGGCAATGGAATGGATGCGTTGGACGCCAAGGATTCGTTGGATCCCCTGGAATCGGTGGATTTCCAGAGAGCGTCGCCCTCGGCGATCGTCTCGCCGATCGAGACGGATTTCCGGAATCTTCCCGCACTTTGACGGGATGTCGTGCTGCCGCCCCCGGGGGTTCGCCCCCGTGGGCTATCATCAGGCTCCGTGGATCCGGTGCGCTTCATCATGGCTCTCCTAGCCGACATCTTCTCCCTCTCCTCCTCGTTCATCTTGTGGATGGCCTCCAACTCGGACTTGGAGTCCTGGAGCTTGATCAGAAGCTGCTTGAAGGTGGTCTTGACGCCGGCATCGACCCTGGCGCCGACGTTGAGCTCGCCGGTGGCTTTCAGGGCGCTCTCTCCCAGGATCTTGGGCACGGTCTCCATGAAGTCGTCCATGTCCTTGAGCAATCGTCCAACCTTCTTGTCCTCTCCGGCCTCGGCTCTGGACCTTTCCTTGGCCTAAAATCAAAACAAATGAAAATAATCATTTCAACACATCCACAGAAATTTTACCATGTATCTGAATTCATCTCTCTCCCGCTCGAATTTCTCCTTGTCCCGGCGCAACTTTTCATTGGTTGTCCTCAGCTTGGCATGGGCATCACGGAGCTCGAGCAGATCGTATTGCAAATCCGTGATCTGTTTCTTGGTGTCATCCTGCTCCTCCTCGAAGGCCGACTTCATCGCCGTGAACTTGCGTTTGCTCTCCAACCGTTCACGATCCCGTTCCTTCTCGACCTCCAAAAGGGTGGACTTCAAATCCCTGGCCATTGTGTTTAGCTCGTTGATCAGCTTCTTCTGGCTCTCACGCTCCTTCTGCCAGGCCAGCTCCATCTTGGTCCTGGTTCCAGCAATTCTGGCGCGTCCGGATTCAATTAACGACTCCTCCTCCATCTCGTTGATCTTGGAGTTGAGCTCGGCGATCTGGATTTCGTAGGCGCTCTTTTGGGCTCCTGCTTGGGCATTGGTTTTGCCAGCATCAAGCTTGGCCTCAGCCAATTCGTCCTCCAGAGCGTGGATCTGGTACTGGAGATCTGACATGCGACTCTTCATTTCGGACACCTCATCTCCGCCGCTTGTCCGACCGCTTCTGGACTTCTGAGCAGTCTCCAGCATCTCCTTGTAGTTCTCGCGTTCTCGGCGATACTTGGACGTCTGGCTCTTCAATCCAGCGATCTCCTCGCCCATGACGGCGATCTTGCCGTCGTACTTCATCTTCATGTTGTTGACCTCTGCCTTGTGCTCGCGCTCGATGTTGCTCAGCTGCTTCCGGGCCTCGGTCAACTTGGTCTCCAGATCATTGTTGGCCGAGCTGTCCGTGGATACGGCGCGCTGGAACTTGGACATCTTCTCGTAATCCATGAGCTTGAGCTTGAGATCGTCCGCCTCCTTCTTGGCGGAATTCACTTGGCTCCTGGCGACGTCGCCCTCGATCTTGAGCTGCGTGATCTGGTTGTCGCGATCGTCGATGATCTGCTTGAACCTGTCCCGTTCACTCTCCCATCCCTCGCCGGCTGAGCTGATGAGTGAATCCTGCATCATATCAAATAAATGACATTGATATTGATGATAGCAATCACCATGGTTCTTACCTGTAGGTCCTTCATCCTCTGCTGGAGGTCGAGCTTCTCCTTGATCCAATCATCCGCTTTGCTATTGTATGTTTGCCTCAGGGTTGTCAGTTCGCCCTTGATGGTGTTGTACTCCCTACGGAGATCGCGCAATTCGTACTCCAGGTTCTCGTTCATGGTCGTCAGTTTGGCCTTGGCCGTGACCAGCTCCTCCTCGCTGAGCTCGTGCTTCTTGATCTCATCCTTGAGCTGTTTGACTTCCCAAGAGCTGCCCCCACCAGAACCAGGCTTGCTCTTCTTGAGATCCTCAATCTCCTTCTTGAGCTTGTCGTTCTCGGCTTGGAGACCAGAATTGTTCCCTGCAGCACCCCAAGTTTTCTTTGGCGAAGCAGAAGCGGCATCCTTGAGCTCCTTTTCAAGCTGGGTGATCTTGCTCTTTTTCTCATGGACTTCCCTCTCGGCATCCTTGAGCTTGGACTTGAGCGACGACAATTCGGCAGATGACGAGGACCCGGTTGTCTTCAAGTCTGACAACTCCTGCTCTAACTTCTCCACCTTCTCCGTCTTCTGCTTGTTGATCCTCTTGGACTTGGACCACTTGTCATCAATGTCAGCCAGCTTAGCTTCCAACTCGCCCACGAGGTTGGCCTTCTCGTCGTACTTGTTCTTGGCCTCCCTGACCTCCATTTGCATTGAACGCACCTTCTCATCTGTCGTTTTCCTCGTCTCCCTATGCTTGGACCTCTCCTCCTGGAGATCCGTCTTGAGCGTCTCCATCTGATCCTTGAATGTTTTCAGGCCTTCCTGGGTTTGCTGAAGGTTCTCTCTGTTCTTCCGGTTGGCAGCCTCGGACTCATCCTTGAGCCTGTCCCGCTCCCTGGTCAAGACCCGATTGTCACTCTCCAGCTTGGACACGCTCGACTCGATCCTGTTCTTGTCATCCTCTACGCGCCTCTTCTCCCTTTCAGCTGTGATCAGTTCCCGTTGGGCTTTGTCCGCCTTTTCAGTTGCCTGACTTAGTTCCCGTTCCAGCCTGTCAGCTTTGCGCTTGTCCGAATCCACTGACACTTTGAGACGACTGACCTCACTTTCCAGGTTGCTCTTCTCCCGCTTGAGCCTGTCCACCTCTCCAGAGCTGGTCTTGGACTTGTTGGCAGCATCCTGGAGATCGTTCATCTTCCTGGTCTGATCCTTCACCTGGGCTTCCAGGTTCTTGACCTTCTCCTCCAGGGCAAACTTGTCCATTTGTAGCTTCTCCTGGGTGCTGGCGGGCTTCTTGCCATACTTGGAACTGCTCAAGGTCTTGTTTTCGGCGGTGATCTTCTCATTCTCAGCCTCCAACTTGGCCACCTTTTCCCTGAGGACATTAGCTTCCTGTTCAATGACTTGCACCTTCTCCTCCTGGGAGCTGGACCGGCTCAACTTGCCCTTGCCAGAGCCAGACTTGGACGAAGCCTTGACCTGAGCGTCCAGGCGTTCCACTTCCCGCTCCTTCTCGATCAGCTTGACCCTAGTGCCATTGAGTTCTGTTTGCAACTCATCAATCCTCTGCTCATACTGGGAGTTCTTGTCTGTCGAACCCCGACTGCCATAGGATGATGTTGGAGTAGAGGAGGGTTTCTTCTTCTTCTCCTCGCTCAACTTGGTGTTGACATCCTTGATCTCCTTGGTGAGCTTGAGATTTTCAGTGAGAAGGTTGTCAACTTTCTTTCTTAAGAGTCCAGTCTCGCCCTCAGAGACTTCAAGTTGGACCTTCAACTCGGCGGCGGAGAGCTCCTCGCCATCCTCACTAATGCCTTCGTCCTTGTCTATCACATTTCGACGTCCTGCATAAGCTGGACTTGGACTGCGCCGACTCCCCTTGGCCATTTTCTTGAGCTGCTGCGCCAGGGACTCGTTTTCATCCTCGATCCTGGACACCTTCTTTCTCATCTCATTGCTCTCATCTTCGGCCATGTTGAGTTGCTCCTTGAGGTCATTCTCCCGCTCGATGGAATCTTGCAAGTCTTTGAGCAATTGTTCCTCCACTCCACGCTCCACAGATCCAGTACGGCTGAGCACGGGACCCTGTTTCCTAGATCCAGCAGATCCAGCGCCTCCAGCTCTCAAGTCGGCAATCTGCTGCTCGTATTTCGTATTGAGCAGGGTTTTCTGTTCCAGCTCCTTTTCCAATCCTCGGATCCTGGTATTTGTATCAAAGCTGCCTAAGGTAGATCCACCACCGGCTCCTCCCCTCATTTTGGACTCCATGTCAGCCTTCTCCGCCTGGATCTCAGCCAGACTCTTTTCCGTCTTCTTGAGCTTGAACTGGAGCACCCTGACATTCTTGGACTGGGTTTCCAGGTCCCTTTTAAGGTTCCTGTATTCGTCAGCCTCGTCTTCCCTGAAGTTATCCTGGACCTCCTCCAATTCACCTTCAAGGTTTTGGACGTTATTATGGAGCTTGTTATTCTCTCGCTCCAAGTCGTTGGCTTTCTTCTCATAGAACTTGAGCTTGGTCTGGAGCTCCAGCAGGGTCTTGTTGGTCTCTGACGCCTGGGGGCGTTTTTCCAGCAGGGACTCCAGGTCCTTGACCTTGACCTGCAATCCTTTCCGCTCCTTTTCGAGCTTGGACAAGGTGAGCTCTTGTTCACTGATCTTCTCCGATGCCTTGCGGAGTTCTGCGGTAGTTTCGGCAGCTTTGGCTGACTCAAAGCTGATCGGTTTCTTGGTCATGAGATCGTCCCGCTCTTTTTGGAGGCTCGACTTTTCCCTTTGCAAGGTTCCAACCTTGGTCTTGAGCTCATCAATCTCCCGCTCCATCGTGTTCATCTTGGCCTTGTCGGCCGCTGATGTTACTGGAGCTGCTGCTGTAGATGGTGCATTGCTTGTTGTTGTGGAGGAAGTGGTTTCTTTGGACTTGCTTGATGACCAGGATGAGCTGATGGTCGAGGTACTTGGTGCTTTAGTATTCGCAGGTGTGGTTGTCTTGGACGTGGTGGTTGCTGTTGGAGCTGGCTCTGTCTGGACCGTCACTGATGTCTTCTTCTTCCATGTCTTTGGACCTGGATCACTGCTTCCGGTTTCTGATATCTTGCCTAAGCTGGACTCCTTCTTAGCTGCAGGTTCCTCCTTGGCTTTCTTCCAACTGGGAGTTGCTTTGGGAGCCACCTCGTCCTTGGCTTTTGGTGCTGGCTTCTCTTCAACCGGCTTCTTCCAGCTTGGAGTCGACTTTTTCCAAGATGGAGTCTTGTCTTCCTCGTCCGCTTTCTTGGAAGCAGTCGTTGACATTGATGATGCAGAACCGGAAGTTGAAGTGGACGATGTCGTTCCACCTGCTGTTGAGGAGGAAGATCCATAGCCGCTCCAGGATGATGTTGACGTGGTTGATGCTGTTGTTGTAGTCGGTGTTGAGCTATAACTGGAAGATGAACCCCACGAGGAACTGGACGTGGAAGAGGTGGATGCTTTTGTGGTCTGTGAAGAGTACGATGAGCTGCTCCAGGATGATGTTGAGGACGAGGATGCCGTTGTCGTGGTGGCAGAAGAGGAGGAAGATCCATAATTGTTATAGGAGCTGCTCGGCTTTGTTGTGGCTTCCACCTCGGCAAACTTGACCCTTGTGGTTGAAGCTGGTTTGTCATCCCGCTTGTAGGAGGAACTGCTGCTGTATGGATCATAGGAACTGGATTCAGGTTGGACACTCCTGCTTCTGTAGGAGGGGGTGTCAGGCTCCTTGGAAGCTCCCCAGGACGTTGATGAACTGGATCCAGCAGATCCAGCGGTGGAGCCAGAGGTGCTGGATGATGAGTACCGACTAGTGTAGGAAGAGGTGCTCGCTGCAGTTGAAGCACTTTTAGCTGCTTCCTCTTGCTTTTGTCTGGCAAGCATGTTCTTTTTCCATTGTGGCATGTCATCGTCAGATGACTTTGTCAGGCTGGAAGTTGTGGTTGTCCTTGACGCATAACTGCTGCTACTGCTCGAGTCTCCAGAACTAGAAGTAAAACCTTGATAGTAAGTAAAACTGTGGAAGGGACTGCCAATATGCATTACCTGTATCTGGAAGTGGTAGCCTGAAGCATGTTGACATCCACAGAACGACTTCTTTGAAAGGCGTTGGCTCTTCTGGAAGCCCAAGGGTCGTCATTGTCCACTGATGCTTCACGCGTGACATGACTGAACTTTGCTTTGTCTGACTCATCAGAATGTTCTTTGTAATCTCGAAAGCACCTCTTGCACCTATAAACGAATGCAACTTGTAATTTTTTGGTATTGGTAAAAGAACAATGTCATTGTGTTACCTGGTTGGCCACCTGACTTGAGGATGGAAACCGAGTGGACACAGTGGATCTGAAGACTTGCCATAAGTGGCACCTGTGCTGGTGGTGTTGACAGGCATGGTGGTTGTGTGAAGATGTTATTCGAAGAGCTGTTTTAATAGTAGAAACCCAGGACAATTTGGACCACAATGATTAGGATGCACAGGCTTGATGCAACGACGAATTTGTTCCAGTCCTCCCTGCTTATGGGCACCTCATACTCTTGCATGGTATATACTAAGACTTCACATCAATGTTGAAGGTTGGAGCAGCATAGTGTCTGCAAGCATCAAGGATTGACAATGGCAATATCCACAAATGCATTAAAATTCCTGCCTGACATTGATGGCCAATCTCAATTTTCGATCCAAGACAAAAGCTGGATAACAGATTCCTCGGCCTTTTCTACCAAAGTCTCACACTTCAGATTCTATCTCCGTTTATAGTAATCTTTCAGCTCTTTTAGATATGGTGAGTTTGAGTCACTTGGAATTTACCATAACTGTAAGACAAGCTTTGACACTACTACTGATTTAGGCATCTGACCTCATTTTAACTTTTTACCCAAATGCCTACACTACAAGAGTACGAAGCTAAAATATACTTGGGACTCAAAAACTGTCCGGGATGCTCAATAAAAAGACAGCAGCAATAGCAGTAGCATTAGAAGCATGTCTGACAGTAAATATATTTCAATAGGTAGTCCGAATTGCATACGAAACGCGCTAGAAAGTCCACTTTCAACAATGACTTTCACTGAAGGCTTGCGAGTTTTGTGCCAAAAACAGACTTTTTGCCCCCTACTAATGTTGAAATAGAAGTAGATAGTCGTAGTGTACATAAATATTTTTGGGCTGCTGCTGATGCTGTCGCTGCATTCAAAAGTGTAAGCTGAAGACCTGGGGTGCATGTACGTGAATGTATGACTTAGAGCAGAATTTTGTCTTGAGATTATTCATGGTTTTGCAAATAAGCGATTGCTTCAAACTAATCATGACCTAAACCTTTTGGTGGTCTGAATATTGTATTTAGATGTCCACAATCGAAATATTTTGTGTAGCAAGAGTCAAGTTTGCTTACCTGGCTTTGGAAGGAGAGTGTGAAAGGTATCAGATCACATTTGGGCGTTTGCAATTTAACATGCTTCCTTTTCCCCCTGGGGATTTTTATCTCCTTGATGCGGGAGAGCAGCAGCACTGTTTCTATACCCTAATCCATGTTTATGCAAAATTGAAGCAGCTCGTCGATTTTCGCGGAAAAAAACCTCCCAACTTTTAGTTTTAGCACATGGTGGCGATGGCGGCGTACTAGAGAGCACGACGACGGCTTAAAAGTACTAAGAGCCTGTGAATAGGTGAGCTTTTAAACCTGACCCCACGAGAAAACGCGAGTGTAGTTTCAAAGAAAATTCGACTATTTGTCACGTGGGGTTGTCCAAAAACTGAATGTGCAGAGAATACGATTGCTGCTTCGCGCACCCACCTAAAAATACAGCAAGAAGCCGTGGATTTGCTCACCGTTTTCTTTTTTGAAATCTTGGATTTCATGATAAGTATAGGCGGCCCATGTGGAGATTTCGTTTAGTAGAGGAGCAGTAGCTTTCAGCTACCGCTTATAACTTTGCAGAAAGCAAAGCAGTATACAACTTTTCACAGTTTACCCATTTCAGCCCAGAGACAGTAAGTACTTACTTGACTACTTATAGGTGTAGGTAGATGCGTACAGGGTGTTTCAGAAAAATTGGTCATATTCGACTACCCAAGTAGTCATTAAGGTGACGGATAATGAAATGATTGCGGATAAGTAGCGGAATTGATGCGACACCCCCTAACGGTATTGAGATGCCGGCCGGGGTCTCAGGGACTTGTTTTACTCACCTGTGAAGAGTGCTTCTGCTTCTTGAGCATTTATTTTTTGAAGGGGGAGAGAAAGCTTTTAGCATACTTACATAGGTAGGTAGCTATCTATAATAAGTAATAACCGAGAATTCTTCGCCAGCATTGGAAAATATTTGTCCGCGCGGCGGTCTCCTTGGAGATGCGCGTGAGCGTGCGCTTTTAAAAAACTTGTGAAAACGGACGTCCACTCCGGCAGGAGACACCTAAGTAGCTTTAAGTTATTCGACAGCAGTCCAGATATTTTGACCTGAGTTTCTGCTAGCTATTTTCAAGGGTAGGGGTACATCTTTTACTTGGACAAAAAAGCGTAATATGATAGCGAAGTGACCTAGGAGACAGTGTTACGTGTCCTCTATATGTAGACCATGTTTTGAGTTAGGGCTGAGAAGGATTTTTGCAAGAACTCGACATGACATCAAGTAACCTTTTGTTTAGTGCAAACCTTCTTTATTGCTTTGATGTTCTTTCTAGATATTTTGCATAATAATAATAATTTAAGACAAGATTCAAGAATTTATGTTTGTGGATTTGTTACACTATAAGGCTTGTTGTATTAACGAGAGTATGTTTTCTTATTTGAGAGCATGTGTTTGTTTGTTTGTTTTCTTTGTAGGTATTCAGTTTTTTAGTTACTTAATTTATGGCAATCTTTCTTTCTTGTTTGCAAACTTGACCATTCACTCAATCTTCCGTTCTCACCCTAAGAGGAATAGCAAAAATAGCACATTTAGAGGGGACAGTTGGCCGGCCATAATATCCAAAAATTAGCCTCAGTCTCTTGGCGAGACTGTGGGATCTTTTTCACCGCTGCAGCAGAATTTGGCGATGACAAATGTCACGATGGCAGTCAGGATCATGGTGACAAAGATGGCAACCACAAGATAGACCGTCCACCGATCGATCGTGTCCTCGCGATCCATTTTGAGCTCCTCCTTGGACTTGGGTACCCGACCTGACGAAAGCAAAAACAATCACAACATTGATGGATGGATTGTTAATGTCATTGACATTGACATATGTTACCTTCACATATGTCAGACTTCTTGCCCACCAACGGAGGCCGTTGGTTGCTAAGACAAGTCTGCGAGTCGTGGAACATCTTGGTCAGCTTGTCCTCGTCATCTGGGTTGCTGGGATGATCCAGATCTGTGCAGTTGCAAACCTTGTAGCCGCCGTTCTCGGACACCTCGAACTTGTCATTGACAAAGGTGTCAGGATAGGCGGGGTCAGGATCGATCTTTGCCATCTGGCTCCTGTAAGAGTGCATCCGATTGTTCTTCACCATGTACTTGCCAATCTTGCTCACGGGCAGATTGTCTTTGTTGCAATCCTCGGGACCCTGTTTATTTAAAAAAAATGTGTTAACATAGGCTAGTAAAATCGATCAACTCAACTGGCCTTGTTAAAGAAAAAGTTGAGAACCGGAAACTTCTCAGCGAATCCAAGATTGTTGTGCACTATTTCCGCCTGCATGAGGTTCTCAACGTCAATGGACTCCTCATCCAAGAGGTTGACAGTGTTTCCTTCGAATTTGAACTTCTTTCCACCTTTGTTGAAGATGCTCTGAAAACAAGATTCAAAATGACAAAGAAAAACTTATACCAACGTTTTCCATACTTGTCTGGCCAATGATTCGAATTTGTTATTAATCACGTGCAGCTCGCCCTTGTATTCATAACATTGATCTGGTTCATCTACAATTTGCTGTTTGTTCTCCACCACGATGAGGACCCTCTGTTCATTAACTCTTGAGACCTCGGTGAATCCTGGAAACTCGCTCCCCTCAATCCTGACAACAGGATCCACGGACACATTCTTGTTTACGATATCGATCTCGATTTTCTGCGTCGAGCTGGGGTCGAACTTGACCCTTTCAAAGACGACCTCGTGACGGTCTTCAAAGATGAACGCGTTGGGAAAGTTGTAGAACGTGACATCCCGGAAATAGATGCTAGAGAACTGCAAGCAAAACAATGATGCTAACACTGACATTAATGGAATGGACCGGACTAAGGACTTACGGTGTAGAATGAGTTGTCGCTCTCAGGGCTCAAGCCTGCTGTGAAGTCCAGGTCGAGAAGTTTGATGTCCTCCACAATCAGGATCTTGCCAGACATGTAGTCACTGAAGTCGTCCCGATTCGTTCGCAAAGTCAAGTCCAACTCGTCGCATCCGTAGATTCTCAGGATTTCCGCTCGATCCCACCTATGCTCGCCGCTTTCAAACTCCCCAAGATCGCGAATATCGCTGTCTCCAAAACGTTCCTGAAAGGTGGCCAATAATAAAAATATCAGAGCAATATATTGGAAAAACGACCGACTGCAATACATTAATGACAATGATGACCTCATTATCAAGGCCTGTTTTTTATAAAATATACGGTTTTAGCATGGTGTATGGCAAACAAAAGTTATTCTTTCTATTTGACGACAACAAATAAATGAATCTTTTTGCCTGCGGAGAAGTATGGCTGCCAATGAATTTTTAATAACCTGAATGACACAGATCTAGTGTTTTGGTCTCTGACTCAGCCTTTTGAATATTTAAGCTATTCAATTACTTTTAAGGAAATTAGGTTAAGCTACAAGACTGTTGCCTGGAATAGCCAGGAGCTTACCCTGTTACTTCGATCAGTGCAAGTACATTGGAACAGGTCCATGTTGTTTATGGTACGACCACTGTGAAGCTTTAGTCCTTGAGCAGCTTTGTCACCGATTTTGTTGTAAGCTTTGCTGACGCCAGTCTTCAGCTCACACTTGATGTCTCCCATCCCCAAATGAAGATGGATAAGAAGAACCAAAATAGCCACTTTAACCTCCATCTTGATTGTTTCTTTTTTCACAATGCACTATGCAGAATTCTCGCGTTGTTGTTGTCGTGCAAACCAGCTCTTATGGTAAGTAATATATTTTGCTGCTGGTCTCAAATGTAGGTTGTTCTGTATGGTTTATATGGCTGGAGGTCCTGCGTTGAGATCTTATCTGAAAAACAAAAGGTTGTGTGTTAAATAAAATGTGCTTGAGGTAAGGCGCACTAAATAATCTCTATTCTCTGCAGTCCTATAGCGTAAATGATTAATAGAATTCAATTGGCGCCAAAAATGCTTTTTTTCTGTCTGCATATCAACTTTAAGACCACAAAAAAGTTGCGATTTTTGTCTTACTTGATTTGCTCGAGTCACTAAAAGCAGGTAAATATGTGGTGCGTTTACTTTAAGGTTTTGTGCCAGACTGACCTTTATTCAGTAGAAAAATAAAGAGTTCATGTCCTTAACATACTTAGACGTATGTTAGTTTGTACACACTATGAAAAATTTGGCCTTCCCTTTTGCATTGTGCGATATATATGACTCATTATATTTTGGGCGGCTTCAAAATGTAAGTAGCTTCTGATCTAGAATGGTCTTCCCACCACTACTGACCATTAAAGTTAACGAATAATCTTACAGTGTTGACCTTTGTCAATTTAAAAAAAAATCTTTGTTTCCAAGCATACATCTGTACGGATAAGCAACAGATAATCCAGCTTTCTCAAAGACATTTAGCAGACATGGAAAATACCATTTTTTGTTGAAAAACCGCCAGTCCCAAAACACTTCCTGGTTAATCAAAAATTAATCGTACCTTTTTCAGTCCTGACCTACATAGAGAAAATGCCGGTATTGGTATTGCGCACTCGGTTTTCTCATGTGTACCACCACATGAAATTTGAATCTTCGCCGTCGTCTAGACTTTTGCGATACCACGATCTCTAAATGTTAAAGGACAATAAGATCAGAAAAATCCTTTGTAGCCAATAATGTGGGGTTTTACTTTTATGTAGGTATATTCACATGTGAAATGCTTGCGTTAAACTAGAATAAAAATATGAACCACACCGATTATTATTAGTACACC
>JAAUYL010007393.1_pt1 | contig 35997 bp, 28 predicted proteins | sample 7278011 | NCBI WGS metagenome assembly JAAUYL01 (sample SAMN14350225, study PRJNA611818) | marine sediment metagenome | isolation source: surface marine sediment (1.8m) | place: French Polynesia: Moorea | collected 2018-08
ATAAGGCTTTTTCAGAAAACTTTTCAAGGGGATGAAAAAAATATTATATTCAATATTTCAAGCATTTGGCTTTCCTAGGTCATGCTCCGCAAACAGGCAGAGGTTCTGATAACTGATAACTGATAACTGAATAGAGGTATTTTTTAGTGCGCAAAAATCCAGTGGTTAAACCTTTTTTGAAATGGGCAGGAGGCAAAAGACAATTATTATCTGAATTAACAAAATATATCAACGAAAAATCCCTAAAAGAATGTACATATTATGAACCTTTTATTGGTGGAGGAGCGCTTTTATTTGAGCTACAGCCAACTAGAGCAGTTATCAATGATAAAAATCAGGAATTAATCAATTGTTACGAGGTAGTTAGAGATTCATTGGATGATTTGATTGAAGAATTAAGAAAGCATCAAGAATATAATAGTGCTGATTATTTTTATGAAATTAGAGATTTAGATCGTTCACCAAAAAAATATAAAAATCTGTCAAAAGTAAAAAGGGCAGCCAGAATTATCTATTTGAATAAAACTTGTTACAACGGTTTATTTAGAGTAAATTCTCAGAGGCAGTTTAATGTTCCTTTTGGCAGGTATAAAAAACCTAATATTTTAGATGAAGCTGTTTTAAAGGCTGTGAGTATTTATTTAAACAAATCTCAAGTCAAGATATTAAATGTGGATTTTGCTGAAGCAGTTAAAAATGCGGAAAAAGGTGATTTTATCTATTTCGATCCTCCTTACGATCCTGTTTCTGATACTGCCTCCTTCACAGGATATGATGTCAATGGTTTTAACAAGGATGAACAGATTAGGCTAAAGCAAGTTTTTGATGAATTAACATATAAAGGTTGTCTGGTTATTTTAAGTAATTCTCGAACAGATTTTATTATGGATTTATATCAAGATTATTGGGATAAAATCAAAATAGTAAGGGCAGCAAGAAATATTAATTCCAAAGGATTGAAAAGAGGAAAAGTTGATGAAATTTTAGTGTTAAATTTTGCAGTAGAGACAAAGATATAAGTATGACTAAAATCATATAAGATGAGAAAATTTATTGCGTAGATATCAAATTTTAGAATAGTCAATTTCAGTAAATCCTATTTATTTTAGGATTTACGCATTTTTTAGTTATCAAATCTATGTATATTGTGGGGGTAGGATTTAAAGTAGCGATAATTAATGAAATTATAGTCTGGAATTTTTCGGTATAAGCAAGATTAACTATGACTAAAAATGATGAAGCATGGGAAAGACTATTTGAGAGATATGAAATATTAGAGGAGGTGAATAAAAACGGCTTTTTCAAAATAGAAGCATCTCAAATTAATCAGGAACGAGAAAGTAGACTTATGGCAAAATTTGACCATGTTGTTAACTTGCCAAAAATATTCAGAGATAATAATTTATCAATCCTACCACTTTATAAATTAAAATATTTAAAGTTAATCGAAACAATTTTGGCGCACGAAGTATTTAATCGAGCATTTTATTTATCCTTAGAAACTGGGGATATTCCCTCAAAAGAACAAGTTACTAATATTATGTCTGAATGTAATTTAAACATTACCATACAACAATAGGTAGACGAGCTTCTACTGTATAATGTGTAAAAGGATGGATATAGTGAAGTTCTCTCCCGTTAAATCAAAGATTATAACAGGAGCTTCTCAAACAGAGACAATTGAATCCTCGTTTGCTGAAGTTTCTTGCTTCACAGGCTGACCAACGTCTAAGCCTCCACAAGCAGACAAGATGATACCCACCTCGTTTAGTGCTTTATTTAATATGTTGATTGCAGCATTTTCATCCCTATCTAAAACTATTCCACATTCAGGACAAGAATGAGTTCTAACTGATAAAGTTTTAGGTACTTTTTGACCACAATTACTACAATTTTGTGATGTATTGTGAGGATTAACTTTAATTACATGAACACCGCGTTTTACCGCTACTGCATTCAACTTTTCAATAAAAGTACCCCATCCTACATCATAAATTGATTTTGATAGTTTAGTATTTCTCGCTAAACCTTTAATATTAAGGTCTTCTACAGCAATTAAATCATACTCTTTAACCAATTTATGAGCAATTTTATAATGAAAATCTTCTCTTTGCCTAGCAATATGTTGGTGTAATCTAGCTACTTTGTTTTGTGCCTTTTTCCAATTATTAGAACCAGTTTCCTTTCTGTCTGCTTTCCGTTGCTTTATTACTAAATTAGATTGAGATTTTCTATAGAATTTGGGAACAGAAACAGTTTCTCCAGTATGAGTTGTCAAAAACTCTTTCAAACCTACATCAATACCTAAAGCAGTTTTGATATTATCTGTGGGAATCAGACTGGGAATTGACTTATATTCCAAACTAAAACTGACATAATAGCCATCAGCTTTTTTGGTTATAGTTGCAGTTTTCATAGTAAATCCATCTGGAATAGGTCGATGAACTATTACTGGAATAGTTCCAAACCTACTAATAATAATTTGCTTACCATCAAACTTAACTGCTGCTTTCGGATGATTAACTCTACTAAAGCTTAATGACTTTAGTTTGCCAGATTTTTTAAATCTTGGTCTACCAAATCTTTTACCTGTTTTGTCAGGAACTAACCAACGTTTCCAAGCTTTATCTAATCTTTGTAAATTAATTTGTTGAACTTCCGAATATATCTCTTTATATTCTGGAAATAGCTGTTTTGTTTGTTTAAGTTCTGATTGCTGAAAATAATAATCTGGTCTACAAGGCATTTCACCAATAGGACATGATACTATTGAGCATCGGTCTATTTGACATCTAGTTCTATTTAACCAGTCTAAACGTTGGCCAAGAGCATAATTCCAATGCCTTCGTAACAGTTCTAACCAATAATCAATTTTGGCTGACTGTTCAGAAGTAAGCTCAATTTTATAACAATAAGTAATTATCATATTTTGATTCTACATTTACTGCTATTTTATATCAAATAACTAAAATAAAGGTTTTAGGTCTGTTTGCTCTTTTACTGCTCATATTGTATTTGTCACTCTTCTACTGAGTATAGTAATAACTTTTGAGATACTACAGCAATCGACACCTCCATAAATTTCCTGTCGGCAATTCCCCTCCCGTTAAATCGGAGATTATAACGGGAGACTCCTTGCCGAATCCAGTGTGATCCGGTCACAAATTGACTAATCAGATATTAAACTAATAATATTATGTACTGGTGAGTACAAAGTTCTTCTAAAATAACGATGAGCTTTGAAGACTGAAAGTATACTCGAAAAGGCTTACAGCACCTACAGTTCTGAAGGGAGAGTTCCTCACCTTGAGATTACTGAAAACCTTAGCTAGCAATATTTATTCCAAGAACTTAGCACTGTCTAGTTATGTAGAGTTGAATTTTTATCGAACAAAATCATGCAAGAATTCTTTAACAATGTCTCACGTTACCCAAGGTACTTTATTACCATAACCCTTGGCATATTTTTCTTTCTATTCGACCAACTCAAACCACTTTTCAATAAACCTGTTACAGCGATCGCTCTCATTGGCTTAATTATTGGGACATTTACTTTCCTAACCTTAACTCTACAAGCCATGTTAGGTATAAATCCAACTTAATTAACCTCACAACATAAACATTCAGCTATTAGCTATTAGCACCTGAGCCAGAAAAATGAAATACAAATTAGTGTAAGTCATATCAGTTTCTAAAATTCTTCCGAAAAAAATCTAGAAATTGTTTGGTAGATACCCCGGTGAACTGATGTACTTCTACTCATTCTGTTCATTATCCCTCAGTATTTCAATATTGATTTAGACATCCTTGATCTGCTCAGAAGCTAATAGCTGATAACTAACGATTAAATGCTTACCGAATAATTAGGGTTTAAAGCCTCTCATTTAAAGGAGAAACAAGAAAAAATTTTCATGATTAGTCAATCCTATCCGTTTTCCAGGAGAGGTAATTATTAATTATTAATTATTAATTATTAATTATTAATTGTTGAAAGCATATCTTACTTTTGCCTTTTGACTTTTGACTTTTGACTTACTTCTAGAATGAGTGGTCAGTCTAATGATTAGCACGATAGATTGGAAGGTAGAGTGAGTGGGTAAATTCAGATGACTTGTTTCGAGGACATTTATCAATTTTTCCAAAGTCCCCCTCCGGTCTATCTAAATAAAGAACTAGCGGTGTGCTATATCCTATCTGTATTATTGCAAAGAGACTCTTATGGAACTGAATTGATTGGTCAATTAGAAAGGGACTATCCTATTTATCGACTTTCTGACACTGTGTTGTATAGCGCTCTGAAATTTCTGGAAGACCAAGGGACAATTATTGGCTATTGGAAAAAAGTGGAAGGAAGAGGACGTCCACGGAGAATGTATCAAATTATTCCCCAATGGCGACCTCAAGCTATAGATTTGGCAAGACTTTGGTATGAATATACTAATCATGCTCATATTCGGCCTCAAATTCAACCATCCAGCTTTTGACATCCTCCCCGCCCTAAAGGAACGGGGAAACAACTGAGCCGTAGATCCTCGGTGGGTTGACGTTTCATTGACTGCTGCTGACTTGACGCCAGTCTTACGCTTCCCGAACCGTTCGTTTAATGTCTCGGACTGCCCCCCGCGACAACAATACTATAGCTTATGTCTGCCTATTACATCATATTAGTCGCCCTATAAGGGCGAGGCGCATACCGCAATTTTTCAGTAATATAGATCGTATAGGAAATTAGGTGGGGGCAACTTTGCTGCTATTTTTGGCCAAATACTGAAAAATATAGTGTTTTTGTGCCAATTTTTCAATTATAAAATCTAAATATAAATATAAGCCCTAGCTGATCTTAGTCACAAAGCAGCTAGTCTTTTTTTTTTCTTGTAAACTATTGTAAAAAAGAAGACATTAAAAACAATTGAAATCTAAAATTGTATGAATAATACAGCTCTAATCTCGTCATTTATTCTGACATTTTTATCTAGCATTGGTCTAGTTTTTTTTATCAAGGCATCAGTCAAACCTCGGACTAAAAATCTGAAACTGATAGCTGAACAGGAAGCTGACTCACTTTTAAAGCAGCTAAAAGAATATTTTAGCGATCGAGCTTACCGAATTGTTGATGTTAATTCAGCTCAGAATAAACTTACATTTGAAGGAATAGTTCGTCCTAGTTGGTTTATGGTATTTTTCTTAACCCTATTAGCAGCAGTAGGTGCTTTATGTTTTGGGTTGGCTGTATCAATGTTAGTTCCTGAATTTGGTCAATACTTTATATGGCTAGTTTTAGTATCGCCTTTAGCAGGTATTTTTTATTGGCAAAAGTCTAAACGTCCAGAAAAAGTAGATCTGAAGCTTGAAGGAATATTGACTGAGGGTTCTCAAACCAAAAGTTTACTTTCCATCACAGCTCATAGGGATGAATTAGCAGCTTTACAAACAGCTCTAAACTTAAAAGCATACCAAGAATCAAACTAAAAATATCAAACTTTAAGAGATTGATTAACTTTTGCCTATTTGCTAAGAAAAACTAACAAACATCAAGAGTTGACCTTTTTGCTAAAATTGCTGAGTAAAGAGTTATTTCTGGGAAAAATCAGCTGAGTAAGTAAATTCTATATCCTGGTAATTTGCCTAAGAGAGATTCAAGCAATTAATCCTCTTTTTTTAGATACCGATAACCAAGGCGAAAAATCAAAGGGTTTGTGATAATTTTTCACAAAAATTGGGAGATAACCCAACCCCTCAGTAGATATTTCTATTGTGCATTGTTAAAAAATGTTATCAAAATAGTATCGGTAATTTATTTTGGTAAGCTATAAAAAATAAAAATAACTAAGATATCAAGTCCATTGGCAGATGGAAGCTTGAAATCTTAGTTAGTTGAGCCTTCAAGGGCAATAAAATCTGCGATTATATAATACTAAATTAAACAAAGTGGGAATGCTGGTTAAGCATTACCCGCTTGCTTAATTTAAGTATCAACTTGGTACTTATTGGTCATAAATCAAAAAAAATATTCCAGCTTACCCAGAAAAAAACGTTTTATACAACGTCCTTAAACTTGAGTTAAACTTGGAGTAGAACTAAGTACCTGTTTTTTGTCGGCTGTCTTAAGTTCTATCAAAACTTTTAAGCTCGGAAACAAGAAATGATTTTCTTCAACATATTGGGCTCCAAATAAACCTTTTTCCGCCCAGAAGTACCGATCGGTGGTATGCTCATTTCTTCTCACTAGAAGTACAGCAGGTGGGACAATACCTTGGGCATGAATAAACTTACGAGCAGCAGTGACTGGTTTATCTTCACCACTTTCAATGCTATACTGAGCCACTTGCTCAAGAATCCTGCGTCCTTCTTGTCTACGACGACTTTTGCGCTTACGTCTTCTAGCCAATTTCCTTACCTCCTGTGTTAGCCGATGGGTGTAGTTATGGCTACCAAATTTGATAAGATTATATAAATTTTAACAGAAAAACTCAAGTGTTTTTAATATTTTGATACAAAATATACACTCTGTTATCTAAAATCTAAAATAAACTGATGTCCAGTGGAAAATCCCACAAATGGCTCTAATGCTAATTCCCACCAGTACAGAATTTATTGAACTTTGCAGATCCCAGATTGCTCTCGTATCCAGTTGGGGTGCGACCTTAAGCATAGTTTACTTGACAGAGAAACTAGCAGAAGGGGATGAAGCAAAGCTAATTCCCATTATCGCAGATCCAGAAATACCACAAGGTGGGGAAGCAACTTCGGTCTTAAAAGTAACCTCAGAAATACAAACATTAGATAACCTTCCGAAATTATCAGCAGCACCCTTAACGATCGGCAAAAATTATCCAATTTTAGAAGCAAGCAACCGTACAACAGAATCAAAATCAGGATGGCCAAAAAATCATCCTTGGCAAGAGCATCAAATTGTTTTACCCTTAATCCATGATGGAGTAGTCATGGGATTACTGGTAACAGCAAGAGAAGACCGACCCTGGAATCAAAAAGAAAAAACTCAAATTCAACAAGTAGCTCATACTATTGCCATAGCCTGCATTTTAGATCAACGTTCTGAATGGTTAAAGCAACAATTTCAGCAACAACAACAGTTGCAATCTGAACAATTTGATACGATGCACAATATACTGCATCAGTTAAAAAGTCCATTAACTGCACTAAGAACTTTTGGTAAGTTATTACTGAAAAGATTTTTACCAGAAGATAAAAACTGGAATATAGCTAATAGTATTTTACGAGAAAGCGATCGCCTCAAAGAATTAATAGAACAAATAGATAAAACTGTTGATGTTGGGGAAGAAATATTGAGTATTCCTGTTGAAAGTGAGTATCTTCAAAGCGCAACTAAAAATGGAGATATAGAAGAAATAATAGATGCTCATCAAGAAGCTAATCAAAAATCTAAACCTCTGCGACTTTTACCAGGAGCTGATTTTTTAGAGTCAGTTTCTGTACAACAAGTTTTAGAACCTTTATTAGTTTCTGCCAAAGCAATTGCCGATGAAAGTAATATAGATTTACGAGTTTATTTTCCCGATATTTTACCAATTGTGCAAGCTAATTATAAAGCTTTGCGAGAAGTTTTAAGTAATATTATTGATAATGCTTTAAAGTATACTCCGAGCAAAGGAAATATTTATATTAAATTAGCAACTTTAGCTCCGCAACCAAATCATCAGAAATCAATTAATAGTGAAACGGAAGCAATGGTGGCAATAGCTATCAGCGATACAGGTTACGGCATTCCATCGGCAGATTTAGAACATTTATTTGAACGAAACTATCGAGGAGAAAAAGCTAAAACAAATATTCCAGGAACAGGATTAGGATTATTAATTGCTCGTGATTTGATAGATGAAATGCAAGGAAAAATCCAAGTATATTCTCCTGTAGAGACTCAATGGTTACCCAGTTATTTAAAAGAGCAAGATTTAGGAATTAATCGTGGTACTACGGTTGTTATATGGTTGCGAATATTAAACCAGGAATAGTATTCTTAATTATATATAGCAATATGAAATGATTCGTGAAAATTTTTACAACAGTTCATTTTAACTGAAAGCCTTTTAAATTATGTACCTCCTCAATCCGACAGCTCCCCTACCTGACTCCTGAGTTATGACTTCTCATTACTAAGTTGGTACACAAAATTAATTGCAATTTTGGCAATACTAAAACCCTCATCATATAGGTATTACAGGGAATATAACTGTGAATTAATTATTTTTAGGTACTTACCAAAATATTACAACTAAAATAGGATTGCTATATAGTAATTTTACTGTTAGGTAAATTACACTATTCAACATTACCTCTTCATTGTGACTAAAGCATAGAATAAAATCGGGCTATTGTAATAACCCAGTTGAATTTGATAAAAATAGTCTTATTATAGAAGAGTACAGACAAACTATGAACTTTGACGAAGCTTATTAAAAACCTTTGTAAGTTCAGTTATCCTACAACCAAGTCCTTTTTGGCACGTAGGAAATATCTAGGGAGTTAGTACATCAGGAGCATCTAAAGTTAAACCTCTTGCTTAATTCTTCAGCCTGCATTTTACCTTTAATATTAGGTGGGGAAGGAAAATCTGTGCTGTTGAAAGATAAAGATTAAGGGATACAATCATCCTCAAACTTGGCAAGAGGTTTTTTTCTTATTTGTATGAAATCTATTTAATTGTCAAGAATTTCAGATTTTGAAAAAAATGAAAAATTTACAAGGATCTCCTCAACAAGTAATTTGTATAGTAGAAAATAACTATAGCAACCTTAAGTTATTATCTAGTCTATTGAGAGAAAATGAGTATGAATTTGTAGTAGCTCACAGTACAGAAGAAGCAATAAAAACATTACAAAATATATCGGTAGATATAATATTAATAAATTTGACTTCAAAAGAGAAATTGCAGATTTGCAGATTTGTGCAAACTTTAGAATCTACAAAAAATATTCCTATGATTCTTATGGAAGCTAATCAAAATCAAATAAATCAAATTAGGGAATTAAATATAGAAAACTTAGATGATATTAAAATGCCTATACAAGCAGATGATATTTTAACAAAAATTAAGTGCCATCTTCAAATACATTCTTTGAAAAAACAACTACAATCTAAAAATCAAAAATTACAACAAGAAATATATTTAAGAGAAAAGGTAGAAAATGAACTAAAAGAGCATAAATCAATGCTAGAAAGTCTAATAGAAAATTTACCAGGGATGGTTTACTATAGTAGTAATGATTGTAATTTAAACATGAACTTTGTCAGTGACAATTTTTATAGTTTGACTGGTTATCAATCCGAGGAATTGATTCAAAATAAAATTATCTATAGCCAATTAATTTACCCTGAAGATAGAAAATATCTTTGGCAAGAAAGACAAAAAGCTTTACTCAACAATCAACCATTTCAGTTGATTTATCGGATAATTACAGCCAAGAAAGAACTAAAGTGGGTTTGGGAACAAGGTAAAGGAGTTTACTGTTCGGATGGCGAGGTATTAGCAATTAAAGGTTTAATTATAGATATTACAGCTCAAAAACAAGTAGAATCAGAACTAACAAAACAAAACATAGCATTACAAAAAGCAGAAGCAGCTTTAATTATTGCTAATCAAAAACTCCAAAAAGTTGCTAAACTAGACGGCTTAACAGGTATTGCTAACCGTCGTTCTTTTGATGAATATTTAGAAAAAGAATGGCGGAGACTGACAAGAACAAAATTACCTTTATCTTTAATTTTATGTGATGTAGATTATTTTAAATATTACAATGATTACTATGGTCATTTAGCAGGAGATGATTGTTTACGAAAAATTGCTCAAAGTATTAAACAAACTGTTAAACGTTCCGCTGATTTAGTAGCTCGTTATGGGGGTGAAGAGTTTGCGATAATTTTACCAAATACATCTGGTGAAAATGCAGAAAAAGTAGTAGAATTAATTCGTAAAGCTATTCGCAAATTATACATTAATCATTCTGCTTCTAGAGTAAGTAAATACGTTACTATGAGTATGGGAGTTGCAAGTGTCATCCCTACTAAAGCAGAGTCTCCACAATCTTTAATTGCTAAAGCAGACAAAGCACTTTACCATGCGAAAGAAAAGGGACGCGACCGTATAGTTTTTTTTAATCAAGATTGTATTAAAGGTACTCAAACTTACCTTAAAAATAATTTAAGCTATCCAAAATCCCAGGAAAACGTTACCCAAAGCTTCTTACTAGCCCTATCTTAATCTTAATCAACTTATTATTTATAATTACTGAAACATATTAACTTTTTTGCTCTGATATCCTGGAGTAAGGAGTTTCATTAATAGACCTCTCCAAAATAAAAATTAAGGTAAAATTGTAGTGGCCAATTATATATACCCTGTTTCCAAATGAATAATGTATTAGAATATATTTATAACCATCCACTCATAAACAAAAAGAATTATTGGTATTACAGATGAACAACTAATAAAATTAATAGAAAATGCTCAAAAAGTTGAATAAAAAAAAAGACAGGCGATAATGCTCCGCATCGCTCAAGCGAACGCCAGCCAAGAAAAAAGGTTAATCAAGGCAGGGGGAGGAAGAAAAAAGTCTTTAAGCAAGACAGAAGAGATAATATTGACCTTATATTATTTGCATCATGTACCAACATTTCAGCTACTAGGAGCAATCTAAGCGAGTTAGTGAGTCAACAGCAAATAATATTTTTCGCGCTTTGGATAGATATTTTGAGGGAATTATTACCATCTAGTTTACTAGAGGAATTCTCGGGAAAAGAAAACGAATATTTATGGATAAAGGAGGCTTTGACAGAAATAGAATTGATAGTTGATAGTACAGAGCAGGATAGGGAAAGGCCAAAAAATGATGAAAAACAGAAAAAATATTATTCAGGGAAGCAAAAAAGTCATACGTTTAAAAATTAAATAGTAATCACAGAAAAGGCAGAAGAAATAGTAGATGTAATAGTAGGAGAAAGAGGTCCAGAAAGTGATATAAAGTTATTCAAAAAACAACAAAAAAAGTTTGATAGAGAACAAAGATTTCAAGGAGATAAAGGGTATCAAGGTTGGGAAAAAGTTAACAGGCCAAACAAAAAAAAAGAAACCATAAAATGTCAGAAGAAGTAAATAAAGAGAATCAAAAAAAACTCAAAAAAGAATATTTGTAGAACATATAATAAGACTGATAAAAATATTTAGAGTGGCACGAGAAAGATTTAGATTGAAAGATAGTAATTATGAAAAAGTAATTTTAACAATATGTGGTTTAGTAAGATTAAGAATAGGAGCATTAATATTATTATAAATCATAATTTTTGCTCTGGAAAAAAGCAATAAAAAACTAGGTAGAAATGGTGAATAATTAACAGCAACTATCTGTAATACTATAAAGCCCGTAAAAAATGACTATCTGGTAGAGCTGGCGTTGGCGGAGCCTAGCGGCAGCTATATCGCTCCCCAAAAGATAGTTACAGTAAGTGCTTGATAATTTCCGGAGATGTCTAATGGATAATGGATAATTGATAATTGATAATTACCTCTTGTTAAAACCGAGAGGATTGAATATAAGGAATATTTTATTTGTTTTCCCCTATCCAAGGGGAGGCTTCAAGGCGCAAATTATTTAATTATTAATTATTAATTATTAATTTTTCGGTAATTTTTTAACTTGCTGCAGGGAGTTTCATAGTTAGATAACAAGAGTTAAACTGAGCAATTTACACTTCAAACCCGTCTCTAAAATATATTGATAATTTTCCCTTTTCCGAGTTAAACTGTTATCTCCTTTGATAAACAACATAAATAAACCGCATTTAGATAACTCCTATTTATCCATAGTTCATATATTTAAAAATGCAGATTTATAGGAGATTCCCCACCTGATAGAATTTTGTAGGGATAGAATATTCATATCACCAGTTCTAGTCAATTAACCAAATACTCTGCACAAATAATCCACCCCTACAAAACTTAATTTCACTCCACAGAAGTGTCGAAGCCAAGCCGTAAATTATACTTTACGATAAGGAACCATACTCAGATTAATACTACCTAAGTTAGGTTTTTGTACTACACTCCCTTGTACACCAAGACTCCGTGCCAAATTCAAGAATTGAGAAGGATCGCCTTCCTGAGCCTTCTTTTCTTGAGGAGTAAAGCGACGTATTTCATTTTGATACACGATTTGAGGGAAACCTAGAATAGTCCGATAGTAGAACTCATAACGAGGTGTCTTCAGATTAAAAGGAGTTTCTCCTCCATCACGCTGGGGTAAAACCCGACGACGCTGGTAAGGCACAGTTTCAAAACCAAAGTTTTCGAGGTATTCCTCACTATCAAGCAACTCATCAATGAAGCCTTCAATACCCTTGGTAGCTATAACAATAGACCAAGCAATCTTTTCCCTTTCGCTGTAAACATCACGACCTAAGACCCGTTGAACACATAACTCAACAAAGCGATAATTGCTATTAGTGTCGTAGTTATTCCGACGGAATGGATTGGACATTACCAAACCCCGAATAAAATCTCGAACTGTAATTTGACCATTTTTTAGCTGAGACTCTAGGAAGGTTTGGCGATCGCTCTTCAAAATCTGATGTTCACTATAAATTTGGCGATAAGCTGCCCAAATTAATTCATCCCACTCTGAACCAGAAGGTAAAGATTCAGCAGAATAAATAATTGGTTGGTCGTCACCAGGGACTTCATAACCCGCAACCCGTGAATTTTGACTTATGGGTTTGTATTCTAATAATGGAATCGCCACGTCAGAATCTCCTTAAAATTATTAAATGTGATTTATCAAGTGTGGCCATAGCACACTAAACTTTACCGTGATTCAGAAAATTGCATCAATAGCCAACCTTTAGATTAAGGGATTGAGGCGATCCAAGTCTTACTTTTATTAACTTACGCAACAATCTGTAATATTTTGGATATAGCAGGGAACAGGGAACACTTAACTGGGAACAGTTAGAAAAACATTTCCACTTTCTAGATTCATCATCTGACTTCTAACTTCTATAGTAGTCACCAGGGCAGTTAGGACATTCTCGCGACTCTCAAATATAGTTACAGCAAGAATGTACGGTGGAATTGCCATTTCCCCTACTTCTGACTTCTGAATTCTGAATTCTGACTTCCGGTATACTTACCAGCCAAAAGCAGAATAAAATTGTGTCGCATCCTCCAATGTTTTTGCCTCTGAGTCTGAGTTACTTTCCTCTAACCGAACTTCCGTGCAAAAAGTAGAAGTATTAAATCCACCAAACCGCTTCACTGCACTGCTTCGCATCCTCAGATTAGGGCTAGGAAACCAGAATCTTTCAATAGAACTCATAGTTTCATATTCTGTAATTAGATTTAGCCCATCCTCATCATCCATCTCAAACAGTCCCACCACTGGGACAATTTCAGCATAGCCACGCTCTCGCAACATTCTGCCTTTTCTAGGATTTTCTGGGTCAGGAACAATAGCAAATACAGTTGACCCCTTATGATTTTCATCATTTTTATCCCATGCCATGGAACCATCCCAGCTAACAAAAGCCCCTCCGGCTGCCAAATTTGGATCGATTTCGTGCATTTTGCAGATTTCTACTATTTTTGGATCTTTAGCATCCAAGCTAGTTACTTGAATATCTGAGCTGCCCATTTCCGCTTGTCTAAAGGCTAGGTGATGGGTTGTCCGTTGCGATCGCCACTTACCAGCACTTCTTTGAAAAAATTCCATTGCGTCCATTAGCCACTTCTCCATTTTTCAACTTCATAAGACATTAGTCCTAACCTAATTATCATAGAACTTCTAGCATCAACTACTCCGCCTCATAGAAGGACAGAGTTTCTAGTACCCCATACCTACCTATTTAGCATTGTTTCTGACGCTTCCTTGCCACCATTTGCTTCATGTTTCCACAATCAGTAGGGATGGTCAACTCTGCGTCTCAAGAGGTCAGTTCCTGACCCCTTGCCCAAGTCAAGCAGACTTGAGCTGAATTGATATCTCTGTCTGGATGGTACTCGTTACTGCCATCGGCAATTTATTTGCTTTGGGGTATGCTATGGCCGACTTGTTGCCAAGCTCCCTATCGGGGTAAGGGTTGCAATCCTCACGAGCTTGCGGGTTTGTTACAGATATGCCTCGCTATAAAGATTTTAGCCTGCTAAGGCCTCTAATGGGAAATGTTCGTCTCACTGGCTCGATGCGAGTGAGACTCACCGCTATCCTGCCCCATCTTCAGGGAAGCAAGACGGGGATAATCGCGTATTAGTTTTATTTAAACCCTGCCCTTAAGAGCGAGGTTTTATTAAATTAATGTTAACTTTTGTCGAGTAAATTAATTTCATAATGTACATGATGGACAGTATGTCAAGTAAATGTTACGATAATTTACATATTAGGAAATATATACATTGATCGTAGTGATGGCCTTAAAACATTGGCCAATATCTATTATCTAAACAAGGAGGACTCAACTATGGAAATGTCTAGCAGCTTAACTATGGAGCAACAATTCAAATTACAAGTTCTACGGGACGAAGTTAAAAGCTTGAGCCGGGAAGAGGCCCAAGAGTATTTAGTTGAAGTATTGCGACAAAGTATGGTTAAGGAGAACCTATTCAAACACTGGATGAAAGGCAAAATTTAATCTATGCCTTTCACTAAAGACTCGAAGATAGTCAGTATTAAAAACTAACCCCACCCAATTACTAGATATGGGCGGGGTTAATGATATTAGCACTTAGGCAATGATAGAAAAGCTAGAATTAATTCAATAAGGCAATATATTTTATTTACTGATTAGTAGTATTATTTTGGTTTTAAGCCATCAAGTGCTACTGCATGATTTTTTGTAGAGATTTTAAGCCCTTCTTGACTCTACGAGAAACAGTAACAGCGCTAATTCCCATTCGTTCGGCTGTTTCCTTCTGAGTCAAATCACAGAGAAACACAAACTCCAAAACCTTACGAGTACCCTCTTCCAATTTAGCTAATGCTTGCTGTAAACGAATTTGGTCTTCTTGAGCTAACTGAAAACTACGATACTGACTATCGGGAACTAATTCTCCCAAACAAGTAGCTCCATCAGCTTCATCTTGAACTGGAGCATCTAAACTCAGAGGGGCACGGTTACGACAGGCAAGTTGAATTTCATGCCACTGGTCCAAAGAAATATCCAAAGCAGAAGCTACCTCTAAATCTGTAGGTTTCCGCTTCAACTTAGCTCTGAGGTCTTGTATAACTTTTGTGGCCTGCCGATCCATAGCTAACCAATTTCTGGGGATGCGTACAGAAGGACTTTTATCTCGTAGATAATGCTGAATTTCTCCTCTAATATAAGGAGTAGCAAAAGAACTAAAGGCTCGTCCCTTAGAGATATCAAATCTTTCAATTGCTCGAATTAATCCGATACAACCTACTTGGAGTAAATCATCGTAGGTTTCAGTACATCGATTTAACCAATGATAAACTTCCTTCCTTACAAGTCCAATGTTAAGTTTAACTAATTGGTTCCGGAGCTTATGAGAAGGAGACTGTTGATACTGATGTAACAGTTCTAGGTTTTCACTTTTTAGTTCTTGAGTGACGGTGGTAGACATAGCTATATTATGATTTTGAGAGCCAACCACTGATGGTAGATCGCATACAGATTATATTAATGGATATATAAAATAAATGCTGTGAGTTTAGGAATAGTAGAGTGTGATATTAAACACAACTTCTTAATTAGAGCTTTAGTTACAGGTGATTTGTAGTTTTTACAACTTATGCTTTTCAGCTTTAGAGTATGTGTAATTAATTTTGGATGGCTCGTTGTATTATAAGTATATTTGACATCCTCCGGACGCTGCACTTGGGTGACAGCGCGGGATTCCCTAGCATCACTGTTAGGGGCTTTGTGTTTCATAGCACCTGCCTTTCCTACGGAATGCTCCGCAAACGGAGATTTGCTCTGTTGAGGTCTTAGAGTCGCTCCTAAAGACTTGCCAGCGCCGCCAAAGGGAGTCTCGCCCATGAGCGACTGGCGCTGACACTGCGAGTCCCGCAGCCTTCGAGCGTGGGCGTTCCCTCTCTTGCTCAGCATTCCGCAAGCGAGCTGTCGGCGGCGCTGGGTCTGCCCCCTTGCGTCTGTCGCCGACGCGGGTTCCCATCCGCAAAATATTTATACTTGCATTAATGTCCCGGTCATGGTGACTACCACAAATCGGACAATCCCACTCTCTAATATTCAGAGGTAGCTTTTCTACTATGTGACCACAATTAGAGCAACGCGCGCGAACTAGGAAAATATCGGTCAATTTTGACTAACTTGCGTCCATACCATTCGGCTTTGTATTCTAATTGCCTGACTATTTCTCCCCAGTTAGCATCTGATATGGCTCTAGCGTGCTTTGTGGTCTCTTGGTGCGCGTTCCCTCTCTTGGTCAGCATTCCCATGGCGTTTCGCGGAGCGACTTGAATTGCGTTCGCGGCTCTGAAAGAGCGGGAAACCTCGCCTGGTTCCGACAGCTTGCGACTGGGGTCGTCGCGGGGTCGCACCGCTTTTTCACCATGTTTTTTACTGCCAAATCCTCAACTACTATCGTTTGGTTTTCTCTGGCTTTGTTGGGTTGTTAGCTTGTGGGTATAGTCTCCTCTTGAGTCTTTAATTTTTGCGTGTATTCTAGCTACTTTGAGTCTGGCTTTGTGATAGTTGTTAGACCCCTTGGTTTTTCTAGATAGATACTTCCCTGCTAACCTTAATTTTTTGTGTAACTTTTGAAGATTCTTAGGGTAGGCAACTTTTTCTCCATCGCTGGTAGTTAGTAGACTCGTTATTCCTAAGTCAATCCCCATTTGTTTGGTAACAGGTTTGAGTGTTAAATCTCTGGTGTGATTGACTCTCAAAGATACAGACCATCTACCAGAAGGATCGAGTTTGACAGTAATTGTACTAGGTACAGAGTTTGGCGGTAGTTGCCTGCTCCATCTGATGGGTAATGGTTGTGCACATTTAGCTAAATATACTTGGCCATCTTTCCACTAGAATGCAGATTTCGTAAACTCAGGACTGCCACCGTTGCGCTTTTTCTTGAAGTTGGGGTATTTAGCCGGTCCACTAAAAAAGTTGGTGAAAGCTGTTTGTAAATGGACTACCGCCTTGTTGCAAGGGTACACTGCTGACTCTGTTAAGAAAATCCAACTCTTCGTGCTTTTTCCAAGAGGTAAGCATGGCTGAAGTTTGCTTGTAACTTACTCGCTCTTTGTTCTCATACCATGCAGTAGTTCTAGCAGCTAAAGCCTTATTGTAGATTAGGCGCACACAGGCTATTGTCCTCCTTAACAGATTCTCCTGCTCTGGAGTCTGGTCAAACCTAAATTTGTACGCTTTTTCCAGCATCTACATGTTTGCTTATTCTAATTTACATTCTAACAGATTATTTGTAAACCCACAACATTGATTGGTTTTCCCATGCGGCGCTCCCCTACGGGAGAGCGCGGGTCTTCAACCAACATTTTGATAAACAATAATATTTAGATAGTTTTTTATTAATAGCTACTTAAATTATTTTTCACAAAAAAAAAATAGAGGACTCTTAAGTACCTATAGTATAAACTATATTATCTCCAGCCTAAAGACTGGAAGACCTTTATGAATTACGATGTCTGCTTCTGTGAGTTCAGTTAAACTAAATATATTTCAATATTTAACTATTTGACGGGGCTTGGGTTACCTCTAGTACCGCGCCATAATCTAGTGTCTAATTGCATAAATTAATATACTGAGTTGAGCCAAGAAAAAAGCTTGAAATCTAAGGAAATTGAGAAAAAAATAATATTACTAACTTTTGCAACTAAACACTAGGATAGAGACATACCTTCAGCAAAAGAAATATGTAACTGAGGCTATGAGCAACTTAATACCCAGGGACTCTGAAGAAAAGAAATGGGCAGTAAGCGTCTTGTTGTCAGGGGTATTGTGCCTAGATAAGTGGTGGAGGACAGCGAGGGATGTTTAATAGGGATGTTGGAAGGCTACAGTATACCTCCTAGATGTCAGCATCAGGAGGATGTAACTTCCAACGCTTGTTTCCCAACAAGATTAGAATATTTCACCCCCGACACAATCTTTAGATTTGTCGGGGAAGTATATCAATTAGCCTAAGAAACTGTGTCTACCCGACCGTAAAAAGTACCACGAACTTTAACTTCTACAGCTTCTTTTGCGCCTAAATCTGTATCAGAAGGCTGAACTGCCTCAAAGAGGCCAACAATTTCACCTGTTTCCCCGTCTACTTTAGTAATTTGAAGGGACATCTCACCGGCTTTGAGAAGAGTATCTGCTGACTTAACATTAGCTTTGACAAACTCTTCATCATCTGAACTAGCTGGTAAAGCTACTGCATTATCATATCCTGAAGTCACACCACGACCTTTCGGGTCTAGGAAACTAGAGCCTCGGTAGGAAGGAACATTGTATATTCCCTTAAAATCAGTAGAAGTATTGATAGCAGTAATACCAGGCTGGCTATTAGCAATAAGTCCTTTGACAGTAAATAAAAATGGAACTTCTTCTCCACCTGGCAAAAGAACAGTTATGGGTTGGAAGTCCATACCATATTGTTCGTTAAATGTCAAAGAATTATCTTCATTAAAGACAAGCTCACCTGTTACTTGATCTAAGCTAGAAGTATACCGTGTTAATTTTCTTCCTTCAACAAATTCTGCTTCTTGGCGTTTGTTAGTTGGTTCTTCCTTAACGAAATAGGTAGTTGGCTGCAAACACAAATCTGTCAAAATGTAAGAGCCATCTTGGTCAAGGGCAATGGAACCACGAGCAGTTTCTGGTAACCCAGGACAGTTGTTGGCCAAGCCAGTATTTACAATGTCTTCATAAGTAAGTGGTTTATTGCTATCAGGACTTTCTGAACAGGCAGTTAAAAAACTCAAACACACAGCTAATAGTAAAGCAATTAAAGCGCGATACCTCATTGTCAACCTCAATATTCAACATTTTATATTTAACACTGCTACTGCATTCTATAGTTTACGCAGTATCAATAATCTGATTTTAGATTTTAGATTTTATGGGAAAATTAGGGTAAATCAAAGTAGGATAAAGTTATTCTTCACATTCTCAATTTGCTTGTTTGAGAGTAGATTTATCTTTCGTATTAACCCAAAATAATATTTTACATTGCTGGTTACTTTTTCTTAAATTCAGTTATGTAAATTAAAATTTCATAAGTAAATATACTTAATTTAATAGCTTGCCATAACTGAATTTAACTGATTACTGAAAAGGGAAGTTGAAAAAATGTTTGAAAGAACTGACTGCTAGTTGGTGAGTGTTTTTTTTACTGTGAAATGAGTAATACCAGGTGTGATAAATGTCTGCTACAAATACAAATACTTACGGTTGCCTTAGGTTACGAAGATCGAGTCAGGAGGATATAGTCTCTAAGTATTTCTAAGTGATGTCTCTTTGACTAAAAAGAGACATCACTTAGAAAATCTTTAAATCACTCAAAAAGGAATTACAAAATTATTTTTTCACCCTTGGTATAAAAAAAACTCTGAAGGATATGTAAGACCAAGTTTAACAGGATTTACCCAAAGCATGAGTTATAAACACTACATAGAGTTTGCTGAAAAAGTCTTTTGGTAGGGATAGGAGTACTGATTCAGGAGTCAAGAGTCAGGAGTTACAGGGAATTTAGAGGAAGTAATCGGAGATTTTATCCCTTGATTTTTCTCCAATTATTCTGCCCAAAATCCTAGTTTTTTGGTCGCTCAAGCTTAGAAATTTGCACTTTTTTTCGCTCCTATTAAGGCTAAAACCTTTATCTGTCAATGCTTTTAAATTTAATCAGCAAGCCATACATATGACAAGTTTAGTTTTCCTGTGTCATGTAGTGTTATAGTTAAAAATAATTAAAAAAAATAACCACCAAACCTAGACTAAACTGTAGCTGAATATCTAGGGAACTTTGATAAGTCCCCAAAGAAATATTTTTCTTTGTTTAGTTAGGGTTGACTAAGGAAGAAACTAAGCAACACGGATGTATCCTGTTGTGTACTATTAGGTTTAAATTACTCTGGCTTTAGTCTGGAGATTAATCAAGTTGCTCTTAACTGGTAATATGAACACAAATACAGAAAATGAGTCAACAAGTTTACATGGTGATTTACAATCATTAGCAGATTCAGTAAAGGCTATAACTGAAAATCATCAGGACGATCCAATAGCAATATTGGCTATCCTACGAACTTTGGAAAGCTTACATCAGGAACTCAGAGAAGGTTCATTTCAAAAAATATTACCAGATAATCGTCAGTCACTCTACAATTTACTTAAGGATATTGAGACAAAGGGAGGTTGGCCTTATATTCCTAGATTAAGATTACGCTATCTGTTGGAAAACTGGTCTGATAATTCTCAAGAATTATAGAACTTCATCAGTATTATTAGAATTAGATTCAGGTAAAGGTTGACTAATATCTACAAAGTCTTCCTCTGAAATTATGGAAGCTGGAACATTTACCAATATCGCTAATAATCTGCCATTATCAATAGTGATTAATGTATCTCTGAAATTTAAGCCAGTTCCTTGTTCAAAAGTTAAATCTTCAAATGTCAAGTTACTACTTAAAGCCAAGAAATCCTCCAAAGGATTAAAATCATTAATTACATCAATATTACCTAGTTCTCCTGGTAAAACAAAAATATCCGATCCCTCACCACCAGTTAATGTGTCTTCTCCAGCTTCTCCAAATAATATATCGTTGCCTCGATCGCCTAGCAAAGAGTCATTACCATCACTACCTTGAAGGGTATCATTATCTTTTCCACCAAACAATGTATCCTCACCAATACCACCAATAACTAAGTCGTTATTTGAATCACCAAAAAGAGAATCATTCTGTTGTTCGCCAAATATTGAATCATCACCTTTTCCACCACGAAGATTATCTACATTTTCTCCACCAAAAAGTTGGTCGTTACCTCTATTACCATTAATAAAATCACTGCCAATAGTTCCAAAGAGCAAATCATTGCCTGCTTCTCCGAAAATAGTATCATCACCACTACCTCCGTCTAAAGAATCATCACCCTCACCACCTAAAAGAGAATCATTACCAATACTTCCATTACCAATATCATTTCCTAGGTCGCCAAATATTACATCATCATCAACATTTCCAAATAGACTATCATCGCCTTGACTACCTCTTAATGTATCGTTACCATCTCCTCCAGTAACTAAATCAAATCCTTGATTACCAATTACTAAGTCATCTCCAGTTTCTCCAAATAAAGAGTCGTTGCCATCTTCTCCTGCTAGAGAATCATTTCCGGGACCACCTTCAATAGTATCATCTCCAGGACCTCCTAATGCTGAGTCCCGTCCATCTTCTCCTTGCAAGAAATCGTTATCTTCACCACCAATTAAAGAATCAGATCCAATACCACCAAAAATTTCATCTTCTCCTTCTCCTCCATCTTGAGTATCATCTCCTCCTTCACCAAAAATAGTGTCATTTCCACCAAAACCTTCCATAAAATCAGGTTCTGGAGAGCCAATTAAAAGATTATCATTGTTATCTCCTGAAATATTTGCCATATTTTTGATACACCTACATTACTACTGATTTTATTGCTTAAAAAGTAAGAATTATAGAAAAACACAAAAATATTTTTGGCTGTTAGAATAGTGTTTTTCCTTATTTTTTGCACTGGATATTAGTTATAGGTATCCAGTTTACAAATAGTTATCCTTACAGGTTACTTATGACTTAAAATTTCATTATTTTGTTTCTTTTAATCAAAACCTGGTGAGTTTTTCTGATAAGTATTTAAATTAGTCAACTATTATACCATTGACCCCAAGTAATGCTACACTTGGAAAGTGCAAAAATAACCATCAAAATAACAAATATAGCAATCATATTTCAGTTGTAAGATTTTAGTGGTAATTAGGAGTCAAGAGTCAGAATATAAAATGATTTTTATTTATCTTAATTGTTCTTAAATATCTCATAAATCATTCCTGATTGCTATATTAGCAAAGACTTATATTACGTCAATAAATGTAAGCATTCAGCCGTCAGCTCTCAGCTCTCAGCGTTCGGAGTTTATTTCATTTATAGGAGGAATTAGAATTGAGGTTGAGCGAGAATTAAAAGTCTAGTTCAATAATTGATAATTGATAATGGATAATTGATAATTACCTCTCCCTAAAACGGATTGGATTGAATAAAAGGAAAATTTTTTCTTGTTTCTCCTTTAAAGGAGAGGCTTTAAACCTTAATTATTCGGTAAAAGCGGACATCATCAGATAACTTTAGCTATAATGGTTCATTTTCATTGCTAATAGCTGAATGCTTACCAATAAATATTATTTAGAAGGATAAAATTAAACTATAGCAAAGTTTTTGATAATTTGTCTTATACATTTCAATTGTGAATTCTAGATATTATAAGTAGTTTGGTTGAATTTTTGGTAAAATAGGAATGAAGATTCAAAACACTGAAAACTTCTAGTCAACTGTTTTATAGCTTCATTTTCGGATTCTTCATTTTAATGTTTATTTATGCCGACATACTTTATAATTACTATGAAGAGTGAGCTACAAAATTATAGGTAAAAGGTAAAAGGTAAAAGGTAAAAGGTAAAAGGCGAAGAAAAATACAACTCTATATCACGGTTCTTGAGAAAAGTTATTTTATATAGCTACAGTCAAAAATTAAAAGTTAGCAATCAAATCATTCCTGTCATTAAGGTAAGAGAATTTGATGGGATTCTAGCAGTAATGGCGACTATAACTTTGAGAATAGTTTCGATTGCTAAAAGCCTTTTTTTTTCCTAGTTATTGTTATTTTATTCCCTCGATATATTTAATTATTTAACAAATAAAGGCAGATTAGTTTATTAAAATTATTGCTCCTAAATTCTTAGTTTAGCCAAACTATCAAATAATTTTTTGACTTTAACTAAATTTTTATCACCTGGTGCTGTTTCCACACCACTGGATAAGTCTATGCCACAAAATTTATGATTAAATTCTATTTTAGGTTCAGAGACTAATATGAATTGTTGTATTGCTGTTATGACATTTTCTGGGGTTAAACCACCTGCTAATAACCAAGGAAAAGTAGGGTTAAATTCTTCAATAATTTTCCAATCTAAGGTTTGACCAGTACCTCCTAATTTATCTGGATGATAAGCATCTAGGAGTAAAGTATCGACATAATTTTCATAAGTATTTGCTTTTGTTAAATCTTGAGGAGATTTGATTCTCAGAGCTTTAATTATTTCTATATTATTTGGTATTAACTGACGTAGCTGATAACAAAATTCTGGAGATTCATCACCATGTAGTTGTATTCCATTTAATTTGGTATTAATAATTATTTCTGATAATAAATTTATTTCAGGATTAACAAATACTCCTATTTTATCAATATTTATTGGTAGTTTCTCGACAATATTTCTGATATTTTCTGGAGTAATATAGCGAGGTGATTTGGGAAAACAGATAAATCCTAGAGCTGTTGCTCCCATCTGAGCGATCGCTTGTCCTTGCTCTAGTTTTGTAATTCCACAAATTTTGACGCGCATTAATTATACCTACTACTCAGTGACATACTCCCACGCCAACCTTAAGGTATGGGGTGGGCTTCTCGTTTCGCAGTTCCGGTACCCCGTCGAACTCCACGAGCTTTAAGGACGGAAGGCCCTGCCGCCCTATTTTTTATATTTATCGCCGCGTTCACATCCCGGTCTATTACCATGTCGCAATGGGGACAAGAATGGGTTCGTATGTTTAATTCTTTAGGGACTTTTTCACCACAGCTTGAGCAATCTTGGCTAGTATTTTTAGGGTTCACTGCTATTGTTTTCTGCCCAGCATTCTCGGCTTTGACAGTTAAAATAGTCAGAAATTGCCCCCATCCAGCATCGTTAATTGATTTACTCAATCTAGTTTTGGCCAGCCCTTTAATATTTAGGTTTTCGTAGGCTATAACTTCGGCTTCTGTTAATAACTTGTTAGCCGTTTTCAAGTGAAAATCCTTACGCTGATCGGCTACTTTTTTATGTTGTTTGGCTACAGCTTTGACGGCTTTTAACCATCTTTTGCTTCCTTTTTTCTTCCTAGATAAACGTTTTTGTAAAGTCTTTAATCGCTGCTGAGATTTTCGATAATATTGAGGTATTGGAACTGATTCTCCAACGCTAGTCACTAAGAAATCCTTTAGTCCCATGTCTATTCCCAGAGTATTTTCTGATGTGGGTTTGACTTCAGAATTCAATAAAGGAACCGATTTATCTTCTAAGGATAGCGTTACATAATAACCATCAGCTTTACGGCTAACAGTAACGGTTTTAATTTGAAAGCCATCTGGCAATGGTCGGTGTTGAATCAACTTGACTTGACCAATTTTGGGAAGATTAATTCTTCGATTGACAATGCAATCTGGCTTGATTTGAGGATAAGTGAAACTACGATAACGACTTTGATTTTTAAATCTTGGTCTTCCTAATTTTTGTCCGTTTTTATCTGTTTTCAACCATCTATCGAAGGCTAGTTTCACCCGCTTAATACAATCTTGCAGTACCTGAGAATGAACTAATTTATATTCAGGAAATTTATCCTTGGTATTGACCAAATCCTTTTTTTGAGAATAATAATCAGGGCAATCTTTTAGTTGAGGAATTGGTGTTATTAACGGGCAAGCGTTAACTGGACAGCGATTTTCTTCCCACCATGAGAACCGTTCGCCTAGTCGATAGTTATACCGTCGGCGTAACAAATCTAACCATAATTCTATGGTGGCAATTTGTTCTTTATTGGGTCTTAATTTGTATTGATAAGCGGTTCTCATCGCAAAAAAGCTGTTCCTTTAATCAGGATAACATTAATTGGGGTTGGTAAATCAAGAGATGAAACTTTAAGAGTAATCTGTTTCTGATACCTCTAATATATCTAACCAGAGTAAGTGATGGGTATTACCCCTAGTAGAAAATCGTCTTACCAAATTACCAACGCCGATTTTTGTATCAAAACTTAAAGTTATTGTTAATTATTAAAACAAATTGTAGCTTTTAGCCAAAGCTTCTTGATAATTTGCAAAAGATAAGTTGATTTAAACACCACCCGATCGGGCGAGGTATTTTAAATTTGCCCCAAATCTTTTTAATTTAAGGAGATAAGAACTTGATTTACTCTAGTTTAATTCTAGCAGCACAATCTAATCCTCTCTCTGCAGAGTGGTCGCCAAAAGTAGCAATTATAATGATAACTTGTAACTTAGTGGCAATTGCGATTGGCTACTATGCCATTTCAAAGCAAAATCGTGGAAAAGGGCCAGATTTACCCGTATCGTTACCAGCAATTTTTACTGGCTTTGGAATACCAGAATTATTAGCTACTACAAGTTTTGGTCATATTTTGGGAGCAGGAATAATTTTAGGGCTTGGTAGTGCTGGTATGCTATAGATAGATATAACCTGATTTTAGTTAAAAATATAGGGGGTTTTCTCTGATTACAGAAGAAAATCCCCCATTTTTAGTTTGTAATTTCATAGATGTCCAAATTAGGTATTGATTGTTAAGTACCTGGACAGAATTAATTTAATATTTTGGCGGTGGTAGGCAAGAGTCAATAGGTAAGAGCTAAAGGGAATATAGCCAATTAGTAAATACACGGCAAATATACAAATAATTTTGTCTACCTACTTATTGTTGACCAGAAAATTACTGAAGAGTCTACTAGCAGCTATATTGCTCCTTGAAAGTGGAATGACTTAATTACTTATTCCACACTTTGCTGATGCACTAACCTCTAAAGTTAATTTAGTTACTCAATAAATATAGTCTTCTTGGAATTGACATCCTCCCGACGCTGCACTTGCGTGACAGCGCGGGATTCCCTAACATCACTGTTAGGGGCTTTCTGCTTCTTAGCACCCGCCCTCCGAGATTTACTCCCTTCGGGTCTTACAGTCGCTCCACAGACTGACACTGCTAGTCCAGCAGCCAAAATATTTATACTTGCATTTATATCGCGGTCATGGTGCGCACCACACTCTGAGCAATTCCACTCTCTAATATTTAGAGGTAATTTCTCCACTACATGACCACAATTAGAACAACGCTTTGAACTAGGGAAATATCGGTCAATTTTTATCAATTGTCTTCCGTACCATTCCGCTTTGTACTCTAATTGTCTCACTAATTCTCCCCAGTTAGCATCTGATATTGCTCTTGCTAACTTGTGATTCTTGACCATGTTGTTAACTGCCAAATCCTCAACTACTATTGTTTGGTTTTCTCTAATTAGTCGAGTTGTCAGCTTATGGGTGTAGTCTCCTCTTGAATCTTTAATCTTAGCGTGTATTCTAGCTACTTTGAGTCTGGCTTTGTGATAGTTATTAGACTTTTTGTCGGGTTTTTTATCTAGGGATTTCTGGGCTAACCTTAGTTTTTTATGTAACCTCTGAAGATTTTTTGGGTTGGCAACTTTTTCTCCATCACTGGTAGTTAGTAAACTGGTAATTCCTAAGTCAATACCTACTTGTTTGGTAACAGGTTTGAGTCTCAAATCTCTAGTGTCATTGACTCTCACAGATATAGACCATCTACCACTAGGGTCAAGTTTGACAGTAATTGTACTAGGTACACAACCTGCTGGTAGTTGTCTACTCCATCTGACAGGTAATTGTTCTGCACATTTAGCCAGATAGATTTGACCATCTTTCCACTTAAATGCTGCCTTCGTAAATTCTGCACTACCACCGTTACGCTTTTTCTTGAAGTTGGGGTATTTAGTCCGTCCACTAAAAAAGTTGGTGAAAGCAGTCTGTAGATGTCTTAAACTTTGCTGCAACGGTACACTGCTTACTTCAGTCAGAAAATCTAAATCTTCCTGCTTTTTCCAGGAAGTTAGCATGGCTGAAGTTTGCTTGTAACTGACTCGCTCTTTATTCTCATGCCAAGCTTGAGTTCTAGCTGCTAAGGCTTTGTTATAGATGAGTCGCACACAGCCGAAAGTTCTCCGCAACAAGTTTTCTTGTTCTGGAGTGGGGTAAAACCTAAATTTGTACCCTTTCTCAACCATTTACTGCTTAGTTATCCAATATTTTTTAGAATCTAACATATTATGTGTGAAACCGCAAGATTGATTGCGATTCATCCCGACGCTCCCTTGAAGGAGAGCGCGGGTCTTCTCGCAACACTTTGATAAAAAAACAAAAAAAATATCATGCAGGCAGGTTGGCGAATTGGAAATTTATTTGGTATTCCCTTATTTTTGGATTATTCGTGGTTTATTATTCTACTTTGGGCAACATATATTAATAGTCAATATTATCAACAAGAATGGGGGAGCTTTTTAGCTTGGTGTGCTGGATTTGTCATTACTCTACTACTATTTGGATCTGTACTTTTACATGAATTAGGTCATAGTTTAGTTGCTATTTCTCAAGGAATTAAGGTTAATTCCATAACCTTATTTTTATTTGGTGGAGTTCCTTCAATAGAACGAGATTCTAGAACTCCTGGAGAGGCTTTTCAAGTAGCGATCGCCGGACCTTTGGTGAGTTTAGTTTTATTCTTTTTATTAGGTTTAACAAGTTTACTATTCCCGGCATCAAGTTTGGTTGGGGAATTAATGAGTAGAGTGGCAGAAATAAATTTAATTTTAGCGATTTTTAATATAATTCCTGGCTTACCTTTGGATGGCGGAGAAGTATTAAAAGCGGCTGTTTGGAAAATAACTGGTAGTCGTTTTACAGGGGTAAGATGGGCAACTAAAAGTGGTAAAAGTTTGGGATGGTTAGGAATTAGTTTAGGGTTGATAATTGTTTTGACGATTAGAGATTATGGTGGTTTTTGGATTGCTTTAATTGGTTGGTTTGCTCTGCGTAATGCCAGAATTTATCAGCGCATAACTGATTTACAGTCAGCGTTAATTAATATTAAAGCTATAGAGGTAATGACTCAAGATTTTCGTGTAGTAGATGCAAATTTAACTTTGAGTCAGTTTGCCGATAGATACCTTTTAAAAAGTTCTAAAATTTCAACTTATTTTGCTGCTTATAGGGGTCGTTATCTTGGTTTAGTTTATGATGATGCTATTCGTTATATTGAAAGAAGTTATCGGGAGACTCAAACTTTAAGGATGATTATTTGCCCTCTAAATCAGATGGTTACTGTGTCAGAAAAAGTTAGTTTATTAGAAGTTATTAATAGAATGGAGTTTCATCAACAAAGGCAAATAACTGTACTTTCTCCTGCTGGAGCAGTAGTAGGAATAATTGATAAGAGTGATATTGTGCGAGGAATAGCTAAATACTTGAAACTGAATATTTCAGAAGCAGAAATTAAACGTGTGAAAAAAGAAGGTAATTATCCGTCGGGAATGAAGTTAGAAGCAATTGCTAAAGTTACTAATTTCAAAGGGAGTAGGGAGTAGGGAGTAGGGAGTAGGGAGTAGGAGGGGTGAACGAAATTTTGCGTGGGATAGAGAGCGTTGTATCCAAAAAATTACCATTAAGTAAGGCTTTTCGCTTTTTAGCTATATGTTCCCCACAGGTTTTTTTTCGCTCACCCGAGTAGGAGAGTGGGAGAGAAGTAAAAGTATGAATCATTATGGCTTGCTGATTAATTCTCAAAGCATTTACAGATAAAGACTTTAGCCTTTTTGGGTTTCAAAAAAGTGCCAGATTTTCAGTCTAAAACGCTCAAAAAGTTAGCATTTTTGGCAGACAAGCGCAAAAAAGTTACTCCCCCACTACCCTTATATTCTAGACTTTTATAGTGAAGGCTTCATATAAGTTTTACTCATTAACTTAGCTTTTAAAATTGTTTTTATAAATCTAATCAGCCTGATTTTTCAAAGATTGTGACAAAATATTTCACGAGCTTGCGTTATTTCAGAGATTTGGTATCATACCCTGTACATAAGATATTGTGCTAATCTTCTGTCTAAACCTCAAAAAAGACTAACTTTAAAGCTCTACAATCAAGTATTATCGTTAATTACACCTCAAATTTAGCAATTTTTAGCTTAGGAAAAGTAAGCTCAAAAAAACAAAATTCAGATAAGTACAAATATTTAAGAAATTGTCTAATTTGACAAAAAGATGGATATAAGGTATTTAGCTAAGATACTTAATATCTAAATATCTCTAGTTCTGAAGCACAAAACTAATTTTTTTCAGGCAAGAAAAAGAGGCGATCGCGACAGCGATGCGGAGCATTATCGCTGAAATTATTTCTTTGATCTGAGATGCTTAAAAATAGCTGCTTCAATTCATATTAGACAGTTATCTCGATCATTTTTACCTTTTTTCTTTTTTCAATGTTTACTCCTCCTTCTTTCTTCCTTTTTCCTTATTCCTTTTTCCTTACTTCTACCAATTAAATTTCATACCTAAATATTCCTCTAAACGTTGATTATGAGGCTGAAAATAATCGTTTAATTTTTGTCGAAGTGACTCACTAATAGATGAATAAGAACCAGAATTTAATTTGGGATAATTTTGTATTTGATAATCTTGCAAACCTAGAAAATTGAAAACTTGCTTCATTGTGGTTTTCGGGTCACTATAAAATTCTTCACTAGGCAAAATTAACAACTGTTCTCTAGGAAAAATATTCAACCATTTCTTCAGCCAATCTAAATAGACACTAGAAGCTATATAATCTCCCTGATAATTCCAATAATCTTTTTCTTTGACTAAACTAGATGAAATTTTTATCAGTTTTTCCAGTCTAGAATTAATTACCTCTTCCACAGACATATTCTCTGCGTTTGAACGGACTTCGTGATAATAGTTAGATATGGTTCTATCTACTGGATTTCTTAATAGAACAATTAGTTTAATTTTAGGAAAAAAATGAAATAGTCTAGCAGGAATATCTGGAGCATCAAAATAACTAGGACTTGCTTCTCCAGTCAAGAATTTTTCTGACTCTGGAATTGCTGGAAAATGTGCCCGATACCAATCTAAGCCTCGATGGAAATAGAAAGACCAAAAATCAATTTCTTTTTTAATTGCTGGTAAAATTTGTGGATGTTGAATTAGATAATGATAAATAGATGTAGTTCCTCCTTTTTTGACTCCAATTATAAGAAAATTGGGTGCGGAGATTTTAGCTAAGTTTTGGGATTTTAGCAAAAAGTTAGGATAGTTTTGTTTAATTTGTTTTTGAGATGCAGTTTGATAAATTTCTATTGCTTCAGTATTTCTATTTACTTGAGTTAGAGCTTCAGCTAAGTTCAGATAACGACAGATTGAGTTATTTGGAGAATCAATAAATTTTTGAAATAAATTAACTATTTTTTGGAGCTTATCTTGCTTCTGAAAAGTTTCCCACAGACGAATATCAGACCACCAAGCAAAATCAGGATTAAGTTCTATAGCACGATGGTAAGCAATGGTAGCTTCTAACCATTTTTGTTGTTTCGTTAATACCAATCCCAAGTGATAGTAAGATTGACTATCTGGGTGAGCTTCAACAGCAGAATAAAATGAATTTAGTTGTTCTTCTAGTTGAATTTTTTGCCGGAATATCTTGCTGAGTTGCGGATAAACCTCTATTTGATTGGGTAATATTTCTAGCAACAGATAATAAATAATGATGGCTCCAGAGATTTGATTTTCTTGTGCTAGATAATTTCCTAATTCTAGGTATAGTTCTGGATTTGCTTTGATGAGATATAGTGATTTTTGATAAATCGGATATCGGTCGATATTTTTAATAGCTTGACAATAGTAATTGATAGTTTCATCTAAATTTGACTCACCAAGTTGAGCAAAAGCATCTCCTAACTGTAGGTGCATCCAAGTTAGATTAGGAGTAATTTGAGCAACTTCTAAATAAGTAGCGATCGCCTCGTCTAATCTTTTTTGTTTAAGTAAAACATCTCCTAAACATTGGCGATACCAAACTACTTCAGGATTGAGTTTTATTGCCTGACGATATGCTGTTTCTGCTGCTTCTAGTTTTCCAATTTTAAAGAGAATATCTGCTAATTTTTGATGAGTTCCTTTGATTTCTGGATTGAGGTGAATTGCTTTTTGATAATAAAGAATTGCTTGGTCCAATTCTCCTAGTTTAAATAAGGCTTCTCCTAGTTTATGGTAAGTCCAATAATGATCGGAATTAAGTTGAATAAAATTTTGGTAGGCGTTAACTGCTTCTTGCCATTTTTCTAGTTGCAGTAAAGCATTTCCTAGGTGATGATAAGACCAAGGAAAATCAGAATTTAGTTCTATAGCTTTTTGGTAAGTGGTAATAGCTTCTTCCCAGTTTTGTAATTTAGTTAAGGCTTGCCCTAGTTTATAGTAAGACCAAGAAAAATTAGGGTTTAGTTTTACTGCCTGGCGGTAGTTAGTAACTGCTTCTTCCCACTTTTGTTCTTCTAGGAATTTTTCTGCTAATTCGTAGTAGTTCATCTCTAGTTTCCCTGTTAAATTTTATATAGAAGCCATTTGATATCTTTTAGATTTCTTCTAAGTAAAATTCCTAAATATTCGATTGTCTTTGAGTCAGGAAATTGTGTTGAATAAAAAATCATGCGTATAGGCGAGTAGCACTAGTTATAATTTAGTATATCAAAATTTTTGTGGGGATGCAACGGAAAATCTTTTGAGGCGCCGATTTTTTCAGGAGCTTCATAAAATGAAAATGTTGGTGGTTCTCCACTCAGGAGTTATAGAAGAAGGAAGAAAAATTTAGTTATCTAGGATAGAAGGAAGAAGGAAAAATCTGGCGTTGTCTAAGTTTTAAGCTTTTGATCTGTCCGCACCCTTTGCTTCGACTGCTATATGGATGGAAAGATTCCGTCGGAGAAATAACAAGCATAAGAGCTTATATATGGGAGTTTTACGGGATGACAAATTGCTGCCATATCCTTATCCTTTTGAGTAAAATTCCTAAATATTCGATTGTCTGGAAGTCAGGAAATAGCGTTGAATAAAAAATCATGTGTATAGGCGAGTAGGGCTAGTTATAATTTAGTATATCAAAATTTTTGTGGGGATGCAACGGAAAATCTTTTGAGGCGCCGATTTTTTTTCAGGAGCTTCATAAAATGAAAATGTTGGTGATTCTCTACTCAGGAGTTATGGATGGAAAGATTCCGTCGGAGAAAGAACAAGCATAGGAGTTGATATATCGGAGCTTAAGGGGATGACAAATTGCGGCCATATCCTTATCCTTTTGAGTAAAATTCCTAAATATTCGATTGTCTGGAAGTCAGGAAATAGAGTTGAATAAAAAGTCATGCGCATAGGCGAGTAAGAGTAATTAGAATTTAGTATATCAAAATTTTTGTGGGGATGCAACGGAAAATCTTTTGAGGCGCCGATTTTTTTCAGGAGCTTCATAAAATGAAAATGTTTGACAATTTGATATAGCAGTCGAAACAAAGAGGGCGGACAGATCAAAAGCTTCAAACTCAGACAACGCAAGATTTTTCCTTCTGCCTTTTTCCTTCTGCCTTTTTCCTTCTTCCTTCTGCTATAAATCGAGAAACTAAAAGACTCATTTCATAATAATTTTTGGCAGAACGTCAGAACTTCAGCACAGTTTATAGTTCTTAGAGAAAGCAACCCTTTCATCTAACTTTTATTCCAGAAAATTTCCTCCTAGCTCCTAGTCATCTACCTCAAGTTTCCCAATTAAATCTCATACCTAAATACTCCTCTAATTTATGATTATAATCTCGAAAAAAATCCCTCATTTTTTGTCGGATAGAGTCTTTGATATTGGGATAAGAACCTATATTTAATTTTTGATAATCTGGAATTTGATAATCTGGCAAATCTAAAAATTTGAAAACCTGCTGCATAACATTTGGTGGATTGATATTAAAGTCTTCGGTTTTGAGAATTAAAAACTGTTCTTTGGGAAAAATAGCCATCCATTTCTCCAAAAATTTTATGTAAACTCCTGGAGCCAAATAATACAAATTTTGCTGCCAATGATTTAAGGAAAAAGTTGAGCTTTCTCTAAAATTTTCTAAAATCTCTAATTCATAATTTATTGCCGTTTCTAAAGAACGATTTTCTTTATTTAATCTCACCCAGTGATAATAGTGAGAAATTGCTCGGTCTATAGGATTTCTGAAAAGAATAATTAGCTTGATTTTGGGAAATAAACTAAAAATTCTAGTTGCAGCTTCCAAGTTACCAAAATATCCGGGACTTGCTTCACCTGTTAAATAATTTTCTGATTTGGGAATGGGAGGAAAATGAGCTAAATACCAATTTATTCCTTTAGCAAAGTTGCCAGACCAAAAGTTTATTTCTTTAAGAAGAGGAGGTAAAACTTGTGGGTGTTGAGTCAGATAAGTATAAAGAGAAGTTGTTCCGCCTTTGCCTACTCCAATAATTAAAAAATCTGGTTTTCTAATGGCTTTTTGAAATTGTTCTAAATTCCAGTGCTTTTCCATAAAATTAGGGTGAGACTTTAAAATTTTTTGGTAACAAGCAGTTTGATAACAAATAGTTGCCTCATCAATTTTTTCTTGGCTAGTTAAAATTTGCCCTAGATTTATATAAGTCAAAATAGATTGGGGATTAAGTTCAATTTTTTTTTGGTAGAGTTTTGCAGCTTCGTCTAACTTATTCGTTTTATGTAAGACATTTAATAGTATTGATAACCCACTATCTGCCCAGGAAATTTCGGGATTAATGGAAATGGCTTGCAAGTAAGAGTTTGCCGCAGCTTCCCATTGATTATTTTTAACAAAAGCATCTCCTAATAATTTATGAAGTTCATAAATTTCTGGTTGAATTTTAATAGCTTGTTGATAACAAGTAATTGCCCTTTCTAAATCTCCCTGTTGAACTAAAGCTTTTCCTAAGTAAGTCCATAACCAAAAAGCATTAGGGTTAAGTTTAATTGCTTGATGATAAATAATAATTGCTTCATTCCATTGGTCTTTTTTGAGAAATATTTCCCATAAACATATATGAGACCAAGGAGAATCTGGATTTAACTGAATAGCTTTGAGATAATTAGGAATTGCTGCATCAATTTGATCTTTTTCGACTAAAGCATCTGCTAATAATTTATGAATTATGTCAAGGTGGGGTTGCTGTTTAAGTGTGTCTTGATAATAGGCGATCGCTTCATCTATTTTTCCTTGTTTAATTAGAGCGTTTCCTAAATGTTGATAAGACCAATATAAGTCTGGTTTAATTTCAATAGCACGTTGATAAGCAATAACTGCTTGATGCCATTTTTTTTGTTGAGTTAAAGCTTCTCCTAATTTATAGTAAGACCAGGGAAAGTTGGGATTTAATTGAATTGCATGACAGAAAGCATTTACTGCTTTATCCCAGTTTTTTAGTTGTATGAAGACTAACCCTAATTTATGATGAAGCAATGATACTTTTGGGTTGTATTTAATAGCTGTTTCATAACAAGCGATCACTTCAGATAATTTTTCTTCTCTGACTAAGATATCTCCTAATATTTTATAAGTTTCAGTTTGTTGAGGATTTAATTGTATTGCTTGGCGATAACTGGTAATTGCTGATTCTATTTTTCCCATTGCTTGTAATATTTTTCCTTGGGTATTGTAGGTGGGGGAAAAGTTAGGTGAATCTGCTAAAATGCTTTGACAAATTTTGTAAGCTGCTTCTAATTTTCCTTGGGATAAGTAAATTTCAGCTTCTTGTTGTTTGGTCAATACTAAAGGTTGAAAATTTTGGTTTAAAGACATATATGAATTTCGTAATTTTTTACAGGTAAATTGTAAATATTCAGCGGTCAGCTATCGGCTATTAGCTATCAGCTTGATTAGGTTTAAAAGAGGAAAAAGTAGTTGACAGCTTTCAAAAATTTAAAGGTATGATTTATTAATGGATAATGGATAATTACCTCTCCCTTTTAGGGAGAGGATTGACTAAATATTCAGCGTAAATTTATGGAGAAATGGTGTGAGCTACATGATTCATTAAAAGTAAGCATTCAACTATTAGCATTCAGTTTTTTAAGATAATAAGTAGTCATGCAAAATTAATTAGACATATTTTACAGCTAAAAATCTAATGCTGTAAAAATTACAGGGAATAAAATTAGGTAATTAATTTTGCCTAAGCACTTAACTTGACTTCGGTTAGCTAACGATCTTTATTCTTTCCTGCGGAATGCTGTACAAACATATTTCACTTCTTGGAAACTAATTCCTCCTGACAAAATAATGAGTTAATGACTCATAGCTAAAGGCTGAATGTTTACAGTAAATTTGATTATAGGAATCAGACATAAGAATTCAGAATATAATTTTATGAATCAGAATAAGTCAATAAATAGGAAAAAAGGAAAGTAAGTATTTCTGTGCCGAAATTCTCCGCATTCATGTCGCGCAGCGTTTTATTACGGAATATGAAAAACGAAGTTGTGCGGTAGCAAAACAGCTAACTCGCAGTCTGCTTTTAGCTGTTTCATAAATAATGAATATAGACTTATCTTGGTCAATGTCAGTTTTTTTATTTGAATTTTCTCAACATTAATTCCTGCTTATCAGGCAATGAATTAATAGCTAATAGCTGATAGCTGACTCCTGAATGTTTACCATTAAGAAGCTATTACCAGTCAGTATTCGGATGAGTGAAAGTAATAACTACTAAGGTTAGCTGATGAACTTTTTATGAATAACTTTTAATTATTCTTAGATACTAATTCCTCCTGACAAAATAATGAGTTAATGACTCATAGCCAAAGGCTGAATGTTTACAGTAAATTTGATTATAGGAGTCAGACATAAGAATTCAGAATATAATTTTATAAATCAGAATAAATCAATAAATAGGAAAAAAGTAAAGTAAGTATTTCTGTGCCGAAATTCTCCGCATTCATGTCGCGCAGCGTTTTATTACGGAATATGAAAAACAAAGTTGTGCGGTAGCAAAACAGCTAACTCGCAGTCTGCTTTTAGCTGTTTCATAAATAATGAATATAGACTTATCTTGGTCAATGTCAG
>JAAUYL010041929.1_pt1 | contig 35639 bp, 25 predicted proteins | sample 7278011 | NCBI WGS metagenome assembly JAAUYL01 (sample SAMN14350225, study PRJNA611818) | marine sediment metagenome | isolation source: surface marine sediment (1.8m) | place: French Polynesia: Moorea | collected 2018-08
AAAGTATTGAAATCTAAAGGTTTTGGCGTTTTAGAGTTGAAAAAAGTACCAGCTTTTCGCACTTATAAAGCTCATGCATGCTAGTATCTTAGGATGATTATGGCAAAAAAAATGAGAGACAATTCTTACTCCTACCTCTTCTAAATTCCCATTTCTCCTGTCTCCTACAAAGAGCAAAAAGACTTTCCATAAGCAAACCCTAATTAATAATTACTTCTTCTGAAAAAGAAGATAATTGGTTAAAAGAAAATTTTTTTCTCCTTGAAACGAGAAGCTTTAAACCTTAGTTTTTCGGTAAATAAAATATTAAATTATGGTGTAAAGTGGGTATGAAAAGCGCAACATGAAAAGGTGCAGGCTTTATAGTTAAACTTAATAGTGAGCTGCTGTAATTCGCCGTAACCTTTGAGCATCCCTTAAGATTTATTTTCTATACCAATTCACTTTAAAGATGTCATAAATACTTTCAAACTATATATGTGAAATAATTTCCTGAAATTACTGTGGTGTCAAAGTTTTGATCCTATAATACCACTTTGAAAAAAGAATCCTACTGGACCGACACACCTTAAATGGTGCGTTAGATGGGGAGTGTGGTCCGGGTGGGAAGTGTGGTCCGGGTGGGGAGAAAAAGACACCTAGAAACAAAAATAAGAGTGCACAGTTTTAGCTGTGTCAGTCTACTACGAAAAGGTAGCTCTTGATCGGATGTGCTGAAAAATAGCTGCTCCAATTCATGTTAGATAGTTATATCTATCGTTTTTCCTTTTTTTTTTGAATGTTTATCTCTTCTTGCTTTTTCCTTCTTCCTTCTTCCTTATTTCTACCATTTGTAGCAAACATTTATAAAATTTGTATAAAATCTAAATGCATGACTTTTGACTTCCGTGAAACGGTATAGATACCTTCTTCAAGATTTGTAGATATCTTTAATATTTGACAAAGTAGGTAGGTGTAAAAAAATCGCAAACTCTGGTGAGGTCAGAGAAAATTTTTAATCACTATCTACAGTTATTATGTTCCCTCTCAAGAATCATTTTATATTTAATTTAACCCACCTACTTAACAATCTCAATCTTGATAAGAATTGCCTTTAAGAGAGTGAATTCACAAGCAAAGATTAAGGTAGCGTATTGGCTTAATATTCAGTATGTTCGGTGGGTTACGGCCGATAGTTAAGAGTTTAGTGAGACTTACACAATTTTTAAGCCCAAATATATACCAAACTCTCTTGATGAGAGGCAAATACGTCAATATTGTTAGTCAACCAATAAAAAAAACGGAAAGAAATAGCTGTACGAAAAGCGCACCATTGCATCAGTAAATGTCTTCAAATGTTTATTCCCCCATTGTATTTTTCAGCCACCAGCTAATTGATTAAAAATAATAAAAATATCAGCACAAAATACCAATATAAAATGGCGTTACATGCTCCATTTATCTCTTACTTGATATTCTTTTAAGCCCAACCATCTCTAACACTATGAAACATGAATAGCGGAGCTTTGCCTTAACAAAACCAACCCTATACCTGGATTTAATATTCCTTTTACAAACAGTCTCTAATATACCCTAAATATTGATAAAAATTCCCTTTAATATACCCCATTGGCGATTATTTTAAATACTTGTAATATTTAACTTTATCTATTCCTATAGCAATCAGGAATCAGATGTGAGAATTGAGGTCTTCCTTAAAAGTAGAGAATATAACAGTTATCATATATCATATTCATAAGATAAATTTTTTTCTTCTTCTCTGTTCCCTGTTCCCTGTTCCCTGTTCCCCGTTCCCTGTTCCCTAAAAGTAGCCAATATCTCACAACTCAAATAATATTGCTATACCTAGTAATACCAATTACTAAAAGTAATGCTACGCTTCAGCTAGACTTCAAAAATTAAATATTTGCCAAGGTTTAAAGTCTTTTTTTGACAATTATTAATCGGTCAGTATTGATTTTTCCTACTTTTACTTCTCCCCTCACCCCCCACACTCCCCACACTTCCCCACCCAATTAGATATAGCATTCTTTTTGATAAATGGTATAACTATTCAGCTATCTCGGAATCATATCTTAGTTTGTTGATGAATTAAGCAAAGCTTTTTTGAGAATACTTATATTAACTGAAGAGCTACTTATTTATGCTAAAAATTATCTGAAATATATCAATAATAATTTATTATTTCAAGAGAATACGAGCCTAATTATAATAACTGCGAATAACCCAGTTCCTACCCAGGAGGCAAGCTAAAAGCTAACTACTGTTAGCTCCCCATTCCGCAGGAAATACTTACCCTATCCATAATAATTCTGATGTTTTTTCAGAAAATATTTATTGATTAGTACATATCTGTGGTAATTTGAAATTAATCAAGACTTACGCACCAGAACCCAGAAACCCGGTTTTTTTTGGAGATGTCTATTCTTCAAACCAATTATTTTTCCTAGCAACCGAGTTTCTTTGCGTAAGTCCTATTAATATTACCTACTATGGGGGGATTTAGAAATTATGGCTCTACAACTGCGTGTTTATGTCCCACCCCATCCATTGGTAAAACATTGGTTGGGTGTAGCTCGTGATGTTAATACACCCTCAGCACTGTTTCGCTCTGCAATTACAGAATTAGGTAGATGGTTAACTTATGAAGCGATTCGAGATTGGTTGCCTGTGGTAGAAACAACAGTACAGACTCCTTTAGCTGAATGTTCTGCCACTTTTGTCAATCCTCAAGCTCCCATAGTAGTAATACCTATCCTCCGAGCTGGTCTGGGATTATTAGAAGGCGCTCAAACTGTTTTACCCTTGGCATCTATCTATCATTTGGGTATGGTCAGGAATGAAGAAACTCTTGAAGCTAGTTGTTATTTGAATAAGTTGCCCCCCCAATTTGACCCTAATGCTCGGGTTTTGATTTGCGACCCAATGTTAGCTACTGGTGGCACAATTATGCAGGCAATGGCTGAATTAACTCAGCGTGGAGTTGACCCCACTGCTGTAAGAATCATTTCTGTAGTAGCTGCTAAACCTGCTCTACAAAAACTAGGTACTGCTTATCCGAGCTTGGCTATTTATACAGCAACTATTGATGAGATTGTAAATGATATTGGTTATATTGTACCAGGCCTTGGTGATGCGGGCGATCGAATTTTTGGTACTTAGGACTTGGTAAAAATAACGTGAAAAGTTTTTGTCTCGAAGCTAGATTTCATATCATGTCCGTTAGTATCGTTTGTGTAAACTATTGGCAAATATCTACCTAAGTTTAAGTAAGTTTTTTTCTCCTTTGAAGCCTTCATCCCTCTCTCCTAGATAATTAAAGCCTTCTTCGTCAACCGTACTGTATAATTTTGAAATTTTATTAGCAATATGTTATGTTTTAGTAAAAAAAAATACTATAATAACTATAAAGACTTACGCATACAAACCCACTAAACCTTGTTTACTTGTAGATTTCTATTCTTAAAACTAAAGATTTCTCCTATAAACTGGGGTTTTTGTGGGTAAGTCCTCAAGTAAATAGAATCTAAATAATTAGCTGTTTGCTAAATATGAGTAATAAAAATGGTTTTGCAAGTGGTTTGATGGCAGGTGTAGCAGTTGGCGGCCTGGTAGGTGGATTATTCGGAATTTTAATCGGAGCAAGGATATCTGATGATACTGATGTAGCAGAAAATTTATTGGATAGCCAAGATTCTGAAAAAGAAAAATCCACCCAAGAAACAGAAGCTATAGAAGAGACTCGCCAAAGTTTGGAGGGTAAAATAGCACAGTTGAATCAAGCAATTGATGAAGTTCGCAACCAAATAAGCGCTGTCAATGGATCTTTGGAAAAGACAGATCGCTCGCTCTGTGAGTGAAGAATGAGTATATTTTGTAGATTTTAGAGATAGCTCTGGGTCGCTAAATAGGACAAAGCTATGCTAAACTCTAATTATATAACTTATTGGTTGTTTGTAGTTTCAGAATAATAATATTTATGAATGCTTCCATAGCACTATTAGCCCAGACATTATCAACTTTTGTGAGCTTCTATTTGGTTTTGATGTTCATTAGGATTTTATTAAGTTGGTTCCCTAATGTTAATTGGTATGACCCACCATTTTCTGTATTGAGTCAGTTGACAGATCCTTATCTCAATATATTTCGTTCTATTATTCCACCCCTGGGAGGTATTGACTTTTCTCCCATAATTGCTATCTTTGCTCTCCAGTTTGTAGCTCAAATTTTAACTGGATTATTAGGTAGTCTGGCAGTTTATTAAAATCCATTACATTAAAAAACTTTGGGGCAGATTGAGAAATAGGTATTTATTCCTATAACTCTATCTGCCTTTAAATATTAAAATCCCTCAAACTCTTCAATAGTTTGCTCCCACCGAACTTTACTAGGAAAGCCAGATGATTTAAACTGCTTAAGTTTTAAGGGAGTAGGTAGATTTGCTGGTATAGAAACTCTAATTTCAAAATCAGTCGTAGTAAGTGCTGGAACTTCTGGAATTGAACCAAGTCTGGTACGATTTTGCATGACGTTATTGTTATTAGCATCATAAATACGTCCATATACATCAGCGTCATACACATTTTTACCAGAAGCATTTTGGGCTTTCCCACTGATGATAAAACAGTTAGCTCCCATACTAGAACCACTGCTGATAATCCCTGTTGATAGACTGGGGGGACAATCTTTGTAGTCTATATCATATAGTTTAATTGGAATTAATGCCCAAGCAGGGCTACTCCACAACCAAGTTACTATGGCAATTAAGCTGCAGATAATAATATTAGTTAACATCCTCCCCGGGCTAAAGGAACGGGTATTCCTTCCTAGCCGAAGCTCCTCGGTGGGTTGAGGTTTCACAGGCTGCTGCACCCACTCCTCTTGCTCCCCTCCCGGGAGGGGATGGGGGTGGGTTACGCTTGCCTCCACATCCATTTTTTGTCTCGGACGGGCAGTCCGCGACCAATAACAAAAACATAACATATGTATAAAAAAAAAACAACTAAAAAGTCGCCCGCGCCTCGGCCAGGCTTTAAACCTAATTTTTCGGTAAGAATCGCGATCGCGATTCTTAGTGACATCCTCAGATTGAATAGTAATTACAACAAACCACCCCATCGCTTTTTTGAGGGTTCTTACTTGCTTAACAACAAAACCGTCAGGTATTGGACGATGTAGGTTGATTTGGACAAGTCCCAGTTTTGGGAGTTTGAGTTGCCATCCTGTAATTGGATTGACTGTGAATTGAGGAAACAACATGGACTTTATTTGTCCGTACTTTTTGAACCGGGGAAATCCATAACCTCTTTTTTGGAAAAAGTCCCAAGCATCATGCAATCTTCCGATAGTTGTCTGCAATACCTGAGAAGGAAGCGCAGCTAGTAGTAGGAAACTCTTTCCCAGCCTTGGGGAGGTTGTTTTGCTGTTCCTGATATCCAGGGAATGGATAATCAGCACTTATGATATATTCACACTCCAAACTACCCCTATCTATTGGACATTTTCACCGAAGCAATCTAATCCTTGAGTTCTCCAAGAGCATAGTTATAAACATTATGACAAGTTTCGAGCCATTCATTCAATAACTCGACCTGTTGGGTGGTCGGGATAAATTCGATAAGTGTAGTTGATGGCGATTATAGCTGGAATGATACCATAAAAGGGAATTACAGTAAATGCTGATTTGACCAAGAAATAAGGTCAATAGCCTCCCCTTTCAAGGGGAAAAAAGTGGTCGTTTCGGCTATCGCGGACATGAAAAGCAGAGCTTTCAGTAGTAGGTTTTTTTACCGAATAATTAAGGTTTAAAGCTTCTCCTTTAAAGGAGAAACAAGCGGTCGTTTGCGTAGCATTCCGAAGGATGGAATGGCGAGGAAATCTCGCTAGCCTCCAATCGACCAAGAGAGCGGTCGGAAAGCGGAGCATGGAGTAGGATGGGATGGGGAGGAGACCTCGCCATATCCAATCTCCCCTTGAGAAGAAAAAATTTTCACGCTCCGCGTCAATCCAATCCGTTTTAGGGAGAGGTAATTATCCATTATCCATTAATGAACCACAATTTTAGTCTATACAAGCCACTACGCTTATTGCAACTACAAGTTTTGCACTTTTGAGCAGAGCTAATAATTAATTATAATTATTAATTAACTATATGACAGAATCTAATAGGACTCCTCAACCCCAACCCAACCAAGATTTCCCATCTACAAGCTTCGTGGTAGGTATTGGCGCATCAGCAGGTGGACTTCAGGCCATCGAAGCCTTCTTTAGCAGTTTGCTACCTGAGCCTGGTGCGACCTTTATCGTGGTGCAGCACCTATCGCCAGACTATCGCAGTTTAATAGTAGAGCTGCTACAGCGACGCACTACACTGGCAGTTTACCCGATCGAAAACGGCATGGCCATTGTCCAGAATAGCATATATGTGCTGCCCCCAGGGTTTGTGGTCAGGTTACAGGGACAACAATTGTGGTTAGAAGAGCGTCAGGAGGGACAAATTGATTATCCTATTGACTATTTCTTTTTGAGTCTAGCTCAGGAACGAGGCGATCGCTGTATCAGTATTTTGCTATCTGGTACGGGGCACGACGGTACTGAGGGCCTCAAAGCTATTAGCAGGGCGGGGGGTGTAGCTCTAGTACAGTCCCAGGATACAACCCAATTCGCGGCCATGCCCAGTAGCCCCCTCAGTTCAGGGCTGGTGGATGAAATCCTCTCTCCAGAAGAATTAGCTCAGGCAGTGTGTGATATAATTCGCTACACCCGTACCCAGAAATCTCTGACTATAAATTCTACAACGCTACTGCTTCCTGAGCAACTGACCGAAATTCTAGATATTTTGCAAAGGCAGGAAAATATTGACTTTTCCTTGTACAAACCAGGGACTCTGAACCGTCGTATCATCCATCGGTTACTGCTCTCCAAAGTCAATACAATTTCTGAATACATCACTTACCTGAATGAGAATGTAGAAGAAGTCAAAAATCTGCGACAAGATTTGCTGATTGGTGCTACCCGTTTCTTCCGCGATCCTGAGATGTGGTCTTTGCTGCAAACAGAAGTGCTACCCTCCCTACTGGAAACCTTGGAGCCAGGCAACCCCCTCCGGCTTTGGGTGACCGGATGTTCCACTGGGGAAGAAGCCTATTCTCTAGCCATTGTTGTTGATGAGGTAATGCAGAATATGGAGGAAAAACATCCGGTAAAGCTGTTTGCTACTGATATCGACCAGGAAGCTTTGGCTATTGCTTCTCAGGGGATTTACAGTGACAATATTGTTCAAGATATCGGGGCAGAACGGCTGCAATCTTACTTTGTTGCGGAAGGCTCAACTTATCGGATAAAAAAGTCTATTCGTTCCCAGGTGGTTTTTGCCTCCCATGATTTGACGAAAAATCCAGGCTTTTCTCAGATGCACCTGGTTAGTTGCCGTAACCTACTAATTTATATGCAATCTGCTTTACAGGAACAAGTGCTAATGCTGCTGCACTTCTCCCTAGCAAGAAGGGGGGTTTTAATCCTTGGACCTTCGGAAAATTTGGGAATCATACCCCATGCGTTTGATTCCATTAACCAGGAGTGGAAAATCTTCCGTAAACGCCAGGATGTTCAACTACCGGTCAGTCGGATCATCAAGTCTCCCACTATTGAGCCTGTGACCATGTACAAACCAGTAAAATCAGGGCGACCTATTTACGAGACTTGGCTGCAATCTGTTTTTAAGCTGCGGTTTGGCGAGCAACCAGTCACTTGTGTGGTAGTCAATCAAAATCATCAGATTGTGCATATATTGATTAACACTGCTAGGTTGCTGGAACTTCCCCTGGGAGAAATGAGTACAAATATATTAGATATTGTGCCACCAAGTATGAAGATACCCTTGAGTACGGCTTTGCATCGGGTGAAGCGGGATCTGCAGTCGATAGTCTACAACGACATCCAGGTATCGGAGTTGGAGTCTCAGCAAAGGATTAATCTTTGGGTAGGGAAAGTGGAGGAGGATGATACCAGCTCGGAAATTCAGATAATTGTGCTGTTGGAACTGGTGACCCTGACTGAGTCTATGGCAGCCTCGACAGATTTAGATTTTGATCCTAACTCAGTTCTGTCTCTGCAAATTCGAGAGCTGGAATTTGAACTGCAGCAGACCCGCGAAAATCTGCAAACCACTATTGAAGAGCTAGAAACTGCTAACGAAGAACAACAGGCGACTAATGAAGAACTGGTAGCTTCCAATGAAGAACTACAAAGCACCAACGAAGAACTGCAATCAGTTAATGAAGAACTTTACACCGTTAATGCTGAAAGTCACGAACGCATTGAAGAGCTGACCGAACTTAGCGCCGATATTGATAATCTACTGCAGAGTACCGATATTGGTGTTGTGTTTCTAGACGCGGATTTTAATATCCGTAAATATACCCCTGCTGCTGCCAAAGTATTTAACTTTCGCATGGGGGATATTGGCAGACCCCTGACCGAACTGGTGAATTACCTGGATATCAATAATTTAATATCTCTAGTTCAGCAAGTCGCCAAAACTCAAAATTCTCAAGAAATAGAAGCTACCAATCTCAACACAGAAGATAGCTTACTGCTACGAATTTTGCCTTATTTGCGGGAAGATGGCACAAGCAATGGCGTTGTACTCACCTTAGTTATCGTTAATGACCTGAAGAATCTTCAAAACGATCTGCAACGTCAAGCATTTTTTGATACATTAACCCAGTTAGCTAATAGAGCCTTTTTCTTGGAAACTCTCAAATTGTCGATCGCTCGTATCAGTCGGGATACTTCTTATCAATTTGCTCTGCTATACCTAGATATAGATGCCTTTAAAGAAGTAAACGATACCCTAGGTCATGCTGCCGGCGACCAACTGCTGGTGGAAGTCGCCCAACGCCTCAATAATACTGTTCGCCCAGGGGATATTATATCTCGCTTAGGGGGAGATGAGTTTGCCATTTTGTTAGCAAAAACTTCTAGTTCCGAAGTAGTAATGGAGGTGGCATCTCGCATTCAATCAGCGATCGCTGCACCCCTAACTATTGGCAATTCCCAATTATCCATCACCGTCAGTATAGGTATTGCCTTTTATGCTCCAGACCATCAGTGGCAGAGTGACACAGTTATCTTAGAAAATGCCGACATAGCGATGTACGAGGCTAAACACCAAGGACCGGGAAATATAGCACTCTTTCATCCTTCCATGCGGTCTAAACGGGAAAGCCAAGCAGAACTGAAGGCAAGCTTATACCAGGCGTTAGAGCAGGAAGAGTTTGTCCTGTATTATCAACCGTTGATAGATTTTTCGAGTCAGTCGTTGAAGGGGTTTGAAGCCTTGATACGTTGGCAGCATCCTCAGCGAGGATTACTTGCTCCCATAGAATTTTTACCCGTTGTTGCAACTTCCCATCTTATGCCAGCATTAGAAAGTTGGATTTTTAAGAAAGCTTGCCATCAGATGAGTCAATGGAATCAGGAATTTGATTTCAACAAAGCATTTCGGATGAATATCAATATTTCCCCTGATTTTCTCCTGCACCCGAACTTCATCAATAACGTAAATTTAGCTATTAGTGAATCAGGTGTCAACCCCGAGCAAATTTGCCTTGAATTGACAGAAAGCTCCTTTATCGGCCATAGCAGTGATGTTGAGACCCTACTATTAACTATCAAGAGACTAGGGATAAGTATTGCTCTTGATGATTTTGGCACTGGGTATTCATCGCTGTCCTACCTACATCGTCTTCCCATAGATAAGATTAAAATTGACCAGTCTTTTGTGCAGTCTTTCGATTCAAGTTCGTCCCTAGTCGGTATCACTAGGGGAATTATCAGTTTAGCACGCCAGCTCGAACTTAATGTAACTGCTGAGGGGGTCGAAACCTTAGAACAATTCAGACAAGTGCAAGAATTCGGCTGTGACAATGGTCAAGGGTACTTTTTTTCTCACCCCGTTCCAGGGGTAGAAGCGAAGCAATTAATAGAAAATCCAGAGTTTTGGGAAAATTTATTTTAGGGTTTGCTAAGGGTAGGAGTCAGGAGTCAGGAGTCATATCAAATCCGGTTGAATACTTATTATATGCTTGGGGGAGATTCGGAAATTCGGAGATGGGGAGGTGGGGAGATAGGGAGGTGGTTCTATTCAAGGCTTGAAGTAATTTATAGAATTATCAACATATATTATATAACCGGATTCTATATCAGAATTTAAGATAGAAGAAGAGAGAAAAATCAGGTATGAAGGAGAGGAGGAGAAAGTTTTATTATACCTAATCATCCGGACATGATATTAAAAGTCAAAAGTCAAAAGTCAAAAGTAAGATTTTATGGTATGATACGGCTTTGTTGCAATAGTAGGGGCGGGTTCCGCGTTAAATTAATGAGCTTCACCACCAGATGAGATAAACCCGCCCCCAATAGACATAGGCGTGATAATTAAAGATCAAATCAATATAGTGCATAAATCATTAATTCTTTCCCCCTACTCCCGTACGGGCGATTCGCTCTTCGCCCCTACTCCCTACTCCCTCTTTTCCACCAGAGGTCTAATGATATAATGCACATTCATTAGCTATGTCGGTTTACTCCAATTATTAATTAGAGTTTGCTGATTAAATATCAAAGCATTGATATATAAAGGTTTGAGCAATTTTATATCTGGAAAAAGTACCAGCTTTTCAGTTGAATGAGCTGAAAAAGTCAGCATTTTGGGGTAATACCAATTTCATCAAATATTGCTACAGTGGCTTTGTTCTTAGGAGTCAACCCACCCCTAACCCCTCCCAAGAGGGGAAGTTAGGAAGACCGAGTCAGGAGGTAAGAATTTATAATATTTATTTTTTCTGAGAGTAAAACTGTTCCATGATTGACTAAAAATAGTTATTAAGCTATAATAAATTGTTTTTTATCAAGGGATAATTTGATTATTCCCCCCGACTTCGGCAGCAAATCTACTAACAGTTTTGTCATCATTTTACTGTAACTATCTTTTTTGAATTTAGTATAACTATGGCAGAAAAATTAAGGGACTATTTTTCTGACTACCTACTTTATAATTCCCATTACTCCTGACTCCTACCCTCACCCATAAGACTTTTTCAGCAAGCCCTATTTACTCAAACCTAAATGTTGACGCAAAGAACGACGCATAACATCCACAGGTACAGACTGTTGTAACCATAATTCTAAAGCAGTAGCCCCTTGTTGAACCAACATTTCTAAACCATCAATAGCGATCGCTCCCCTCACTTGAGCTTGCTGAAGAAACTTAGTCGGGTTAGGAATATAAATTAGATCGTAGACTATTGCTCCTGGAGACAAGTTGTCAAACATAGCTTCATCTACTGGAGACTCCTGAATATTGGGGTACATTCCTATAGGAGTTGTATTAACTAACAAATCTGCCTGTGCAATTAAGCTTGACAATTCATCCCACTTATGTATTGTCAGATTTACTGGCAGAGGAGAATTAACCCAACTTTGCTGAAAAGCAGTTAATTTATCTTCCGAACGACCAACAACATGAATCTCTGCAAAACCTAACTGAGCGCAACCCGCTACAACTGCACGAGAAGCACCACCATTACCCAAAATTACCGCTACTTTTTGATGCCAATTCCAATTATAGGTTTGTAGTGGAGCAAGAAATCCTGCCACATCTGTATTCGTCCCCACCCATCCTTTATTTGTGCGATAAACAGTATTAACAGCTCCCACTACCCGAGCAATATCGGACACTTCTGATAAAAGTGGTATTATTGCTTGTTTATGAGGAATAGTAATATTAAAACCATGAACACCAATAGCAGAAAATCCAGCAATAGCTGTGTTTAAATCTTCTGGTTTAATAGGGAAAGGTAGATAAACATAATCAATTAAATTTTGTTGATTTTGTCGATCATTTATTGCTTGAATTGCAGCATTGTGCATCAGTGGAGACAGAGAATGTTCGACAGGATAACCAATGACTCCTAATAATTTTGTTTTACCTGTAATCATAATGCAAAAGAGGGAGTAGGGAGTAGGGAGTAGGGAGTAGAGGAAAAGAATTGATGTATCTAGGGTGATAATTGATTGTATTTTTGATTATTGAAGATACAGCATATTTCGGACAAAAGAGGTACAAGGTGTGAATGCTCAAATAATTTTAGTGCAGGCGTCTTGCCCGCGATCCGCGTACCTCACAGGCAACGAGAACCCCTGTATCTAATCAGAAAAAATTGAAAAAATACGCCTGAGTCATCCCAGACGTATTCACAATAGAATTCTCAAAATTAGTGCTATTGTTAGACAAAGACAAAGATTCTTTGACAACTGATAACTAAATTACAGCAATTTACTTTAAGGATGTCACAAATAGATTCAAACTTTAGATGTGAAATCATTTCCTGAAGTTACTGTATAGTTAAAATTTTGAGCCGATAAAATCTTACTTTTGACTTTTGACTTCCGTGAAACGGTATTACTACAGAGCGTTAGCACCACCTACAACCTCAAGCAGTTCTTGAGTAATAGCAGCTTGTCGAGCCTTATTATAAGAAAGAGTTAATGTACCAGCTAATTCACTAGCATTATCACTAGCATTACTCATTGCAGTCATCCGACATGCTAACTCACTAGCAGATGACTCTTGCCATGCTCTCAATAACTGGTTAGTCAAAAATAATGGTAAGAGAGCCTCTAAAATTTGAGTTGGCTCTTGCTCAAAAATCATGTCGCGGGGTAAACTTTTAGTAGGTACAGAGACAGTTTCTCGCGATACTTCAAAGTGACCACCTTTAGTAGTTAAACGGAAAATTTCATCATCCTGAACTTCCAAACCTTGAGGATCGAGAGGTAAGAGAGTTTGAACTACAGGTTTAGAGCTAATTAGTGAGATAAACTTAGTATAAATTAACTCTACTCTATCTACCGATCCTGAGAGAAAACCAGCAAGCATCTCATCAGAAACCCCTGAAGCGTTCTCAGCGGTTGGGATTTTTTCAGGGTTATCATAAGTATTTAAAATCGGAGCTTCTCTACGTTGGAAATATTGAATTGCTTTGCGCCCTACCAATATATATTTATAATCAATTCCTTGTTCTGTGAGTTCACGCGCCCTAGTTTCTGCACGCTTAATAATACTGCTATTATAACTACCACACAGACCACGATTTCCAGAAATTACTAATAACCCAACTGTTTTAATTTCCCTTTGTTGGAGTAGAGGTAAGTCTACACTTTCAAACTGTAAACGTTCGGCAAGTCCATATAAAACTTGGGCAAGGCGGTCGGCGAAAGGTCTTGTAGCAATTACTTGCTCTTGGGCACGACGCACTTTAGCTGCTGCCACTAGACGCATTGCTTCTGTAATTTTTTTCGTGTTTTTGATCGACTTGATGCGATCGCGAATAGCTTTTAAATTAGGCATTGTTTTTGAATAAGGAGGAAGGAAGAAGGAAGAAGAAAAACCAGTGACTTTTTCTTGTGGGCTAACTAGATTCAACTAACTTTCTTCTGTTAATCTAGTTGCTTTCAAGTATGTTTTTCCGTAAATCCATCTTAATATTGAATACTTAAGCAGAAACTCAGGTCTATCAACAAAATTTCCTGAGAGTGAAAAACAATAATTAGGGCAATAAACCCGGTTTCGTGTTTGGTTGCGTAAGTCCCGTTATTAATAAATAATCAGTGGCTAATTGTTGTTGATCGTTAACAACTAACCACTAATTATCTATAACCTAGGAGCAACTAATTTACTAAGCTGACACCAAAAATGTCTGCTTATATTCAGCTATACCCTCTTTTAAGAGAGTTTGTGCTTCGTCGGTAAGTACCTTTTCAGATTTGATAATTTCACCGAACTTAGGCTTACTGTTATTCAAGTAATCTAGTAAACCAGCAATAAATTTAGTCACCTTCTCAAGGGGAATATCATCCAAGTAACCATTAATACCAGAATAAATCACTGCTACCTGGTTATCAAGTGGGCGAGGTGAGTTTTGATCTTGTTTCAAAATCTCCCGCAAGCGCTGACCTCGTGCGAGTTGGTTTTGGGTAGCTTTATCCAGGTCAGAAGCAAACTGAGAAAATGCTTCTAATTCAGCAAACTGAGCTAGTTCTAGCTTAATTTTACCAGCAACTTTTTTGATTGCTTTAGTTTGAGCCGCAGAACCCACCCTGGATACAGAAATACCAGCATTCACCGCCGGACGGAAACCTGAGTTAAATAGGTCACTAGATAAGAAAATTTGACCGTCAGTAATAGAAATTACGTTAGTAGGAATGTAAGCTGAAACGTCACCTGCTTGAGTTTCAATAATTGGTAGAGCAGTCATACTACCTGCACCGAGTTTGTCACTCAGTTTAGCAGCTCTTTCTAGGAGACGAGAGTGGAGATAAAATACGTCTCCTGGATATGCTTCGCGACCTGGTGGACGACGTAGTAGTAAGGATACCTGACGATAAGCTTGAGCTTGCTTGGAGAGGTCATCGTAGATTACCAGAGTTGCTTTGCCTTTGTACATAAAGTATTCGGCAATACTCGCACCAGTATAAGGAGCTAAGTATTGTAGAGTTGCAGGGTCACTAGCATTAGCTGCAACTACAACCGTATAATCCAGTGCGCCTTTTTCTTCTAGAGTACCTACTACCTGAGCTACTGTAGAAGCTTTTTGACCAATAGCTACATATACACAAACAACATCTTCGCCTTTTTGGTTAATGATAGTATCAATGGCGATCGCTGTTTTACCGGTTTGTCTGTCACCGATAATCAGTTCTCGCTGACCTCTACCAATAGGAATCATGGAGTCAATCGCAGTAATACCTGTTTGCATAGGTTCATGAACAGAACGGCGATCGATAATTCCTGGAGCTGGTGATTCCAACAGGCGACTGTCAGTGGTTTGAATATCTCCTTTACCGTCAATTGCGCGACCAAGGCCATCAACCACCCGGCCAATCAAGGCATCTCCTACTGGCACCTGGGCAATTCTACCTGTAGCGGTTACAGCAGAGCCTTCTTGGATTTCTCTACCTTCACCCATTAATACTGCACCTACGTTGTCTTCTTCTAGGTTTTGGGCAATACCTACAGTACCATCTGCGAACTCTACCAGTTCTCCAGCCATTACTTTGTCTAGCCCATAAATACGGGCAATACCATCACCAACTTGGAGAACAGTACCAACATTAGATACTTTTACATCTTGCTCATACTGTTCTATCTGGTCGCGAATAATTTGGCTAATTTCGTCGGGTCTGATTGATACCATATTTCTTTTTCTGTTGTCAAGTTATTTTACAAAAATTGAGCGAGAGCAATTGCCAGTGCAGTTACGACATTCTCGCTCCTCTCAAATATACTCATAGCAAGAATTTAACTTCTGAACTCTAAATTCTGAATTCTGAATTCTAAATTCTAAATTCTTCTATACTGCTTTAAGGCTGATGCCAATTCGACGCAGTTGTCCTTGTAGACTAGAGTCAATTATCTGAGAACCTATTTTGATAATGACACCACCCAGTAGACTTGGGTCGATTTTAGTTTCGATTTCTACTTCCCTTGCACCAGTCATTGATTTGACTCGTTCGCGGACTGTATTTTTTTGGTCTTCATTCAATTCTACTGTCGAGGTCACTTCTGCTAAAACAGTTTGATTCAGTTCCCGCAATAGTGCTAGGTATTGTTTCCCGATCTGCTCTAGAAAAATAATCCGACCTCTATCAATTAGCAGCATTAAAAAATTACGCATAAAGGGATCAACCTGGTCTCCCACCATGCGTTGTAGCACTGCTTTTTTGTCCTCTGGTTTAAGAACTGGATTTCCCATAAATTGCTTAAATTCTGGGGATTCATCCATGATATTAATCAGGCCACGCACATCTTCGGCAAATCTCTCAGTCAGTTCTTTTGATTTAGCCAAGGACATTAGAGCTGCTGCGTAGGGTTCTACAATTTCACCAGCAATTACACTCATAATTGACCTCCTAATAACCCTATGCTACGATCTATTAATTGTTGCTGGGCATTATCATCTAAAGTTTCTTTCAGTCGAGATTCTACTTGTACCAATGCTTTGGATGCTACAATTGAGCGCAGTTGAGCAATTGCCTTATCTCTTTCAGTATCCATTTCTTGGTTAGCAGTAGCTTTCATCCGCTCCACATCTTGTTCGGCCTGCAGTGCAATTCTTTCCTTGACTTCCTGCGCCCTTGTTTGCGCAGTAGCCAGAATTTTTTCTGCTTCTGCTTGAGCTTGGGTCAAATTTTGTTGTTGCTCTGCTAATGCTGCTGCTGCTTGTTTTTGACGCTGTTCTGCTTCTGTGATTGCCTGTTCAATAGTGGCGCGTCTTTCACGGAGAATTTTCCCGATGAAACCTGGCGCAAAATACAGCAGAACTGCAATTAGAATTCCTAAATTAATCAGGTTTGTGTCTAAAATATCCAGGTTTAGACCAAAACCTTCTTCTGCACTAGCTTCTGTGGCTAGCCATAAAACATTTAACATGATATTCTTTCATAGTCAGCCGTTACCAATGGATAATTGATAATTGATAATTGATAATTAATCAATCCGGTTTAAAACAACTCCAGTTAAGGAGAAAAAAAGTGCTAGGAGATTTCTCTATATCGAATTCCGTTAAGGTTTTAACTAGAGGTAATTATCCATTATTCATTATCCATTATCAATTAATAAAAAGCCTTGAATTATCTTGGTGAAGTTCTCTCCCGCTATAATCTTTGATTTAGCAGGAGCTTCTCCTCCTCACGGATGGAGCTTCCTGTTTCCCAGGCTGACTAATGTCTACACCTCCACAGGCAGCAACGATGAGACCCACCGTTGTCTTAATACTAAAAATTCTTTCCTCACCTAGTTTCCTGCAAGAAATGACCTTCTCACGGAATAACTAGGACATCTTTGTTGAATCCCAGTTGAGTGAGTTTAGTTATAGCAGTTGAAGCCAGGGTTAGAACTTTATTGCTAAATTCTGAACTCTAAATGTTGCTATCTGACCAATTCTGGTCCTAATAGTTTTTCTAGAATTTGGCGACTGAGAGAGTCTACCTGTTCTTCTAACTGTTGTAAAGCTGTTTGCTTTTGCTGTTCTATTTCTTGAGCTGCTTGTTCTCTTTTCGCTTGTGCGTCTTGTTGAGCTTCAGCAACTTTTGTGGCTGCTATTTTCTGAGCTTCTGCTTGAGCTTTAGCAATAACTGCTTGAGATTGTTTACGAGTTTCTGCTAACTCTTGCTCGTATTGTTCAGCTAATTGTTTAGCTTTTGCCAAACGTTCTTCTGCCTTTAGTTGATTGTCGCGAATATAATCTGCACGAGAATCTATAGCTTTACCCAGAGGCTTATAAAAAATTTTGTCCAAGACAAAAGCCAGAAGTAGAAATTGAATTGCCATTAAGGGTAGAGTTGCGTTTATGTCAAACAAACCACCCTTTTCTGCTACTTCTTCAACAGCTAGTAAAATTGTCCAATTTATCATTTTCTCTAATTTTTGGTGGTTCCCATAGCTTTTGATTTTATAATTTTCGAGATACAAAATCAAAAATCTAAAATCCGTTCTACTAAACTTACCCAAACTTACTCAAAGCATTTGGAATTGAGCTTTGGAGCTAGTTTCCTGCTTAATGCGAGAATCACTGACCGCAGTCTGTAACCTTTTTCTCTCCACAGGCTTAAAATCGGTGGGAACTCCACCTACTGATACACATAGTTTTCCTTTGTTCACAGATGACTAGGTTCGGGACGGATTGATTCTATCTGTCCTTCAATTTCCCATAGTCGTACTTGTTTTTGTTGACACTCCTAGCAGTTCTGCAGCTTTAAATACCCTTAACAAGTTAGACATCAAACTAGTATATCAGAATAAATATCTAGTTATGTCTAACTTTGTCTAATTATTTTAATACTGCCGATTAACCCTACTTTCTATAGATCGGGGTTTTTATGCAAAGGGGTTAGCAAATAGCAACACCAGTGATACCACTAGACCGTAAATTGTTAAAGCTTCCATAAATGCCAAGCTCAACAGTAATGTGCCTCGAATTTTTCCTTCTGCTTCTGGCTGACGAGCAATACCTTCTACAGCTTGACCTGCTGCATTTCCTTGACCAATTCCAGGACCAATAGCACCTAAACCTACAGCTAAAGCAGCAGCAACAACGGAAGCAGCAGCAATCAATGGATCCATAATAATTCTCTTTCCTTTGTTTAACTTAAAGTACAAACTTGACGATTAGAAATATATTGATTACACTGTAGTGCAATCAACTACACAATGGTCACTCTTTTAGATGAATTGATGTGATGATTGAGGTGGAGTCTGAAACTGAACCAGTTCAAATTTCTTGCTTTTATCTCACATCACTCATCAACTCTGAATTTTACTTTTGACATCTCCAGGGGTTCTGACACCCTGGATTCTTCTTTTTGTAGGGACTTTTTACTCTACCATCTTCAATCTATATGAATCTGGTAACTTTTTATCCCACTAACAGCTTAGAATACCAGATTTTGAGTTTTTTTTTAGCAAGTTTTTTTTCTACTGCCTACTTATTCTCTTAATCGTGATGTTCACCGTGTTCTTCTAATGCTTCTCCGATGTAGTTAGCAGCTAGGGTGGCAAAAATTAGTGCCTGAATCGCACTTAAGAATAGACCCAAAACCATTAGTGGTAGAGGGATAAATAAAGGTACTAGTAGAACTAGCACTCCTACTACCAATTCATCAGCGAGAATATTACCAAATAAACGGAAGCTTAGGGATAGAGGTTTGGTAAAATCTTCTATGATCTTAAATGGGACCATAAAAGGTACTGGCTCGGCATAACCAGCAAAGTATCTTAAGCCTTTTTTACTGATACCTGCATAAAAATATGCTATGGAAGTCAGTAGTGCCAATGCCACCGTTGTATTAACGTCACTTGTAGGGGCAGCTAGTTCTCCTGCAGGTAGTTCTATTACTTTCCAAGGGACTAACGCTCCTGACCAATTTGAGACAAATATAAACAAGAACAACGTACCAACAAATGGCACCCAAGGGCGATAATCTTTTTCACCAATCTGGTCTTTTGTTAGACTGCGGATAAATTCCAGGACAGACTCCATGAAATTTTGCATCCCACTAGGAATTCGCTGCACATTGAGTGAGCCTAGAAAAGCAGCCAAAAGTATCAGGGCAATCACAAACCAAGATGTGAGTATAATTTGCCCATGTATTTTGAGACTACCTAGCTCCCAGTAAAAATGCTGGCCAACTTCCAACTCAGCCAGAGGTAAAAAGTTAATAGTGTTTAAAACATCTAGCATTTTGGTTCTCAGGCTTCCCGATTTATATCAAGGTGTGGATTAATATACCTATGAATTAGGCATCAGCGATGTTCGCAGTACATATATTATTAGGGCTGCTTTGTAAGTCAGAAATCCTAGGAAAATCGGTAAAATTTTTAGCTCATTTAACTGAGTTGCTACTATAATCAACCCAACAAATATAGCTAGTCTTGTTTTACTTAGACCTCCTTTTTCTCTGCCAATACGCTCAACATCTTTAGCCAACATTCTTAAGTAAACCACACTTGTAGTTGCTCCTATCAAATAATTTAGAGCTATGTTTAAGGAGTAAAAAACCCAGACAAAGATAAATATTATACCTGTAATTGTCAAGGTGATTACATATAATTCCTGTTGCAGTTTGTAATACTCTTGTATTGAAGGATCTGGTTCTGCTGATACAGTACCTACTTCTGAAGTATTACTTTCAACAGTTATGGTTTCTGGTGATGTATCAGATGTATTCACAAAAATTAGATACTAATCACAAGTGGTAGGCTTTTTTTATATGCCAAGAGTCATCATATCATGTTGGAGTAAGCATAATTAAAAGTCAAAAGTCAAAAGTCAAAAGTCAAAAGTCAAAAATTAGAACGTGGGAAGTTAGATGATTGACATAGAAGATTACAAGTACATCAAGTACAAATATTTGTCAGAAAATCTCTCTAGTACAGGCATATTGACCGTTACAGGTGTATCTCACTGAGATGAAACCTACTATATTTTTTGGCTTTTGACTTCTGAATATCTCTCCTGACTATACAACCTCTATCTTCTACGTTGTAAAAGTAACAAGGTTGAATGTTGATCAAATATTGACTTATGACTCCTAAATCATGACTTATGACTTGATAGAAACCATTTGGTATCTCCAGAAAATAGGTTGAAGGGAGAAGTAATTAATAAAAAATGGGTAATAATTGATTTGATGATTGGATGAGTTGGAGATATATAATACCAATTACCAAAAGTAATGCTATACTTGGATGCTACTTCAGTTATTAAGTAGTTAACACAGACTGAATAACTTTTTCGATAAATATTAGGCATTTCGTATTAATTATTCTCATTTTTACCACTCCCCCACTCCCCCACTCCCCTACTCCCCTACTCAAGAAAATGTAGAGAAGTTTTTGAGAAATGGTATAATACAACCCATCTCCCCATCTCTCCCCGACTCCCCGGCTCCCCGACTCCCCGACTCCCCTACTCTCAATCTATAATTTTAAATAGATCCCTTCAGGGGTTCTATAAGCCAGGAGTGAGTAAAATTAAAAGTTTGGATTGAAGCGATCGCACAGTTTCTAGTCCTACTGGCACATTTGTTAGTATCTCTCCTACTGTTAGTTGAGATTGGCTGTTTGCCCCATTATCACAAGCTTGGAGAAATTCATATTCTTCTCTTGACAAATTTACCAATTTATAGTCACCATCAAATATATTTTCACTAGGCCATCCCTGAATACAAGGACTTAATTGAGGTATTGCTGTGTTGAGAAAGCGATCGTCAGACCAATCAACTTTCTCTAGAGGTGGTCTTCCTAAGAAAAATTCGTAATGGCTAATTTGAGGGTCTAATAACTCAATCAAACGATAACGTTCCTGGTCATTCAAACCAATTGCTCTTTCTATCAATTCAGGAGATTTTCCTAGAAGTCGTTTTATATCCCAGTATTGCCAATTGGAAAATCCGAGAAATTCTAAACCTGATGCTTGTATTAGCTCAAATAGGGTATCTATATTGTAGTCAATCTCCTGGGGATGGACATACATATCGGCAAAACACTCATCTCGTTGATTTTCAAAAGACCATCTTTCCTTTTCATATTTGACAAGACGGTTATTCTCTGGTAAAGAGGCAAAAACTTGACGTCCGATTTTTACTCCATCTTTGTAGTTGCCACGTTCATTACCTTGGAGAATAGCGATCGCCCGCTGCATCAAACTAATTTCCCACCGTCCCAACTCTGCATAAACAAAGATGTGCATAATTCCACCAGGGGCTAACTTCAAAGCTAGATTTTGTATACCTCGAATTGGGTCAGGTAAATGGTGCAGTACCCCTACACAATTAATAAAGTCAAATTCTCCCTCTAGTTGGCCAACATCATATATGCTGAGATGATGAAATTCTACTCGCGAAGCTCCCGAACGGCTACACCTTTCCTTTGCTACTTGTAGGGCGCCACTACTTAAATCTATTCCGACTACAGATGCTTGAGAGTTGAGGTGGACTAAATAATCTGTACTAGAACCTGTACCACACCCTGCATCTAAAATTCTAATATTTTGCTTTTCGGGTTTTTGACCAGTGCAAAAACTATAAGCTACTGGCCAACTCCAGCGCCAGTTGTATCCAGGAGGTGCTTCATCTACTAAAGGGTCTGGAGGAAATGGAAAAGTATCATAGAGTCCCTCAACGGCAGAACTAATATCAAGTTTATCTTTCATTTTGTTTTGGGTTGAATAGTTAGTAAATATATTTGTTGTTAAAAATTATAGTGCTATATTTGTAATTTATTAAATGGATAAATTGGCAAATTGTTGTTAGTGTTTCTACGTTAGTCTGGAAAAAGGTTATTACTAAAGATATAATAATTGCAAATTGCGTCAATTCCTAATATAAGATTATAAATAATATGACAAATTCTTTCTTGCCTCTAGTACAGGATCAAACAAAATCTCAAAGGGAAAGTATAGAGACTATTTTGAGCAGATTGAAGAATGGAAGAGTGTATATTCCTGATTATCAAAGAGATTCTGAACAGTAGGATTCTCGTAAACAATCTCTATTTATAGAATCTTTACTGAATAATCTTACAATACCAGTTTTCTTTTTTTGTGAAGGTGAAGACTTGAATTATGAGGTAGTCGATGGTCAACAAGGTCTTAGCACTATTTGGAAATTTTATAAAAATGATTTGACTATGAGTGCTAGTGATAAGGTTTCTTATATAGCACCTCAATCAATTTTATATAGTGGTAAAAAATTTAAGGATTTAGATAAAAAGCTACAAAAAATATTCTTAAATTATCCTTTGACTATTATTTATCTTCCCAAAGACTTAACACTAGAAACAAAACTGGAAATCTTCAGAAGAATAAATGAAGGTGGTACACCTCTTTCTGGTCAAGATATTAGGTTAGCTTACTATAGTGAATCTAAATCAGTTACTTTGATTAGATTAATAGGTATTCACAAAAATCCTACTACTATAAATGATGAGGATAGTGAAGATAATGAATATCGTCAGAAGCCATTTCAGAGAATGGTTGAAATAGCTAAAAAACAAGGGAGATATGACCCTTGGGATGATTTTAAAATTGCCAGAGAAATGTGGTATAAATGGAGGGAAGGACAAAAGATATCTAAAGGTCAAGCACCTTCTTTGATGTTTTTATGGTATCTAGTTTGTCTTGATAGAAAAAAGCTTCAAGATTTATTGGAGAATCCAACCCATCTTAAAATTAGATTTGGAGGGTTAACAGAGAATGCTTTAGATATTTACTGTGCACAACTTAAATACCAAGACTTAAATAAAAATGATACATTATTTGTTTCATCTTTAGATGAGATTAAAAATCCCTACTTTAAAGAATTTGCTAAATGGATGGAGATAATTTTAAGTAGAAAATCACTAGGAATTGCTGTTAATAAATATAAACAGTTAGCTTTGTTTATTGCTGGATAAGTTGAGTTAGGTATATCATATCAAATCCATTTAATTTGGTATAAAAAAATGTTCCATCTTCAACCATTACCAAATATTTCTTCATCTCTGCGTCTCTCTACCTCCCCACACTCCCCACAGTCCCCATCCTCTTTATCTAATTACCAATGCTACCGGATTTGATATCACCAGAAGAATTATCTAATGAACAATGAAATTTAACTGGGAATTTTATCAGAAGTTCTAGAAAAGTTGGTAAAGAATTATTGGGTGGTGATAATTATCCAGAACCAAAGGGGCTATGGAGTGGAAAAAGTGGGCAATTTCAACAGTGCGATACAACGGTTGAAATTGTTATAAATATTTTGAAAAAGTAGAATTTTTATGAGAGAAATTCCTGAAGGTTTAAAGCTATGTAATCCAAAGGCAATAAATTTTCCTATTAGTTGGAAATAAGCTTATTTCGTAAGCATTCAGCGGTCAGCTATTAGCTAGCCTTCTGCGGAGGAACTTCGTTAAAAGCTTTATTACTTTTAAGGGAGGAAAAAGTAATTGAGAGATTTCAAAGAATTAAAAGTTACTGTAAAAGTCCATTAGTCAACCTTAATAGTTTATCGAATCACATAGTTCATTTTCATTGCTGAGAGCTGACCGCTAATAGCTGAATGCTTACCTTATTTCAGATTAGATTTTAATTCATAATTATCAGGATATATTTGCCAAATTTGCAAAAGGTGATCAAGGTTTCAAAGAACTGAACGCTGACCATATTTACCATGTTAGGAAAGGTGGTTTAACAACTTGGAATAATCTACAACTTTTTTGTATTTATTTTAATAGTAAAAAAAAGTAACAAGTTAAAGTAGCAAAAGTTATACATATTTAAGTTTTAAGCATTATGTAGCAATATGAAATAACTCACAAAAAAAATAGATAAAAAATCTGATCAAAAGAAATATTAGTCAGCGTATGCAATTTTTGACTTATGTCTTATTTATCAAGACTTTTGTTTGCAACTCTTATGGCCTAATATTCCTATCACCAAGCCCTACTTAACAAAATTTATTATTTTTTCTAAGATAAAAGACCATAAATCTATAAAATAAAATTTTGTAAGCTTTTTTAATAAAAGCAAGGAGTTAGCTTAAAAGATTTTACCTTGAATATAGATAAGTAAAAGCTAGAAAGTAAAAATAGCTAAAATACCTACTTTACTTTAGCCTCAATATTTATATCAAATTACTGTTACAAAAACCTAAATTTAATAGTAATAGTGAAACAATGATACCAATAAATGAGGCATCTTGGACGAGGCAATACCTAAAGATAAAACTCAACCTAGTTGTGAAAAACGTTCTAGCATCATACCTATCAAAAAAAGGTATAAATTTAAAATGCTAATGCAGAAAATATCAAAATCAAAAATTTGATGTCAACCTACAGTATTTTAACTGTAGAATTTCAGCCAATATGGTGTTATTTAAAGGGTATTGTGGGAAACACATAAACCTTATTTAGGTACATAAAACCCCCTAAATAACCCATAAACTCTGGAATAGTACAGGACTGGAGTATAAATAAAATTGGCTGTAAAAGTATTAAAACCAAATAAATGATAAACTATTTATTGGATTTTAATATCAGCTTTTGTGGCAGAAAATTTCTTAAGGTTTTCCTTAAGAAATTCACCTATTTCCTATAAGGAATGGGTGTTTGAAATATCATAAAAATTCAAGTTAAACAGTCTGAATAGAAGCTGTAAAAACTTCAAATAGGGAGCGACAAAAATAGAATGACTGTCAAAGCAAGTGGTGGAAGTTCAGTTGCACGTCCACAACTATATCAAACGGTACCAGCATCAACTATTTCTCAAGCGGAACAACAAGACCGCTTTCTGGAAAAAGGTGAACTAGATGAACTGACAACCTTTTTCAGTTCGGGAGCAAAACGTTTAGAAATTGCTCAGATACTGACTAATAATTCAGAAAGAATTGTTTCTTCTGCCGCCAATACTATTTTTACTGGTGGTTCTCCTATGGCCTTCTTGGAAAAGCCAGATGAACCAGAAATGGCCATGAGTGCTGTTGGCGCTACAACAACCTCAGTTTCTGAAGGCATGAAACTAGGTACTGTTACTTATGTAGAGGACAAGGGTAAAAGTAATCCATTTCAAAGTGTACGCAACCTGTTCACTAATTTAGGTGCAAGTAGTGCTGGCCCCATACCAGCAGGTTTCCGACCAATTCCTGTGTCTAAGTATGGCCCCGCTAATATGACCAAATCCTTGCGGGACTTATCCTGGTTCTTACGCTACACTACTTATGCTATTGTGGCCGGAGATCCTAACATTCTCTCAGTGAACGTCCGTGGTTTAAGAGAAATCATTGAGAATGCTTGTTCCACTGCAGCTACTATTGTAGCTCTCCAACAGATGCGACAAGCTTCAATTAAATATTTTCAAGATCCCGAAGCTAAAAACATTGTTGCCCAATACTTTGATGTAGTTTTAACAGAGTTTCGTGGGTCAACACCTTCTAATAAGCAACGCCAGGGTCAAAGTTCAGATCAGCAAGGGCTAGAATTACCACAAATTTACTTCAATGCTGCCGAAAAGCGACAAAAATTTGTAATGAAGCCTGGTCTGTCTAACTTTGAAAAACAGGATGTCATTAAAGCAGCTTATCGCCAGTTATTTGAACGGGACATTACCCGAGCTTACAGCTTGAATATTTCTTATCTGGAATCTCAGGCCAAAAACTGCGAAATCTCCATGAAGGAGTTTATCCGTCGTTTAGGTAAATCTCCTCTGTACCGGAAAGAGTTCTATGAAGGATTTGTCAATAGCCGTGTAGTGGAACTGGCAAGTCGTCACTTCTTGGGTCGGGGTTTAAGTTCACCAGAAGAGTTTAGTAAGTACTTTAACATTGTTACTAAAGGTGGTTTGTCCGCTTTGGTAGATGCAATAGTGGATTCTCAAGAATACTCCGATTATTTTGGGGAGGAGACAGTACCATATCTGCGTGGTTTAGGTCAAGAGGCTCAGGAATGTCGGAACTGGGGAGTACAACTTGACTTATTTAACTACAGTGCCCCTTTCCGGAAAGTACCTCAGTTTGTTACTTTATTTGCTGATTATAATCAACCATTGCCAGATCAGCACGTTTATGGTAGCGGTAACGACCCATTAGAAATTCAGTTTGGGGCAATATTCCCGAAAGAAACTCGCAACCCCAAAAACCGTCCTGCACCTTTTGGTAAAGATACTCGTCGGATTTTAATTCGTCAGGGTGCTGGTATTGATAGCCAAATTAGTAACCCTGGTGCAAGAGCGAAAAATCCTGGTTCTCTTGGTCCGAAGGTCTTCAAGCTGGATCAACTTCCTGGAGGTTATGTTGGTAGTGGTTTCAGTAACTCTGGTGGCAGTAACGGTGCTAGCATTAAGTTCTCTGAAAGTTCTACTCAAAAGATTATCACTGCTGCTTATCGTCAAGTATTTGGTCGGGATGTTTACGATGGTCAACGTCAGAAAGTAGCAGAAACTCAACTTGAAAACGGTGATATTACTGTTCGCGAGTTTATTCGTACTTTGGCAAAGTCTGACACTTTCCGCAATATGTACTGGAGTTCCTTGTATGTATGTAAGGCAGTTGAGTACATTCATCGGCGTTTATTAGGTCGTCCGACTTATGGACGTAAGGAAATTAATTCTTACTTTGATATTTGTGCTAAGAAAGGTTTCTATGCTCTAGTTGATGCCATTATCGATAGTCAAGAATATAACGAAGCTTTTGGCGAAGATACTATTCCTTACGAACGCTACTTAACTCCTGCTGGTTTGTCTTTGCGAAATACAAGGGTAGGTAGTATTGGCGATAAAAATCTGCAAGTTGAGAAAGAAGTTACACCAAGATTTGTTGAGTTGGGAACTCCTGTGGAAGTTCGCAGCGAACCTGATGTTGAGTTCCGAGTTATTCAAGGTGTTAACAAGCAACGGGAGCAGTCTAAGGTATTTAAGTTAACAAGTACCAAAGATAAGCAACAGTTGAAACTGCTTATTGCTGCTGCTTACCGTCAGATTTTTGAGCGAGATATCGATCCTTATGTTGTTAAGACTGAGTTCTCTTCTCTGGAAAGTAAGTTAGGAAATAATGAAATCAACCTCAAGGAGTTCATTGAGGGATTAGGTTGTTCTCAACTTTATATTAAGGAGTTCTACACACCCTATCCTAATACTAAGGTGATTGAACTTGGTACTAAACATTTCTTAGGTCGCGCTCCTCGCAACCAAGTTGAGATTCGGAAGTATAATCAGATTCTTGCAACTTCAGGTATTAAGGGTTTTATCGGTGCTATGGTAAATAGTGTTGAATACATTGAGATGTTTGGGGAGGATACTGTTCCTTATCGTCGTTTCCCAACTCTCCCTGCTGCTAACTTCCCGAATACTGAAAGGCTATATAATCAGTTGACTAAGCAGAATGAGGATTTAGTTATTCCTAGTTTTGAACCAGTAGCTGTAACAGATCGCAGTTAGGCCATTAGTTATTTTTGACTTTTAATTGCTATTGTTCCCCTGTTATAGATTTTTATAGCAGGGGAGTTTTATCGGAAGTCAAAAATTTAGAAGGAGCGAACTCAGAAGTAATATTTGAGTGAGTTTTAGCATTGATAAATATCCTACAGCGCTGTTGAGATTGATGAATCAAATCGTCACAACCATAACCTTGTAAGGATGTTCCATGGAACGTCCCTAGTGTGGTTTACCGTGCAGGAAAACTGCTGTAATACCATGTCTGGATAATTGGCGATCGAACTCCGTTCCGCTTACGCGAGCGAAACACTTCTTGATCCTGATACATTCTTTCTTTTTTTCCTGTCTCCCATTTCCTGTCTCCCATCTACTGTCTCCTAACTCCTTCCTAATTATTTATAATTGTTCAACCGGAAATGATATCACCTATCTGCTAGATGCTACAAAACCAGCAACAATACCTAGAACAAGGGCGATCGCCAGAAAAACTAAGGCAATAATTAACAACCAATATTGTAGTCGGTATAATTTTCGCAGTTCACCTAAAGCTCCCATCAAGTTAACAATATCATTTCCTTGAGTATCAACAATAAGTTTAAAAGAAGAAGCAGCTTTCAAAGTCCAAACACCAATAAGTATATCAACAACTGCCTGGATGATAACACCTGGGTTTAAACCCAACAAACCAATGATGGTGGCAAGAACTCCTCCAGCAATTAGAAAGTAGCTGACAAAGCGCATTTTATTGGACAAGTCGAGGATTAGTTCGTTTTGAGAGGGATTGAATTCATACTGTCTATCTTCCATTTTTTCTCCTTGGAGTAATTAAAGCTTATTGACATACTCCCGACGCTGCTCTACGAGACAGGGCGGGACTTTCCGCCGGGAAAGTTAAATTTAAGTCAATTTAATTATGCAACATTGTCACATAGTTTGATATTAAAAATTTTTGTTTGTCGTTGCGCTTTAGCGCTCCTATATCTAGGTCATATCAAATCCGGTAGTATCGGTACAATTCATGCCTAGTTGGGGTTTGACTTGAGCGCTCGAACCCTACTTGGAGTTTTTACTAATAGACCTCTCCAAAAATCAAAAGTAAAATCAATTACTTCTCTGTGTTTTCTGTTCCCTTTTTTCTGGAGATGTCTAATACTGATGGTAGAATCTCCCAAGTCATTTGAGTTTTATTATGCTATCGTGTCAAATTATTTATCGGCATCTTTTAAGCTTATTAGTAAACCAGCTATACTAGATTTCATATAAAGATCAAACCAGGCTTGTATTTATCGAACGGTTTAAAATAGTAGCGCTCGCTCCTGAACGCCAAAAGTTAGATTGGTTGCAGAAACCAGACCAACCACCTTTGTTGTTGCAGGGAAGGCATTTGCAGGAATTTTTGATACAGCGCTTCCCGTTGTTATGAGGTACAATAACTGGACTTTTGATAGGGTAAATATTTTTTACTTGTTCCCCTACTCCCTTACTCCCCTACTCCCTAAAACCCTCAATATATGTACCTCATAGCTTCGGAAACTGCTGTATATTTTGAGGATAAGTCAGATTGTACTTTGTGGTATATGGATTATAAGGTGGTATAGTTATGGGTATGACCTCTCCCCCAACCCCTCTCCTACGAGGAGAGGGGAGAATAATTTTTAATTTTCAATCCAAATTTCCCAACAATGGTATTTGTTCAAGAGCTTGCAGGGGTTAACCTCTGGGAAACAAACCTCACGATTTTTATCACCTGTCAAAGCGGGTTAGGAAACGTGTAAACGGCAGAAGGAAGTAGGAGAGTGTGGGGATATGGGGAGATTGAAGTATAAATATGCTGGTGCATTGTTATTATGTTTGTTAGGAGGCGCGACAGTGGGAGCATATTGCTCCCGTACCTCGTATTTTTTGACTACTTTGCTGGCATTGTTAGTACGCGCCAGACAATAAAACCTGCAAATAAAACATAACCTGCAACTCCTACCCAGTCTTGCCAACTTCCAGATAATTGACTTTCCATAATTTAATTTCCTATCGGTTTTTTTTAGATTATAATGATTTTTCCTAAAAAAACAAGAAACTAATATTATCAGAACTTATATCAAGTAACATTAATTAAGCGCAATATAGGAACATTGCATGCAACGTCCCTACAAGGTTAGGGAAAGATTGTTTATTATAGTTATTTAACATGGGAAAACAGGGGCGGGTTCATTTAATCAAATTTTGATACCATTAATTTAACACGGAACCCGCCACTACTATTGGAACATTTTAGGTGTGGTGTGTCACGCCACTAGATACTTAAGGACTCAAAACCTGTAAAATACTTCCCACCGCCACTACCCCATCACTATCAACAGTTGCTAATACCCCCGTGTGAGCGTGACCATATTTTTCTTTCAGCACCGATAATAATGGAACATCGCTATCGCCAGTTTCTGGGTCAACCTCAATATTCATACACCGCCTAATCTTAGCAGTAACAGTAATCTCAGCTTCACCTAAACACAACTTTTTCCCCACTAAATCAAATTCTGACCAAGCATCAATTCCTCCCAGAACCACATTAGGACGAAATCTTCGCACATCTAATACCTGACCAGTCTTTGCTGCCAAATCATCCATAGTTGCTTGACTAATAATAGAAATATGTACGGGTTCCCTGTCAGGGTAACGACTGTTTTTCCCATCCCCTACTAACTGCAAAGGTGCTTTATGAGGATGTTGCGCCCCTTTGTTCGCTTCCAGAGTCGTTAAATAATCTGTAAAAAAAGCACTTAAGCGATCGCGACCCTCAGATAAACTTGTATTCTCCCTGACCAACTGAACCCCTTGCTGTCGCACAGTCAAAACATCTGTTGCTGGGTCAAAATCGCAATCTAACGCAGCTAAACCAGGCCAGTCATTCTGTACAGCAAAATGCTTTTTCCTCATCCAAGGTATTACTTTTGCTGGGGTCTGGTTTTCAGAGTCAAGAAACATCAAAGCAAAAGCGCGATCTCCTCTAATACCATGACCCGCATTTAGGAAAAGACTCTGACAAACTTTAGGAGTTAACCCCTTAACTGGATGGATAAATAACTGTTTGACTGTTGCTGATTTCATGTTATTAGATAATAATGGAAATTTTAAAAAAATTATAGCAAATATGATTTAAGGTTAGCGCAAAATCAATATTTATCCAGAAATTTTGAAACCTTTGTAATGGTCTGTTAAAATTATATTTTGGCTAGTGAGACCATCTTGCTCTCATGGGTGATATAAAATCCGGTAGCATCGGTATAAAAAAGTAGAGAAACCGGGTTTATTAAATACTCCACCATACTAACATCTACCTTCCATAAACCCGGTTTCTTAATACTCCAAAGCAAGCGGATTTGATATGAGCGAGACGCTCACATTATAAACACTCCAAAAGTCAGCAAAATTTGTAGTAGTTAGGGAAAGTCTGAATTTATTAGATATTAAGTCATTTTTCTAATGTACAGTTTTAGCTGTGTCAGTCCAGTAGGGTGCGTTAGGCTATTATTAGACCTCTCCGGAAAAGAGGGAACAGGGAACACTTAACTGGGAACAGGGAGAAGTAATTGATAATTTCTGGATAAGAATTGATTCTATTTTGAATTTTCACGCCTATGTCTATTAGGAATATATTATCTCTAAGAAAGTAGATTGCGCCGTAAGGCACCTAGTAGGATAAGTGCTATTTATCTAGAATCATTAAACATCTACAGAAAAGAGTGAGTAAGGAGTAAGGGGAAATAATTGACGGTTTCTGGGTATGGGATTGATTTGATTTTTTATTTTTGGAGATATCTATTAAACATTGGCTTGCTCTACTACTAAAATAGTGCTTTACGACGGATTGTTAAATCGTTTTTACCGAAGAATTAATAATTAATAATTAAATAATTCTGGTTGAAAGCCTCCCCTTGGATAGGGGAAAACAAAGACAATATTCCTTATATTCAATTCGCGAGCGGTTTTAACCTTCTTGTAATTATCCATTATCCATTATCCATTATCCATTATCCATTAATGAAATCTATGATTTTTTAGTGTCTAACGTACCCTAATGGACCGTTTCAACTAAATTAGATTTGTCATTGCGTTTCGCTCTGCGACATGAAAAGCGCAGCTTTGCGATAGCAAACGACAGTTAAGCAATCTCCAGACACTTTTCTATTGCAACATTTAAGATGAAACAGTCCACTACCAATTTTGCTATATCTGTTGGGTTGCACTGGCGCTTAACCCAATCTACTGGCGTGTCTAGACTAAAATTGTGGATGTTTGAGCGAGGACCTAGAAGACCTCTCCCCCAACCCCTCTCCTTGCAGGAGAGGGGTTGGCGGGTTAGGTTTTTTAACTTACATTTTCAAGTTTGACACGCCACTACTATAAAGTTGAGATAAAATATTCTACTACCTAACACTAAAAAAAATTGAATTATCATTCTGACTATTATTTACATAAAGAGTGGAAATTAACTAAGCTAGGATTATTAATTTTCCCTTTGTTGCCAACTCTGGGAATCTTAACTCTAGTTTTTGCAGTTATTAGCACTTTTGTCAAAAAATGGCGCACTATTATTACCTCTTCCTACAATATAGCCTTAACTTGTCTAGGTCTCTGGTTAGTGATCGCCACCTTTTTTGCCTGGAACCGCCAAGAAGCATTTTTAGGATTAGCTAATTTATTACCTTTTTTTGGAGTGTTTGCTGCTTTTAGTGCCTTAATTAAAACTCCGGCACAACTACGACAACTTTCTTGGGTAATGGTAATTTCTTCAATACCTGTCATAATTTTAGGTTTCGGGCAATTATTTTGGGGTTGGTCTGGTCTCCTACATTTACAGATTATTTTTGGTTGGATACTTGCACCACAGGGCAACCCCCCTGGGCGAATGGCTTCAGTATTTATGTATGCTAATATTTTGGCAATTTATCTGAGTGTTGTTTTTATTCTAGGGTTGGGGTTGTGGATTGAAAAATGGAAATCTTTATACTTAGTTACCTTTAAAAATATTATTCGGTCATTGCGACTGCAACAGAATGGAAGGAAGCAATCTCATCAACTCCAAACTACTACAACAGAATACAATTTAAGACCAGAAGCAAATTTTGGTAAAAGTTTAAGTCTGAGCGAGATTTTTCAGAGCAGTTCCCATCAAACATTTATTTTTCTCACAGTTACAATGATTGGTAATGGCGTTGCGTTAATCTTGACAAATTCACGCAATGCTTGGGGACTAGTTGTTTTTGCTGGTCTAGCTTATGCTATTTATCTGAGTTGGAACTGGTTGGTAGGATTAGTAATGACAGCAGTGGCAACTGTCTTCGGAGCTGCTTTTGCTCCTGCACCTTTAAGCAAATGGTTACGAGTTATTGTTCCGGAATACTTTTGGGAACGACTCACAGATCGGAATTTTGACCGACCTGTAGCTATTTTACGAACTACCCAATGGCAGTTTGCTGGGAATATGACTAGGGAAAAGCCTTTTTTCGGTTGGGGTTTGCGGAATTTTACTCCTCTGTATGAAGCACAGATGCAAACATGGCTTGGTCATCCTCATAATTTGTTTTTGATGTTGACGGCAGAAACTGGAATTCCTGCTACTTTGTTTTTGTTTGGTTGGGTAGGTTGGATATTGGGGAAGGCAGTCTTGTTATTAATTAATTGGTCTGATGTTAATTCTAGAGAAGACCGTTTAATCTTTTTTAGTTATTTAGTCGCTTTTGCTGCCTGTACTATATTTAATATGTTTGATGTGAGTTTGTTTGATTTACGAGTTAATACTATTGGATGGTTTCTTTTAGCTGCAATTTGTGGAAGTCAGGAGTCAGGAGTTAGGTAGTTCTGTTTGTGTAATGGTAGATTATGATGGTCGTTATAATCCATTTGTTTCTTATGAAATAGAAGATTTAGATCTTGTTAATCAAATGCTATTGGGTTATGATAAATGGGAAGTTTTAACTTGGGGATGGTGAGGGAATTGTAGCAATTTCGATAGTGAGGAGCTGAATTGCTCAGAGGTTGAAGTCGAGCTTTATGGGTTCTTTGGCGACGCTGCCGATCCATTTACCACTGTCACTCAAGTGACAACCCAAGAAGCAAACGACTCGTCCTTGGTGGCTAAAACTCCAGAGCCTAGCTTAATACTAGGTTTGATCACACTCGGCGGTTTTGTGCTAGGAACCAGAAAGAAAAAAATCTAAAAAACGACATCTCTGGTTTGATGTTTGGTAGTTGACAGTGGCGATGGGCTTTGATGTCACTGTGACCAGCGTACTTTTTATATAGAATCCAGTTGAAAAGTCGTCCGCAGCGACGATAGGAAGCAATCTCAGAGGTTTCACGAGATTGCTTCCTTCCACTTCGTTCCAGTCGCGATGACTTGGCTATAGCAATTATCTGGGTTCTATATTATATCATTTCCGGATAATCAACGATAAAAAAGTTTTTGTTTGTAGTATTGCTCTAGCCCTAATTGTTGTAATTATTTTTGTTATTAGACATGGCAGTGGGAGCATCTTGCTCCCATACTAGGCATTCCTTAATTCCCATTTCTCGTGACTCCTGACTCCTACCCTTAGCTATAAGACTTTTTCAGCAAACTCTAAATATAATGGGGGAATAGCTAAATCTCCAAAACAATGAGATCTTATCGGTGTAGATGTCGGTATAAATGCTACTCCCTTCCCGGCGCAAGATTATAATTAGCAGATCGTTGCAGTATCTACATTGTAGTCAAATTTGACTAGGTAATCCTCTAGCGGGAAGGGAGTATACTAAAAAATTCAGCGCACATAAGAAGCACCATTAATATCAATAGTTGCTCCTGTGGTATGAGGTGCTAAACCAGATGCCAAAAAAGCTACTACATTAGCAACGTCTTCTGGTGTTGCCAACTTACCCAAAGGAATATCGCGGGTAGCAAATTCTTCCCCTACTTGTTCCAAATAACTTTCGACTCTCTGAGTCCGAACAAACCCAGGTGCAACTGCATAAGCTAAAATATTATCCTTAGCAAAACCACGAGCAATAGTACGAGTTAGAGAAATAACACCACCTTTGCTAGCAGCATAGTGAATATGTTCAGAGTCGTCTCCCCGAAAAGCAGCACGACTGGCAATATTAATAATAGTACCACCGTTACGAGTTTGAAAATGACGAATTGCTTCTCGACATAGATCGGCAACTGCGACTAAATTTACTTGCAAAGTTTGTTGCCAAGCATTAGTCCAAACATCTATTTCATCATCTACGCTAGCACTCACAAAAACACCAGCATTATTCACCAAAATATCAATATGATTTTTCCAGGCGATCGCCTCTTGCCACAATTTCACAGCAGCATTTTTCTCGGCTAAATTTGCCTTTAATAAATAACATTTATCTTGACCAATTTTCTCGGCTATCGCTTCTGCTGCTTGCTGTTTATGATAGTAGTGTAAAATCACATTAGCTCCTGCTTTTGCGAGAGTTTCTACTGTGGCAGCACCAATACCACTAGATGCACCTGTAATTAAAATAACTTTTCTACTTAAGTCAATCATTATTTATAGTAATTTTAAGTTAACAAAATAGGCTTTGCTGAAGCGCGGGTATGATTTTCGTGCTGAGGGAGTAGGGAGTAGTTCTAATCAATAGTTAGAGAACAAATCGTGTAGATAGTGAATATTTATAATTCAGATATAGATTATATAGCGTTTCTCAGGCTAGTGAGGTACACTTTTATCTTTACTTCCCTGTTGCCTGTTGCCTCAAGCAAACGAATGCGCGTACCTCACGCTTTTTGGGAATTGCTATACAACATCATAAAATATAGTAATACCGTTTCACGGAAGTCATGCATCGAGTGCGTAATTCTGAGGTTCCCTCAGAATGTAAAACGCACTCAAGACAGTCAAAAGTCATGCATTTAAAAGTAAGATTTTATCTGCTCAAAACTTTTATCTTACAGTAATTTCAGCCAATTATTTCACATAAAGTATAAGAGCCAGTAGTGTAGCCTAAGTTGATAAAATTGGTATAACTAAGGCTAAAAGCCAGACAAATAGAGAAAAATTTTGCCAGAGAAAATAGCTTGATACTTACCGAAAAATTAAGGAA
>JAAUYL010076947.1_pt1 | contig 35349 bp, 17 predicted proteins | sample 7278011 | NCBI WGS metagenome assembly JAAUYL01 (sample SAMN14350225, study PRJNA611818) | marine sediment metagenome | isolation source: surface marine sediment (1.8m) | place: French Polynesia: Moorea | collected 2018-08
GTTGTATTGCTCGAAAATAAGCTCTATCAATTCCTTCCCGTTTTGCCCATATTTCAACATCCTTAAAATCGGGAATATTTCCTGGTTGTTGACATCTATTAATTGCTGCATCAACCTGAGATTTAAACTCCTCATTTGTTTGTGAAAGTTCTGCTCGTAGTTTCTCTCGAAACTCTTCAATACTTTTGTATAGTTTGGGTAAAAATTGTTCTCTCAATTTCACATATTCAGTATCAATATCCCCATAACCGGCGATCGCCTGCCTTACTTCTGCCAATTTATCCTCTATCCAACTTTGAAAATTCCTCAAATCTCTTGATGCAGCAGACATATATTGTTTGTCTAAATTTTTCATATTTGTTGTCAGATAATCAAGCACTTTTTCCATAACTTGATTTGCTGCTTTTGAATTTTTACAGTTAGCTTTCAAACATTGTTTAACATGGATTCCTTTCCTAGGCATAGTATTCTCAAAATCCAGAGATAACTGTTCATTTTCCCCATCCTGATTTAGTAACATAAAAACCCATTCTTTCAAAGGAAGTTTATCTTTCAAAGCTTGAGAAGCGACATCATATAAATTCACATCTTCCTTCCGTAAAAAATCCCCCGTTCCTTTTTTTCCTGGTCTCCGAATCAACAAAATAAAATCAATATCTTCCGCCAAAGCTTTAATCATTCTTTCTGTATCGCCTAGTCTAGTATCTCCCAAACCAGGCATATCAACTAAAGCCAATTTTTTCACTCCTACTTGAGGGAAAGGGCAAAAAAATTCAACCTTTTCTACAGCTAAATGATTGAAAAATTGTGGATTACTTTTAGTATTATAACTTTGAGAAACATACTCTCTTATTTCATCTTTTGGAACCTCAATAAAACGCTTTTTCGACTGTAATAAATCAGAATATTTATTTAGATGAACATAATAATCCTGTCGTAAATGCTCATAAATAGCCTCAGCTTTAGCAGGATGCTGAGGATTAACTGGTTGAGAAGGAAATGGCAAATTAGCAAACTCATGAAGATTTTTCGGAATATTTTCAAAGCCTAACTCTTGATAATAAGGCGTAATAATCTCCTGAATAAAAGAAGATTCAGAATGAAAATAAACCTTAGCAAAAGTATCCCCTTCGTGATGATAAATATTACTTTGAACAGTAGTACAAGGCAAGCGATCGCTACTAGGAATAATTCCTTCATCTTTTTCATCTGTTAGTCCAGCAACATTTTGTAGAAAGGTACTCTTACCTTGACGAGCTAACCCGACAACACCAATATTAATTGTGTCACGATTAAGTCTTTGCCAGAGATTTTCCCAGACCTTACCTTCTTGAGTAATTCTGTTTAATATTGTCTGAAAATCAATTTGATAAAGTTGTTAAACTCCCATCGAAGAAGTAGTTGATAATCTAAGAATTGATTCCTGTAAATCTTTAAGTTTATTTATCTTTAATTCCAGACAATTGAAATAATCTACAGATTTTTTAGGAACATCTGCAGTAGCTTTGCGCTTGCGAATAATTTCACTAATTAAGTCATCTAAAAGCATAATTTTTAACTAATTGAGATTTTTAACGTATTTATACCTACTGGATTGACACAGTTAATTTTGTCCATTAAGTCATGGGGGTGGGGCGACGGGGTTCATTTCATCAAATGTTAATATCATTAATTTGAAGCAAAACCTGTCCCTACTATTGCAACATTTTAGATATGTCCGTCTACTACCCTCCCAAAAATGTTAGATTAATTCTGCTCTGGTACTTATTCATCAGGATAAAAATTCAGAAATATGCACTTCAACAGCAAAATTTTTTTTTCAACCACTGGTAAATTTATTTGTGTGAGAGACTGTCCGTAATTCAAGGAAGAAGAGAAACCTATTGAAGAGGATAGAAAGCAAAGGATAGAATATTCAATTACTTAGAGATTAATCCCTCAAGTAATTATAGATAACTAAATCAATATTATTTTAGTTCGAGTCTTATACCAAAATTATGAAAATACAACTTTTCCGGAGGTATAAAATTAAGACTTCATTTGACTGAAACAAGAGAAAAAATCTCTTCTTAATTTACCGTTTTGCCTTTCAGCTTCTAGGGAAATAACTAAATCATTCATTGCAGAAATTCATAAATTTATTTATAATACTGCTTCTCGCTTATTCCTTATTTCCTATTCAAGACAATTTACAAATCGAAAAAAAGATAATATGAAAATTATCAAAAGTACTTGGAATTATTTATTTTGGTTAGGACCAATTTTAACTATTATCGGTGTATCGGCAGGTTTTGTTTCAGGAACTTGGGAACCTATACCATTAGCTTTAATAACTGCCGGCATAGTAATAACTGGTTTATGGATTTTTTATCAAGCTTATTCAATAGAACGAAACTCAACAACAAGTTGGTGGAGTGGTCGAGCAACCGAAGCAGGCACAAACGCAATTTTTGCTACTATTTCCGTACTAATAATTTTGGCACTAATTAACTTTCTAGGAGTTCGTTATCAAACTAGAATAGACTTTACTGAAAACCAAAAATTTACATTATCACCACAAACTATAGAAGTATTAGAAAATCTCGAACAACCAGTCAAACTTTGGATATTTGACCGGGGTGAAAATCCCCAATATTCCCAACTATTAGAAAATTATCAAAGACAAGGAAATGGTAAATTTAGGTTTGAGTTAGTAGACCCTCAAACAGAACCTGGAAAAGCCAATCAATTTGGAGTCAAACAGTTAGGAGAAATACATCTCGAAGTCGGAGAAAAAAAAGAAGTTATTATTAGTAGACAACTAGAACCCTTAACCGAATCTAAACTGACAAATAGTATCGAAAAAATACTGGGCAGCAGAACTTTAAAAATCTACTTTCTTCAAGGTCATGGGGAACGAAAATTAGAAGAAGGTCAAGAAGGTTTTTCTGAAGCTGTTAATGCTCTTGAAAATAAAAATTACATAATAGAATCTATCAACTTGGCAACTATTTCTCAAGTACCAGAAGATGCAGATGTTCTGATTATTGCTGGCGCTCAAAGAGAATTTTTAGAAGCAGAAGTTACTGCTTTACAAGAATATTTAGACCAAGGTGGCGGTGTATTAATAATGTTAGACCCAAGCACCGACCCAGGATTAAATGATTTATTTGCGGAGTGGGGTGTATTAGTTGACGATCGCCTGGCAATAGATGACCCAAAAATTGGTAGATTAGTAGGTCTTGACCCCTGGGTGGTATTAGTAACTAGGTATGGAGAACATCCTATTACTCAAGATTTTGGCAATGGTATTTCATTATATCCTTTTGCCCGTCCCATCGAAAGTGAAGCCATAGATGGGATAGAGGAAAGTCCTCTAATTTGGACTAATGACCAAAGTTGGGCAGAAACAGATTTAAGGGGTCAGTTAAGGTTTAATGAGGGTAGGGATCGGCTAGGGCCATTATCTTTAGGTGTAGCTTTGACTCGTTCTTCCACTGAGGAAAAAAGTCAGGAAACGGAATTAGACCTTACTCCTATTCCCCCACTTCCTGGTCAACCACCTAATCAACCTGCGACAACTTCTACTTCAGAATTAGAAGCAGAAAAAGAGACAACTTCAGCAGAGGTTATTCCTCCACTTCCCGGTCAACCGCCAGATGAATTAGACTCTAGTAAAATAGAGGCAAAATCAGAAAATAAATCAGAAGAAGCACGTTTGATAGTGTTAGGAAATTCTCAATTTGCGACAAATGGTTGGTTTCAACAACAACTGAATGGAGATGTTTTTCTTAACTCAGTTTCTTGGTTAAGTAAACCAGAACAAGAAACACTTTCTATTAGTCCGAAAAAAACTACAAACCGTCGCATTGCAATGACTTTAGTGGAAGCTAGATTTTTAAGTTGGATGGCAATTGTAATTTTACCAATTTTAGCTTTAGCAATTGGTGGAATAATCTGGTGGCAACGACGTTAATTAATGGATAATGGATAATTGATAATGGATAATTGATAATTCAGGAGTTAAATTTTTAAGTAGGTAGGTGAAAAAATTTACAAGTACCTCCGAAGCGACGGTCACCGAGTGGAAGGAAGCAATATCAAGGGTTTCAACTGCTTTAACATTTCGTTAGATAGTAAGGTTTATTCACGCCTACTTACTTACTTTGTTATTTTGATAAGACTAGAAAAAATATTCATAATTTAGAATGGGCGAATTTATAATTCAGAATTCAGAAGTTAAATTTTTACTTTGTTATTCTTATAAAATAAAAAATATTTAGCTGATAACTGATTAACAAGAAATCTGGTTTATTACCTTGATTATTATTTTTCCGAAATTTCGTCGATAAACCCGGTTTCTGGGCGGAATCTTGATAATGAATAATGGATAATTGATAATAGATAATTCAGGAGTTAAATTTTTACTTTGTTATTTTGATAAGACTAGAAAAAATATTTAGCTGATAGCTGATAACTGATAACTGACTACTCCCTACTCCCTAAAATCATGAAAATTAAAAGAACAACTTTAATATTAATGTTAACAGCACTTGCTTTAGGAGGATTTGTTTACTTATATGAAATTCGAGGTAAACAACAACAGGCAGAAATCCAAGAACAACAAAAACAAGTATTTGATTTTGAGTCAGAACAAATTCAGACTATTACCATCAAACAAGAGTCAGAAACATTAACCTTAAAAATAGACCAAGAAGCAGAAGAAAAAACCTGGAATATAACTGCACCTGTAGAAAAAAAAGCTGACTTACAAACAGTAGAATTTTTGTTGACTGAACTAACAAACTTAAAAAGCAATCGCTCCATTGCTACTTCAGCTTCTCAGTTATCAGAATATGGTTTAGAAAAACCAGAAATAACTGTAGAAATTCAACTCAAAGATGGTAAAACCAGTCGTCTATTTTTAGGTCAACCAGACTTTGATGGTAATTTTATATATTCTCAATTAGAACCGGAGGGAGAACCGCCGGAAGAAGTATTTGTTTTGTTGTTATCTGTCAACTTCAAAAATGTCTTAACTAAACCAGTTTCCGAATGGGAAAAACAAGAAAAAACAGAAGAATCATCGGGTGAAGCCGAAGAATCTTCAGATAAAAAAGATGAGTTAGAAACCGAAAAATCATCTAGTAGTCCAGAAGTATCTCCCTCACCTGATGATAATTATTTGTTAACAGAATAACTGCTATTAAGGAACCATAAAAATGGGAAATAAAATTGTAAATATTCAGCGGTCAGCTATTAGCTAGCTTCCTGGGTCGGAACTGCGTTAACAGCTTTATTACTTTTAAAGTAATTGAGAGATTTCAAAGAATTAAAAGTATGGGTCATTTTAGTTAGCCTCCTGGCGGAGGAACTGCGCAATTCAGTTAGCCTCCTATGGTCGTAACTGCGCAATTCAGTACCTCTAGCTGAACCATTCAGATTCACATAAGGAATATTCTCTTTTTTATCTTCTTAAAAGGGGAGGCTTTAGACCACAATTTTTTGGTAAAAGTCCATTAGTCAACCTTAATAGTCTATCAAACCACATAGTTAATTAAAAAGCTGAGAGCTGACCGCTAATAGCTGAATGCTTACATCAAATTTAATGACTTGCAACTTGATGAGGTACAAAATTTTCAGACAGTAGGGAACAGGAAACATAATAACGGTAGATATTCAGCAATTAACAATTAATAATTAACAATTAATAATTACCTCTCCCTCAAAGGGATAGGTAAGACGCTTAAGGAAAAAAATTTCTTTTTTTCCCTTGAAAAGGGAGGCTTTAAACCTGAATTATTTAATTATTAATTATTCGGTGATTTAAGATTAGACTATACCTCACTATCCTGAAAGTTGCTTTCAAAAATTAATAATTCCTCTTCTTTATAAGAAGAGGATTGCCTAAAAGGAATTTTTTTATTTATGAATTACACAATGGAGTTATATTTGAAATGCAGCCTATAGGAACTCACGAACAACTAGCAAGTTTTCTCGCCCTTAAACTAGGAGTACAAATTAGGTTTATAAACAAGAGTATATAGAAAAATATTAATATTAACGGATGAAAAAAATAACCAGTCAGTCTCAAAAAATTTGCAGATGAATAATCCGAAAATTAGTAATGATCATTTTCTGACTTACATAATTTAGACAGACTGAGATTTAACCTCTTTAAGCTTTACTGTTTAATACCAGGTATGATAAATATTTGCTACAAATAGTTAGACGGTTTCTAGGAGTCAGGATTCAGAATAAATAGCTTAAATATTATTTATTGGGATTAAAAAAAGCGGTTAACAGTCAGCACTCAGCACTCAGCAAGATTATTTTTCGCGCATTTTAGAAGGGGATTTCAACCCCGACTCAACAATCCTGCTTATAGAAGCAGGAAATTTTAATCCAAGTTCAAAAAGCTGAAGGTCGAAGTTCCGACCCAGGAGGCTAGCTGAATGCTAAAAGCTGATAACTAGTTAATATCCCTTTTTAGTCAAGATCTCTGACGTAAAGTATTTTAATTCTCCCTATAATTTGTAATATTCTTTTTTTAAATTGGTATAACTATTGTCTTTTATTTAATCCTAAATCCTGAATATGGATCTATGAGGTTGCCTTGACCAGAGAAAACAAAAGTAACAAAACAATCCTTCAGACTAATTAGGCTGCTCTTACTTTAATGTGAAGCGTAATAGCCAGAACTGCTAAAATACTAAAAAATCTAATACTTAAATTTATTAAGACCCAATTTCCCAAGCATATTCCCCACTCAAGACATAATAATTATGACTCAAACTGCACTGAATATTGGGACGACCCTAAGCAAAACCGAAAACGACGTTGAACTGCGTAAAGTATTTAAAGTATTTGAAGGCCACACAGCAGTACGGGGTGTGGACTTCAATATTCGTCAAGGAGAATTTTTTAGTATTCTGGGACCTTCTGGCTGTGGCAAAACTACCACATTACGCTTAATAGCTGGGTTTGAAACCCCATCAGCAGGTGAAATAATGATTAGAGGCAAATCTATGAGCCAAACTCCTGCTTACCGCCGCCCAGTAAATACTGTTTTCCAAAGCTACGCTTTGTTTAACCATCTGAGTGTTAAAGATAATATCGCTTTTGGACTACGAATCAAACGTTTAGGAAAAGCCGAAACTGAGGAAAAAGTAGCACAAGCTTTGCAGTTGGTGAAAATGGAGAAATTTGCCGATCGCTATCCTCATCAAATATCTGGTGGGCAACAACAGCGGGTGGCTTTAGCAAGAGCTTTAGTAAATCGTCCAACAGTATTATTATTAGATGAACCTCTCGGTGCCCTAGACTTAAAGCTACGTAAACAAATGCAAATGGAATTGTCCAATTTACATCGAGACTTGGGCGTTACATTTGTGATGGTAACTCACGACCAAGAAGAGGCCATGAGTATGTCAGACCGTATTGCTGTGATGCACGAGGGTAGAATAGAACAAATAGGCTCTCCTCAAGAAATTTACGAGCGCCCCCAGAGTCCATTTGTGGCAGATTTTATTGGAGATACAAATTTATTTCAAGGTCGGGTCGAATATAATCATGATTCTAGTCTGGTTGTTAAGACAGATAGTGGTCTGAAGATTTCTGTAGAACAATCAAAAATGAGTGAGAAGGGAAGAAACGGAGAAATATATGGAGGAGCTTCAGTAGTCGTAAGTGTGCGACCAGAAAAAGTTAATCTGAGTCTGTATTCTCCAGATGTATCAGAAAATTGTTTTGAAGGCAGGTTGATGAATGTAATGTATATGGGAACTCATGTACATTATCAAGTAAATTTATTGTCAGGCGATCGGATAATGGTAAGGCAGCCAAATACAGAAGGAACTTTGCCCAACCCAGATACTCCTATCTATGTTTATTGGGCAAAACACAATTGTTTGGCTTTAACTGAATCAAGATCGTAAAAATAAATAATTAAACACAATTAAAACGTAAACTTATAGCAGTCGAAGCAAAGGTTAGAAAATTTATAAATGCTCAAACTAAGTCATGGATTACTTTTGACTTTTGACTATCTTGCAAAGTTGCTCCACTTGGGGAGACCCCAAGACCGCACTTTGCGCTTTTGATTTTTGACTTGCGCGTAGCGCTATACTTTTGACTTTAAACTTGTAACTACTGTGCCTCCAACTAATTTACAGAAATACCAGCGAAATGATGTAGCTAAATCAATTTACAAGCAAAATGCTAGTACTTCTAGACGTCAATTTCTGAAAGCGTCAGCAGCTACCATGGCAGTTTCAACCCTTTCTAGTTGTGGTTGGAGATTAGCTGAAGTGAAATCTAACCCTAGAATGCAGGGTGATTCAGATTTACTATATATATATACTTGGGCAGGGTATACAGATCAAGATTTGCTCGATCGCTTCTACGATGAAACTGGTATCAAAGTAGTTGCAGATGTGTTTGACTCTAATGAGTCAATGCTAGCTAGAGTACAAGCAGGAGGGGGTGGAGCATATAGCATCATTTATCCATCTGATTATATGGTCCAAAAAATGGTTACCCTAAATTTGCTGACAGAGTTAGACCATTCTCTAATTATTGGTTTAGACGATCTATTTCCCCAATTTCAAGACCCGACATACGATCCTGGTAATGCCTATAGTGTACCAGTAAGTTGGGGAACTACTGGTTTAATTTACAATAGTAAACTGTTACCAAAAGCGCCTAATGATTGGGAATATCTGTGGGAAAATCGAGATTTAGTATTGAAGCGGATGACTTTAGTGAATGACGTGCGAGAGGTGATGGGGTGTGCTTTAAGAAAATTAGGATATTCTTACAACTCTATCAATGTAGAAAATATTAGGCAAGCTTACGAAGAGTTACTCATACTCAGACCAGCGATCGCTTCTTTTACTACAGATGGTTGGCGGTCTCAAATTTTGGTAGAAGATTTGTTGATTGCTATGTGTTATTCTTCTGATGCAGCAGAAATTAAACCAGAAAATGAAGATTTAGAATATGTTACTCCAAGCAGTGGTTCTTCCCTGTGGATAGATACATTAGTAATTCCGAAAAATGCTCCTAACCCAGATGGTGCTTATCAATGGATTAACTTTATGTTACAGCCAGATATTGCAGCGGAAATTGTAGAAAGACTCAGTTTTACGACACCTTCTCGTGCAGCTTATCAAATATTACCAGAAGAACTAAAAGAAGACCCTACTTTATTTCCTCCAGAGTCAATTATTCAAAAGTGCGAAAGTTTAGCTCCACTGGGTAAATATGAAGAAGTTTATGACAAATACTGGACTAAATTAAGAAGTGGATAATTTTCATTAATGGATAATGGATAATTGATAATGAAAATTATATCTAATTATTAATTAATAATTACCTCTGGTTAAAACCGTACTTGATTGAAGCAAGTGTGGAAATATCCTAGCAATTTTTTATCCTTAACTGGAGTTACTTTAAATCTCTGGGTATTAATTATTAATTATTAATTATTCATAACTCGGTCAGAGATTACTTTTAACTTTTGACTTTTAACTTCATGTAGCACTATATAGCAATCCGTGCATTGGTCGTAACAAGTTTTATAATAATTTCTTTTAGCTGAAAACGTTTAAAATTATGACTCCTGACTCCTAACTGCCACCAAAATATTACAACCGATTAGAGGATTGCTATATAACCCAATCCTTGAGAAATTTTCCAATTTCTATAATATTATTTTTGAATTTTGACTTTTGAATTTTGACTTTACAAATATGAATACACCTAATAAACCATCTATTCCAGCTTTCCCTAATTCTCAGTCAAAACATGGTATAAGTCAAATATTTTCTAAACTATTGGGTCCTTTAGTTTTATTAGGTCCGGCAGGTTTATGGTTACTATTTTTATTAGTATTGCCGACTTTAGTAATTTTTGAGCTGAGTTTAGTAGAAAATATTCGACCAGGAGATTTAGTAATTCCTGACGGTATCGGTAACTATTTACGAGTTTTTGACCCCTTGAATTTAAAGGTAATTTGGCGTTCAATATATTTTGCTATAGGTACAACAATTTTATGTTTATTGTTAGGGTTTCCTGTAGCTTATTGGATTGCTTTGATGTCACCAAAACAGTGGCGAAATCTACTTTTATTGGGTTTTGTTTTGCCACTGTGGACCTCATCTCTGTTACGTTCTTATGCTTGGATTACAATTTTACGCCCTACTGGTGTATTAAACTCAATTATTGGAATTATCGGATTACCACCTTTGGAATTATTGAATCGAACTCCGGCAGTTTTGATTGGCATGAGTTATAGTTATTTACCTTATATTGTGACAGTTCTTTATGCTTCTTTAGAAAAATTAGACCGGAGATTATTAGAAGCATCATCTGATTTAGGTGCTACTCCTATACAAACTTTTTGGAAAGTAACAGTTCCCCAAAGTTTACCTGGTATTGCTGCAGGTTCTTTGTTGGTTTTTATTAGTTCTTTAGGAGATTTTGTTGACCCAGAATTATTAGGTGGTGCTTCGAGTATGACTGCTGCTAGATTAATTTATAACCAGTTTTTAGGAGCTACTCAAAATTGGGGTTTTGGTTCATCTTTGAGTATGGTTTTGATTTTAGGGGTGAGTATAGCGATCGCTCTTTTACTAAAATTTGGTGATGGTAGACCCTCTAAGTAAGTGTGGGGAGGGTGGGGAGTGTAGGGAGTGTGGGGAGTGTGGGGAGATGGGGAGATGGGGAGATTGAATATTGAATATTGAAGTATATATCGAATTACAGACATATATTATAGCAATTCTAAATAGGTTGTAACATTTAATCGTAGGGGTTTGGTCTCCAAACCCAAGCTAAATTAGGTTGTAACATTTGATCGTATTTTTTATTTACCACCTATATGAGTCAAAATTTTACTCAAGTTTAGATGAAAAACAAATGACAAATACAGTAACAACTCAAGAAGATAATATCCCAATAGATATGTCTAAATCTCAGATAAAACTTCAACTTTCTTGGCAGGTAATATTTACGGTTTCAATGTTCCTATTTATGTACTTGCCGATTTTTGTATTGACTTTTTATAGTTTTAATAAATCTAAATACAGTGCTGGATGGGAAGGTTTTACCCTGCAATGGTACGTCAAACTTTTTCAGGATACAAGAATTTTAACTGCTCTCCAAAATAGTTTAACTGTAGCTTTTTTTGCTGTAGCTGTTTCAGCAGTTATTGGTACTTTAATGGCAGTAGGTTTGACAAAATATAAGTTTCGTGGTAAATCGTTATATCTAGGTATTTCTTATCTGCCATTAATTATTCCTGATATAGCGATCGCTGTGGCTACTTTGGTATTTTTAGCTGCACTGGCAATTAGATTAAGTTTATGGACAATTATTGCAGCTCATATTGTTTTTTGTTTAGCTTATGTAGGCTTAGTTGTCTCTACAAGATTAGCAGATTTAGACCCGAATTTAGAGGAAGCTGCCCTTGATTTAGGAGCAACGCCATTAGAAGCTTTTATCAAAGTATTATTACCCCAATTAATACCAGGAATTTTGTCTGGTTGTCTGCTAGCTTTTGTACTAAGTATGGATGATTTTTTAATTGCTAGTTTTACTTCTGGGAGTGGAGCGACAACATTGCCAATGGAAATTTTTAGTCGAATTCGTACAGGGGTAAAACCAGATATTAATGCCCTAAGTGTAATTTTAATTGTAGGCTCAGGAGCAATAGCAATTATTGGAGAATTTTTGCGGAATAATGGTGAAACAAAGAAGAGGAATTAGTAGTATGGTATCAAATCAGGGTAGTTATGATTTGCCGAATAAATCTGAAATATCTGAAAATTATGCTTTAATGAATTGTAAGCTATCAATTATCAACTATAAGTTATTAACTCATTATTTAGTCAGATTATTGATAGTCACATAATTTTTAAACACTTACCAATAGCTAATTTTGATGCCTAAAAATTCTCATAATTAATTTTTAAAGTTATCGGCATTTATCATTATTCTATATAATAAATATATATAAATTATGATTAATTTAAGGGAATAGCAAAAAATAAATTATCCAATTTTTGGAATAGACTCTATTCCCTGCTCCCTAATCCCTACTCCCTAATCCCTACAGCGGTTTTTTTATGGGTAGACCACAGTAGGGACGTTCCATGGAACGTCCCTACAAGATTTTGCTTATCAAGTGAGGTCTAGCTTTTTTTTCACAGTTTTAGTCGAGATTATTAAGAAAGCTGGACATGATATAACTCAAGATAATTTATATGCGAGAAAATCCCAACATTCGTAGAAACAAGAAAATTAGAAAAATACTACTTTTGATATTTTTGCCCATAATTTCTGGTCTATTAGTTTGGTTAGTGGGAAATACTATTTTGCTAAACTCAGCATCAAACGCTCCTGTTGATGCTTACTTGGTTTTGGGTGGCAGTATTAAACGAGAAATTTATATTGCTCAAGTGGCTAAACAATATCCTCAGACACCTATATTAATTTCTGCTGGTTCTAAAGATCCCTGTATTGTGGGATTATTTCAACGAGTCAATGCTCCTTTAGAGCAAGTTTGGTTAGAACATTGCGCTAAATCTACTTTTGGTAACTTCTTTTTTACTATGCCAATTTTGGAAAAATGGAGAGCGCGACATATTAAGTTAGTCACATCTCCTAGTCATTTACCTAGAGCAAAGTGGTTAGCACAAATTATTCTGGGTTCTCATGGAATTTGGGTGGAAACTGATCTTGTTAAGGAAATAGGTAGACCAGGAAATAAAGAATCTCGCCTCAAGACAGGTTTAGATATTATTCGTAGTTTAATATGGGCGGTGGAAAGTCAGGTAATAGAACCAAAATGTACAGATGTGGTAAAACTCTCACAGGTCAATATCAAACAATGGTGCAAGGATGGTTTTCGTTGTGAGCATCAAGCTAAATTGAAGCAAGAGTCAATTTGTGGTAAGAAGGGAATAGGGAATACGGAATAGGGGGCGTTGCTTATATGTGGGATGAATTAGTGTGGGGGGTGTGGGGAGTGTAGGGAGTGTGGGGAGTGTAGGGAGTGAAAGATTCATCCCTTGGTTCAGCAACACCGAATAGGGAATAGGGAACAGAAGAATGTCCTAAGGTATTTGCCTAGCACTATAAAACTTCAGCTATAACAAATAAGTAAGATGCATATTATACTCACTTCCGACTTTTGACTTCTGACTTCTGACTTCACTATATCTGCTTGAGAGATTCAATTTCAGTTGAATTTAGGTCTCGCCACTCGCCAGGTTTTAGTTCCTCAAGACGAAGATGAGCGATCGCTATTCTAACTAACCGCAGTGTTGGAAAACCTACTGCTGCTGTCATCCTTCGTACTTGACGGTTACGACCTTCTGTGAGAGTTATTTCTAACCATGCGGTAGGTACAGTTTTACGAAATCGAATTGGTGGATTGCGGGGTGGTAGAGAGGGTTCGACAGATAACAATTTAACTTTTGCAGGTCGTGTTTGATAATTTTTGATTGTTACACCCTCCTGTAGTTGTTTCAATGCTGTTGTATCTGGTATTCGTTCTACTTGCACCCAATAAGTACGAGGATGAGCAAATTTAGGATCGGTTAGTCGATGTTGAAGTTGTCCGTGGTTTGTTAATAGTAAAAGACCTTCACTGTCTTGGTCTAATCTGCCAACTGGATAAACTGAATCAACTGAAATATACTCTTTTAGAGTATGATGTCGATGTTTACTATTATGATTTTCAGTAAACTGACTCAAGACATTATAGGGTTTATTAAATAAAATATACCGATAAATCATAAATTTTAGTTATTCTATAGGAGTCATAAAAAAAAGTACAATTAGACTCAGCAGTAGTAAGATTTTCAAATTTTTGGGTTTTAATATCAGCGAGTTACACTCCGTCCTGACTGGTTGTCTCTAACATCAATACTTTACGTAACTTCACTGCATGAAAAATACTCAAAATATCACATTTCCAAGTTGGTAACAACAGCGTCATAGCAATTTCTTCTAAACTATTAAGCCAACAAAATGCGATTGCAAGCCAAAGGGTGTTTGTATAACCAAAACTAAATAACCCCAGTATCGCTGTAAGTAGGGCTAATCCCCATGCTTTAGCAGTGTAAGTATGGAAACTGGGAATTTTTTGGAACTTGATAAGACTAATTGCAAATAATGTTAATTGGATAGCGATCCCAGATAATAAAGGTACTCGAAAATCGATAATTATTTGGGGATATACTAACCAGGCGCTAATAGCCACGCACAAATACAGACTAATATCAGCCCAGCTATCTGCTTGACGAAGTTGGGCTGTGCTAATCTTTAAGCGACGGGCGATGATACCATCAAAAATGTCTGAAAGTACAGCAATAACGTAACCAATAATGAACCAAAGACTGGTTTTATGGTCTAAAGCATCAAAAACTAGCAAAGGAGAGATTGCGAAGCGCATCCCCACTAAAATACTCGGAAGATGTGACAGTTTTATCATTGTTTCCTACTTTATTAACGTTAATTAAATTAGTATAAATACTGTAATTACCAAAGAATAATTATACCAAATCCGGTTATAAAAAGCTAGTTTATCCAAATCCTTCTTTTCAAAGGGAGGGATACCCTCAGCATAAGTACCTTAGCTTCCGCACGGCGACAAACAAGAGAAGAAAAGCCAGAACTACTTGGAGTATAGACACCCTACTCCCTATTCCTCAAAAACTTTGACTAATTGTCTGATTGCGTCCTTCTTTTTTTGCTTGATAGAGAGCTTCATCTGCTATTTTAATCAACTTTCCCCAGGAATATCCAGGTACAGGAATAGTGCTTGCTACACCTAAACTCATGGTAACAAATTCTGATATTTGAGAACCAGCATTAACTAACTTTAAATCTAAAAGTCGCTTACGAATCAATTCTGCTAGATGAAATCCACCTTGAGCATCTGTTTGAGGTAATACAACTACAAATTCTTCCCCACCGTAACGTGCTACTAAATCTGCTGGTCGCTTGACTTCTGCTTTAATGACATTAGCAATTGCTTGCAGACACATATCTCCTGCTGGATGACCATAAGTATCATTGTAGCACTTGAAATAGTCAACGTCACATATAATCAAAGCTATTGGTGCTTTTTCCCTTGCCATTCGTCGCCACTCCCTATCAATATATTCCTCAAACACACGACGGTTAGCAACCTTAGTTAAACTATCAAAGTTGGCAAATTCAACTAACTTTTGATTCGCAGTCACTAATTTTTGATATAGTTCTGATTGTTGTATAGCGATCGCTAACTGTCCCGCTAAACATTCAATAAAATCCATTTCTGAAAATTGCCATTTTCTAGGTGTTGAACAGTGGTGAACAATTAATAATCCCCACAGTTGTTGTTGAGTATAGTCAAAATTCCCATCAGACCTTTGTTCCGTATTAATCTTTGAGATTGGTACTACTAAGTTAGCTTTTACTTGAAACTTACTCAGAAAGTCAAAATGATATGGAATTAAATCTCCAATAGGTATATCTTCTTGATTAGCAGATTTATCCTGTGCATTGTCACTAAATTTACTCATGCTTTCTACAATAGATTCTCGATTGCAACTAACAGATTCCATAACTACTTCTCCTGTCCCATCTGGCTTAAATTTATATATGAATACTCTGTCAGTTTTGAGAAATTTGCGGACTTCATGTACTGCAGTTTTGAGAAGATCATCAAGGTTTAATGATTGACGTATCCGTTCTTGAATAAACGTCATAAATCTAGCAGTTTCTGTTTGCTGTTTTAATTCTTTTACCAGTTTATTAATTTGCAAAAGTCTACGGACTCGCTGACGTAAAACAGACCATTTAATTGGTTTAGTAATATAATCCATTGCACCAACTGCGAAGGCGAGGTCAACAAATTCTTTGTCTTCAATAGAGGTAATTATTAACAATGGAGTCTGATAAAGTAAAGGGTTACTATCTAGGTTACTATCTAGGTTACTATCTAGGTTACTATCTAGGTTATTATCTGGAAATAAATTATTTGATAAATTCTGACTAAAAAGTTCTTGTAATTTAACACAGCAAGCAAAGCCATCAATCTCTGGCATCATTGCATCTATTAAAATTAAATCTGGTATTTGAAAACTACATTTTTCTAAGCATTGCTTGCCATTTTTTGCTTCTATTATCTGATATCCTTCTGATTCTAATGCTTTACGCAGGAGATGACGCATAGATTTTTTATCATCTACTATCATTATTACAGAGGAATTATTCTGTGATTTTTGTGGATTCATAAAAATTTGAATTTAAAAATACTATAAGTTAACAATATATCAGGTTTTAGCTATCAACAAGAGAATGGTTAATATTTGTCTTATAGAAGAAAAAAAAAGTCTCTTTTACTAATTATTAACTACTATTTAACTGGTCGAGAATATTTTCTCCAGTATATTGTATAGCTGCGATTGTTTAATTGGTTTATTTAGTAGGGCAGCTAAGTTGAGTTGTTGGAGTTGATTTTTTGTGGGTGATTTACCAATAGGAGTTAACATAACTAATGGCAGACATTTATACTTGGGTATTTCTCTAATAGCAATAGCAGTTGCAACTCCATCCATTTCTGACATTTCCATACCAATGATTATTAGGTCAAAATTTTGATTTTGGTCAGCAGTTCCATTCTTGAGCATATTAATTGCTGCAAGACCTGATGTTGCAGTATGAGATAAAATTCCCCACTGGTTCAATTGCTGAGTTAAAATTTGTAAACAAGAAGGACGATCGTCTACAATTAATAATCGTTTATCAGCTAAATTATTGATAGGATTAAATTGACTTGTAATATCTTGATCAACTTTTACAGTTAAGGTAAAATAGAACGTAGAGCCTATTCCTTCTTGACTTTCAACCCACATTTTACCACCCATCATCTCACATAAACGTTTACTGATAACTAATCCTAATCCTGTTCCTCCATATTGTCTAGTTGTGGAACTATCTACTTGACTAAATGGTTGAAATAATTTGTGCATTTTGTCTCGGGGAATCCCAATTCCTGTATCTTTTACAGCAAATTTTATTTCATATAAATTACTACTCCTATCTTCAGTCACTGTCAATAATTCGGAATCTGGAGAATTAATAATATTTTCTGACCCTGGTATTTTTTGAGCTGAAACATTAACTAAAACTTCCCCTTTGGCTGTAAATTTAACAGCATTACTAATCAGATTAACTAAAATCTGACGTAATCTTGTTTCATCCCCTAAAATTATACTTGGTGTATTATCCTCAATCAAATAAGCTAATTCAATTTTTTTATTAACTGCCTGAATAGCAAGCAAATCAATACACTCTTCCAGACATAATCTTAAATTAAAAGGTCTTTCCTCAAAATCCAATTTATTAGACTCAATTTTAGAAAAGTCAAGAATATCATTAATAATTCTTAGCAGTGCAATACTACAAGTATGGATATCATGGATATATTCTTGTTGTTCTGAATTCAAATTAGTATCAATTAACAAAGAAGTCATACCAATTATTCCATTCATTGGAGTTCTAATTTCATGACTCATAGTAGCCAAAAATTCACTCTTAGCTTTATTAGCTACTTCTGCTGCTTGTCTTGCTTGTTGAAGAGCAATATTTTGTGCAACAAGTTGTTGATGTTGGCGAGTTTCTTGCTCCAATAAATGAGCATGAGCGAGGGCAATTCCTACTTGTTGAGCAACAGCTTCTAGGAGTTCAATTTCATCTTTTCTCCAATTCCGATAGCGATCGCATTGATGCAAGCAAATAATTCCATTTGGTTCATCTTGATAGGAGGTACGAACTACTAAGATAGATTTTAATTCTCTACGAATACAAGTTGATGCAGAACCATTTGTTTGTAGCAAGGTTTCTGTATAAACATTGTCTGAAGCTATCGCTCGATCCTGTGCTAACATTTGTTCTATATAGAGATGATCGATTACTGGAACTTCTAAATTCATAATTGATTCAAATCCTGCTTCTAAATACTCTGCTACTAATGGCACTTTTGGCATTGACCCTGCTTGATAGGAATGAATTACACAACGGTTGACCAGAAATGCTTGACCTATTTGTTGTGCAGTAGTATCAAATATCCTCTGTGTATCCAAGCTTTGGCGAATCTCTTGAGTAATTTTTCCTAACAGAAGACTACGTTGTAATTGTTGTTGTAGAGCTAAGTGAGTTAAATTTTGCTCAATAGCACTAGCAAGAACATTTGTTACTGCTTGTAAAAAGTGAACATCGTCTTGAGTGAAAGTATGTTTTTTCGTGGTATAAGTAGCCAATATTCCTGGAGATTGATTATTTCCCGGAATAATTAAACTGATACCACTAACAATACCTTGGTCTAACAATGGTTTCAAACCTGGAAACTCAGCAATTTTAGTGCTGAAGTCTTCAATGATGACTGGTTTGTCAGCAGCTAAAGTGCAAGCAATTAAAGAGTCAAACCCTTTACTAACTCTTGGTAGACTGGTTAAAGTTTTTGGATTGCTGAAACTGGCTTGAATTTCCCAAGTTTGAGTATCTGATGAGTGTTGCAAAATCTGACAATAGTCAAGCTGTAGAGTCTGACATACTAAGAAAACTGCTTCTGACATCAGTTCTGATATAGATATACTTTCGAGAGCACGTTGACCTAATTTTGCTACTGCTGCTGCTGCTAGAGCTTGAATAGCTAATTTTTGTTCTGCTTCTTTACGATCGCTAATATCCCGCAATATCATCGTAAATACAGTTTCATCTTTTAATTCTATTGGTGAAATTGATGCCTCTGCATGAAATTCTGTGCCATCTTTTCGTTTGCCAATAACTATAGCAAGTTTATGTTTTGTCTTGTGATTTTTTCCCCCGACAGAGTTATTAAATTTTGACTCTTGCCAAACAACTAACTTGCTAAATGACTTTCCTACAACTTCCTCGTTTAGATAACCAAATATTTTTTCTGCTCCTTGGTTAAACAATCGAATAATTTTATTTCTATCCACTGAGATAATTGCATCTTCAGCCATATCTAAAATATTTGCTAAACGAGCCTCTGATTTTTTTAAAGCTTCAGAAAATGCTGTGCGTTCAGATATTTCATTTTCTAGCTTTTGATTTAACTCTATTAACTCGGCGGTTCTTTGTTGTACCCTAGCCTCCAAGTTTGCATTCAGGAGACAAATTTTTTCTTCAGCTAAAATACGTTCTCTAATCTGCTTTTCTAGTTCTTGATTAGTTGTTTCTAGTTCCATAGGATTAGGCATTGCTAAAAGTTTCCGAGCTAAACGAACTAAAAATATGACTGTTACTATAGAAACTATAACTGTAATACCCTTAACTAATCCTAATAGCCAATAATGCCGTAGTGTCCAAATTTCTTGAGTGTGGGAGATACCACTAAAAATCATTAAAATTGCCAACATCCAAAAAGTGAGATTGAATGGCATATTTGGTCGTCTAATCAGACAATAAGTAAGTATTACTGCGATAAAATAATAGGTCAGTGCTATAAATAAATCTGATGTGAGATAAAATAAGATTAACCCTGATTGTAGTAGGTAATAACTTCCATGAGGAATAAAGACACCTAAATCCATGGTAGATTGAAATAACCCTGGCATATAATACTTCTCCCGATCAACTAGCTATTACTATTATTTAATCAAATCCTTACCTGTAGTCGCACCAAGCACTTGTCCGAATATTTACACCTAATGTCTTCAATTATTCTAAATCTTGATTTTGATTAGGTTCAAAAATCAATAAATTTTCAGATTTAAGTAGGTCATTTCAGTTATCAGTTAGCCTCCTCCGGAGGAACTGCGTTAACAGTTATCAGTCATCAGAACCTTTGGCTGAAGCATTGGGATTGAAATACTGAAATCGACCAAGAGAAGAAAAAAATTTCCCTTTTAATCAATCCTATCCGTTTTCAAGAAGAGGTAATTATTAATTATTAATTGTTAATTATTAATTATTGAAGCACCCAAACAAGAAACCGGGTTTATTGCCCTGATTATTGTTTTTCACTCTCACAAAATTTCCTATGATATCATGTCCGGTTGAATACTTATAAATAACGATAAAGGAGGACCGAGTCAGGAGGACCGAGTCAGAAGGACTGAGTCAGGAGGGAACAATAAACAAGGGCAGAAGAAAGTTTTTGATCGCTAATTATCCGGACTTGATATGATAACCCGGTTTCTGCGTAAGTCCTAAGATTGTCATTTTTTTTACCGCCAAAAACTCTGTAAGAGCTGATTCCTTAACTTAGCTATTTGCGCAGCAGCATTCCGCAGGAAAAGTTTGATTTTACTAGGCTTTCAGGAATATTGAACCTCAGAGGCCATAAGTTACAAAACCTAAGTCTAACAGGCAATTTAGCCTCGTAATATTTACTTGATAAATCAGCTATAATACCTCCCAATGCTTTCCATTCTCTGTTCCCTTAAGCATTTAATTATATGTTTATATCTCAAATGTAAATCCTATATAATTTTGATTATTGCCTGAAAAAATATATCAAATTAAATTGAAATGCTAAACAGTCCTATTCAAGTAGCAATTACTTTAGGAACTCGCCCTGAAGCTATTAAATTAGCACCAGTTATCCAACTTTTTCAAAATTCCCCTAATTTTAAGACTTTAGTAATTTTAACTGGCCAACATAGGGAAATGGTTGCCCAAGTAATGAAATTATTTGATATTAGCCCCAACCAGGATTTAGCAATTATGCAAACTAGGCAAACATTGACAGATATTATGTGCCGAAGTTTGCAAGGATTAGAAGAATTATTTCTACAGTTGCAGCCACAATTAGTATTAGTTCAGGGAGATACTAGCACCGCTTTTGCTGCTGCCCTAGCTGCATTTTATCAAAAAATTCCTGTTGGTCATGTGGAGGCAGGTTTACGGACTGATGATTTATTTAATCCCTATCCCGAAGAGGCAAACCGCCGTCTAATTTCTCAGATAGCTCAATTCCATTTTGCTCCGACAACTTTAGCTATGGAAAATTTACAAAAATCTGGAGTAGTAGGGGAAGTTCATCAAACAGGAAATACAGTAATTGATGCTTTGCTCAAGGTAGCAAAATCTCAACCTAAATGTCATATTAATGGTTTAGATTGGTTCAAATATAGGGTCATATTAGCAACAGTTCATCGTCGGGAAAATTGGGGAGAACCTTTGAAAGAAATTGCTCAAGGATTTCTGCAAATTTTAGATAAGTTTCCTGATACTGCTTTGGTTTTACCTCTCCATAAAAATCCCACAGTTAGGGAACCTTTAAAAGCAATTTTAGGGAATCATCCAAGAATATTTTTAGAGGAACCTTTTGACTATAGTGAGTTGGTAGGAGCCATTCAAAATTGTTATTTAATATTAACTGATTCTGGAGGTTTACAAGAAGAAGCTCCCAGTTTAGGTAAACCAGTTTTAGTATTACGAGAAACAACGGAAAGACCGGAGGCAATAATGGCGGGAACTGCTCAAATTGTTGGTACTAATACGAGTAATATAGTGGCTGCCACAGCAGAATTATTGAGTGATATTAGTAAGTATAAAAAAATGGCAATGGCAATTAATCCTTTCGGTGATGGTCATGCTTCGGAGAGAATTATCAAGATTGTGCAAAATTATTTGAGTTAGAATGAATTGATAAATTTTAATCAACAGTCTGTAACTATTATTGGATCGCAGATAAGTAGGTAAGTGGGAAAATTTAGAACTACGTCCGAAGCGACTGGAACGGAGTGGAAGGAAGCAATCTCAAGAGCTAATACCAATTTCATCAAATATTGCTACAGTGGCTCTGTTTTTAGGAGTCAACCCACCCCTAACCCCTCCCTGGAGGGGAAGTCAACCCACCCCTAACCCCTCCCTGGAGGGGAACTCAGTCGGTTATTTATTTTTTCTGAGAGTAAAACTGTTTCATGATTGACTAAAAATAGTTTTATAACTATCAGAATTTGTTTTTTGTCCCCAAGGAATAATTGAATTTTTACCCTCATAGTCGGCAGTAAATTTACCGAAAAATTAAGGTTTAAACCCTCTCATGAGCAAGGATAAAAAGCGGTCGGAAAGCGCAGCATTCCGTAGGATGGGATGGCGTTTCGGCTGTCGCCGACATGAAAAGCGGAGCGGCTCTGCACTCTTCGGGAAACCTCGCCATATCCAATCGACCAAGAGAGCGGTCATTTCGCGGAGCGACTTGAATTGCGAAGCTTTCCGTCCCTAGTGCTATCCTTGCTCTGGAGTCTTCTGGCGATCGCCTTTTTTTGGTTGTTAGCATGGTTGTTTACTAAACGTAAGAGGAGTTAGGACAAGTTATACCAATTTAAGAAAATCAGGAAACTTACCCATAACCAGTCTAATTTGCCTTTAACTCTCTGAGGTCATCCAAAGCTTTTTGATACAATTCTTGATCTCCTTGTTTCTTATATAACTTAACAGCTTTTTCCAAGTCTTTAATAGCTTGTTTTGTATTCCCTTGTTCCTGATAAACCGCACCCCGGTTATTGTAAGCATCAGCATCCTCGGGATTAAGTTCAATGACTTGGGTCAGATCGGCGATCGCCTGTTTATATTTTCCTTGCTCATAATATGCTAAACCCCTAAGATGGTAAGCGTTGGTATAGCTAGGATTAATTTTGATCGCTCGACTAAAATCAGCGATCGCCTGTTTATATTTTTTTTGCACATCGTAGAGAAAACCCCGGTTATAGATTGCATCATCGTAGTTAGGGTTGAGTTTAATTGCTTGGGTGTAGTCGGCGATCGCTTGTTTATATTTTTTTTGCTCAGAGTAACGATTGCCCCGGTTATAGTAAGCTTCAGCATAGTTAGGATTGAGTTTAATCGCTTGGGTGTAGTCAGCGATCGCCTCTCGTTCGTTTGTTTGGTTAGAGTAGAAATTACCGCGGTTGTAGTAGGCAACAGCATCATTAGGATTAAGTTCAATAACTTGGTTGTAATCAGCAAGTGCCTTTTTATACTTTCCTTGGGTATTGTAGATACTACCCCGGTTGTTGTAAACTTGAGCTAAGTCTGGTTGAAGTAGAATTGCTTTATTGTAATCAGTTAGTGCTTTTTTATATTCTCCTTGCTCAGAGTAGAGATTCCCCCGATTAACATAGGCATTAGCACCCTTGGGATTAATTAGAATGGCTTGGTTGAAAGCAGCCATCGCCTTTTGATAGTTTCCTTGGATTTGATAGATAACACCCCGGTTGTTGTGGAAATCAGAATCCTGGGGATTAAGTAGAATGGCTTGGTTGTAATTAGCAATTGCCTGTTGATACTTTCCTTGGATATAGTAAATAACACCCCGGTCATTATAGACAGCAGCATCCTGGGGATTAAGTTCAATAGCTTTGTCGTAATCAGCTAGTGCCTGTTCATACTTTCCTTGATTAGAGTAGACATTACCCCGCTTGTAGTAAGCACCAGCATCATTGGGATTAAGTTCAATAGCTTTGTCGTAATCAGCCATTTCGTCAAAAGAAGTCATAGTTGAACACCACCTTGATTCAGAAAAATATAAATAATAATACTTAGTCTAACCTAAAAAATTCACCAGCAACTACATTGAGATATATAGAACCCCTGAAGGTATCTATTTGTGTAGTTAAATATAGAGAGATGGGGGGGTGGAGAGTGTGGGGAGGCGCATACCCACAATTTTTCGGTAACAGGCAAGAAAGATCAAAGTGTACCATCAGCTTACTGATACCAATTAACTTTAAAGATGTCACAAATAGTTTCAAACTTTAAATGTCAAATAATTGCCTTAAACCTTTCTCTTGCCAAAATTTTTAGCCTATCCAATCTAACTTCTGAATTTTGAATTCTGAATTCTGAATTCTGTGAAATGGTATGATAAACACTATAGTTTTGATTAAAACTGATTTTACACGTACCTAAATTCATTTATATTGAGCAAATCTCAGGGAAATTGTGTATAATAATGAGAATAAATTATACTAATTAAGAATAAAGTATGAATAAACTAGGGCAAAGTAAGCAGATTTCTAGGGAAAATCTAGGACGGGGCGAACGCTTGACCATTATTCAAGGCGATATTATCTCTCAACAAGTAGATGCGATAGTCAACCCTACTGACAATAATCTCCGTGGTTATGGGCTATGTAGCAAAATTCATCAAGCAGCAGGAGAAGCACTAATAAACGCCACCAGACAAATAGAATGGCTCAACACCAGCCAAGCCAAAATTACTAAAGGCTATCAACTTGTAGCCTCATATATCATTCATACTTGTGCCCCGGTTTGGGATAAAACCAATAGCCAGATATCCAGTAAACAGCTAGCCAAATGTTACCGGAACTGTCTTCGGTTAGCAGCAGAAAACCAAATTCATAGTCTCGCCTTTCCCTGTATTAGTACAGGAATGCGTGGATTTCCTAAAGATTGGGCTGCCAAAATAGCTCTAACAGAAGCTTTGACATTTTTGCAAAATAACTCTCTCCCATGGAAAATAATTTTTGTCTGTCGCGAGCTAGATGATTACGAACAATATCAGACCAACCTGCCAAATTTCATAACTTCCCCCACTTCTTCAGAAAAACCTGAAGCACGAATAGCTGAACAGTTAGTTGCTAAAATTTCATCTGAGCATCAAGTTGCCATTATTGGCAGTACCTCATTTTGGGGTGCGACTACTGAGGCAATATGCAATGCTACTGGCAGAAAACTTGCTACTTTTGGGGAAAATTTAGCTCTTTTAACAGGTGGAGTTACTGGTATACCTGAAGCAGTCTCCCGTAGTTTTTGGCAAGAATGCAGCAGGCAAAATCAACCTGCTCGAGTTTACCACATTCAGTCAGAAGGATTTTTACCATGGCAATTTGGTACAAATCTATATGGAGGTAAAACTTTATTTGAGCGTCGAGAAATTTTAGCTCACATGGCATCGGTTTATGTGCTAATAGAAGGGGGACCAGGAGCCAAACAAGAAGCCGAAGTTGCAATAGAAACTGGTGCGGTGGTAATTCCAGTGGGGGTGACAGGAGGTTTTGCCAAACAACTTTATCAACAAATGTCTCGTCCTTACTATATATCCTCTGAGTTGTGGCAAAAGTTGGGGCAACAGAATATTTCATCAGAAACAGTCGGGGAGGCGATCGCTCAAATTATTCAAAAAATATGGCAACGTCCAAAAGATGTGATATTTGAGCCAGAGAAAAAATACGTTACCGATTTAGAATTGCACTCAGCATTAGGAGTTAACTACAGAAAATTGCAAAATTTACTAGCAGCATCTCAATGGCAAAAAGCTGACAGGGAAACCTTCCGCCTATTTTGTGAAATTGCCTTGAGAGCGCAAGTCTACGAAGGTGTTCGGGAAATCAGAGAGATTTTGAAGACAATTGACAAAAATATGCAACCAGAGAGATTTCATGAACTTACTCACTTGCTACAGCATTACCAAAAAATGCTTGGGAGTATTCATCAGCAGGAGTTTCCCACTTCTTCATTTTATGGTTATTTTCCTGGTTGCTTGAATGGAAAGTTTATTCACAAACTGCCTTTGCTAGATTTGCAAACAATTGATTTGCTCTGGATGGTCTATTCTCATGGGCGTTTTGGATTTAGCGTCCAGGAAAAAATTTGGCGCACACTATATATTCAAAATGATGACGAGGCAAAGGTAGAGGAGAATTTTATCAGTTGTGTGGGGCGTGGTTATTCTCAAACTGGTGATGCATATCGGGAGGGTGAAATTTACTTCACCCTTAATTCTCCAGAGGGGTTGTTACCATGGCTCAACTGGTATGATGCTGAAGGTAATCTTCATGGTATAGAATCTGATAACCAGTTAACTTATTTGGTAAGTAGGTTGGCTCAAAGGGGTATTTTTAACAAGCTATGGCGACAGCGAATTCAGGAAAGACTAGAAGCGGGAGAGAATGATTTTTCTAACTGTGTGCTGAGTGGTTTAGCTTTGCAGGGTTTAAATTTTCAAGGTGCTAATCTTAGGGGTGCTAATCTCGAGAATACTAACTTTGAGAGAGGAAACTTTGCTGAAGCTGATTTGAGGGGTGCTAATTTAGCGGGGGCAAAATTTTCGGTAGGAGCGTTACAGGATGCAATTGTTGATGGGAGTAAGATTACCGATCGCCAATGGTTAAGAACTTATATGATTCTAATTGTTGATGATTCTATTGTTGTTCGTCAACTTTTGAGTACAACTTTTACTAATGCTGGCTATCAGGTGGAAATAGCTAGAGATGGGTTAGAAGCTTGGAATAAACTGCAAAATAATCTACAAGTTGACATGATTTTATTGGATCTAGAAATGCCTAATATGAATGGTTATGAGTTAACTAAAAAAATCAGAAATGATTCTAGGTTAAAAGATATACTAATAGCTGTTCTGACTAATCGTGGTACGATTAGAAATAAGCAGAAAAAAAATCAGCAAGAATTTAACTATTGTAGTTATTTGACAAAACCTTGTGTTGAAGAAGTAGTGTTAGAGACAGTTAAGAATGTTTTCAATAAACAAGCCTGGTCTTGAATAAGGTTATCTTTGAAGAAGGAAGAAGAAAGTTGGGAAAAGTTGATGGGGATTCCAACCACAACCAATTGTAGATACCGTGTAGACCGTGAGGTATTAAACCATTTCTCAAAAACTTCTCTACATTTTCGCATTGCAGGGGAGTAGGGGAGTAGGTAGTTGCATGCAACGTCCGTACAGAGAGGCAAATATAAGAATAATTAATCCTAACTGACCAATAATTCTGGAAAATTTATTTTTCTTGTTTTAATTACTTAATAATTGAAGTCCCATTTAAGTATAGCATTAATGCATGGTAATTGGTATTAAACGTACAAACTAGTAAGCATTCAGCGGTCAGCTATCAGCTATCAGCTAAGTAGGTAGGTGAAAAAATTGACAAGTACGTCCGCAGCGACGGTCGCGGAGCGGAAGGAAGCAATAGATACGGGTTTCAACTGCTTTAACATTTCGTTACATAGTGACGTTGATTCGCGCCTACCTACTTATTAGCTTCATTACCTTTAAAATAGGAAAAAGCAATTGAGAGGTTCCAAATAATTAAAAGTTACTGTAAAAGTCCATCAATTAACCTTAATAGTCTATCAAGCTACATTGTTCATTTTTATTGCTGGCAAGCGTAGCATTCCGTTTGCACAGCATTCCGCAGGAAAGGATGAGCTGACTGCGAGCTAGCTGAATGCTTACACAAACGAAGCTCTATTTTTAAGTGTTAAACTGGAGATGATATAACTGATATGATGTCTGGTTGAATACTTATGAGGAGCCAGGAGTCAGGAGTCATAAGTCAGAAGATAAAAGGATTTTAATCGATCTTAGTTGTTCTTATATATCTCATAAATCATTCCTGATTGCTATATTTTATTGATGATATTTGCACAATTGAAAATCATGTCAAATCATAAAAATTTTGCTAAAAAATCTGACAATTATACTCGGCATATTTGCCCTGCAAAACTTTGCTTTAGCAAAAATAAATTCTCTATAAAAGAAACAAAAAAATTCCCAGTTATATCAAGCTAGATTAAATTATTCTAATCAAAAAATTCCTCCTAAACATATTTATTTAGGCTTATAAAGCGCCACAATGAAACTCTATTATTAACTCTTAAACTGGAGATGATATAACTGACCAATACTTACTATAGCAATCCCAAATAGGTTGTAACAAGTTTTGTAATAGTTAATCTCAACGGAAAGCCTTTGAAATTCTGACTCCTGTAGGGGCGAATGGCCATTCGCCCCTACTACCAAAATATTACAACTAAAATAGGATTGCTATATTTTATTAATCATATTTGCAAAATCAAAAATTCTGTAAAATCATGAAACTTTTGCTAAATTATCTGACAATTATACTTAGCATATTTGCCCTGCAAAACTTTGCTTTAGCAGAAACAAATACTCTAGAAAAAAAACCGCAAAATTCTCAGTCAGAAAAAATATTTCCTACTAACTCCCAACCTCAAACACCAGAAGAAAAATTAGCCGAAGCAGACAGACTTTATTTAGCAGGAGAAAAAGCAGCAGCGGAAAAACTTTATAGAGAAGTAAAAGAACCATTTTCTGAAGATATTGAAGCCCTAGTTAATCGCCCTCAACCAGTCTATGAACCTACAGAATTACCTGTAACTGGTCAAGTATATTGGGAACAAGCACAGGAAGGTTTAGCCAAAAATCGAGAAACTCAAATATTCGTATCTTTAGAATTATTAGTTAAAGAATATCCCCAATTTATTCCAGCTCATATTCAATTTGCAGAAGCTTTAAAAACTGACGAAAAAACCGAATTAGCTTTAGAAGTATTACATCAAGCAGCAGGTTTATATCCCAATGAACCAGAATTAATTAAAGCAACAATTACTGCCCTAGCAGATGAAAAAAAATGGTTAGAAGCAAGTTTATCTGCCCAACAATTTGCTTTAATGAATCCCGAACATTCCCTAGTTAATGAATTTAATCAATTAGCAGAAACTTATAGAAAAAAATTTCAATCTCAGCTCAAATCAAGATTAAGAAGAAATGCAATTGCTAATGTTGTTACTGGGGCATTAGGGGTAGCTATTACTGGCAATCCTTTTGCAGCTATGAATGCAGTTCAAACAACAGCAATGATGCTTCAAGGAGAATCAAGAATTGGTAAAAATATAGCCAAGTCTGCTAATAAACAATTACCTATGGTTGAGGATGAAGCAATTCTTGAATATGTCAATAATATGGGCAGAAAACTTGCGGAAATGACGGGTAGAAATGAATTTGAATATAATTTTTATGTAGTTAATGATGAAAACCTGAATGCTTTTGCTTTACCCGGAGGGCAAATATTTATCAATTTGGGAGCAATAATGAAAACTAATTCTGAAGCAGAATTAGCAGGTTTACTAGCTCACGAACTAGCTCATACCGTATTATCCCATGGATTTAAGTTAATGTCTGAAGGTAATTTAGTTACTAGCGTGGTGCAATATATTCCTTATGCTGGCGGTACAGTTAGTAATTTAATTGTGCTTAATTATAGTCGCAAAATGGAACGTCAAGCAGATGTATTGGGAACGCGAATTTTAGTATCAGCAGATTATGCTGCAGATGGGGTGAGAAATCTTATGGTTACTCTCAATGAAGGGAAAGAAGATCTTGGTATTCTTGCTTGGTTATCTACTCATCCAGAGACAGGAGAAAGAGTCCGTTATTTAGAAGAATTAATTGTTAATAATGGTTATAATCGTTATGCTTATGAAGGAGTTGTATTTCATGGCAAAATGCGGTCAAAAGCTAAAGCTTTATTAGTAGAAAAGAAAAAAGATTTTTCAGAAATTTAGATATTTCTTGAAATAGAGGGAAAATCACCCTCAAAAATATCAAAGTTCCACTATGAATTGATCTGCCTTTATTCCCTTCTATAACCAAGTTATTCTATAACTCCCTTCTATTTCCTTTTTAACTTCTAATCTTAAATATTCAAGATTTTGATATGAAACCTACTTTTGTACAATTTTATAGTATAACTGCTATCAGCATAATTTTCGGGGCATTGGCAGCAACTCCCGCCAACTCCCAACCTATAACTCCGGCAAACGACGGCACAGGTACAACCGTAAATCAAAATGGCAACCAATTTAATATCGAAGGTGGTACACGCAATGGGGCCAATATATTCCACAGCTTTGACCAATTTAATGTCCCCACCAACCAAACTGCGAATTTCCTTACCACCCCAGACACTAGCAACATTCTCGGTAGAGTCACAGGAGGAAATGCCTCATATATTAATGGTCTCATCCAAGTCATCGGGGGTAATTCCAATCTCTTCCTAATGAACCCCGCAGGCATAATGTTTGGCCCAAATGCCACCCTCAACATACCCGCCTCATTTAGTGTTACGACTGCCACAGGTATTGGCTTTGACAGCAATAATTTCTGGTTTAAAGCGATGGGCACAAACGACTACTCAAATTTAGTCGGAAACCCCAGTGGCTATAGATTTAACGTTTCAACTCCAGGCGCTATAGTTAATGAAGGAAATTTGCACTCTGGAGAAAATCTCACTTTATTAGGTGGGACAGTTATTAATACCGGGGAACTTTCGACAACAAATGGAAATATTACCATCGCAGCAGTAGAAGGTGGTAGTGTCTTGAGAATATCTCAACCAGGACATTTATTAAGTTTAGAAGTAGATTCCAGAATAGAAGATATTTCTAATTTAGACACTCTAGCTTTACCAGAATTATTGACAGGTCGAGAAGAAAATAATGCTACATCTATTATTGTTAATAGTAATGGTGAATTAGAATTAACAGACAATACAATAATTGCCGATACACCAGGAAATGTATTTATTTCGGGAAATATAGATTTATCAACTCCAGAGTCAGAAAGTAATTTTATTGTTTTAGCTAATAACGATATAACAATTAATAATTTGATAGAAACTTCCGGATTTGTAGAATTCAAAGCTGGTCGAAGTATTAATCTAAATGCGGATATTGATACATCAGTTGGAAATGGAAATATTGATTTGTTTGGTAATAATGATGAGATAAATTTGGCTAACCGTTCTGACGGGAAAGCTTCAATAAATCAATTGGATGGAACGACATTAAATGCTGGAAGTGGCACGATTAATATTGAGTTAGGAAATTTGGGAGAAGTAGGTGATATAAATCTGGCAAATTTAACAACAACAGGAGAGGTTTTTGTTAATGCTAATGGGGGAAATATTGCTAGAATTTCTGAGAATTCTTTGATTAATGCGGGGAGTGTTTTATTTCAAACTTCTGGCAGTGGTGGAATAGGTTTAATTGATGCTCCTTTGCGGTTGGATGTGGAAAATTTAGAGGCGATTAGTGGCAGTGGTGGAGTGTTTTTTGATGTAGGAAATGTGAATATTGGTGGTGTGAGTGAGGATGTAAATGGTATTTCCACTAGGAATGGGGGTGATATTATTCTTGAGAGTGAAGGAGATGTGACTGTTAAGGAAGACATTTTTACTAATCTTACTATTGATGTTGCTATTGATGTTGAAACAGGAGGTGATATCAAGATTAATGCTAAAAATCTTTCTGTTATTGATGGTGCTGTGATATTTACCAATACTTTTGGTCAAGGAAATGCAGGGAGTATAGATATTCATACCACTGATACTGTGGTCTTTGATAGAGTAAATTCAGGATTTTTGACTGGAGCAGGTAGCGTAGTGCTATCAGGAGCAGAAGGGAATGGAGGAGATGTAACTATTACCACAGGATCTCTGGAAGTAAAAAATGGTGGTATTATATTTGCCAGCACCTTTGCTAAAGGAAATGCAGGGAGTGTAGATATCCATGCCACTGATACTGTAATTTTCGATGGTGGAGACTCAGAGATTCGTACTAGAGTAATTAGCCGAGTGGAACCAGGAGCAGAAGGAGATGCTGGAGGTATAACCATTACCACCAGGTCTCTGGAAGTGAAAAATGGTGCCCAAATAGATTCCAGTACCTTTGCTAAAGGGAATGCAGGGAGTGTGGATATCCATGCCACTGATACTGTAATTTTCGATGGTGGAGATTCAGAATTTACCACTGGAGTAGGTAGCGTAGTGCGACTAGGAGCAGAAGGGGATGCGGGTGGTGTAACTATTACTACTGGATCTCTGGAAGTGAAAAATGGTGTTCAAATATCTGCCAATACTTTTGCTCAAGGAAATGCAGGGAGTGTAGATATCCATGCCACTGATACTGTAATTTTTGATGGTGGAGATTCAGAAATTCCTACTGCAGTAGGTAGCTCAGTGGAACCAGGAGCAGAAGGGAATGGTGGTGGTATAACTATTACTACTGGATCTCTGGAAGTGAAAAATGGTGTTCAAATATCTGCTAGTACTTTTAGCAAAGGAAATGCAGGGAGTGTAGATATTCATGCTACTGATACTGTAGTTTTTGATGGTGGAGATTCATAAATTCCTACTACAGTAAGTAGTTCAGTGCAACCAGGAGCACAAGGAGATGCCACAGGTATCAATATTACCACTGGATCTCTGGAAGTGAAAAATGGTGCCCAAATAGATTCCAGTACGTTTGGCAAAGGAAATGCAGGAAGTGTAGATATCCATGCTACTGATACTGTAGTTTTTGATGGTGGAGACTCAGAAATTTCTGCTGGAACAGCAAGCAGTGTACAACCAGGAGCAGAAGGAAATGCGGGGGGTGTAACTATTACCACCGAGTCTCTGGAAGTGAAAAATGGTGCTTCTATATTTGCCAGCACCTTTGGCCAAGGAGATGCAGGCAATATTAACATTAACACCCAACTAACTATCAACGAAAACGCTCAAATTTCAGCCTTCACCCAAAGCAGTGGCCAAGGAGGCAACATCATTATCACTGCTCCAGAAACCCTCAAGATCGCAGGCAATGGACAAATAACAGTCCGCAGTAGTGGAGAAGGTAACGCTGGCCAAATTGACATCATCAGCCCCAATATAACCCTCTCCGACGGTATAGACATCACCGCCTTCACAGAAAGCACAGGTAACGCGGGTAACATCAACTTAGAAGGCAACAAAATCAATATCCAACCCAACACCCAAATACTAGCCTTTACCGAAACCGAAGGAAACGGAGGCAACATTACAGTCAAAGCTACAGAAACCATCAACCTAGGAGCAGAAAGCCAACTATCAGTAGAAACCAATAGTGCTGGAAAAGCCGGAAACATAGAAATCGCCACCCCCCAATTAACTATCGGTGAAAACGCCCAAATTAGCGCTACAGTAAATATCGGAGCCACCAGCACCGAAGACGGAGGCAACATTACCATCAACACAAACAAACTCGACATCACAGGCAAACTCGGAATATTCGCCGAAACCGAAGCCGACGCCAACGCGGGTACAGTTGCCCTTTCTCCCTACAAAAACAACCCAGATATAGAAATAAAATTCAGTAACGATGGTTTCATCTCCGCCTCCACTTCATCCGCAGGCAACGGAGGCAACATTGACATCAAAGCTCCAGAAAACATAGAGATTTCAGGAGAAGGCTTTATCTCAGTCGAAACAGAAGGCAGTGGAAGCGCAGGCACCATCAACATCGAAACTAAAAACCTCACAATAGCCGAAAAAACAACCATATCAGCATCCACATCCGACAGCGGAAAAGGAGGCACCATCAACATCAACCCCACAGAAACATTCCAACTAGAAGGTCAAATACTAACAGAAACCACAGACACAGGAGATGGAGGCATCATCAACATCAACACAGGAGAAATGACCGCCCCCAACAGCACCATCTCCGCCAAAAGCACCGATGCAGGCAACGCAGGAGAAATTAACATCGAAGCCGAAAACAACATAACCACAGGAATTATTACCTCCGAAGCCAGCAGTAATACCCAAAGCGCCGACGGAGGCAACATTAGTATTACCAGCGAACAAGGAGAAATTAACGCCACCCAAGCAATTCAATCATTTTCTAACCGAGGCAACGCCGGAAATGTCACCCTCCAAGCAGAAAACAATATAACCACTAATACCATTAGTTCCCACGGACAACAAAAAGGCGGTGAAGTAACCATCACCTCAGAAACCGGAAACATAGACACCAGCAACGGAGACTTTCTAGCCAACTATTCAGGAGGAGGCAACGCAGGCGACGTTACCCTCACTGCACCCCAAGGAAATATTATCACTAACAACCTCTACTCCTTCGCCGACGCAGACGGAGGAAAAATCACCCTCCAAGCAGGAGGCGACATCAACCTCAAAGAAAACAGTAATATTATCTCCGCATCCGAACCACCAACCAACAACAACACAGACAAACCAGGAAAAGGAGGAGATATTATTCTCGAAGCAGGAAACAATATTAACACCACAAATACCCAAATATATTCCGGTGCCAACATTGGCGACACAGGAAAAATTGATATTATTGCGGAAGGCGCAATAGAAACAGGTCAAATAAACCTAGCATCAGGTTTCATCAGAGACAGAGTAACAGTCAACGAAAACTTCACTCTCATTCCCATACCAGGAGAAGAAGCAACCGAAGGAGTCGCCGGAAATATTACCCTCCGCAGCAACAACAGCACAATAGACACCACCGCCGGAACAATAAACTCCCGTTCCCCAGACGGCACAGGAAATATAACTATCAACGCCAGAGGAAACATTACCACAGGCAAACTAGAAGCAAGCGCCCTCAATGAAAGCAACCCCACCACAGGTGGAAACGTTGAAATTATCAGTCAACAGGGAGAAATAAACGCCACCCAAGAAATAGAAACATTGTCTAAACAAGGAACAGCAGGAAATGTTAATCTCACAGCAGCAGGACATATTCATACAGACACAATTTTGTCTCATGGAACACAAAAAGGAGGAAATATCACCATCAACAGTCGCAGTGAAAACAGTATAGATGCAGCAGGAGAATTAAACACATTTTCCACAGAAGGAATAGCAGGAAATGTCACGGTAACATCCCCAGGTAGTATTGATATTAGCGGTATTCGCTCAGAAGGAATGCAACAGGGAGGCGATATTAGGGTAGAAAGTGAAATAGGTGAGATTAATTCGACTGGGGATATTGACTCATTCTCAAATCAAGGAAGAGGAGGAAACGTAGAAATTAACGCCCCAGAAAGTGTAACATTAGCAGATGTGTCATCTTATGGCATGACAGAAAGTGGAGACCTGAGAATACAAAGTCGCACAGCAACAGTAGAAACAGGAAACGTTACTACACAAGCACCAGCAGGAAGCAGTGGTAGTATTGTCATCAACGGAACAGAAGTAGGTACAGGAGATTTAAGTTCCATCGGTACAACTAGCGCTGGAGAAATTAACGTCGCGGCTACAGATGGCTCAATTCAAACTTTTGATATCACAATAAGTTCAGATGGTACAGTTGGAAATTTAACACTCAGAGCAACAGAAGATATTACCACAGAAGACATTAATCAAAATGCAGGAGAGGGAGATGTCAATAGTGAGATTAATTCTGGAGGAGACCAAACTACAGGAGATATTAATCAAACGGCAGGAGGCGATACTAACAATACTCAAACCGCAGGAGGCGACATAACTACAGGAGATATTAATCAAACAGCAGGAGGTGATGCTACTAATACTCAAACCGCAGGAGGCGACATAACTACAGGAGATATTAATCAAACGGCAGGAGGTGATGCTACTAATATTCAAACCGCAGGAGGCGACATAACTACAGGAGATATTAATCAAACGGCAGGAGGTGATGCTACTAATATTCAAACCGCAGGTGGCGACCTAACTACAGGAGATATTAATCAAACGGCAGGAGGTGATGCTA
>JAAUYL010107996.1_pt1 | contig 35146 bp, 32 predicted proteins | sample 7278011 | NCBI WGS metagenome assembly JAAUYL01 (sample SAMN14350225, study PRJNA611818) | marine sediment metagenome | isolation source: surface marine sediment (1.8m) | place: French Polynesia: Moorea | collected 2018-08
AAGTAGAAAATTTCTAGTCTGTATCTGTGGGAGCGAGTCGAACTTTATCTATATAGTTGTGGGAGATGAAATATTTTGCGACTCAGCTAATTTTGCCGACAAAATTTTCTCAATACTAATTTATGAATCAAATTTTTAACTACCTAAAAAAATACCAACTCAAAAGAGATAGCAACTTCTTTAGTGATAGTGAATTTTCTTGTCTTGCAGAGTCAAAGTTTACTGACTTAATCAAAATATCAAATCCAGAAACTCCAAGCAAAGTATTAATATCAGAACCAAAAACAACAGAATTTATTGCCAGTTTTATTGCTGCTGTTGGTGCTGGTTTTCAAGTATTTTTATGTAATCCTAACTGGGGAAAACTGGAATGGGAACAAGTTTTAAAATTAGTACAACCAGACATAATTTTGGGAAATATCCTTAACCATAAATTTCTAGGAGGGAGTTTAGAAAAAACATCTAGGTTGACTAGAGATAATTCCAGCAAAACAACTCTGCCTAATGAAAAAAATTTGATTATGATTCCTACTGGTGGGTCGTCTGGAAAAATTAAATTTGCTATTCATACATGGGAAACTCTAATGTCATCCGTCAGAGGTTTCCAAGAATATTTCCAACTACAAAAAATTAATTCGTTTTGTGTTTTACCCCTATATCATGTTAGTGGTTTAATGCAGTTTATGCGCTCCTTTACCAGTGGAGGAAATTTAGTAAATTTGTCATCCTATAAAGATATTTTTGACAAAAAGGAATGGAATATTAACCCCAATGACTTTTTCATTTCCCTGGTGCCAACCCAGTTACAAAATTTGTTGCAAAATGCAGAAACAGCTAACTGGTTATCAAATTTTCAGACAGTGCTTTTAGGTGGTGCTGCTGCTTGGGAAGAATTATTTGACGCAGCAAGAAAATATCAGATTAAATTAGCTCCAACTTATGGAATGACTGAAACTGCTTCTCAAGTTGCAACTCTTAAAGCAGAAGATTTTTTGGCAGGAAATAATAGTAACGGTCAAGTATTACCTCACGCTAAAATTATTGTTCAAAGTGACAGTGGAGAGATATTAGGTCAGAATCAAATTGGAAATATTATTATCAAAGCTAGTTCTTTAGCATTAGGATATTATCCCAACATATTTAATAATTCTGAAAATTTAGCAACCGATGATTTAGGATTTTTTGATTGTCAAGGTTACTTAAAAATAGTAGGTCGTAGCAGTCAAAAAATTATTACTGGTGGGGAAAATGTTTTTCCGGCAGAAGTGGAAGCTGCTATTTTGGCAACTGGGTTAGTTACTGATATTTGTGTAATTGGTTTAACTGATCAATATTGGGGTGAAGTTGTTACTGCTGTTTATGTTGGTAACAATTTTCAAGTTTCTAGGGAAAAATTGTTAGCTGCTATTCATGGAAAGTTGAGCAAATTTAAACAACCTAAATATTGGCTAAAGGTCGAAAGTTTACCTCGAAATTCCCAAGGAAAAATTAATCGGGAGTTGTTAAAGGAAATTGCCATTCAAAGAATAGGGCATTCATTAATGGATAATGGATAATTGATAATTACCTCTATCTTTATAGTCTAATACTAAATTTGGTTTACATAGATTAGTTACGAAGATGAAGAGAGGGAACATAGAAGTACAAAAATTTGTAAGTCTCTTTAATCAAGCATATTTGGTATAATTTCTTATGGAAAAAAGGCTACTACAAACAGCAAATTGGAAATTTATACATATTTGTCTTCATTTCCTTACTTTCCATCTCTCTCTTATCTTTTTAATAGACTTCTTGCAGAAGTCAGGGAATAGGGAATAGGGAGATGAAATTGTTAATTTTAGATCTTGAATTTATTGAATTAAAACTTTTGCAAGAGGTCTAATATAGATCTGACATGAATTCTATAGACTCTTAAACTTTTGTCTCGAATAGTTACTGATAAAATTTTTAACTTTTGAGTTTTGAGTTTTGACTTGAAAAATTCTGTCTATTTCTAGCATCTAAAAATTTTAATTGTTGATACAACATCCCAATTTTTGATAACTTCATACCAGTTTCACTCGCCATTTGTAAAGGGTTGCCAATAATCCCTTCTATTTCTAAGGGTCGTCGTCGCTCATAGTCAATTTTCATGCTAGTTAAATAAGGTTGTAATTTGTCAGTAAAGTCTAACATTTCTTGAATATAACTATCTGGAATTTGACGCCGACAACTTTTTGCCCCCTCTAAAACTTCCTGCATTATTTCTGTTACTAAATTTCTCGTATTAGCATCTCCCATAATTTCGTCAGTTCGAGCATCTAAAATTACTGACAAGCCGTTATAAGGAATATTCCAAACTAATTTTTTCCATCTTTCTAGCAGTAAATCTTCAGTGAGATTAACCGGAACTCCAGCCATTTCAAAATCCTGAGTAATCTCACACATTTTATTAGTAATTTCAGCAATTTGATAATTTATGGCATATCTTCCGATTCTAATTAAACCATAATCTATATGATGAATATAACCAAAACTTACTTTATTAGAAGCAAGATTACATACTCCTCCAATTACTCTATCCTCCCCAACAATTTTGGCAATTTCTGGTTCTGCACCTAAGCCATTTTGTAACAGTAATACAACAGTATTTTATTTTAATAAGGGTGGGAGTAATTTTGCCAATAAATGATTTTGTATTGTTTTTAATCCTATGATAATTACATCACATTTTGGCATTTTATTAGTATTGTTATAGGCGTTAACTTGAGGGAGATTAAAATCGCCATCTTTTGATTTTATAATTAAGCCATTTTCCAGAACGTGCTGATAATCACTGTGTAGTAAGAAATGAACTTCTAATTCTGCTTTCTGGAGTTTTGCACCGTAAAAACCTCCTAGTGCGCCACTACCAATTATGGCATAAGTATTGTTTGACATTTAATTTAATTGATATGAAATTCGAGTATAGTAATGTGAAATAATTCGTGAAAAAAACTGTAGAGGTTTAGTCATATTAATTCCACTTTTTGGTTTGGAAAAGAAACATCTACCATAAAATATTACAACCTATTTTAGGATTGCTATATTTTTTTTTTACAGCTTTAAGCATTCATGTTAACTCAAAACTATTGGTTATAAAGAATTTCAATTTTATTAATATCCTAATTTTTTTTCTAGTGCTGTAGTTAATCAAAAATAAATAAGAATGAAAGAGGAAAGTATAGTGCTATGTGCAAGTCAAAAGTTAAAAGTAATCTCTAACTGAGTTTTAGCATTTATAAATTTCCTAACCTATTTGCCTAGTGTTATACATCAATAAATTTTTGATTAGTGAAAGTTTTGTGTTATTATTAACTAGATGAAAGTTGGATAGGATATTATGACTAATACATTTCAACCTTTAGAATGTGATACTGATATTTTGATGATTGGGAAGGATACTTTTACTGTTGAAAGATTTAAGGAGTTGGCAAAAGAAAAACTTATATATTCTTTTGAGCCCAACTATAGTAGCGATCATAGTATGTTTGATTGTTTGAGCAATAGTACTATAGACATATCTGTGGAGTTTAATCTCAAAAATATAGAATTAATTTTTCCTCCTGAAGGTATGGAATGTAAGATTTTAAAATTAGGTAATTCTGAATGGCAAACAGGTAAAATTAGGATTTGTGTTCTGGTCATAGGGGCTTCAGAAATAAAAGTTATTAAATTAGAATTCTGCTACGACGAACTCCTATAACCAGAATCACTATTAGATGATATTCGACAAAGAGAAGATTATCAACAACTTTTGAATAATCAATAAACCTATAACTCTCCCATTATGAACTCTGAAAACTTAAAAAACTTTATCTAACCTGTCAATGCAAATTATTTAGATCGATATAACTTAACTTGACCGATATAAAACTCTGATCTGTTATGAATTTATTTATTCAAATTGTTCAATTTTACTTTATTTACGTTAATAGTCTTTTTGCTATCCGCTTTAATATTTCTCCTCAAGCAAATCCTACCATCAATGTTAAGTCAAGTATATTTATCTATAGCTCCAGTTTCAGTTCCCTGAATGTTCTGAATAAAGATAGAAAAAACAGACCTGCAACTACAATTATCGGAAAAATTAGGTATTTCTTGTCAAAGACTGCAATTCAACCAACTACAGAAAACATTTGGTATCTAATTTTTGCATTCTGTGAAGCTCCTGAAAAATTTCGCGCGTCAAAGGATTTTCGGCTGCATCCTCACAATTTTTGTGATAGGATAAAACTTATCTGGGTTAGCTCGCCTATGCGCATGACTTTTTATTCAACTCAATTTCTTTGGTAATAGGAAATGGAAATATTTAGGAATTTTCCCTAGGAGCAACACCAGAAATATCTTCATCTTGTAAAGCTCTCGTAAATATAATATGTTTGTTTTTCCCATCATCGAATCTTTCCATCTATCACCCCTCAGTGGAAAACTAATAAAACCTTCATTTTATAAAGCTCCTGAAATTTTTCAGCGCGTCAAAGGATTTTCAGTTGCATCCTGACAATTTTTGTGATAAAATCACACCTATATGAGTTTTCTCCCCTACATGCATGACTTTTTATTCAACTAAAAAATTATAGTGACTTAGCGATAGAACTCCATTCCGTTTCACTGCGCGACATGAAAGGTAGAGCCTAGCGGCAGCTATATCGCGAATGTTGTAGAAAGAAAAATAAATGTAAAAGATAGCAAATGGGTTCTATAAATAAAATCATTAATAGATTTATTAAATCAAAAAAATTTTTCAACATAATATATCATTTTCTTTTCCTTGATATTCGCCAAACTACGAACTTTCAAAACTTAATAACCATCGCCTCATTTCATCAGATAATTTTTGCCTACTCCTACTTCGAGGATGAATACAAACGTGCTTAGTATTAGCTCTCGCCACCCACTTTTCTCCCACCTCCTTTAAAAATACTTGATAAGAAATTTCAAACTCATCATCTCCCCAACTTTTAGGCATTAACTCAATAGTTAACTCATCCCCACAAAACATCGGACGACGAAAATCAATATCAGCATGAATAATTGGAATAGCTATTTCGTGATTAGTAAAAAAAACCTTCAAATTAATACCAAATTCTGCTAAACACGCTTCATAAGCTTCATGGCAAATTGCTAAAATATTAGCAAAATAAACCACACCAGCAGCATCAGTATCCTGAAAATGAACTATTCTTGCATAGTAAAAAGACATTAATAGAAATAAATCGAATTATGAGGATAAAAAACATAGCAAATTTTATCTCATTTAGGTAGCGGGCAGGATGCCCGCACTAGATAAATTTGAAAATTAATATTTCAAATTACCAGGTTCAGTCATAGATAATGATAACTTAATACGGTTCATATAAGACTAAAACTCACAAGGCATAGAAGAACTAGAGATTACATAAATACCAGAAAAAATTTATGAATTAACTATAATTATCTATAGAATAATCTACCTTCCTTCTTCCTTATTTATTTTCAAAAAAATCTTGACTGAACTGTATCGAATGATAACTGATAACTGATAACTGATAACTGATAACTGGAATTAACCCTTATTTTTAATCATCATTACATCAATAATCTTAGTAGCTACTGCTTCGGAAATTTCCAAAGCATTATACAATTCATTCAAAAGTTGTTCTTCCTCTTCAGCAAGGTCTCCATCTACTAAAACTAAGTCTGTACTAACAGCAAAAACTGTTTCTCTTAACTCTTTAGGAAGTTTAGCAACAGCAGCATCAAACAAAGGCTTAATCTCTTTATTCTTAATCATACCTAAGAGACGATCTAACATTTCTCTCTTACGTTCTTCTGAATAATTAGAAAATAGTTCCATGCGAGAGAAAATATTACTAATACCTTGTTTTTCACTTTCAGTAATAATACCATCAGCAGCTACAGCAATTAAAGCAATAGCTGCAAAAGCTTCGGCAGGTTCTAATTTAATATCAGTAGCTTGTATTGTTGCTGTTCCTTGCTCAAAAAGACCCATTTTAGTTACCTCATTAGTAATTTTTTTTACTAGGCTCCGATTTTTCGGCAACCTTAAGTGTTAGGTTTTAGGAAATAGGTTGTAAGTCCTAGGTTATAGATGATAAAATTTTAGGTAACACCTATAAAATTGAGTGAAAAACTCCACTATTATTCAAGAGAACTTCAAACCTATCACCTGCCACCTATCATCTTCTTCAATACTTCTCAAAAACTGCTAAATTAGCTTTGAGAAAATCAATAAATTGTCTTGCCGTTCGCCCAGAACGACCATTATTTCTAGTTGCCCATTGTAAGGCTTGATATTCTAAATCTTCAGGATTTAGATTTATTTTTTCTTGCTTTGCCAGATGTCTGACAATTGTTAAATAGGTATCTTGGTTAGCAGGTTCAAAAGTTAAAGTTAAACCAAAGCGATCGCTAAAAGAAAGCTTTTCTTGAACTGTATCCCAATTATGCACCTCATCACTATCTTTTGGGCGAGGGCGATCGTTAAAAAATTCTCTTATTAAATGCCTTCTATTTGATGTAGCATAGACTACCACATTTGCTGGTCTAGCAGTTAAATTACCTTCTAAAACAACTTTTAAAGCTTTAAAAGTATCATCATCTTCTTCAAAGGAAAGGTCATCAACAAAGATAATAAATTTTTGTGGAATATTCCGTAATTTTTCCACAATTAATGCTAAATCTTTTAAGTCAGACTTAGCTACTTCAACTAAACGCAGATGGCGTTGACTATACTCATTTAATAAAGCTTTTACTAAGGAAGATTTCCCCGAACCACGACTACCATAAAGTAAAACATTAAGTGCTGGATATCCTGCCAGGAGAAATTCTGTATTTTTAATTAAAGTGTCTCGTTGGAATTCATATCCTACTAATTCTTTTAATTTAACTGGATCGGGATGGGTAATAGTTAATAGTTGATCGTTACGCCATTCAAAGGCAATTGATTCAGCGAATAAACCTGTGCCAAAATGACTATAGTGAGTGGCTAAGGTCTCAATAGCATCTGACCAATTTTCTAAATTTCTTAACTTTTCGTATATAACTTCTTTTTTTTCTGATTCTAGTTCCCAAGTAATGGGAGGTTTTTCTAATTTAGCTATTATTTTTACCCACTGACTAATTGTTGTACCACTGCACTGATAAAGATTTTGTAAAATTTGTAAATCATGTTTTACTGCTGCAATTAAATTTGGAGATAGGGTAGTAATCTTTATTGTTTGAACTTGTTTACTAAAGGGATTATCATCCTGAATAATCTGAGAAATTAGATATTCTTGCCAGGAAATATTTTTACTAGCAATAGTTCTAAACCAATTACTATAAGCTCGAATACATTCTATTCGACTCCCATCATTTTTAGACAAAGATTCTAATAACTGGATAAAAGCTTCACCCACTGTTTTTTTAAGAACAGACTGATATAACAACAGAGATGCTATTTGCTGTTGCAAGTTTTGAATTTTGGCGATAACTTGGGCATCTAAACAAGACATAATTGATTAATTATTTGATAGACTGATTAATCACAGGCTATTTTTTTTTCACTAATTTTTTGAGTAAATAAATATGTAGTTATAGAGATAATTTTACTATCTATACTTAGAAACTACTGTTTTTTTACATTGATTTAAGGTGACATTCAGCCATCACTCATTAGCTATCAGTTACTATAGTGTTTTTATTTGGGATGTAAACCGAGATAATGGTTTTTTATAATAAAAAAAGAGTGCCGATAGTGAGGTAGGAGTAATAATTGTCCCTTAATTTTTCCGCCCTTGTCTGCTCAAAATGCTAACTTTTTGAGGTTGAGCGACCGAAAAGCTTGCACTTTTTTCACATAATAAAGGCTAAAGTATTTACAGATAAAGGCTTTGTCAGTTAATCAGCAAGCCCTATTTAAGCAATATTAAGTTTTGATAAATTGGCTAGCTATTACCACAAATAAGCTGTATAAGTTAGTTTTAGTTTTTGGAATTTAATAATAATGACTATAAATATCGGCATAATAGCAGCGATCGCCTATGGTATATTAGCCATTGTTGGAGGCATTATTGGATATACGAAAGTAGGCAGCAAAATATCCTTAATATCTGGTAGTGTCAGCGGTTTGCTACTAATTATTAGTGGAATTATTCAGCTAATAGGAATAAATTGGGGTTTAATATTTTCTATAGTTATTACAACTATTCTAGTAATTACATTCATTATCCGCTTAGTTAAAACCCGTAAAATGATGCCTGCGGGGTTAATGATTTTAACTGGTATTGCTGCTGTAGCAGTTATGGTATATCAAATTAGTCTGAATAATTCAGCCACAATTTAATCAGTTATCAGTTATCAGTGATGTAAGTAACACTTGCTTTGGAGTGTTTAAGAAACCGGGTTTATGGAAGGTAGATATTAGTATGGCGAACTATTTAATAAACCCGGTTTCTCTGCTTTTTTAGCTGAAAAACTTGCACTTTATTTTCGTCATAAAAAGTGCCAGCTTTTAGGTCACTCAGATTCAAAAAGTTAGGATTTTGACCAGACAAGGGCAAAGAAATTAAGGAGCAGTTATTCCCACTACATTCCCTGTAATTCCGATTCCCATAAGACTCCTGACTCCTACCCTCACCCATAAAACTTTTTCAGCAAACCCTAATTATTAATTATTAATTATTAATTATTCATTATTTACTTGTGGCATTATCGGATTAATCAACCCATTAGCCGTACCAAAAAGATTGATTGGACTCTTACCATCAGTAATCAAAACACTTTGAAGACCAAGCCCCTCTAACAACCTCGCCTGCATTTCCGGACCAGCTTGAGCGATCGCCCGAATTGTCTCAGCCCCCAAAGCCTCCACTTTTTGCTGAAACTCAGTAGCAGTAATTTCAGCCATTTCCCTTGTCTTCTCAATCTCCAAACTATTTAGTGCCTGCTGATGAGCCAACTCAGCCTCCTGACGCGCCCTCAACTGAGCCATTTCCGCCTCATGGCGAATCCGTGCTGCTTCTACTTCCTGCTGTGCCAAATTTACCGCCAACTGTCCTTGAATCTGAGCAGCTTCCGCTTTTGCCCTAGCCTCAGCACCAGCTACACCCGTCGCCTGAATAGCAGCATTTTCCGCCTCCAACTCCAATAATTGTTTCCGCTCTACTTCAGAAGCACCCCTATCTACAATTATCTGTCGCTCCAACCTCGCCTTAGCCTCCTGTTCAATTCTTTCAGCATCTTGACGAGCAGCAGCTTCCTGAGCATCAGTCGTAATTTGAATAGCCAGTTGTACCGACTTTTGTAAACTCTTCAACGTCTCCTCATCAACTGGCTCCACCGACTGAATATCAATATTAGTCACCACCAAATTATTTACTCTAAATCTAAATTCATCTCTAATTCTCCCTTCCTCATCCAGGCCAAACACAGCCTCTCGAATAATGCGAGCCGAGTTACGGTGAAACTCATCAAACTTTTGCCCAGCAACTGCCCCCCGCACCCGAGAAGCGATCGCCTTACAAGTATCTCCCACAAAATCAGGCACTTGAAATAATCTTGCTGCTGCCTGGGGATTATCTCTTTCTACATCAAAATACCAATTATAAGATAACTGTAACTGTAGCCTGGCATGATCTGAAGTTTCCACAGTAAAAATATCCGTCATAAAATCCGGCCCCAATAACAAAGCCAAAGACTTAATCATATTTGGTTGCTTCGGTTTACCCCCAGACAAACTCAATACTGTAAACGCTTCATCCGGCCCTAACATCACCAAGTCAGGCCCTAATACTGTTCTGGCGGTACGATTTTTGTAATCATGGATTTGAACTATAGCATTTTGAGGTACATGAAACACCACTGCCCGGGTGGGGTCTCGTTGAACTTGTGTTAACTCCTCTTCCCGGAGACTACGCTCGGCAATAGGATCGACTTTTTGCAATAATAATTTTTCTACAACTTCTGGCAGTTCTTTTTCCCAAAGTTCCTCATAAGGAGATAACATATAAGCTTGAGGTCCACTAACTAATTTTAGTTCCCCACTTTGAACATCCCGTACATATATACCTTCATTTTTGTCTAGGGGAATAGCCTGACGTTTTTCTAATACTTCTAATTCCACTGGGGGAATATAATCTCTTGGCCCAGTAATCATCCATAAATCTCCTGGTTGCCGAGTAATAACGTTTGCTCCTGTTCCCTCGGTGAAAGTTTCCTCAGCTCTGAGTAGAAGTGCTTCTTGTTCACCAAGAATATAGACCTTTTTAATTCCTGTTTCTAAATCTTCTCCTGGGTGTAAAAAGAAAGATGTTCTGCCCTGACGCACTTCTTTCATACCCCACTGCGGTTTACCATCTGCGTCTATAGGATTAGTAACTATACACCATTCGCGATCGCTCAAAGTAGTAATTTCGACTTCCCCCACTACTTCTTCATAAACGTCGGGAATATGAATTTCAGCATCTGCAAAAGTAACTAACCATTCATCTCCCGCTTTGCGTTGCTGACCAAAAATATCAGTGAAGGTGCGTTTTGCTTTTAAGTGTAGTGCTTGGAGTTCGGTTAATACATAGGCATTAATAGTATCGACAATTTCTTCATCTACTCCAGGCAAATAAGCACCTTCTTCCCTGACCAACCATTCTTCCCCAGCTCTACGTCTATTACCTTGACGGTCTATACAATTTTGTCTTGCCAGGAGTCGTAAGGCTTGGTTAGGTTTAATTATTTTAGCAGTAACTATATCTATAACTTCAACTTCTACCCTTGGGGTGTAAGTTCCCGGCCCCTCAAATAACCATTCATCCCCTGTAGTACGAATGACAGTTTGAGACTCTCCATCAAGAGTGACTGTATCGGTAAAATCTCGTATTGCTTTGAGTCGTAGTGCTTGGTTTGTCTCAACTACCTGTAGTTGAGTAACATCTTCTTCGAGTATTTCTCCTGGATATAGTGGGAAAGGGTCTTGAGCAAAGCGAATTTCGCGATCGCCATATTTGAGTCTAATTTGACCATATTCATCGACCACAAGTTGACCATCACTATCTCTTAATACGGGGTTAGCGACTACACAATAATGGCGAGGTGGAACTACAATTGTCAGTTTTGGTTGTAATACTAACCTTTCTGCATCTCCCAGGGTAATGGTTTGAGGGCCGATTTCTAGTCTAGTGACACCAGTATTATTGTCAAGAACATGAATATACTGTTGTGGCTTGAGACGAATTATACCATTGTTCTCTATTTTAATTGGATATTCTATAGTACTTTCTTTCTTACTCATAGTTTAATTGTTTTGTAACTGAGTATAAATCTGAGAGTCCTGACTCCTGACTCCTCTAAAATCATACTTTTATCCAGCCAGGAAGGGTATAAATTATATTCTATCTCATCAAAAAAACAGACAACCATTTTGTTGAGTATCTTGAGTATCTATAGAACCCATTTGGAAACTATTAGACATTTCTATAAATGGTATTAATCTATAGACTCATCTACTTTACTTTTTCGTTCCTTCTTTCTTCCTTCTTGTTCCTTCTTCCTTCTTCCTTCTTTCTTCTTCCTTCTTCCTTCTTCAATTACTATCTCTGCCAAAGTTTAACAGTTCTGTCTTTACTACCACTAGCAATACTATTACCATCAGGACTAAAACTAACTGTATAAATCTCATCTGTATGTCCGGTTAAAGTATTCAGCAATTCTCCTGAATCTAAATCCCATATATTAATACTATTATCCTTACTGCCACTAGCAATATATCGACCATCTTGACTAATATCAACAGATACAACTTCAGCAGTATGACCAGATAGAGTTTTGATTAACTTTCCTGTTTTTAAATCCCAAATTTTAACTGTATTATCATAACTACCACTAACTATTTTTTCGCCATCTGGAGTAATCTTAACAGACCTAATAACTCCTTGATGTCCAGTTAATGTATTAATTAATTCTCCTGTATCTAAATCTTCAATTTTTATAGTTTTGTCTGCACTACCACTCACCAATATTTTGCCATCAGAGCTAATAGCAATAGAATAAATTATATCTGAGTGATCTGGGAAATTAAAAATTAAGAAACCTGTTTTTAAATCCCAAACTTTGACCGTTCTATCTCCACTAGAACTAGCAATTGTTTTATTATCGGGACTCATAGCAACTGACCAAATAGGTGCTCGATGTTCAAAAACGTGAAATGGTTCTCCTATTGCCAAATTCCAGACAATTACTCTCCAATCATAAGTACCTGCAACTAGTTGAGTAGAATCACTATTAAAAGCAACTGACCAAATTGGAGAATCATCCGCACGAAATGTGTTGATAACTTTTCCTGTAGGTATTTCTAAAATTTTTACTGTTGTCTCTCTACTACCAGTAGCTAGCATTTTTCCATCTGGACTAAATACAACAGTACCAACAGCAGCTGAATATTGAGATAAATCTTCTACTTGATAATTCCGCCAATTTTTACCTTGTTTACATTTTTGTAAAATATCCTGAGCTTCAGCAAAAATATTAGATTTTTCACTAATTAGAGTTGTTTTACTGATGCAATTTTCATAATTTCGCTCTGTATATAAGTTTTTCAATAAATTTAATTGTACGGCTTCTTTTTGTTCTTTTTCTAATGCTTGCTGTTGCAGCATTTGATTATAATCTTGAAATTTAATATATCTATCAATAGCAAATATTACGGCAATTATAATAGTAATAAATCCCAAAATAAACCACCAATTAATAGATATTTTTGGGGAGTTATTGATTAATATTTTTTGAAATTTTATGAGTAGAGATTTGGGAACTACTCTGTCTTCTATTAATTCTATATTCTCTTGAGTAAGTCCTAAAATTTGTTGTAGACGTTCTAACTCTTCACGAGTTTCATTACTCAAGGGATATTCTTGTTGAATTGCAGCTCGTAATGTTTGTTCGTATCTTTCTCCTTTCTCCTGATATTTACGGTAAGGATTTAATACCTTATCCTCAATTATTTCCGTTTCTTCTTGTGAGAGTTCTAAACTTTCTCGTAGTTCATCTAAAATTCCTCTTCCCACAATAGAAATATCTCCTCGATAGCTAGCCCGACGAACAACCTCTTCCCGATAAATTTCCCTATTATCTATAGTTTGATTTAGGTTATTGCTAATTTCTTTTAAATCTGCTAGAACTTCTGCTGCTGACTGATAACGTTCATTATAATCATAGCGCACCATCTTATCTAAAATATCTGCTAGAGCTGTAGAACAATTTGTTAGGTGTCGCCAAAATATTTCTCTTTTGTTGCCATTTTCATTATCTTTTAGTTTAGATAATTCACTACTAGGTAATCCTGTAATTGCCTGAATTCCCATCATTCCTAAAGCATAAATATCGCTATTAAATTGTGGGTTATATTCAAATTGTTCAATTGGCATATATTCTATTGTGCCAATCCTGGCTGTTTTATTTTGTTGAGCAATATTAATTTCTTTAACAGCTCCAAAATCAATCAAAACTAATTTACGATCTGATTTTCTTCTAATTAAATTTTTAGGTTTAATGTCTCGATGAATCACATTATTTTCATGCACAAATACTAAAATTTCTAATACTTCTATGAGAATTCTAATTATTTGGATTTCAGATAGAGCTTTACCAGGCAATATTTCATTATCTAGAGATTGACCAGGAATAAAAGATTGAACTAAATAAAATTCTTGATTTTCTTCAAAGTAAGCAAGGAGTTTAGGAATTTGATTGTCTTGAGATAGCTTTTCTAGTATTTTTGCTTCTTGTTGAAATCTACGGCGAATGATTTCTAGAAATCTTTGGTCGTAAGTATTTGGCTGTAAATGTTTAACAAAACATTGTGCTTCTCCAGGACGACGAATATCTTGGGCAAGATAAGTATGGCCAAATTCTCCTGATTCAATAATTTTAATAATTTTATAGCGTCCATCTAAAATATTTTTAATCATAGTGGTAGAGCCTTTTTTTAATCGATCAAACCTTGCTCTTAAAGCTATCCCTGATCAGGAACTCCTAAAACCCTTTTGTGATAGGGGTGGGGAGATGGGGGGTGGGGAGAGAGTGAGCGCCAAATTACGGCTTGCAGGAAAAAAAAACGTATTTTTAAATACATTTACTCTTCCTAAATATCCATTGAATAGCAAATTCATAACTTCTCTATTTTGTCAAATTTTATGTTAAGAAAGATGTTTATAAAGCATAGCTCTTAAAGGTAGGATTTTAATTAAGTAGTCGGGGGTAAATAAATTGACAGCCTTAAGTAAGATATGAGGTAGGAGATTTGAGGATGAACTGTTCCCTGTTTCCGTGTCTCTCCTAATTTTCTAATTAATTTTAGCAACCTATCTTATGGCATAAAACAATTTACTTACCTTTGTCATCTAAGATTGTTAAAATAGCCAAAAATCAAGATGAAAAAAATGACTACTGTCTCTATAGGAAAGTTAAAATTTAAAACTCAAAAGTATGAGATTGGTAAGACTGTAAGTATTTTTTCAGTGGTAGATTATTTTAACCAAGCTACAGTATATATATTTGGAAAATTATTTTCTCAAATAAAATAGTTTTAAGCCTTAATATTGCTCTATAGCAATCCTATTTAAGTTGTAATATTTTGGTGGTAGGGGCGTTAGTGGAGCTTTGCGCCAGCAAATGGCCGTTTAGCGCTCCGCATAACGCACGTTAACGCGGAGCGACATGAAACGCCCGTACAAGAGGACTGAGTCAGGATTTTCAAGGTTTTCCGTTCAAATTAACTATTATAAAAATTGTCACAACCAATGGGCGGATTGCTATATGAATAGGCAAAAAGTAAAATTGTTAAAGTGTCTTTAATTAATCCCTCACCAGATGAAAGGTTTTAGGCAAGCATTTCCTAGAAAAAGCTAACTGCTAATAGCTTAATTATTACGGTTTTAGATTCATATTGATCAAGTGAAACTCAAGTAAAAATAATCTCAATCAAGAAAATTTCCTGATTCAAACACAGAAAGTTAGAAGTCTAAGAAACAGTTTATTAAATGAAAGTTAAATCCTTATTTAGGGTGAGTTTGAGCTGTTGCGGACATAAAAATGCGGGAATATCGACCCTTGATCGCCCTAGGTGAAAGCTGTCCGCCGTCATCCACCGGGATTAAGTATTCTGAGTGTCTTAATATTTGTTTGAACAGTCTCTAACAATAACCCTTAATAATTAATTTCGGGGAATTTGTTACTCCAGAACATAAATTTATTCTTGTCAAAAGTGTAATATGGAAGTCTAAATAATGATTTAGGCCACCAAACACAAAAGCAAAATTTCAGTAGTGCTATCATAGATAGAAACATAGCTAAAATCAGGTATAGGGAGTTAAGTGGATGAGTCACGAAATAATAGCAATCAATAGACCTGTTAGACCAAAAAAGCCAATTGAACCTAATTCTGCTAAGGAGACACTGCGCGAAAAAACTGAGTCTAAACAAGAAAAACCTACTCCAGTAAAAAACTTCTCATCAAGAACAGAAGGTACAAATCAACCAAGAAAACCAGAAAGACCAAGAAAACCAGGTAAACCAAAGTTAAAAGAATATATCCAACAAGTGACCAATGCTAAGGGAAAACTGTTTAGTTCAGGAGATAAAATTTTAGTATCAGCACCATGGTGTAGTTTGGTAGAAGCTGAAATTACAGGTTTTTATAAAAGTCCTGAAGGTTCAATTTGGGCAATTTTTCTTCCCCAAAAATCTTTACCTAACTGGAAATGGGAAAAAGGTTGTATCCGGGCAGAATTATTAAAACAACCATAATTAAGCTAATATAGTAATATTAAATTCAGAATTATCAGCATCTACAAATAACAACAAATATTTGAAAGAAAATTATTGTTGAGTTTTTTCAGGATGTATAACTGGGAGGGCAGTAATTTCAGTTATCAGTTATCAGTTATCAGTTAGACTCCTATGGTCGTAACTGCGCAATTCAGTAACTCTGGCTGAAGCATGAGGCTTGAGACCTTATTTATTGGTCAAAATTAACTAGAATCAGACTGAATTATCCCTCCCAAAAATATATCAAATCAACCAACTTATCAAAGTGATGAAACTGCTAGTTTTTCTGAAGCAAATTCTTGAGAAAATTGGAAAATAAAATTTTCTTGTTGTTTAGTTTCGATTGTATGTTGCCGGGTTTGTCTGACCGTAGCGATCGCGTCAACTGCTGAATAACCTAAAGCTACTAAACAACAAGCGGTAACTGTTCCGGTACGTCCCAATCCAGCTTTACAATGAATTACTACTGTTTGTCCTTCTTTTACTACTTTCAGAATATTATTAATCAGATTAATAAACTCATCTATTGAGGTAGGAATACTTCGATCTTTAATGGGAAATCTTATACTTTTTATTCCTTGTGCTTCTGCTACTTTCCCCAGGTTAGAAATTTGTATGTTTTCTAATTCATGTTCTTCTAGAAGTGTTATTAGTATATCTGTTTCATAGTCTAAACGTAGTCTTAATAAGTCTTTATTCAAATCCCGATCCCAATCCAAGTGCATCCCGAAATTTTTCTTACCTGGAGCCAAGGTCATACCAATTTTACCCTTTAATTTGACTACTTCTGGTGTTAAAAAATCGACATTGATAGGGTCATTGTCAGAATTTTTGAGTTGTTTAATCATATTTAGATTAGCTACAAATAAGGATAATAATAATATTGATGCCTTTGTTTTAGCAGATGAATTTTGAATAGTCAATAATATGGGGAGATATTTCAGGCGATCGCTCCCCAGGTTGAGAGTTATATATTACTAATTTTATAGATCACTTCAATTTGTATCACTCATAATTTTGATATGGGAGTCATATTTACCAATGGATAATTGATAATTGATAATTGATAATTAATCCCCAGAGGTTTAAAGCTTCTCCTTTTCCATGGATAATTGATAATTATAGATATAGCAATCCTAAATAGATAGTAACAATTCAAAAATTAGAAATAAACTCTGAAACTATTGCCCATTTGCTATTGCCTATGCCCTAATTACCAAAAGGTGACAACATTTTTGATACGAATAAAATAGGATTGGTATAGTTTTCATTATCCATTATCAATAATGATTACTGTAGCGAAAATTAAATTTGATAAATTTTACAAGTCATATAATTTTTTAAACCAGTTAATAAATATTTGAACTTGGGGATGTTTTGGATTTAAAATTTTTTCCATCACAGCATTATGTAATTGGCGACCGGCAGGATTTGGCCAAGCTAACCATGTATGAATATTCACTTTATCAGTATTATTTTCGATTTTCTATAAATGGCGCACCTTGATTTTTAGCTTTCATAACAACTGTTTGTGCATAATTCCAAAGTTCATTTTCCTCAAGAATAATATAAGTCAGAAATGTTTCTAGCATCCCACGCATTGGTGGTGGTGCTCGCGTAATGGTAAAGGAAGCACCAGGAGTGTGGGGAGTGTCGGAGATGGGGAGTGTCGGAGATGGGGAGTGTCGGAGAAATTAAAAAATATATATCCTCACCATTACCATGCAGGACTATCCACGCATTTTATTATCTGGCATCATCCACACTCCAAATTTAACACCAGAATTAGTGTTATGAATTAGACCTGTTTCTGGCAAATTTTCAGGAAAATTACGAATACTTGGTAAACAAACATTCCTAATAGTTTACCATGTATTTTCTGGTTCGTTATCTGCATCAACTATTAAACCTAATGCAGAAAGCCTAGATGCTTTTAACTCTGTAGAAATTAAATTTTTATCATTTTTATTTTGTCAGTTTTTTATCCCATCAAAAGAGTCAATACATACAACTGGATTTTTATTTTCATCTTCCCAAGAAATATCATTAGCTTCTATCAAATATGGAATAACTCTTTTATCCTCTGCACCTTCTACCAATAGTTTATTTTTAGGAGGTAATTTTCTTCTTTTTGTCGCCATTACTATCGCACCTCTATGTCACGTTTTGCAGCAATAACAATTTCAGGTTCTGTGAAAAATACAGAATTATTTTTATCAGCTTCTATTCTGTGAATTGCCATTTATTCACTTTCTCAACCTTCACTTTTAATCACATCAGCAAGACTACTCCAACAATCACTATTATGAGTAGTAGCAAATACTTGAACATCTAATTTTTTCCCTGTTTTCCAAATAAGTTTCCACATATCAGACATTTTATAAAAATGTAAACCAGTATCAATTTCATCTACAAGTAATACTCCACCTTGAGCAGAAACCAGAGCGATCGCTAATGCTAAAATTCGCCATATTCCTTCTCCCATACTGCCAATGGGTATGGGTTGTTTTTGGTCAGAAACTTTGACTCTAAACCCACCTCTTGCTCCTACAATTCTAGTATTTAAAATTCTACTATTAGAACCGTATTTTTCAGGGCCAATTGAAGCAATACGTTCAATTTTAGGTTCAATAATTTGAAGTGCTTCTAGAGTCAATGTTTCCTCTGGTGTTAAGACAATTTCATCAAATAATTGAGTAATTTCGTCAATATCTAAAGATAATGGTGTAATAAATTGGGATTTTGTAACTGCTTCTGTAGCTATTGTAGATGACCTTAACAGACGAACATCCATACCTCCATCAGATGATAATCTGCGTCTTATGCTAACTTCTTTTTTTTTCCAATCAAGCAGAAAAACAATATCTTCTAATTCATCTATTTCATCACTAATTTCTTCTGAATTATCAAATAAATCTTTTTGTTCATCTAATTGATTCGGTGAATCTCCTTGTATTGAAGCAATTAGGTTTTCCTGAGATTTTTCATTAGTTCCTACTATAGAAAATTCGCTTCCTACTGAAATTTCACGCCCATAAAAAAGATGGCGAATATCTAGTTGTTTATTACGCTCCCTCCATAAATATTCTCCTCGGTAAAACATGATTTTCTGGAGTTGTGCGGGTTGGTAGGCGGAATATAAAAGTTTAATTGCTTCTAAAATAGAAGTTTTCCCACTATTATTCATTCCGACTAACAAATTAACTCTGCTAAGTTGTTGAAGTTCAAAAGATTGGAAGCAACGAAAATTATTTATAGTTAAAGATTTCAACATATTTATTTCCTGTTCATATCTATTTGAAAATATAAAAATTAATTTTAATATAGAATCTGTTTTAAGAGTCGTCCACAGCGACAAAGCAAAAGCAATTTTTTCCCAAGAGCAATAACACAAATATTTTCATTTTCTGAAGCTCTCGGAAATAGAGATTTTTCCCTCATCAAATTTTTCCCTTCCTGCTCAATCAAAAAATCACGAACATTTTCATTCTCTGAAGCTCCCGAAAATTTCCGGGGGTCAAAGGATTTTTAGCTGCATCCTCACAATTTTTGTGATATTATAAATATTAAATGGGGTCACTTGCCCCTACGCATGACTTTTTATTCAACCAAATTGACCGCTCAACAAAACCTTTTCAAGATTCAGGAATTTTCCCAAGAGCAATAACAGAAATATTTTCATTTTCTGAAGCTCTAGGAAAAAGAGATTTTCCCCTCATCAAATCTTTCCCTTCCTGGTCAATCAAAAAATCACGAATATTTTCATTTTCTTAAGCTTCAGAAAATTTCCGGGCGTCAAAGGATTTTCAGCCACATCCTCACAATTTTTGTGATATTCTAAAGATTAACTGGGGTTGCTCGCCCCTACACATGACTTTTTATTCAATAAAATTTACCGCTCAACAAAACCTTTTCAATATTCAGGAATTTTCCCAAAAGCAATAACAGAAATATTTTCATTTTATGAAGCTCTCGGAAATAGAGATTTTTCCCTCATCAAATCTTTCCCTTCCTGGTCAATCAAAAAATCACGAATATTTTCATTTTCTTAAGCGCCCAAAAATTTCCGGGCGCCAAAGGATTTTCAGCCACATCCTCACAATTTTTGTGATATTATAAAGATTAGCTGGGGTAGCTTGTCTATATGCATGACTTTTTATTCAACCAAATTGCCCGTTCAAAAAAACTTTTCAATATTCAGGAATTTTCCCAAGAGCAATAACACAAATATTTTCATTTTCTGAAGCTCCAAAAAATAGGGATTTTTCCCTCATCTTCCTAGTGCAGGATGGCAGAAATAACTGACCAGTTACAAAATCCTAAAACCCTTACTAACTAATACTTTTGAATTTTGAATTTTGAATTTTGACTTCCGGGTAGCGGCACTAGGTCATGCTCCGAATTGCGCGAATCGCCACTACAGTGGTCTACCGATAAAAACCACTGTAACTTTTGACTTGCGCGTAGCGCTATACCCTCCGCAAATCTAAAGTCAACGGATACTCCGAACTCAACCGCAGCGACGACAACTCAACCTTCCCAGAAGAATGCCCCATCTTGACAAACCGCTCCACCATCCGCGACTCTGCCTCCCGATGATTTACCGGACACTGCTGATAAACCTTCCCATTAGGAGGACTCACATAATAACTACACCCACCAATACTTCGCCCTACCCCACTATCCACAATTTCAAACACCAACGGACTATGAGATTCGATCGCCGGATGTAATAAATTCCCATACTTCCGCGCTCGATACCGCACTCCCCCCACATATTCTCCTACTACACCTGTAGACCGCAAAGGCACCTGACGACCATTACACAAAAGCACATACCTCGAACCCACACTATCCTGATTTGGCGAATCTCCCATCGCACCCCGCAACATTACCTGTAACCTTTCCATCGAATCATCCACATAACGCGCTGTTCCTCCACCAGTCGTTTCCTCTCCCAAAACATGCCAAGGTTCAATTGCATAACGTAACTCCAACTGCAACCCATCCCGCATTATTTCCCCAACTGTGGGAAAACGAAATTCAAAAAACGGCGCAAACCAGTCAAATTCAAATCCAAAATCTGCCGACTGCAAATCTCCAATTACCTTTTGCAAATCCTCACCTATATAATGAGGCAGAAAAAAGCGATCGTGGAGCATCGTACCCCAGCGAATAAAATCTCGCTGATAAGGTTGTTCCCAAAACCACGCCACCAAACTCCGAATTAACAACATCTGTAATAAACTCATTCTAGGGTGGGGAGGCATTGCAAACCCACGAAACTCTAATAAGCCAAACCGACGACGCAGATTTTCTACCGGAAATAATTTATCAATACAAAATTCGGTGCGGTGAGTATTTCCCGTAACATCTACTAATAAATTTCTCAACAAACGGTCTATCAATTCTGGCGCAACTTCTTTTCCCGGTTGTAACTCCTGAAAGGCAATTTCTAACTCATACAAACTTTCATGTCGCGCCTCATCTATTCGGGGAGCTTGACTCGTCGGACCGACAAATAAACCAGAAAATAAATAAGACAAACTAGGATGATGTTGCCAATATGTGATTAGGCTACGCAATAAATCTGGTCGTCGTAATAAAGGACTTTCTTCAACACTCTTACCGCCAATAGTAATATGTGCTCCTCCACCCGTACTTACCCGACGACCATCTAACTGATATTTCTCAGTTCCCAATCTACACAAACGCGCCTCTTCATATAAACTTGTAGTAATATCGACCAACTCATGCCAATTTTCTGCCGGATGAATATTTACTTCTATCACCCCTGGGTCTGGAGTAACTTGAAATCCATCTATTCCGGCATTGCCAGGAGGTGTGTAACCTTCAACTATTACAGGAATTTTTACTTGCTTTGCCGTATCTTCAATAGCTCGAATTAAATCTAAATAACTTCTAGCAGAAGTCATGGGTGGAATAAATATATGTACTTTTCCCTGTCGCGCTTCTGTGGTTAATGCCACTCGAATAGAATTTTCAGGAGCTTCTAAGAATGTAGGACTTGGAGTTGTGGGGGGGTGGTTAATATCGACGGTTGCTTCAGGTTCCAAATTTTCTGCCCAAGAAATGGAACTAAGTGGCAAACGAAACCCCAAGGGTGAGTCCCCAGGGAGCAAGTGGAATTTACTTTCGGGTAATTGCCAATGACAACTACTCCAGTGCAAATTTTCATTTTTCAAGACTGACAAAATCGGCAAAACATAACCCGCAGGTATTTCAGTTTCCTCTTCATAAGCAGGAATAATGCAACTTGAATTAATGCCCAACTGTTGCGCAATAGTTTCTATAAAAATTTCCGCTTCCTTCCGAGTATGACCATAATCTTTATTGTCTTGTGCCATGAGAGAGCGATCGCCCCAAATAGGAAGCCCATCTTTGCGCCAATAGCATCCTAACGCCCACCTTGGTAAAGCTTCACCGGGATACCATTTGCCTAAACCATAATGTAATAATCCCCCATTTTTGGCAAATCTTTTTTCCAGACGGTCTAATAATTCTCCCGCAAGTCGGCGTTTTTCATCTCCCAAAGCTTCAACTCGCCATTGGGAAGATTCAAAATCATCAATAGAAATAAAGGTTGGCTCCCCTCCGGTGGTTAACCCTAAACTAAGACGTCTTAGTTTTGCCTCAACTTCCCGACCGAGGTTGTTAATTTTTTCCCATTCCTCTTCACTGTAAGGTTTAGTTGGTCTTGGTTTTTCTTCGTACCGAGAGACAGTGACGGAAAATTCTAAGTTAGACTCGCAGGGTTCTGTCGTGCCTCGTACTGGATTTGCTGTAGTAGTTTCTGGACTACAGACCAGGGGAATATGACCTTCTGCTGCAAAGAAACCAGAGGTGGGGTCTAGACCTATCCAACCCGCCCCCGGCAAATAAACTTCGGCCCAAGCGTGTAAGTCTCCATGGTCAGATTCTGGAGTAGGGGAATTGTCAAGGGGTGGGATATCTTCTTTAAGTTGAATTAAATATCCAGAAACGAACCGAGCTGCTAAACCATAATGACGCAAAATTTGTACGAATAACCAAGCTGTATCTCGACAGGAACCTATTTTTTTGTGGAGAGTTTCTTCGCAAGTTTGAATACCTGCTTCTAGTCTAATTTCATAGTTAATATCTTGAGCAAGTTGTTGATTAATAGAATTGATAAAATTAGTAGTATAGATATCTGTTTGTCTATTTTTATTTATCCATTCCTGTAGTAAATCTCCTGATTCGGCGATTTCTAAAAAAGGAGTTAGTTGTTTGTTTAGCGAATTTTCATACACAAAAGGATATTCCTCAGCATAAGTTTCTAGGAGAAAATCAAAAGGATTTATGGGTTTAAGTTCAGCGATTATGTCAACTTCAATTTTAAGTTTATCTGTTTTCTGAAGAAAGTTAATTTTGCTAATAAAATTACCATAAACGTCTTGTTGCCAAGTAATTTGATGTTCTTGAGGTTCAATTTTTAATGAATAACTTTGAATCGGAGTACGACAATGAAGAGAAGGACGTAATCCTAACTGATGCGGTCCGAGAATAATAGAGCGGTCAAAGTTATAAATAAGTTGATGATTGAGACTGACTTTTATTGACATTATTAATTCTAAATAGGGAGTAGGGAGTAGGGAGTAGGGAGTAGGGAGTAGGAGGAAATACAGCATATTTCGGAGCAATGATGTACTAGCCGTGAATAGTAAAATTCTTGTAGTGCGGGCATCTTGCCCGGGATAGGTATAGGTATACCTCATGACAACGGGAAGTGCTGTATAACGATGTATAGAGAAACACAAAAACTAAAAATTAGATAATTATAGTTAATAATTTTACTGATTTTTAGATATTTAATGATTATTGATTTATGAGTAAGCTAACAGATATATAGATAGCTTAATTTGATCAATAAAGGGTAAATTTTATGTTTATTTTAATTAAATCTAATTCTAGAGGCTTTGGCAAGAGGTCTAATCAGATTAGCCTAAATTAAAGTAAATAAACAGTATATCAAATTTCGGCGTATAAGTAATAAATTGTTGTGTATTATTTATATTCCTGAGAAAAAAGTATTGTACTATAAATAGGAAAATATAGTTGACCAGAATTTATGATAATTTTTAATTGTCAGAGAGAGATTTTCCCAAAAATATTGATGAATGAAATAACTGAAAATTGACGACTTTGATTTAGGCTGAGTAGTGAGGAGATTGGTTATTTATTGATGCAATTGTTATAGATAAATAACCACTTCTCCAATCACTTTCATGGAGGGAAATATGATCAATCCTGAATCTGCTAAAAATATTGTCAAATTGGCTGCGCTGGCTGCCGTTGTAGATGGTCAAGCCTCTGACCAAGAAAAGGACTTCATTGTTAATGAGGCTTCTCATATGCTGAGAATTTCCCCAGATGAAGTAAGATTACCGCTCGACATCTGGATCGGAAAATATCAAGCTCAAGGTGCTGCAAACAATCCTGGAATAGCCATTGATTTTGCTTTGGAGCCATTAAAGTCTTTAACACTATCTGAGAAGCATTTAGCCTTTTACATTTGCCAATATTTAGTTAACATAGACAAAGAAGCAAAAGATGATGAAATCTCCTTTATTCTAAAATTAAATAAATTAACATTGTAATTAATTATTACAGTCTTTCAAATTGACAATTTTTCAGATAATAATTAATTATTATCTTCCCCCCCCACTAAGTTCAATATTCTGGAGGGGGATTTTTTTTTGGGGATAAAACCTAACCTTACACGATTTTTCTTAATTTCTCATAAATTAGTTCAATTGCATCAGAAATTCTGTATATTTAGAATAACATATAACCCACATTCCTCGCTTCAAATTGTATCACAAGAAGATACATAAATCATCATCAGAATTTCAGGCAAGTTATTATTGTATAGAACATAAAAAAGTAAGCGTTAAAGTATTGTTGATGAACCTGGAAATTATGTTGGCAGCAGCAGATAAGGCAGAAGTAACTGTACTCCTGTCCAGGGTATCAATCAATTTTCTCAATATTAGGTAGTGCGCTCGCGCATCATTATAGCAGTTTTCATTAACATAGAATACATAGATTTTGGCTGAAAGGCACTTATACTGAAGGCGCTTATACTGAGGGCAGAAGTTTTGTAGTCTACATGAGTGAAAACCGCTATAAAGTCACTGATAATATTTTTGACAAGAAGAGGGTAAAAACTCTCAAATCAAACTCCGTTATTCTCTAATATTAACTACTTTTTGGCGTTGATTTATTGTTAAAAAATCAACTCCTTGAAAGGATTTAAATATCCATTTTAATGTCGGAGCATTTGTTAGCTTTTCTAACTAATTTTTGACTCCAGTACAGGTTCTTTTTAAACCATTTATTAGCTCTCTTTGGCTAAGATTATATACTAATAAACACAGTGACATAACAAACAATATTGTTTCTACCCTTTGAGGTTTTTCTACAAAAAAACTATCTGCAAAGAATTGCCGGTCTTTGAGGAATCCAAAGCGCCTTTCATAGCTGTGCTGGTTTTTATAGTTCCAAAGTATTTCTGGAGCTTTAATTGCTAAAGGTGACCCAATATTTGTAGCTAAAATAAATCGGCCAGCCACTATAGTTCTTCTCTCTATCTCTGAGGCTCTTGGTCGAATTTATACTTGATGATCATAGACTATAGACTGTTTATTCAATATTTTTTTCCTGATTTCTCTTGATTCCACACTCCATAATTTGAGTTTTTTCTTGATGGACTTCAAGTAATTTTGAGCTTGATTAACTGTATAAAATCCAGTTTTTTCTAATTGTTTTGCTACCTTTAATACTGTCTTTTTTTCTTGTTCAATTTTATAATATAATTTTTGAGAATCACTTTTTTTACGGGATTCACTTTCAACAATTAACCATCTTTGTTTGATTCTATAGCAATCCGCACATAGGTTGCGGGTAATCAAAAAGTAAATAAAAAAACTGAAACTCTTACCTGTTCGCTGTTAAGTGTTCCCTGTTCCCTAAAAAGCAGTAATATTTTTGACAGGAATAAAATAGGATTGCTATAGCATAAGTTATTTTTTGCTCCAACCATTTATATCCTTTTTATTGAATAACTCTGGTTATCTCTTTGATTTATGGGTCTGTTTCCGGGTGAATTTTTACAACCTCTTTTATGATTTTCAGTAGCTTCTATCTGATTAGATTCTCAATGTAAATAAAATAATGTTGAATCTAAGTGAGTATATTTAGGTCTCAATTTTAAACTTTTTGGTAACTAATAGTCCTATTTCTACAAATAAATTTGTTAACCCTAATTTCTAAATGTCATCCATCACTCTACCCAGAGTATCATCGTTTAAATATTCACTTTTTATTACTGTTCCTAATAATTTTTCTATCCCTTTGTCTTCAAAGAACTGACTCAACAAATATAAAGGACGTGATACCATTCCTAACCCGTTCAGAATTAAAGCTTTAATTATTTGTCCTGTGGGAATTTTTTCTCGATTATCGACTCCTAATTTTTGCTTAATTATTTCCACAACTCCTATCTCATCAATTAGTCCTGCGACTATTCCTAAGTGATCAAGGTTTTTAACTGTTATTTATTCCATCTACTGACACTTTTTTAAATAGTCAATAATAACGTGAGCATCAGCTTTATGATCTGACTTGAAGTTACCAGACACCATAAGTAATTCTACTTAATTAAATAGATGAGTTTTCTGTAGTCTGTTGTGGTACAAATTGAAGTGCGGAATGTGGCATATAATTATACTACAAATAGGAAAATATAGTTGACCGGAATTTATGATAATTTCTCATTGTCACAGAGAGATTTTCTAGAAAATATTGCTAAATGAAATAACTAAAAGTTGACGACTTTAGATTTAGATTTAGTAGGGAACGTTTTTAATAATTCAGGTTGGCAGACGAAATAATTTTCTCAACTGCTTTGCTAGTAAAGTTTATGTTGGGTTAAGCGCCAGCGCAACCCAACCTACAGTCTTAATTTTTTCTAACTTGTAATTATCCGTGCATCTGTGCCAAAATCTCTGTCTAGCTTGCCTTCTTACTTTAATCAATCAAAATATCTTCCTGAGATTCTTGACAATCATATAACCAGTTTAAATCCGGCATTTCATCAAGAGCTTCCTTAAGAGCAACCTCCCAGAACTTCCGAACCTTAGCCAAATAGGGGTCGCCCAAACGCATTTGTAACCGATGCCGAATTTTAAAACTATCCTTTTCATACATCACCAAATTAATCGGCGGTCCTACAGAAAGATTAGATTTCATAGTAGAATCTATTGAAACCAAAGCACATTTAGCAGCAGCCTCCAAAGAAGTATAAAAACTCAAAGCACGGTCTAAAATTGGTTTCCCATATTTAGTTTCACCTATTTGTAAAAAAGGCGTTTCTCTCTTAGCAGAAATACAATTTCCTTGAGGATAAATCAAAAATAATTCTGGATCTTGCCCTTTAATTTGCCCCCCTAATAAAATACTGCATCCTGTATCAATTCTGTCCTGTTGCAGCCAAGAGCGGTCTTGCTCTAAAATTTGTCGAATTTTCCCCCCAATGTAGCGAGCAATTTCATAGAGGGTAGACAAAGTATGAAGATTAGTACCCTCAGAAATTTTTAAATCTTTTTTGAGTTCATTAACGACTCCCTGAGTAATTGATAAGTTCCCAGAAGTGCTAATCAGGATGACCCGCTCTCCAGTTAAAGAAAAATCAAACAGCTTCAGATAAGTCGAAATATAATCAACTCCCGCATTAGTACGAGAGTCAGAGGCCATTACAATACCAGATTCAGTAATAATACCGAGACAATAAGTCATATCTGAATTAAGTCAAAAGTCAAGCGAGTGGGTAATTCTAAGGTCTCCATTTCCTGCGGAAACGCTCCGCGAAAAGAATGTAAGACAGACTCAAAGCAGTTAAAAGTCAAAAGTCAGAAAATAATTCCTGGACTTCTAACTCGATCAAATATTTTGGCAAAATTTTTGTGATTTTGTTGTGCAGGATGCAATTTTCTTAAGGATTTATGAGTAGTCTCATATAGGCAATTAAACTTATTCATCCGAAAAATCAATTGCTTTAGGTATAGCCATCTGCTCTCATAAATGTTAATATTCTTAACATACTATTGAGTTATGTAAAGGGCACAAAAATTATCTGAAGCGCTCAAAAGACCAAAAAGGTCTACTTTAGCCAAATCCTACTTGGATTCTGTACTAAATCTAAATTCCAAACCAAAATAGTAAAACTTCTTTTATTGCCAAAAAATGTTCATCATAGTAGCCCAATCAAATTAGAACTCTTTGGTCATATCTAAAAAATCTAAAACCTATAATTTAGACTCTCTCTAGGCCAGATTAATCATAAATGGTTAGAGAAAAAACTTTTTTAAGAAAAATTAAAGAAAAGCGTAATGCCCGCCCGCTTTTCTTGCTACCTCAAAGTAGAGTTATCTAGCGGGAGAAAGATTATGAAGATTGGTAAAACCTCAGACATTGATTCTGTACGCACTTATCTAAGAGAAATTGGTCGTGTTCCCCTATTAACCCACGAAGAAGAAATTCTTTACGGAAAACAAGTCCAACGCTTAACAGCTTTGCAAGAATTCAATCAGACTTTGGCTGAAGCATTAGGTCGTAAACCAACATTAGCAGAATGGGCAGATGCCAAAAATATCTCAAAGAGTGAATTGCAGCGAATTATCAGGGAAGGTGAAAGAGCAAAGCGGAAAATGGTAGAGGCCAATTTACGCTTGGTGGTATCTGTTGCTAAAAAGTATATCAAACGAAATGTAGATTTGCTCGATCTAATTCAAGAAGGTACTATTGGTATGCAACGAGGAGTAGAAAAATTTGACCCTACCAAGGGTTATAGATTTTCTACTTATGCTTATTGGTGGATTCGTCAGGCCATAACTAGAGCGATCGCAGAAAAAGGCCGCACAATTCGTTTACCTATTCATATTACAGAAAAGCTGAACAAGATTAAAAAAGTCCAGCGCCAACTGACTCAACAGCTAGGTCGTTCAGCAACGACTGGTGAAATAGCAGCAGAACTAGGTTTAACTCCAAAACAAATTCGGGAATGTTTAGAACGCGCTCGCTTACCTTTATCACTTGATTTGCGAGTGGGAGATAACCAAGATACAGAGTTAGGAGATTTGTTAGAAGACACAGGAGCTTCTCCGGAAGATTATGCTCTCCAGTCTTCCATGCGGACTGATTTAGAATTAATCATGGCTGACCTTACTCCTCAACAAAAGCAAGTTTTGGCCTTAAGATTTGGCTTAGAAGATGGGCAAAGCATGACTCTATCCAAAATCGGCGATCGCCTAAATATTAGTCGTGAAAGAGTACGGCAAATAGAGCGAGAAGCTTTGAGTAAACTTCGTAAAAGAAAACAAGATATGAATGATTATTTAGCTAGTTAAGGATAATCAACTGCTTTGAGAAACTTATACAAACTTGGACATTAACCTAATATAATGTTATGTTTCTGCTTCGGTCTATCGGTTTCCCCGAAGCAGAATATTTGTTTTTTTGATGCTCTACAGACAAAGATGAGAATTGCTCTACGGTCAGTACCCATAAGCCTGGAAATCTTTGGTGAGAGACTGGGGATGGGAAACTGGGGAGAGATAACAAGTGATAACTTCTAACTGAAATCAAACCTTAGTGGTTATACCAATATTCAAAAGTTTTGTTATAATTTAACTTTATTTTTCTAAATATAGCGTTACGCATTAAGGTATTTGACATTTATAAATCCTGAAACCCTTTGAAAATCTACTATTCCCGATTCCCGATTCCCGATTCAAGTAGCGCTATACTATTTATTAATGTCAAATATCTTCGTTAATTTGTACAAAAGAGCTGCTAAATATTTGACAAAATTTAATCACTATTCAAGGATTTATCGTTGTTTATTTCTCCTCTTCACCCCACTTACCCCTTCTCACCATCAATTTTTAACCTAGTTATGGGTTAGAAACACTCAACTAAAATTTACCCATAACTATACATATCTTACCTTTTTTCTAGTTTTTCTCTGGCCATACGTTCAATTACATCGCTTAAGCTATTTGCACCCAGTTCCATTTGTTTTTTCTCCAACCACTGTATAGCCGTCTCAGTCAAAGTCATAGTAAACCTACGTTTCTCTTCGTTGTAAATCTTTTTCCTTGGCATAATTCCATTCTTTGAATAAATCGTATATAATACGAGTATAATATGGGCGATAAAACAATGCAATTAGTATAAAAACACCTAATTAGCAAACAACATCAGCATTGGAAAGAATGTGATTTAGCCTTACAGTCGAAACATCTCTACAATGCTGCTACCTACTCACAACGTCATCATTTTTTTGAAACTGGTAAATACTAAAATTTGGTAGATATCTACCATCAAACAAAAAATTTAGAAGCTTACAGGTATTTACCTACAAAGGATAAGTAAACAAATAGTTAGAAGAGTTTCAGAATGTTGGAAAGGTTGGTTAGCTGCACTAAAAGATTGCTCAAAACACCCTGATAAATATTTAGGCTAACCAAAGATTCCTAAGTATAAGCATAAAGAACGCGGTAGAAACGTTGTTATTTATCCATCAGATGCGTTGTCTAAACCTGCTTTAAACAAAGGAATAATCAAACTTTCTCAATCTAGTATTGAATTTCCTACTCAGGTTACTAATATTAACCAAGTTTGTATTGTACCTAAGCTAAATTGCTATGTAATAGAAGTTGTTTACACTGTTTCCGATGTAGAGCAAAAACAATCTAATTACGTTGCTGGTATTGATTTATAATTAACTAATTTAATGGCTATAACTTCAAAGAAACCAGGTGTAAAACCTCTATTGGTTAATGGTAGACCTTGAAAAAGTATCAATCAAAATTTAAATCAGAAACTTGCTAAAGCTCAATCACTAGAAGCTTGGCGACAAATAAAGAAACTTAATTTAAAGCGGGATAACCGAGTCAAAAATTACCTACATACAGCTAGTCATAGAGTTATTAATTGGTGTCTAAAAAATGACGTTTCTACTTTAGTTATTGGCAATAATCAAGGTGGGAAACAAAACATCCAAATAGGCAAACGTAATAATCAGCAATTTACCAAAATACCTCATGCTCAATTAATTGAGATGTTGGTATATAAAGGGGACTTAGCAGGAATTAAAGTAGTAATTACTGAAGAAAGTTATACCAATAAGGCAAGCGCTTGAGATGGTGATGAGTTACCAAGATATACACCAAACTCTAAATATAGTTTTAGCGGTAGACACACTCATAGAGGTTTATACAAAACTGCCACTGGTAAATTAATCAATGCGAATACCAATGGAAGTATGAATATAGCTAGAAAAGTAATTCCCAATGCTTTTGAGGGAATAGAGGGATTGCCGTTGATCTCGCTCAGTTTTAGACCTATGGACTAAGGTCACTAACGTATATGTCTAGTTGTGTCTATTTATTGGTAGATATGTACAGATTTATACGACCGGTAAAGCAAAGACGATATAATGTGGACTTCTGGCAATGTTCTGTTAAATTAGTATTGAGGAAGTAAAACAAATATTAACAATTGCAATAGATATGGTTGGTTAAGTCCATAAACCATGCTTGTCAAAAAAAGTTTCTGAAATGGAGGTAGAAAGTGACCAATAGAAACAATCACAGGTCAGAGTTGTTTGAAGAAAGTTCAGAAGGAGCCAATTTACTTTGGCAATATGTCCAATCTATGAGTCCAGATACGGTTTCCCACTTATCAAAACCAAATTCCCAAGAAGTTTTTCAGGTGATGGAGCGAAATATTATTGGACTTTTAGGCAATCTACCCTCAGAACAATTTAATGTAAGTGTAACAACCAGCAGAGAAAATTTAGGTAAATTATTAGCTTCAGCAATGCTCAGTGGCTATTTTATTAGAAATGCTGAACAGAGAATGACATTTGAAAATTCTTTGAAAATGGATCGAACATTTAGTAACGAGGGTTAATTTAGTCAAACTGTGATTATTCCCTTGGTTAATAAACCGGGGAATTTTTATTTCAAGAAGAAGGAAGAAGGCTTTAGTTATCTAGGAGAGAAGGAAGAAAAATAGTAAATTTTATTACTCAATCAAATCAAGAACTTTATATAGCAATATGATTTGAGTTTTGAGATATTGGAGACTTTTAGGGAACAGGGAATAGGGAACAGGAAACAGGGAGCAGGGAACAGGGAACAGGGAACAGGGAACAGAGAAGAAGAAAAAAATGTATCTTAATGAATAAGATAACTGCTATCTTATATACTTTTAAGGAAAACCTCAATTCTCACATCTGATTCCTGATTGCTATACAAAATTACAAGCACTTATAATCAATATTCCCTATTTGTAGTAAACATTTATCAAAGTGGTATAGCAATCTTAAATTAGTTGTGACAATTTTTATAATAGTTAATTTAAAATGAAAATTTTTAAATTTTGACTCCTGACTCCTGAGTTCTGACTCCTAACTGCCACTAAAATATTACAACTTAAATAGGATTACTATATTATTCAATCTATCTAATTATTGATAAGTATTCAAATGGATGTGATATTACCTCATAAGTTAATTGGTGTTGCTGTTATCTGGAATGAAGCAGGAAAAATTTTAATTGATAAGCGAAAACCTGGAGGTGCTTTTGGTGGTTTCTGGGAATTTCCTGGGGGTAAAAAAGAAGCTGGTGAGACAATAGAAGATTGTATTAAAAGGGAAGTTTTAGAGGAGTTAGGAATTGAGGTTGCAGTAGAAGAACATTTAATTACAATAGAGCATAATTATTCGGAAGTTAGAGTCACGCTTCATGTATATGATTGTCGCTACTTGCGGGGAATACCACAAACTATAGAATGTGATGAGTTTAGGTGGGTTACATTAGATGAGATAGATCGATTTACTTTTCCGGAAGCAAATCAGCAAATTATTACTGCTTTGAAGAAAACTTAAGGGATAAGGAAGAAAAATAGTAAATTTTATGGTTTTGCACAGTCAGGAATGATGTAATTCAAAAGTAGATATTTTTGGATGATTCTTTCCTTAATATATGTACAATTGAAAATTTATTATCGTTTCTTAATGTGCAACCCCAATTTTATATTTATTTTCCTTTCTACAACCTCAGCGTTTCGCTGCGCGATATGAAACGCAAAGCGGAATGGAGTTCTATCGCGCCCAAAACAATACTTTTTAGTTGAATAAAAAATCATGTGTATGGGCGAGTTAACCCTTATAGTTAAATAGTATCATCATTTTTTGCTAAATGCAATGGCAAAACCATCAACTATTTTTAGGAGCTTCACAAAATGCAAAAGTTAGTGCTATCTAATCTACAACCTGAGTTCTGAGCTGAGGAGAAGCAATACTTTTTTAGTTGAATAAAAAATCATGCATATGGGCGAGTTAGCCCTTATAGTTAAATAGTATCATCATTTTTTGGTAAATGCAATGGCAAAACCATCAACTATTTTTAGGAGCTTCACAAAATGCAAAAGTTAGTACTAGCTAACATGGAAACCCAACAGAATGAATCAAATGATTCTAATCTTAAAAGTAAGGGAGTAGGGAAGTAAGGGAATAAGGAAGTATTTTTCAATATTTTTGCTGTACGTACCTGGAGAGAATTAATTGTGCATTTTTGATTGCTCTGTCAGAGACTATCAGAGACTATTTGTAAAGGAAATATAAAAAAGATATAGGGAATAGGTATGGAGGGAATAGGGAGGAAGAAATCAAGACAACTATTTGTCAGTTAAAAATCTGGGAATATAATGTACCTTTCCACCTCTGGTATCTACCAAATTTCAATCTCTTGAACTACTACCACTTTTAGATTTTAGTCACTACGCATCTCTCAAATGATTTGTGAAAAAAGACTGTAGGGGTTTGGTCTTTTCATCCCATTTTTACTGGGGTTTGGAGACTAAACCCCTACGATAAAATATTACAACCTATTTGGAATTGCTATACACAGAATTATTTACACAAACACTGAATGCTTACTTTCTTTCTTCGTTTTTCCTTCTTCCCTCTTCCTTCCACAGAACATACTGTTTCAAAACTGGATGTAAACTAAAATAAGTTGTCCGGTCTTCTTGTTTGATATCTAATAATAATCGTCTTTTTAGTGATTGTATGGCATTCAATAAGTCTGATGTTGATAACTCTAAAATTTTGTCTATTTGATGCAAAGTAACTGGTTGATTTTCTTGAGCAAGTTGAATTATTACTGTTTGCTCATCCTGGGTTATTCGTTGAAAATTTTTATCTAATTCTGCTACTAGAGATTCGCTTAAAATTACTTTTTCCCATTGCAAAAATTCAGCAACACTACTATCAAATAATTCTTGAATCATGGTAGCAGTAAATTCTATCCAGCGAGGGTTGCCTTGATAGATATCAATTAATTTTTCCCAAGTTTGTTGGTCTGATAATTTCTGCTTTTGCAGAATTTGTTTTGCTGCTAATCCTAAACTACCTAAAATGAGGGATCGCACATAATTATTTTTGGTTTCTAGTTGAGCTATTTCTATGGGTTTTTCCCTACTATTTAATATTAAGCAACTTTGATGATTCATTTCGGCAATAAGCTGGAAAAATATCTGGTATTTTTCAGACTCGGTTTGATATTGACCTGCAATTTTTCCACTACAAAAAAGCATTTGTAGGTCATCAATAATAATCAAACAGCGATATTGGCGTAGGTAGTCTAGAAGTTGGGATATTTTAGTTTCAATATCTTGGGAAATATCTATTTTTGCTGGAAATATTTCTAATAGTTTGGCAAGAGTTATATTGAGTGATGGGGAAAAGCGCAGACTCCGATAAATGATGTAATTAAAATTAGTTTCTATTTGTTTGATTAATTGAAGTGTTAGGGTTGTTTTGCCTATCCCACTAATTCCTAAAAGTGCAATGAGGCGAGATGAATCTTTTAATATCCAGTTTTCTAAAGTTGTTAATTCGGAAGAGCGATCGTAGCAGTTAAAAATTTCGGGTGCTTCAGCTAAATATAGTTGTGCTTGATTTTTAGATTCTTGGGAATTTTCCACAGAAGTAGGCGATCGCTTTCTATCTGGAAAAATATTAATGTTATTAGCTGTGAGATTAGTATGACAATATCCTGAAACAATAGAAAAATTATTCTTTTTTATCTTTTCAAATACACCTCTAAAATTAGCCTTCTTAACTTTTTCACCTAAGACTAATGAGAGAAGATGCCATAATTCTTGTCCGACATTTTTGACATGACTTTCACTAAAACCACTATCTTTAGCAATT
>JAAUYL010066374.1_pt1 | contig 34251 bp, 27 predicted proteins | sample 7278011 | NCBI WGS metagenome assembly JAAUYL01 (sample SAMN14350225, study PRJNA611818) | marine sediment metagenome | isolation source: surface marine sediment (1.8m) | place: French Polynesia: Moorea | collected 2018-08
AAAACAACAGGAAAATCTAGCTGTTTCTAGTTTGAATGTTAGCCAAATGTTCGGAACTCTTGCCAGTGTAAGATTTGAACGAGTGAAAGCAACTGCTGATTTTGCCCTAACTATTGCGCAACAGTTAGGGGTAAAACCTTTCTTACAAAATGAGGCAACAGGCGATCGCCTCCTAAAATGTCAATCTCCCGAACTGCTGATCGTTGCTACCCACGGTTATTACTCCCAGAGAAACGAAGAATATCTGCGTTTGTTGAGAGAGTTGCTGTTCCATTCCCAGGAAAAAGAAGCAGAGATATTAGCAAAAAATTATGGTTTCCTTGATGAGGAGTTTCTGGAATATATTGAAGCGTGGCGAAACGTCGAAGATATTGATAATGAAATCGGAGAAAAGTTGAGAGCGATATATTCTCTGGTGAAACAGCAGATAAACACTACCCCAGAAAAACCCCCAATTAATAACATAGAATTTGAAACCTTCAAACCAAACCGCCACCAAGCAAAAGTCGAAAACCCGATGATGCGTTCGGCAGTTGCTTTTACTGGAGCCAATACCTGGTTTTCCGGCGGCCAACTACCTCCAGATTTCCCAACAATGGTATTTGCTCAAGATATTGCGGGTATTGACCTCTGGGAAACAGACCTAACGATTTTAATCGCCTGTCAAAGCGGGTTAGGAGACGTGCAAACGGGAGAAGGAGTTTTCGGGTTGCGTCGTGCATTTGCCGTCGCTGGAAGTAAAACATTAATAATGAGTTTGTGGAGTGTGCCAACATTAGCAACTATGTTATTAATGGAGCAATTTTTAGATTATTTAAAAGTAGGTATTGGTCGTGCCCAAGCATTGAAAGAAGCGCAGAAATATATTATTAATGTTACTGTTGGAGAGTTACAAAAAAGTCAATTAGGTTGCGATATTTTAGCGGAATTAAATTTAGGAAATAATCTGGAAATTGACAGTAAACCATTAGCTCATCCCTATTTTTGGGGAGCGTGGGTGTGTCAAGGAGAAGTTGATGATTTTCAGATGTAATATCATGTCCGCTAGCAAATAATAACTCAGTAGGGATGTTGTATGCAACGTCCCTACTTTCTTTTAAATAGTTCAGGACTTATATAGAATCCGATTGAATAGTCGTCATTGCGACGATAGGAAGCAATCTCCGCACACCCCTGAGATTGCTTCCTTCCACTCCGTTCCAGTCGCAATGACTTGGCTATACTAATTATCCGGATTCTATATTAGGCAAAGAAACCGGGTTTTTAGGATACATCATTGTTTTTAACAATAAATATTGACGAAAAAACCCGGTTTCTAGGTTCGCCTGCGTAAGTCCTGTAGTTATAATAAAAGGTAGTAGTAAAGCTTGAGCAAAAAGATAGATATTTCAGTGGCTAGAGCTTTACTACAAACAAAAACTTTTTCATCACTAATTATCTGGACATCATATAAAATATCTTCACTATTTATAAAGGAATCGTTAAAAACATTGCTATTACTTATTTATTACTTAATAATTGAAGTCTTGAGTAAGTATAGCATTCTTTTTTTTAAATGGTATAATAGTCCAATCTTGTCAAACTCTATATTTCATTGTAAAATAAAGACTTTAAATAGTAAAATTTTTAGCAGAATTATCCAATAAAAATGACAAATTATGAAAAAAAAATATATTTCCCAGCAAAAACCCATTAAAGGTAATCATGCAGTGGTTATCGGTGGAAGTATGGCAGGGTTACTAGCAGGGCGGGTATTAACAAACCATTTTGAACGAGTAACAATAATAGAACGCGATCGCTTTCCCGAACAGCCTGAATATCGGCCAGGAGTACCTCAAAGCAATCATGTCCATGTGCTATTATGTAAAGGGAAACAGATTTTAGAGCAACTGTTTCCTGGTTTACTAGGAGAATTGGAAACAGCAGGAGCGCTTAAAATTGATTGGACAGCCGAATTTCCTTGGTATAATTTGTTTGGTTGGGAACCTCGCTTTCATTCTGAGTTAAAAAGCTATCTTTGTAGTCGGCATCTGTTAGAGTGGATGGTACGCCAGAAATTAGCTACTTATGATAATCTGCAATTTCTAGAAAAGACTCAAGTAACAGGTTTACTCAGTCAAGTTAGTAACACAGTTACAGGGGTACGACTCAAATCAAATTCTCAGATACAAGATTTAACTGCCGATCTAGTTGTGGATGCTAGTGGGCGAAATTCTTCTCTACCTAAATGGTTAACTGCTTTCGGATATCAATCTCCTGAAGAAACTGTTATCAATTCTTTTTTGGGGCTATCAACAGTATTAAAATAATTTGACAAAATTATATATAATTAGACATTTACTGTGATATACTATATTTATGTCTAATAAATTTAAATCTTAAAAAGAGGTGGTTTACCAATTGTGCAGGAAGTCAATAAAGACTAAACTCAAAGTTAATAATAAGCAAAAAACCCTACTTGCCAAACACGCAGGTGTAGCACGTCATGCTTATAACTGGGGATTAGCTACTTGTATTTCTGAGTACCAAGAAACCAAGAAACGACTGAGTGCTATCACTTTGCATAAACGTTTAGTTGCTGAAGTCAAAAGTCAAAATCCCTGGTATTATGAAGTATCAAAGTGTGCCCCACAACAAGCATTAAGAGATCTAGAAAGGGCATTCAAAAACTTTTTAACTATTCCTAAATGTGGATTTCCTAAATTCAAGAAAAAAGGTAGAAAAGACAGTTTTTATCTAGAAGGAAGCATTAAAATCCTGAAAGGAAACTATATCAAACTACCCAGAATCGGAATAGTAAAAACTTATGAAATCTTACCATCTGTACCAGTAAAAAATGTGACTATCTCAAAACGTGCAGGTAATTGGTACATAAGTTTTAAATATGATGATCGACCAACTCCTACGGCCAAAGAACGAGATATTATTGGTGTAGATGTAGGAATAAATGCTCTGGCAACTTGCAGTGATGGAACACTCTTTGCCAATGCTAAAGCCTATAGGCAAGCTAAAAAACGACTAACTCGTTATCAACGCCGTGTCAACAAAAAAGAGTCAGGTTTCCTGCGGAATGCTACGCAAACGAAAAACAGAGCCAAAGCCGTAAAAAGACTAGCAAAACTTCACAAAAAAGTAGCAGATATCAGAGCAGATGCACTACATAAACTAACAACATGGTTAGCTAAGAACCACAGCACCATAGTGATAGAAGATTTGAATGTAAGTGGTATGCTCAAAAATCATAAACTAGCAAGCGCGATAGCAGATTGTGGCTTTTATGAATTTAAGTGTCAGTTATCGTACAAGTGTGAGTGGTATGGAAGCAAGCTAGTGATAGCTCCTAGATTTTATCCAAGTTCTCAAATATGTTCTCATTGTGGGCATCAACAGAAAATGCCGTTGAGCATGAGAAATTACGAATGTGGGAACTGCGGGTTCAAGGCAGACAGAGACTTTAATGCTGCTGTGAACTTAGAAAATTATGCACGTCAGTAGGTGGAGTTCTCACCGATTTGAAGCCTGTGGAGAAGATAAGTTACAGACTGCGGTCAGTGGTCTTCAATGAAACAGGAAGCTAGCTCCAAAGCTCAAATAGATTTTGGGTAAGTTTGGGTAAGTTTAGTAGAACGGTATAGCAGTCGATGGTATCAGGTGCCAGAGGATTTGCAGACAGATTGGAAGGTATTAGCAGTAGCACCAAAACCACCAAGCGATACCCGTGGTGGGGTCATTTATTCGGTGGAAAACAATTGTTGGGTAACTACTCTGTGGGGTGTTAACAAAGATTATCCTCCGACCGATGAAACTGGTTTCCTAGAATTTGCCCGTAGTATCCGAAACCCCATCATCTACAAATTTATTCAAGAAGCTCAACCCATTTCGCCAGTCTATGTCTACCGACGTACAGAAAATCGTTTGCGTCATTACGAGAAATTATCAAGATTACCAGACGGTATTGTTGCGGTAGGAGATGCAGTCTGTTCCTTCAATCCTGTTTATGGTCAAGGTATGACTGTAGGTGCATTGGGAGCGATCGCTCTCGACGAATGTCTGCAAAACTATCCAAGTCTCAAAGGTTTAACCAAGGGTTTCCAGAAAAAACTTGCTCAAGTTACAACTATTCCCTGGTTGATGGCAACTGGAGAAGACTTACGTTGGCAAGGAACAGAAGGTAGTAAACCAGACTGGATGACAAGATTAATGCAGCAATATCTAGACCAGGTAGTGATGCTATCAGTAGAGCGCCCGGAAATTTACCAAAAATATGTAGAAGTTGTGCAGCTAAATCACCCTCCGAAAATTCTATTTCACCCTGATCTGATGGCAAAAATATTAGGACAAATTATCAAAAACTATCAAAAATTTGAGCCAAAACACCAAGAGCAAACTATTCCCAAACTGCTTTGTTAATTAGCTATCAGCTTTTTGAACACTGATTGCTTACTACTGTTCGCGGAGTGTTCCGTCAGGAAATGCTGACCGCTTCTTTAAATAGTTATAATTAAAGCTCGTAGTAGGGCTTTAGCCCTATCTATATTTGGGGCTAAAGCCCTACTACAAACGTAATCAGTTATCAGTTATCAGTTATCAGTTATCAGTTTTTAGTGACCTTGTTGCCAGTTATTAGGCGTAGGTTGGGTTGAGGAACGAAACCCAACAAGAATGGCGAATGCCATTCGCCCTCTACGGATAGCGTATTGTCTAAGAATTTGCGTAAGTCCTGATAATATAACTTTCGTTTTTCAATCTGAATACCTAATAGACATCTCGGATAATCAAAAATCAAATCAATCCCATGCCCAAAAATTATCAATTATTTCCCCTACTTCCTGCTGCCTACTCCCTACTTTCTACTCCCTCTTTTCCGGAGAAGTCTAATAACTATTGTTGGGTTTCGCACTTAGCTCAACCCAACCTACAGTATTATGTCTAATTATCTAGACTGAATATTAGCCATCAGTTAGCTCCTAAACACCCATTAAACTCAGCTCTTCAGCAAGAGCATCTATAGTGAAGCGAATTTGCTCCTCTGTATGATTACAAGTGATAAAAAAGCGTAGTCTGGCTGCATTTTGTGGTACAGATGGGTAAAACATAAACGGAACATTAATCCCTCGCTTAAATAAATTTTGGGATAATATTACGGACTTAATAGATTCACCTACAATAATAGGTATAACCGGAGAATCTTTACTCATACCAGTATTCAACCCTCGTTCCCGAGCGGACTCCAAAAATAGTCTAGACATTTCTTGTAGTCGTGTTACTCTTTCCGGTTCCCTCTTCAACAACTGAATAGCAGCTAATACTGATGCTGTATCTGGTGGAGAAATACCTACACTATAAACAAATCCTGGAGAAGTATATTTAAGATATTCTACTAATGCTTTACTACCAGCAATATAACCACCGCAACTAGCAAAAGACTTACTCAGAGTACCCATCCATAAATCAACATCATTAGGATTAATCCCAAAATACTCACTAATTCCACGACCATGTTTGCCAATAGTACCAATGGAGTGAGCTTCATCTACCATCAGAAAAGCTTTGTAATGTTTTTTAATCTCAATAAATTTTGGTAAGTCTGGAATATCACCATCTGTACTATACACACCTTCTATAGCAATAAGTACCCGTTTATAACGATGACGGCGATCGCGCAGTAACCTATCTAAAGCTTCCCAGTCATTGTGAGGGAAAGCAATAATAGTTGCTCCTGATAATAAACAACCTTGGAAAATACTATTGTGACTTAAAGAGTCATGGAGAATTAAATCATTTTGTCCGAACAAATGACTAATAGTAGTTACATTAGTAGCATGACCCCCAACATAGAGAATACTATCTTCTACACCAATAAAATCAGCAATTTCTTTTTCTAATTCCTGATGTAATGGCTTTTCTCCTGATAATAACCTACTAGCAGAAACGGAAGTACCATAATGATTAATAGCTTCCTTTGCAGCATTAGATACAAAAGGGTCGCCACACATACCTAGATAATTATAGGTTGCATAATTCACCAGTTCCCTACCACCAATAACCGTAGTATTATTATTAATTCGTTCTTGAGGTATAAAGAAAGGATTACCAATACCAGTAGAATTAATATCTGCTAATTTCTTTTGCAGTTGTAAATATTCTGGATAGAGGTCAAAGTTATAATATTCTAGAGGAATTTCTTCAGTTTCCATAGTTGGATTAGAAGTTGAGACCTCAACCTCATCTTCTAATTTTTTGTGAATCTTTGGCCCGGTATCCTCAGAGGTATCTTCGACCAAATATTCAGCCAAGGACTCAATGGTGGGATAATCCAATAAAAGAGTAGGAGGAAGTCGCCGACCCAAGAGATTTTCTAATTCTCCAGAGAGGTTGACCACTTCAATGGAGTTAAGACCATAATCAATAAAATCCCGCTCAATATCTATTTCACTGGTGTCAACTTCTAGCCGTTCGGCTAATTGCGAGACTAACCAGGATTTAATATTATCTCTGACTGGAGATGATTTTGGGACTTGCAAGGCAGGGTCTGGATCATTTTTCACTAAAGACAGATGTTGGCTGTCTTGCTCATTCATAAGCTGGTTCAACAGTTTCATTGTTCACTCCTGCACCACATTAAAATTGCTTGTCACTTAGTTTTGTCTAGTAGCTTATATGCAATAGCACATATTGGGGTAAAAAAGTCCCTCTGGAAAATCAGAAATTTGGCTTCTGATTCATTGGGAGTAACTTTTAACTTGTGACAATTACCTGAAATAGCTAACTATTTCAACTGATTGACCACCCCAAAAAAAAGACTGGGGAAGGCATGATGGTTATTGTGCCATCATATTATACGAAGTAGGGAGAACCAGCTATTAGAAGTCAGAAGTCAGAAGTCAGAAGTTAGAAGTTAGAAGTCGAGTAGGTTGGGTAGAACGAAGTGAAACCCAACAAAGCTTTATTGTTCCGGACTTACCCACGAATCTGAAACTATACAAAATTTATAGGTGTTAACAGCCGTTTTGCTCCACAACAGGAAAACCCCAACTACATAGGATTTGCTGAAAAAAGCAGAGCGTGGGATGGGGATAGTGGGGAGTGTGGGGAGACAGAGAAAGTAGGAAAAATAATTGTCCCTTGATTTGTCTGTACTTGTCTACCCAAAATCCTAACTTTTTGGTCACTCAAGCTTAAAAGTTGGCACTTTTTTCGACCCAAAAAAGCTAAAACCTTTATGTATCAGTGCTTTTATATTTGATCGGCATAGCAATACATAAGTTGGGTATGCGTAAGTCCAGTCGTTGTTGGGTTTCGTTCCTCAACCCAACCTACACTCTCAAAAAATCAACTCCTACCAAGCCAAAAGATTCATCCGTGGAATTATACTTTTCTTTTTTGATTTTATTTTTGACTTTTGACTTCTTTATTGAAATATCTGTAAATTTCCAGCTAAAAAACCTTCGCGACAAGCATAACGCTGAACTTTCCCACTAGAAGTTTTGGGAATAGATCCCGGTTTGAGCAACAATATCTGATAAATTTGTAAATCGTGATTTCTTGAGACAGACCGTTGGATAGATTTAATTAAGTCCTGAGAATTATCAAAATTTTCCGTATCAGACTTACCATTACGCTGACTAAACAAACCAACCGCTACCGAGCTAACAGATTCATCAGTGGATTCATACTTTTGAATTTTGAATTTTGAATTTTGACTTCCATTCAGCAGTTGACGAAAATTACGTTCTACTTCAGCTACTACTACTAAACGTTCTTCTCCTGCCACTTCTACAGAAAAGCTAGCAATACAACCTGGTCTAATTAGGGGATGACTTTGCTCGACTGTCCATTCAATATCTTGAGGGTAATGATTCCGACCATTAATAATAATTACATCCTTGAGACGACCCGTCACAAATAATTCCCCTGCCTTGAGAAAGCCTAAATCTCCAGTTCTCATAAATGGCTCTTGGGGTGCTTCAGCTAAATAAGCCTCAAAAGTTTGCTTAGTTTCTTCTGGTTTGTGCCAATAACCCCGAGCAATACTTGGTCCTGATACCCAAATTTCTCCCACCTCTCCCTCCGCACAAAGAGTTAATTTTTCTGGATGAACAATTTTAATCTGTTGGTCTGGCAAAGTTTGACCACAACCTACTAATTTTTTTGTTCCTTCTTTTGCAGAAACTAAGACGATCTGGTTTTGTTCTAATGCAGTTGTCTCAATAGTAGTTTCCACTGGTGGAAAAAGTTTATTACCTCCAGAAATAATTAGGGTGGCCTCCGCCATGCCATAGCAAGGATAAAAAGCTTCCCGGCGAAAACCACAGACAGAAAAGGTATTAGTAAACCGTTCTAAAACTTCGGCACTAATGGGTTCTGCACCATTAAAAGCTACTTCCCAACTACTTAAATTTAAGGTTTGTATCTGTTCGGGCTTAATTTTACGGACACACAAATCATAAGCAAAGTTTGGTCCACCACTGGTAGTGCCTTGGTATCGAGAAATAGCTTGTAGCCAGCGCACCGGACTTTGGAGGAACATTAAGGGAGACATGAGCATAACAGGAAAGCCTCCATATAAAGGTTGTAATATTCCGCCGATTAAACCCATATCGTGATAGGGAGGTAGCCAAATTACTCCTTTACTTTGGGCAGAATGTCCAAAACATTGATGGATCAGACCGGAATTATGCAAAAGGTTCTGGTGAGTAATCATTACTCCTTTTGGTGTGGCTGTAGAACCGGAAGTATATTGGAGAAAGGCGAGGGTGTCCTGATTAATATTGGGTTCTTGCCATTTTTCGGCAAAACTGTCAGGAATATGGTCAGTTGCTAACCAACCTAAATTATCTAATTCTGGGGTTTCTGAGGCGCGACGTTCCAGGCTGGAAACAATAGAATGAGTTGTTAAAGCTATTTTGGCCTTACTATCTCTAATAATTGTTTGGATGCGCTCTAGGGAACGATTTGGTCTGGGAGGGTAAGCGGGAACTGCGATAATTCCTGCATAGAGACATCCAAAGAAGGCGGTAATATATTCTAGTCCCGGTTGATATAGGAGTAGGGCGACTTCTCCTGGTGGACATACTGATTGGAGATAGGCAGCGATCGCTCGTGAACGTTGTTCTAGTTGTTGATAGGTAAGGCTAACTGTGTCTGTTTCTCCATCTATTAAGAAGCGATAACCTATTTGTTCGGGGTTTTGGATAGCTCTATTTTGTAATAAGTCTACTAATGTTTTAAATTTTTTATCTAAACTATTCATTTTATTTTTGATAGGAAAAGACAACGATAATAGGAAAGGCACGAGAGAAATTTTAACGCAGATGTAGGGATAATTAAGTAGCCAAACATAATTAAATGTCAAATAGATTATTTTTTTTTGTTCTGATTAAAATTTTCTCGTTCTCAACCATTTTTTTGAGTGAATTTATAGAGAGTACATTTGGAAATATAGTACAAACAAAATCAACAGATAAATTTTTTATCATGCACATCTCTAATAAAAAAGGGAGGTTCTATGCAACATCCCTATAGAAGTTTGAGAAAAGGTTTATATAATCTTTGGAGATAACAATTATGATAAAGTTCTCTAGGAATTGCTTTAGATAAAAAATTAACCAGAAGTAACCAAACATATTATTAATTTATAGTTAGAGCTATTATTTAAGTCTGAAATAAAATGACAGAACAACACATCACTCTAATTACAGGTGCAAGTCGGGGAATAGGTTTCTCTACAGCAGAATATTTGGCCAAAAAAGGACATCTGGTAATTGGCCTAGCACGTCACGCTCCAGAAAAATCCTTTCCTGGTGAATTTGTCACAGTTGACTTGAGCGATCGCCATGCCACAGCAGAAACTTTGGCTAATTTAACCAAGCAATATTCTTTTGATGGAGTGGTAAATAATGTAGGAATAGCACACCCAGAGCTACTAGAAGAAATAACACTAGATAATTTCGAGGCAGTTATTGACTTAAATTTGCGTGTTGCTATCCAAACTGTGCAAGCAGTGGTGCCATTAATGAAGGCAAAAAAGTGGGGTCGTATTGTTAATATTTCCAGTATCGCTGCTTTGGGAGCGCAAAACCGTGGCACTTATGCTGTCAGTAAGGCCGGAATGATTAGTTTAACTCGCACTTGGGCTTTGGAGTTGGTCAAGAGTGGGATAACTGTTAATGCTGTTGCTCCTGGACCTATTGACACAGAATTATTTACATATTATTATCCATCAGGAAGTGAAGTGGAAAAGCGCTATTTAAGGGGGGTACCAATAGGGCGCTTTGGTAAACCTTCGGAGGTAGCTGCAAGCATTGGCTTTTTCTTTTCAGAAGAAGCAGGTTATATTACTGGGCAAACTCTTTTTGTAGATGGTGGTTCTACTATTGATATACATCCTTATTATAAGGCAAGATAACGAAGTCAGAAGTCAGAAGTCAGAAGTCAACCCACCCCTCACCCAACCCACCCCCGCCCCTCCCAGGAGGGGAATATGAGGGGAAGTCAGAAGTTATTTTTGTAACGGGGATGCGTGAGCAACTCTCCAAAAATATTGCGCCTTAAAAGGCGGGGTTTTAGACCCATGTTATTTTGATAAATTATTTTACTCTCAAGAAAATGACAGAACAACACATCACTCTAATTACAGGTGCAAGTCGGGGAATAGGTTTCTCTACAGCAGAATATCTAGCTAAAAAAGGACACCTAGTAATTGGCCTAGCACGTCACGCTCCGGAAAAGACCTTTCCTGGTGAATTTGTCACAGTTGACTTGAGCGATCGCCATGCCACAAAAGAAATTCTGGCTAATTTAAAGTCGCAATATTCTTTTGATGGAGTAGTCAATAATGTAGCAACAGCATACCCACAGCCATTAGAAGAAGTAACACTGGATAACTTTGAGGCAGTTATTGACTTAAATTTGCGTGTGGCAATACAAATTGTTCAAGCAGTAGTGCCATCAATGAAGGTGAAAAAGTGGGGTCGTATTGTTAATGTTTCGAGTATCAGTGCTTTGGGAGCGGAAGACCGCACCAGTTATGCAGCGGCTAAAGCTGGAATGATTAGTTTCACTCGCACTTGGGCTTTGGAATTGGTTAAGAGTGGGATAACTGTTAATGCTGTTGCTCCTGGGCCTGTTGATACAGAATTATTTAGATATTATTATCCTTCAGGAAGTGAACAGGAAAAACGGTATTTAAGTGGGATACCAATGAAACGTTTTGGTAAACCTTTGGAGGTAGCTGCAACTATTGGTTTTTTCTTTTCTGAAGAGGCGGGTTATATTACTGGGCAAACTCTTTTTGTCGATGGTGGTTGTAGCATTGATTTACATCCTTATTACAAAGGAAGATAAGTTATGAAAAAACAACCAAACTATTATTAATTTCTCGTTTTGGAGCGCTGAAGCGCAACTACAAACTAAGACTTTGTTGATAACTAATTATTTGAACATGATATAGGTAATCAGGAGAATACTATGCACATCCTAAAAGCTGGGCTAATTAAAAGTGGCAACTTTTGGCTCCATACAATCTTACATAATATTATTGATTATAGTGATTTTAAGTATGAAAGTTTTATTCAAAATCAACCCATATATGAACTTGCTAAAACTTGGGATATCGATCAGCTCAAAGGGCAGATTAATATTAATTGTTTAGATATTACAAAAAATGCTGTATTTTATAGAATAAGTAATATATTTAGATATCCAGTTGATGATATAGATGATTATATTAATAGCTCTACTTTGGTTTGGAGTCATTCCCAGATGAGTAGTCATGCTTTAAGTATTATCCAAAAATTTGACAAGATAATATATATTGTTCGTGACCCTAGAGATGTATCAATTTCTTGGTCTAATTTTGTGTTTACTCCTTATGTAAGAAGATATTTTCCTTTTTTTACTGTTGATGAAACTAATCCAGAAACTTATTTAAACAAAAATTTTAAAACTATTGTTTCTGACTGGATGAATCATGTAGGAGGATATTTAAAGCATCAGAAAGATTTGAATATTCATGTTGTTTTTTATGAAAGATTGCTACATGACTTTGACCGAGAGCTAGAAAAAATTTTAGAATATTTGGAAATTGAATTAGATGACGCAGCAAGAGGAGAAATCAAAGAAAAAGTCTCATTTAATAACATGAGAAAAGATAGTCCTAATCATATAAGAAAAGGAAAGTTAGGACAGTGGGTAGATCTTCTCAATGATGCACAAAAAGAGGAAGTTTTGGAAATGGCAACTCCTCTGTTAAAACTATTAAATTATCCACTGAATAGTCAAATAGATACTCTCCCAGAATTACCAGAAAAATTCCCAGAAAATATGAATTTACCTGATGGGAAAGTGGTATTACTTAAACCCTCAAATCATTAAATTTAACTATTCAAACGTACAGAAAAAATCTGAAACACAATCAACCAACCGTACCGGAATATCCCGCAGCAGAGGTTCAAGACTAATGAGGCTATCCCACTATTCTAAAAATACTTATTTCTTTGAGTAAAATTTGCCTGAAAAGTTTTATTTCTTGTTTTTAGTTATGACAATAGTTAAGCTTTTTAGCAAAAACATTATTATAGCAATCCTAAATAGGATATAACATTTTATCTAACGGGGTTTGGTTTCCAAATCCCTTATATGCTTGGGTTTGGAGACCAAACCCCTACAGTTTTTTTTCACAAATCATTTAGGATTGCTATAGTGAAATAGCTTAATTATTTTTACTATAGCGCTACTCATTCAGGTATTTGACATTTCGCGCATCCTGAAACCCTTTGACACTTTACTATTCCCTATTCCCTATTCCCTATTCCCGATTCAAGTAGCGCTATACAATTAATTAATCAGGAGAAGACTATGCACACCCTTAAAATTGGTATACCTAAAAGTGGCAACTTTTGGCTACACACAATCTTACATAATATTATTGATTATAGTGATTTAAAGTATGAAAGCTTTATTGCAAATCAACCCATATATGAAGTTGCTAAAAATTTGGAGATGAATCTGTTCAAAGGGCAAATAAATATTAATTTTTTAGATATTACAAAAAATGCTGTATTTTATAGAATAGGTAATATGTTTAGATATCCAATTGATGATATAGATGATTATATTAATAGCTCTACTTTGGTTTGGACTCATGCTCAGATGAGTGATAATGTGTTAAATACTATCAAAAAATTTGACAAGCTAATATATATCATTCGAGACCCTAGAGATATATTAATCTCTTGGTCTAATTTTGTATTTTCTCCTTATATGCAAAGATATTACCCTTTTTTAATAGTTGATCAGACTAATCCCGAAACTTATTTAAACAAAAACATGACAACTATTGTTTCTGATTGGATGAATCATGTAGGAGGATATTTAAAGCATCAGAAAGATTTGAATATTCATTTTGTTTTTTATGAAAGGTTGGTACATAATTTCGACAGAGAGCTAGAAAAAATTTTAGAATATTTGGAAATTGAATTAGACGCAAAAGCTAGGGGTGAGATTAAAGAAAAAGTCTCATTTAATAACATGAAAAAAGATAGTCCTAATCATATAAGAAAAGGAAAGTTAGGACAGTGGGTAGATCTTCTCAATGATGCACAAAAAGAGGAAGTATTGGAAATGGCAACTCCTCTCTTAAAACTATTAAATTATCCACTGAATAGTCAAATAGATACTCTCCCAGAATTCCCAGAAAAATTCCCAGAAAATCTTAATTTGCCTGATGGGAAAGTTGTATTACTTAAACCATCAAATCATTAAAGTTTAACTATTCAGTAGATATTAAAAGAATGAAAATTAAAATCCAAAATCTTGGTGTATTAAAGCAAGCTGAATTTACTCTTGCCAACCTGACAATTATTTGTGGAGGTAACAATACTGGCAAGACTTACGCTACTTATGCCTTATTTGGATTTTTGTCTACTTGGAAACGGATGCTTTCTATTAATATTGACGATAAAATTCAACAATTACTTGCTGAAGGTGTAATTCGTATTGAAATACAAGACTATATTAAACAGACTCAAAAAATTGTTACTAAAGTTTGCCAGGAATATACCGAGCAATTACCAAATATTTTTGCAGCAGCACCTGAAAGATTCAAAGAAACAAAATTTGATGTTATTTTTGATGTAAATGAGATTAATTTGAAGAGGAAATTTGAGCAGAAAATCCGTTTGTCAAGTAGAGGATTTTTTTCACTTATTAAAAATGATGATAGTACAGAATTAGTTGTAACGCATCTAGTTGAACAAGGAAAAGTGAAAATTCCTACTCAGGTTCTTCAAGAGATTATTACAGACGCTCTCAAAGAAATTATTTTTTCTCAACTTTTTCCTAAACCTTTCATCGCTAGTGCAGAAAGAACAGGTGCTGCCATTTTTCTTAAAGAGTTAAATTTTGCCCGCAACCGTTTACTTGAAGAAATAGGTCAGGTATATTATCACATTGATCCAAGAGAGCTTTTATTTAAGGGATATCAAGATTATCCACTTCCAGTTGAAGAAAATGTAGACTTTACACGGGAACTAGAAACAATCTTCAAAAAACGTATTTTTCTTTATAACAATCATCTTGAAGTTTTGAATGATTTCGCCGATATTATTGGAGGTGAGTATGCAGTTACTCCCAGTGACGAACTTTATTATTTGCCCAAACAAGGGAAACGATCGCCCAAACTGTCTATGCTGGAAAGTTATAGTGCTGTGCGTTCTTTACTGGATATTGGTTTTTATCTAAAACACGAAGCTCAACCTGGCGACTTACTGATGGTAGACGAACCTGAGTTAAACCTACATCCGGAAAACCAGCGTCGTGTTGCTCGACTATTTGCTCGACTTATTAATCTGGGAATAAAGGTTTTTATTACTACCCATAGCGATTATATTATCAAAGAATTAAATACACTAATTATGCTGAATCACGATCAACCTCATCTTAAGCGCATTGCTGAGGAAGAGGGTTATCAAACAGAAGAATTAATATCTGCTGAAAAGATTAAGGTATATATTGCTGAAGAAAAATCTATTCAACTAGAAGGTAATAAAAGAAAAACTAAGTGTCAAACTCTGACCCTAGCAAATATTGACCCGGAAATGGGTATTGAACCTCGTAGTTTTGATACAGCTATTGAAACAATGAATAGAATTCAGGAAGCAATAGTCTGGGGCTGTTTCAGTTATCAGTTATCAGTTATCAGTTATCAGTACCTCATTTAATCAGGAGGTTTGAAATATGAAATCTTCTTTTTTATCCTCTTAAAAGAGAAGGCGTAACTACCTAAATTTTTCGGTGAAGATTGATGGTTAATTATGATATTTTCATCCGGAAAAGGATGATTTAACAGACTCTAAATATCAGAAGAATATCGTCAGACTCACAGAAGTTTCTGATAATTACACTGTAACTATTCATGGAATGCCGGATGATGATGAAGTTATTGTGATTAATGCAGATGCTTTTAACGCACCAAAATAAATTTTCCAGGGAAGTAAAGGTGAATGCAAACGTGCGGATTTTGTCATTATTGCTGATACTATCAACAAAGGAAAATTTATCCTCTTTATTGAAATGAAGGGAGGAAAAAAGACATCTAAAGAGAAAGAAATTATTCAGCAACTAAAAGGGGCGCAGTGTTTTGTTGAATATTGTCAAGCAATTGGTAAATCATTTTGGGAAAAACAAGATTTTCTTGATGATTATAAATATCGTTTTGTCAGTATTAAGAATATCAAAATTTCTAAGAAACAAACACGATCTAAATTTCAAGATGATATTCACGATACTCCAGAAAATATGTTATAGCGCTACTTGAATCGGGAATAGGGAATAGGTCAGAGGGAATAGTAAACTGTTAAAGGGTTTCAGGATGCGCGAAATGTCCTAACCTTAATGCGTAGCGCTATAAAAATTCGCTCTCCAAATTACATTCAGTTCAATCGTTTGATAGGACGTCAAAAATAATTAGGGCTTGCTGATTAATTCTTAAAGCATTGAAAGATAAAGGTTTTAGCCTTCTTTCAGTCGAAAAAAGTACGCAGGTTTTCAGTTATTCATGCTCAAAAAGTTAAGACTTTGGGCAAACAAGCATAGAAAAATCAAGGTACAATTGTTCCTCCTACTTTCTCTGTCTTCCCCTCCCAGGAGGGGTTAGGGGTGGGTCTCACACTCCCTACCCTCCCCACACTCTGCTTTTTTCAGCAAACCCTAATTAGCACAAAAAAAAGAGGTTTTGCAAATAGCAACTTCTCTATTAAAGCTGTTAAATTATCCGTAGAAACTTGTAGGGACGTTCCATGGAACGTCCCTACTGTGGTTTACCCAAATGAAAACCGCTATAAAAATTAGCTATTCAAACGTACAGGCGAAATTCCAAAGGCAATCAACTGCGCCAGAATATCCCGCAGTATCGGTAACCGCAAAAAAGCAGGAATAGTAAACTGCTGATTTTGATTCAGCGCACGAGCAATCATTCGTTTTTGAGCTAATCCCTGAAACCATTGAATAACTCTAGTTGGAAATTCCCGTTGGCGCTGCACTTCTGCCAAATCCCACAAATGCCAACTCCCGCGTTTCAGGGGTTCGCTGAGAATATTTGTTGCTACAACTGCATCTTGTATGGCATAGTTAATCCCGACTCCACCCATAGGTGACATGACATGAGCAGCATCGCCAATAAGTAGTAAACCTGGACGATACCATTGAGGAAGACGACTAGACTCTACAGACAAAAAAGCAATATCAGACCAATCTTGAAGTAGATGGGAACGATCGCTAAATTCTGGCACTAACTCAACCAAAGACTTGCGCAAAAAATCTATACCAGCAGTACGCAGTTGTGCAAAAGCACCCTTAGAAATCATATAACCTACTTGCCAAAAATCTGAGCGATCGAGCAAAACTACCATCTTGCCATTACCCACACGACCTGATAAACCATTAGGTTCTTGTGACTTGCGTGGCAAACGAAACCACATTACATCCATTGGTGGGGAAGTTTTAATTGGTTCAAAACCCGCTAACTGACGCATTCGGGAGAAACGACCATCTGCACCGACTGTTAATAATGCTCGAACTTCGTACCAACCTCCATGACTGCGATAACGTATCCCACGCACTACTCCATCTTCTTCGATAATTTCCTGTACGTTAGCACCCATGATTAAATTAAAATTGGGATACTTTTGTGCTTCAGTGGCAATAAAATCTAAAAATTTGGCTTGTGGCAAGATAGTAATATAGGGATATGGAGTTTTTAAGTGACTGAAGTCAGTGAGATTAATGTCACCAGTGGGAGAATTTAACTTGAGCGTGCGAATTTTGGAGTGAGGCAACTCTAGCAAACGGTCAGCTAAACCTATTTGTGCCATTATTTCCATTACGGAAGGATGAATAGTATCTCCTCGAAAGTCGCGATCGAAGTCTTGATGTAATTCCAGTAAAGTAACTGGGATACCTTGACGCGCTAACAATAATCCTAATACAACTCCTGCTGGACCACCACCAACTATACAACAGGTTGTTTGTTGTACATCAATAATTTCATGGGTATGATTAGTCATTTTCTTTAAGTTTTTCCTTTAATTGATTTAACTGTTCGGGAGTTAGTTTGATTTGTACTTCTAATAACTGCTTGACATCCTGAAATAAGAGAATATTATTTTCGACTAAAATTTCGGGGTTATTAATTTCAATTCTTTGATATTTTACTTCTGGTAAGGCGACTCTAATTACCAGTTGTTGTTGAGATTTTGGAAAAATATATAATTCCTGACGAGTATGATTTAGTTCTAATTTTTGCACAGTTGTATTACTTTCTGTGGGAGAATTAGGTTTCTGCCAATAAAGAGTAATGCCACGAATTTCTGGTTGAGAAATGAGAAATATTTCATCAAATCTTTGTGCTTCCCAATCAAGTTCTGAAATATTTCCACTATCAGGAATTAGTCGTTGTCGCCTGGTAATTTCTGTTCCTTCTAGAGCTGCCCACCATTGACGAATAGTATCTAGATTATTGGGATTTTCTGGATTATTACTACCGAGTTGCCAAATAGTTTTAAGTTGCATAATTTTCCGGATAATTGTTGACTAAAAATTAATTACATATAGTATTTATCACTGAAGGCTAAGAATGGGGTATTTTTATTATCCTTTTGCTAAATTAGGAGTTCCATTTGATGTCTTATATAGAATCCGGGTAATTAGTTATCGTATCGCTCTAGTCCTCAGGAGTCAGGAGAAAGAAAAGATTTGAATAGCATGAAATTTTCAATTAGTATTTAATAGAACATCTGTATTAAGATGAAGTAATTTTGCGATTACTGTATAACCGGATTTTATATTAACTCTGGAAAAGGAAAATTGGGATAACGATAACGATTACTAGAAATTTGCCAATACCATACTGCATTAATTCGATTGAATAAAGCTTGTACATAATCAGTAATCATTTTTTCTATTACTTCATTATTTTTAAAATCATAAATTTGATAAATTTGATGTTTTTGTACTTCTTCTTTAGTGCGCTCATAAACTACATCTATAATAATAGAAGAAGTTCATAATAAGAATTATAGCAACTAATCTTTCTAGAGAAGCATTAGGACATAAAAATGACGACATTGTAGTATATTCATCATAAGCTGATGAATAAATACCCGATTTTTGACAAATTTTCTTCGCTAGAACTTCTGCTTCTTAAGCATGAGGATTAACTTTTTTGAACATCAATTCTTTTTATGTTCGATAATCCTAATAAAGGTATTTGGTTTTGTTTTATATTCATACTAACTACTTGTTTTGAGTTTTGTTGTTGGACATAATTGAATGATGAGTTGTCCCTATTTTGGTCAGTCAACTAGGGTCAGAATCACACTACATTTATGCAACACCAATAAATTTGCCTTAAGAATACAGCAGCATCATTGAGCTATATTCTAATTATATTGAAAGATGTCACCCATTCCTTGGCCATGGCAAACTTTAAAGTCTTTTATTAAATGTTACTTATCGGTGGATGGGGCCGGAGAAAAATCCCAATCATAATGCTCAAAAATACTCACCAACTATTTACCAGTCTCTCAGGTAAGTCTCAGATTTTTCAAAGACTATCTTAATATCGATTGTAAATACTTTATAAGTGAAGATTGAAATAAATTAATTGGAGTATAAAAATCATGAAAAACATCAACAAAAAATTAGCTTTAGCTACTGCTATGACTGGTGTATTAGCTGTTGGTATTGCTACTCTAGGTAGCAACCAGGAAGCTCTTGCTGGAAAAGAAGGTATGGAAAAATGTGCTGGTATTGTTAAAGCTGGCATGAATGATTGTGGTGCTAATGGCCATACCTGTGCAGGTCTGGCTGAGAAAGACTCAGATCCTAATGAGTGGATTTATGTTACTGAAGGTACTTGCGAGAAAATTGTTGGTGCAACACTTGTTAAGAAATAGGCTAAAACATATAAGTTAAAAATTTAAGTGATGACTCTCAGGCATTTTTGCATAAAGTTATGATTTAATAATAATGACAATAGAATAGAAAAGGGGATAATTTTATCTAATAATACATAGACCTCTTTTCCTCTATTTATTTTTATTCAATTAAATCAACTGAAAACTCAAAGATGCCATATTTTTTGATAAAAACAGCTTATGAAAAGCGACTTACAATCTAAAAAATTAGAATTCGATATTAGTCCTAAGTGGCAAATAAACGCAGATTTATCCTGCATTAATTCACCCTCAATTAAAGGTGCAGGAATTGGCTTACGTTCCCTCCACTATCAATATATTCTTACTCAAAAACCAAAAGTAAATTGGTTTGAAGTTTTATCAGATAACTATTTTTGTGCAGGTGGTTTGCCACTCTTTCATTTAGAAAAAATTCGTCAAGATTATCCAGTTACTCTACACGGAGTAGGAATGTCTCTGGGTTCAACAGATCCATTAGATTTAGATTATTTAACTCGCTTAAAAAATTTAGCAGCAAAAGTTGAACCAGATTTAATTTCTGACCATTTATCTTGGATATCTGTGAATGGTCACTATCTTAATGATTTAATTCCTCTTGTTTATACAGAAGAGGTAATGGATTTTGTGGCATCCCGAATTTTGCAAGTACAGGAATTTTTAGGTAGACAAATTTTGATTGAAAATCCCTCCCCATACTTAAGTTTTACAGATTCAACTATGTCAGAATGGGAGTTTATTGAAGGATTAGTTAAAAAAGCAGACTGTTACTTACTTTTGGATGTAAATAATCTTTATGTTAATGCCACAAATAATGGAATTGACCCTCTAAAATATCTAGATGGTATCCCAAAAACAAGGGTTAAACAAATTCATTTAGCAGGTTACGAAGAAAAAGAAAATTATTTATTAGATACCCACGGTCATCCCGTACATCCTCCAGTCTGGGAATTATATCAAGAAGCATTAGTTAGGTTTGGTGCTGTACCTACTTTAATAGAATGGGATACTGATATTCCTAGTTTTGAAGTATTAATGGCAGAAGCAAATAAAGCCGATAAATTATTAGAAAATTTTCAATAATTTAGAATTACCTATCCTTGAAAAGAAGAGGATTGACGAACAGGAAAATTTTTATTTATTATCCCCTTAAAAGGGGAGGCTGTAAACCAGAATATTTCGGTAAGGTAATGGAAGCGATAACTCTACAAAATTTATTTCTTCGAGCTGTGTGGGAAAGAGACACTATTAGCATAGAAGAATTAAGTAAACATATTAAAGCACCAAATAATTTAGCACCTGCGGAAAGTTTGGCAATTTACCGAAATAATGTTGTTGGAAATTTAAGTAATACATTAGCCTTAATTTATCCTATTTGCTGCCAGTTAGTGGGTGAAAAATTTTTTAATGCAACTGCAATAAAGTTTATTAATCAGTCTCCTTGTTTATCACCAGATTTAGGAGATTACGGGGAAGAATTTCCAGATTTTCTTGCTAATTTTGAACCTGTAAAACATTTACAATATCTGTCAGATGTGGCGCGTTTAGAATGGCATTGGCATCGCGTTTTTTGTGGTGAAGATACAAAGGGTTTGGATTTCCAAGCTTTGGGTGAAATTCCTCAAGAAAGATGGGGGGAGTTGATTTTTTATTTACCAAAAAATAGTGTACTTTTTGAGTCTGTTTATCCTATCCATAGAATTTGGGAAGTTAATCAACCTGATTATCAAGGTGATGAGATAGTAAGTTTAGATGAAGGTGGGGTAAAAATATTTTTGTGGCGACAAAATTATGATATGCGGATTGATTTACCTAATGATGAAGAGTGGGAATTATTAACTGCTTTTCAAGGGAATTATCCATTTGAAATTATCTGTGAAAAACTCGTTGATGTTGAGCCTCAAGTAGATGTTGGTTTGTTGCTCCCATTGTTTGTACAACGAGGTTGGATAACTGATTTTTCTATCTCTTTTTAGGGAGTAGGGAGCAGGGAGTAGGGAGTAGGGGAAAAAGATTATTGTTGGCTTTGGTACTTCAACCCAACCTACACTTATTGTACTAGAAACCGGGTTTGTATTAAATGCGACGACGAATGACATTAACCTCCAACAAACCCGGTTTCTTAAAAATTAGGTGACCATTGCCGTTTTTCTTTCACAGGTTGATACACAACCATAACCTCAATTTCTTGATTAATAATTGGTAAACGAAGAGATAAAATTCCATCCTCGCCAATATATGCGTTTACTTTCATGCTCTCCATAATTTATATTCCTTTCCTAATCTAAATTAACTTTATTATAACGATTTTATTAAGAATATGTTGATGTTGACTTAAAGGTAGAAAATTAAGGATAATTAATTATTCTATTTTATCAAGTAATTATATTAATATTAGGAGAGTAAATTTAAAGACTTTTTATAAAATTTATCAACTCTTCAAAAATTGGATTCTTCCAATCAATATATCCTGATTTAGCAGCTTCACCTAGACGTTTATCTGGTTTGGTTTGAGTAGATAACCAGGCGTGGATTTTAGCTTTAGAAAATTCACTTGGTTCTCTATTAATGCACTGAAAAAAAAATTCAATACAACCCATATCAGAACTATTAATAGCTCTTAAACAAAGCTCTTCTAACATTCCCTCAGAACTATTATCTGGAAATATAAATGTTTTTATTTTTAAATCTTTACTCTCTTTTATTCGTTCCTTAGAATCATTAATACTTTGAGAAGCAGTATTGAATGATTCATCAGCATCTCTAGTAATCAATAAAGAACGCAAATTGGAGAAGCTATCTAATGAACGTAAAACGTTTAGATAATTATTAAGGTTTGTTTTTCCTCCATAACTAAGAACTTCAATATCATCAATTGCTAAATATTTAATTAGTGCAGAAAAGAAATATTCTTCATCTTTTCCTTCACCAATAATCAGCTTTGGCTTTTCAATTCTTTGATTTTTCCTCATTAGCGCATCTCCAACTCAAGCTCTAAAGCAGTTTCAATATTATCTTTGTCAAAAACAAAACTCTTGATAGAATTAGTTTGATTGTCTCTACCTAGTCTGAAATAACGAAAATTATATGATTCAGAGTCGGAGTTAGAAAATGCTTGATGAGCAGCACCAATACATTCATAACTATGAGTTGTCGCAAAAAGTTGAGTGTTAAATTTTTTAGTTGCTACATCAATAGACTGCCAAACTTTTTCCATAACTGAATGATGTATGCCATTTTCAATTTCATCAATTAAAACTATTCCTCCTTGGAAATTCATAATTGATAAAATAATAGATAATAACCTTCCCATTCCTTCTCCCATTAATGAAACAGGAATTAAATAATCTCCTCCAATATCTCCATGAATACTAGGTACTCCTCCAGTAACTAAAACCTCTAAACGTTTTAATCTTGGCTCTACTATTTTTAATATTTCTAAAATTTCATTTTGTTCATTTTTTACTGCAAATTCACTAAAAACTTTTGCATCTTCTGTTGGAGAAACTCTTAAACGACTACTGATAAAAACACTAGGAGGAAAAAGTTCTACCTCTTGAATTTCCTCTTCTTCATGTTGCTGAAGTTCTATCCTGACATCTCCTTCTTTATCTATGCTTAAAAATGCTGTAAAACCCAATAAATTTTTACCTAATTTTTTAAGCTCTAGTTTTAAGTCTTTAATAGTTTTTCTGCTATTTGCTGTTGGACTTAAAGGAAATAATCTTGGTCTTGATGCTTTATCTAAGGTCAGCTTTAACTCTTTATCTCGATCATTTTCATCTATGGTTTTAATTTTAATAGCTTTACCAACTTGCTTTTGATAGAATAACCATTCACAAATTTCTTCAACGTCAAGAGTTTGTTTTTGAATAGCTCCTCTATTAAAGTTTAATCCAAATGGAATTTCTATATTATTTAAACTGTTTAACAAAGAAATTGCCTCTAGGAGAGTCGTTTTACCAACATTATTAATACCTCCAATTAAATTAACTCGTTCGATATTATCAATGGTAATTTCTTCAAAACATCGGAAATTTTTAATTGTTAGACTTTTGAACATAATATAGGAAAATTTTTGATTAATTGAATAAAGTCAATCACTTTTTTATAAGAATCTTTTTGAAAAATGTAGGGACGTTCCATGAAACATCCCTACTAGGTTGACTGTTCGCTGTAAAATTAAAACTTCTCCCCCAACCCCTCTCCTTGTAGGAGAGGGGAGAATATTCCTTCTTTCCCTTACCTTCTGCCCCCCTTTGAAAGGGGGGTTAGAGGCGATAGTTGTGGGGGTTGGGGGGTTAGGTTATACTAAAACGTTGCGTTACGACGGATTGCTAAATCCCTTTCCGAGTCTAAATTTAAACCGTCTAACGCACCCTACAACTTCTCTTCCTTCTTCCCTACTCCCTACTCCCTACTCCCTACTCCCTTCTTCAATAATAATTCTGTATCGCCTTCACCTCCAACGCTTCCGACTTCAACGCTCGGATCGCCGCCGCCGTCGCTTTCGCCCCCGCAATAGTCGTAATCAACGGTATTTTATAATCCAACGCACTCCGCCGAATTTTAATTCCATCTACACGCGCTTCCTCCCCAGAAGGAGTTATAATAATTAACTGAATGATTCCATTTTTAATCCCATCCAAAACATTAGGTCGCCCTTCATGCAACTTCAAGGTCAAACCCACATCTAAACCATGCAAACACAATACCTTCCGAGTTCCTTCAGTTGCCACCACTTTCAAACCCAAATCAATTAGATCTTTAACCACAGGTACAACTGCTTCCTTATTGCGATCGCTCATCGACACAAATACTGTTCCCTCTAAAGGTAATTTTTGCCCTGCGGATAACTGTGCTTTGGCAAAAGCTTTACCAAAGTCAACATCAATACCCATCGCTTCTCCAGTGGAACGCATTTCAGGTCCTAACAAAGTATCTGTACCAGGGAATTTAGCAAATGGTAACACTGCCTCTTTCACGGAAACGTGTTCGGGTATCTGTTCCTCTACAAAACCTAATTCCTCTAATTTTTTCCCAGACATCACCCGCGATGCCATTTTTGCCAAAGGTGTTCCTATTGCCTTAGATACAAAAGGTACTGTCCGCGACGCGCGGGGGTTTGCTTCCAAAATATATACTGTTTCCCCTTGCACCGCAAACTGAATATTCATTAACCCGATAACATTCAACGCTTTTGCTAGAGCAACAGTCCATTGACGAATTGTTTCCACCGCAGCAGGAGCTAAAGTTTGATAAGGAATAGAACAAGCAGAGTCACCAGAGTGAATACCTGCTTCCTCAATATGTTCCATGATGCCACCGATAACTACCTGACCAGTACCATCAGCAATAGCATCCACATCTACCTCAATAGCATTTACCAAGAATTTGTCAATTAAAATAGGATGTTCCGGTTCCACCTGTACCGCAAACGTCATATAACGTTCCAATTCTTGGTCAGAATAAACAATTTCCATTGCTCGACCTCCCAAAACATAGGAAGGTCGCACCACCACTGGATAACCAATTTTCTGCGCTACTGCCAAAGCATCCTCAAAACTACGAGCGAGACCGTTTGCTGCTTGACGAATATCTAAATCTCGTAAAATTTTCTCAAAACGTTCCCGGTCTTCGGCAGTATCAATGGAGTCTGGAGAAGTACCCCAAATTTTGGTTTGACTTTCTACTTGCTCTAAATATTTTTGCAGGGGAACAGCTAATTTCAGAGGTGTTTGTCCGCCAAACTGAACAATAATTCCTTCCGGGTTTTCTGCCTCAATAATATTCAGTACATCCTCTTTAGTCAAAGGTTCAAAATAGAGGCGATCGCTCGTATCATAGTCAGTCGATACAGTTTCGGGGTTAGAGTTAACCATTATTGTTTCAAACCCATCCTCTCCTAAAGCATAACTAGCATGACAACAACAATAATCAAATTCTATTCCTTGACCAATGCGGTTGGGTCCCCCTCCCAGAATCATTACTTTGCGTTTTTCTGATGGCAAAACCTCTGAGTCTTCTTCATAAGTAGAATAATAGTAAGGTGTTAGCGCCTCAAATTCTGCTGCACAAGTATCCACCGTTTTATAAGCAGGTTTAACTCCCAAACTCAACCGATAACTTCTGACTTCATCCTCATCACTCTTACTGCAATAAGCAATTTGGCGATCACTAAAACCTTGACGTTTAATATCCCACATCTGCTCTTTTGTCAATTCATTCAGCGGAGTGCGTTTAATCAATTTTTCTGTATCTATCAACTCCCGCAGTTTATCCAGAAACCAAATATCTATTCCAGTCAACTCATAAATTTCCTCTACAGTCATTCCCAGTAACAGACCATGACGTACCGTAAATAACCTTTCTGGGTTAGGTGTGCGTAACCCCGCTCTTACCTGTTCCAAACTAGGTACCTTTTCCCAGCGATCGCCACCGAAACCACTTCTACCTGTTTCCAAAGACCTCAAAGCTTTTTGAAACGACTCCTGAAACGTGCGACCTATTGCCATTGCTTCCCCAACCGACTTCATCTGAGTAGTCAGCACTGACTGGGAACCTGGAAACTTCTCAAAAGCAAATCTTGGAATTTTTGTAACTACATAATCAATAGTAGGTTCAAAACTTGCTGGTGTCTTTTTCGTAATATCATTAGGAATTTCATCCAGACTATAACCAACTGCCAATTTTGCAGCCATTTTCGCAATGGGAAAACCAGTTGCTTTTGACGCCAAAGCAGAAGAGCGACTCACTCGTGGGTTCATCTCAATCACAATCAGATCCCCATTCACCGGGTTAACAGCAAACTGAATATTCGACCCTCCAGTTTCCACACCTATTTCCCGAATAATTTTAATCGAAGCATCCCGCAGTCGTTGATATTCCTTATCCGTCAACGTTTGCGCCGGAGCACCAGTAATAGAATCTCCCGTATGTACCCCCATCGGGTCAATATTTTCAATTGAGCAAATAATCACCACATTATCTGCCAAATCTCGCATTACTTCCAGTTCGTATTCCTTCCAACCAATTAGGGATTTTTCCACCAAAATTTGAGACACCGGACTAGCATCTATTCCCGCTTGTGCCATTACCTCATATTCTTCTTGGTTGTAGGCAATACCGCCACCAGTCCCCCCTAAAGTATAAGCAGGACGAATAATTAGAGGATATGTTCCTATTTTTTGAGCGATCGCCTTGGCCTCTTCCCAATTACTAGCAATACCCGATGGACAAACCTGGATACCTATCCGGCCCATTGCTTCCTTAAACAATTGACGGTCTTCGGCCATTTCAATCGCAGGTAATTTTGCCCCAATTAATTCCACACCATATTTGGCTAAAGTGCCATTTTTTGCCAGAGAAACTGCTATATTTAAAGCAGTCTGACCGCCCATTGTTGGTAATAGGGCATCTGGTCTTTCTTTAGCAATAACTTTTTCTACAAGTTCTGGAGTTAGAGGTTCAATGTAGGTACGTTCAGCAATTTCTGGGTCAGTCATAATTGTAGCAGGATTGGAATTTACCAAAACCACCTCAAAACCCTCTTCCCTAAGAGCTTTACAAGCTTGAGTTCCACTATAATCAAATTCACAGGCTTGGCCAATTACAATCGGACCAGAACCAACCAGTAGGATTTTACGTATATCTTGGCGTCGTGGCATAGACTTATTTTTGAGAATTATGACTTAATCCAAAGTATTTTAAGGGTTAGTATAATGGCTGTGTTAGTATATACATACCAATTTTATATTTGGGAATTCAAAGGTATAAGTTTTAAAGACTCTTAATACTAAGGATAAAAAAGAAGAGGCAATGATTAATTGTTAATTATTTAATCCTCCTATAGCAATCTTAAATTAGGTTGTAATATTTTATTTTAGGGGTTTGTTCTCCAAACCAAAGTAAAAATTAGATGATCAAGATTAAACCCCTACAGTTTTTTTTACAAATCATTTACGATGGGTGCATCTCATATTTGCAAAAATACTTTTTTCCTATATATTCTCTGTTCCCTGTTCCCTGTTCCCTGTTCCCTAAAAGCAATATTTTTTTGGCTTTATTGAAAATTGAGATGCACCCTTTACGATTGCTATATATTATGATTAATTAATCTGACTTGATAGAAGCCGGAATTAATATTTTTAACTTTTAACTTTTGATTTGTAGGATATATGATACCAATTTCACAAAATATTACTACAGTCACGGCACAGGGAATAGGGAAAGAAAACAAAGAATAAAAAAAGAGGAAAAAATGTTTTATTTTTACAATTTATGGGATTTATAATTGTTTTATTGTAGGAATAAATCACAGATTAAGATGTAACTTCCTTTTTTGAATTTGGTATGAGTTAATAGAAGTTGGAATTAATACTTTTAACTTTTAAGCAAAAAATTAAGAGCATTGGTAAATCAAGAGATGAAACTTTAATAGTAATCTATTTGTGATACCTCTAAATATTTGACCAAAGTAAATGATGGGTATCACTCCTAGTAGAAAATCATCTTACCAATTACCAACCCCAAATTAAGATATCAAGCTTCCTCCTTGAAGGGGATTAAAATAATAAACTTCAGTATTTCAAACCTTCCTATTCAATAGAGGTACTGATAACTGATAACTGATAACTGATAAAAGATATGCCCAGACAGCCTGATGAATTTGCTATACACCTATTATTAGAAGGTGGCGCTCGTGAAGAAGTACGTTTTCTTTCTCTTAAAGATTTTCAGACCTGGTACAGTGGGGTTGTAGTTCCAAAACATGACTCTCAAGAGTTTGTTAATGTACCTATTAAGACTATTCAAGGAGAATATATGGTGGTTCGCCCTTCAGCTATAATTGCTATTCGGGTTGAACCTATATTTAATTCTAGCGTTGAAAGATTTTAAATGAACTCTCTAGTCATAGGTATTGATATAGGTGGAACAGCAATTAAACTGGGGTGTTTTGATAGAGATGGAGTATGTCATCAATCTTTGACTGTACCAACTCCTCAACCGGCTACCCCAAAAGCAGTTATTAATGCGATAGAAGAGACAATATCTATTCTAAGAAAAGAACTTCAACAAGACAACTTAGGAGCTATCCAAGGAATAGGTATTGGAGTACCAGGCCCGGTTGATGCTGAAGGTAAAATATCTAGAATAGCAATAAACTTGGCTGATTGGCAAGAGGTTCCTCTAGCCAAATTGTTGGAGGAAAAGACTGGTTTACCAATAATTATAGCTAATGATGCTAATTGTGCTGGTTTAGGAGAAGCTTGGCTAGGAGCAGGTAGTCAGTTTAAAAATATGATTATGCTGACCCTGGGTACTGGTGTTGGGGGAGCGATTATTTTGGATGGTCAATTATTTGTGGGTCATACTGGTGCTGCGGGAGAGTTAGGGTTAATAACTTTAAATCCTGATGGACCTGAATGTAATAGTGGTAATAATGGCTCTTTAGAACAATATGTTTCTGTTCAAGCAGTTCGTCGAGATACAGGAAAAGAACCTTTAGAATTAGCTAATTTAGCTTTAACTGGAGATAAGTTTGCCCTAGAATTTTGGCAAAACTACGGACGAATTTTAGGAGTAGGGTTGACAAGTTTGATTTATATCTTAACCCCAGAAGCAGTAATTATTGGGGGAGGTATCAGTGGAGCGACAAAACTTTTTTTGCCTGCAACTAAGGCAGAAATTGAGCGACGAGTTCTTTTTAGTTCTTATTTAAACTTACAATTATTAACTGCTAAGTTAGGTAATCAAGCTGGTATTGTGGGAGCTGCTAAATTAGCTTGGACTAAGTTCTCAGAATAAATGATTTGAGATTTGTGGAGTAAGAATTCAGCTATTAGTAGTGAACATTTCCTGTGAATTTTTCGCAAACAGCATTGAATTAATGATGGTTAGGGAGTAAGGAATAGGGATAATTTTAAGAGCTTGGTAGTCAAATAATTTTTTCTCAATCTCTTAATGATAATTCCTTTAATAAATGCAATTAGCTGTTTTGCTACCCAAGATGTTTGAGGAGTATGACCTAGGAAAAGGCAGTAGCCTTGCAGAACTCAATATACTTATAACTGAGACCTGAATTATTAAGTTTTGGAAAAAATATAATAGGAAGTAGGATATACTTAATAATAACTAAGTTAGGTAGAGTTAACATCAATTATATTACTATCAAATTTTATCATGGTAAAGAAAACCCAGTTACTTTATTGATAAATTCCAAAACTTTTTTATAAGCTTCTGGACTACTATTGGGGTTAATAATAATATCTTTTGTACTATCTGGTAGCCAGAAAGTTATCCTACCATTAGATTCCCAAGCAAATGTGGTAATACAACTCAAATTTATACACCATTCATGGCGATCGTAAAAAATTTTTACCCAGCATTCATTGTGAGTTTGATAGCCTATTTCGATCTTTTTTTTAATATATTCTGTAACTAACTGATAGTCATGTTCAGAATTTTGCTGATTTAATATGATTGGCTGACTGCTATTTGGCAACCAAAAAGTTATCCGCTTATTGTGTTGACAACAAAAAGCAGTAATACTGTCAAGATCGATCAAGTATATACTTCTTTCATAATTTATTTTAATCCAGTAGGCCACAAGACCCCCTCAAAGCTTTGATTTCTTGCATTTCTCCACATCCTGCAAGTTACCCTAAAAGTCCGATCAACATTATTTATTTACCCTTTATATTGTCACTCACTACCCAATGAAAAAGATTTCTGCTTTAACAAAATGTTAGCAGAAGTTCCCACCTAAAAATATTATCAAGAAACTAAGATTTTAGGGGGGAATGAATGTGAAGCATGAAATTAATTTTAGTCATACCTCCTTTGTTTCCGTAGTTAGGTATTCTGTGTCTGTCTTTGAGTTTTTCTTATTTCTAGGCTTTAAAGATAGCATAATAATACTTAAATTATTCAGATACAATTTATAATTTTTTGTGCTACAAGTGAGATGTAAAACTTTAATAGTGATTATTGTTTTTATAGAATTTTTTCAGGTAAAATTTACCGAAAAAATGCAGGTATAAAGCCTCTCCATTCATGGAGAAAAAGCGGTAGAGAGATGGCGAGGTTTACCGCTCTTACAGAGCCTATCTGCTCGACCAAGATCAGAAAAAAAATCTTTTTAGACAATTTTCTTATTTATAACGAAGAAGTAATTATTAATTGTTAATTATTAATTATTTAACCATACCTTTTGCTATCTAGGGGTATAATTTCCCAGGATAACATATTCCCATGTTAGTTAGCTTTTTAGACTGTTCACACAAGAATATTTTAATGACAATTAATTTAGGATTTTGACCTACTAAAATTTCCTGATAACCATATTTCATTAATGGATAATGCATAATTACCTCTGGTTAAAACCGTAAGGGAATTAAATATAAGGAAATATTATTTCTTTTCTCTTAGTCAATTGGATATGGCGTTTAGCGCTCCGCACAACTTCGTTTTGCTAGCGCAGCTGCGCATTATTCGGGAAACATCGCCATTCCTATACCGCTTTTTCCCCTTGAAAAGGGAAGCTTTAAAAGGTGAATCATTTAATTAATAATTATTAATTACTAATTTTCGGTAAAATCTTTCTACTACTCTTATTATTCATAACATTATTTTGTTTAAATGGTATTATAGACACCTTATCTGAATAAATATTAGTCAGTTTCAGGCTCTTAAAATATACTTTAAAAAAACTATACTACCAAACATTATACCTGTTATAACTAAGGTATAGAACCTGTGTAATTACATTCTATTGGAGTAAGTATTCAGCTAGCATCTTACAGATGAACTGCGTTATTAGTTTGGGAAAGAATTAAGTAATTACTAAGATTAGCTGATTACCTTTTGATTAATAATTTTTAATTCTCCCTCAACCCTAATTCCTCCTCCCAAGACAATGAGTTAATCACTAATTACTAATTGACGACTGAATGCTTACCTCTTGGCTAGCTTCAATATTATTTACAGACACATCATAACACTTTTCTTTTTGACTAGCTGCTTGAAAAAAGCGATGAAATAGAGGGTGAGGACTGCTAGGTCGAGATTGAAACTCTGGATGAAATTGAGTAGCAATAAAGAAAGGATGAGTAGGAAGTTCAATAATTTCTACTAGCCTACCATCAGGAGATGTTCCACTTACAAGATATCCTGTTTCTAATAATAAGTTCCGGTAAGCATTATTAAATTCATATCTATGTCTATGGCGTTCATAAATTACTTCTTTCTGATAAGTTTTAAATGCTAATGTGTCCCCTTGAAGACGGCAAGGATAAAGTCCCAGTCGCATAGTCCCGCCCAAGTCTACTACATCTTGTTGTTCTGGCAATAAATTAATCACTGGATTTGGTGTTTTAGGGTCAAACTCGGCACTATGGGCAGCATCCAATTCTGCGATGTTGCGTGCCCACTCAATTACCGCACATTGCATTCCCAAACATAACCCCAAAAAAGGAATTTTATTTAGTCTGGCATATTGAACTGTAGCTATTTTCCCATCAATACCTCTCACACCAAACCCACCAGGCACAATAATTCCATTAGCATTTTCTAGATAGGTTTTGGCTCCATTGGCCTCCACATCTTCAGCATTGACCCAACGTAGATTTAAGTCCACACCAACAGCGATGGCTGCATGGCGTAATGCTTCTACCACTGATAGATAAGCATCACTAAGTTGAATATATTTACCCACTATGGCAATTTCTACAGTAGTAGCAGTAGATAATTGGCCCTGGTTAGTATGTATTTCTTCTTTGTCTTTATGGTAAAGACGATTGACTAAAGTTTGCCATTGCTCGAGATTTGGTTGACGTTGCTCCATTTGTAATAATTCTAGAGCTTGGACTGCCAGTCCTTCTGTCTCTAACATTAGAGGTACTTCATAGATACTTTGAGCATCCTGAGATGTAACTACAGATGCTACAGGTACATCACAGAACTCCGACATTTTTTCCTTTAAGCTTTTACTAAGTTGGCGATCGCATCGACAGACCAAAATATCTGGTTGAATACCAATGGAGCGTAATTCTTTAACGGAGTGTTGAGTAGGCTTAGTTTTCATCTCCCCTGCTGAAGCAATCCAAGGGACCAGTGTCACATGGACATACAAAACGTTATTTCGTCCCACATCTTTACGAAATTGACGAATTGCTTCTAAAAATGGTTGAGATTCGATATCTCCTACTGTTCCCCCTATTTCTGTAATTACTAAATCTGGATTGGCATTTCTGGCTACTCTATGTATTCTTTCTTTTATTTCATTAGTAATATGGGGGATAACTTGAACTGTTCCCCCTTGATAGTCTCCTCGTCTTTCTTTATTAATTACTGCCTGGTAGATTGAACCTTGGGTAACACTGTTGAGCCGAGACATTGAGGTATCTGTAAATCTCTCATAGTGACCTAAGTCTAGGTCTGTTTCTGCACCATCTTCTGTGACAAACACTTCTCCATGTTGGAAAGGACTCATAGTCCCTGGATCTACATTAATATAAGGATCTAGTTTAAGAATGGAAACGGAATAATCCCGTGATTTGAGCAAACGGCCTAAGCTTGCTGCTACAATTCCTTTACCAATACTAGATACGACTCCACCAGTTATGAATACAAATTTAGTCATAGATTTTTTTTAATCAGGATAGAAGAAAGTTGTAAACTTTAGATTAGTCTCACTAATTTATACTACCTATGCTTTTGGCATAGCCTGCCGTTGGGCATAGAAAAGGGAATATTAGGCCAGACTCATCCATAATTAGATTTTTCCTATCTCATATCTTTTTGAGGGAATTACCAAGAATTTACTAATCTCTAGCTTCGGCAAAAGTATCATATAGAAGCCCTAATCGTATCTTTAGAAAAGAGGTAATAGGGAGAATTCATTAATGGATAATGGATAATGGATAATTGATAATTACAAGAAGGTTAAAACCGAGAGGATTGAATATAAGGAAATATTATTTCTTCTCTCTTGGTCGATTGGATATGGCGAGGAAATCTCGCCATATCCAATCGACCGCTTTTCCCCTTTCAAGGGGAGGCTAATAAAGCTGAATTATTTAATTAATAATTAATAATTGTTAATTATTCGGTAATTCATATATTTATGGGTAATAATTGATTAGATTTGGGATTTTAGGAGATGTCTAATACAGCCCATCTCCCCACACTCCCCACCCCCCCATCTCCCTATATTTAAGTACACAAATAGATACCTTCAGGGCTTTTATAGAACCCCTAGGTGTATCTCCAGAAAAGAGGGAGTAGGGGGAAAGAATTAATTTATGGTTCTTGATTTCTACCTTTCTCCATATTCCCCACACTTCTTTGATATCAAAACTCAAAAACCTACCTTCTTTTATCCCTTTCTATCTCATATCTATTTCTATTTTAGGCGAGGGCTAGCATAATATAGATCATTATAAATATCTATACTACTTGTTCTCGTGCCTATTAATTTAGAACTACTCTCTATGCTTCAGCAAGGCATTTTAGGAAATTACCCATTCTTGCTAACCTCTAGTTTCAGCAAAAGTATCATAATACATTAATTAGGGATGGTTGATTAATTCTCAAAGCATTTACCGATAAAGGCTAAAGCCTTTATCTAGGGCTTGCTGATTAATTCTAAAAGTATTGAAATATAAAAGTTTTGGCGTTTTAGAGTTGAAAAAAGTACCAGCTTTTCGCACTTATAAAGCTCATGCATGCTAGTATCTTAGGATGATTATGGCAGAAAAATTGAGAGACAATTCTTACT
>JAAUYL010090488.1_pt1 | contig 33622 bp, 21 predicted proteins | sample 7278011 | NCBI WGS metagenome assembly JAAUYL01 (sample SAMN14350225, study PRJNA611818) | marine sediment metagenome | isolation source: surface marine sediment (1.8m) | place: French Polynesia: Moorea | collected 2018-08
CATCAGAAAATCATCAAAACAACTCTTTTTTAACTTCTATTTCACTTGGTGTGTTTTCCGGAAACGAAATATTTTCTCAAAGCTTAAGAGTAATGAAAATTGACTTGGAAAATTTCAGCCAAATTACTTAATTAGAGGAAATACCAACAACTACCAACCAGATGCTACAATGCCAAACTCATCAAATCCCGAATTTTCACAGAAAAATTAAATTTGTAATTTCATCATAATTTAGGAGTTTTTACTAATGCAGAAAAAGATTTTCTTTGGCAATAGACAAATAGTAAGTAAGTACAAAAAATTATCTATGCTATCACCAATTTAGCAAAAGAAGCTCTATATTTTAATATAGCCAGAGGACTATTGTTAAATTGGCATAGGGATTAACTCGGAGATGCGGGGTTGAAATTATAAATTCAGGGATATAACAGTTCTAATATTAATGAAGTACAGTATTTTTATCTATTTCCTATTCTGTGTTCCCTCTCTTGGTCGATTGGATATGGCGAGGTTACCTCGCCATCCCATCCTACGGAAAGCTCCGAATATCGACCGCTTCCGACTTGCCTCTTGCCTCCTCCGGAAGAGCTGCCTCTTGCAGAGGAGCTTCCCTAACGCTTTTCATGTCGCGAAGCGAAACGTCGTCGCGGGGTCGCACCGCTTGCGTATTGCATACCCCGCGGGATATGACCCTTTGCGTCTGTCGCCGACACAGGGTAGCATAGGTATTCTCTAAAATCCAAAACTTATGCATCTCACCAAGGGTGAGAATTGCTATACAAAGTTTTGTATAGCAATCAGGAATGATTTTGATAAATATTTAAGAACAATTAAGAGCAATCAAAATTCTTTTATCTTCTGAGGACTGACTCCTAATTACCACTAAAATCTTACAACTGAAATATGATTGCTATAGCTATTTCAAAAGGAGAATTAATTAACCAAATATCCTCAATTATTGTTTAGTGTACTGCACCAGCTTAAATTCTGCTCGAGAAGACTTAAGCATAAGAGAAAAGGTTAAAATAATTCGTTAAAACTCCAAATTAATACCAATTTCAGATAATTTTTCTACATTGGATTTGTTCGTAAGTGGTTGGTTTTATCTATACCATTTCTGTATAACAATCCCCTTAATGAATCTCGGTCAAACCTTAATTTTTCTCATGATTGATCAGATATTTAAGAACAATTAAGAGCAATCAAAATCCTTTTATATTCTGACTCGGTCCGACTGACTTCCCCTCCTGGGAGGGGTTAGGGGTGGGTTTACTCCTAATTACCACTAAAATCTTACAACTGAAATTTAATTGGTATAAATGGTATTAAGTAGAGCGCAAGTATCTTAATAGTTTTACAGATGATTTTGAAATTGGTATAAGATAAATAAACTACATGACAAAATTACCAATACTCAGAGAGATTAGCATTTTAGGTGTTGCTGAATCAAGGGATGAATCTTTGCACAAAAGGTAAATCCCATCTTTATACTTCCTATTTGTCTAAAACTATAATTCATCCCACAAATATGCAACGCCGCATTTTAAACTAGTTAATCAACTAGGCAACTTAGCAAACAATATTTTTGTTAATCTATTAACTTGATTTCTTAGTAATATCAAGCCAGAAAAAAGAATCTTACAAATAGCAAGAATGATTTAAACACTTGAGATAATATGAAATCCGGTTATACAGTTATCGAAAAATTCCCTTCATATTTTCCAGACCTTCCTGAGAACACTCTTAAATAATTCCTACTATCAAATCCTCAGTATTCTAACTTCTGACTCGGTTCTCCTGACTTCTAAATCATACAATAACTAATTACCAAGATTTGAAATGAAATATTGCCTTATATGTATGGGAAACAGAACTTAGAGAATTTGCCAAAGTTGAAAATAATTATATATCAGCTAAGAAAAATAGCCAGAGATTAAAATCAATTAATGGTCAAGTTCGACAACAGACATGAAAAACTTTCAATAAAATATTCTCTAAGATGAAAGCTAAAGGTTGTGAAAGTCTTAGATGCAATAAAAATATGACGAGCTTTGTCTTTTCAAGAATGTTAAAAAATTGCTTAGGTTGTGGTTAAATAAAATTACCTCAATATAGGATGAATAAAAATTAGGATTGTATCTAGGGGGTACAACTCAGCTTGTTTGAGTTGTTTATTGTTATATAGCAATCAGGAATGAGATGTGAGAATTGAGGTGTTCCTTAAAAGGATAGAATATAGCAGTTATCTTATGAATAAGATACATTTTCTTCTTCCATGTTCCCTATTCCCTATTCCCTATTCCCTATTCCCTATTCCCTATTCCCAGTTAAGTGTTCCCTAAAATTCTCCAATATCTCACAACTCAAATCATATTGCTATATGTCACTGAAACAATAATACCCCATTATAATCTCTAATTTAACGGTGGGACTCTCAAAACTTAGATGTCAACAATCAGAAAAGAGATTAATCTTATGGACCCATTACTCGAAGGTGGTGCTGCTATACAACAGCGAGATTACACCTTAATAATTGACAAAAGTAACGATATGTATATATCTGGCTCTCCCACAGGTAGAAGACCATGGGATTTAATGCAAGACTCCATTATCAGATTAGCCACTGAATGTGAAAAGCTAGATTTAGATGGACTAACAGTTTATCTATTCTCAGACTATTTTAAACGATATGACCAAGTAACATCCACCGATTTAGCTCAAATTTTCCTGGAAAATCAACCCTCCGGCAAAACTAATTTAGCAGATGCTCTCAAGGATGCCGTGGATAATTATTTTGAGCGACGTGCTCTGAAGATAGCAAAACCTAATGGAGAAACTATTTTAGTTGTTACAGCAGGTGAGATAGAAGAACCTGAGCGAGTCAAGCAGATTATTATTTCTGCTGCTAATAATATACAGCAAGATGAAGAGTTAGGTATTTCACTTATTCAGGTAGGAAATAAACCTGAAGTTACTAAGTTTTTTAAATTATTAGATAATGAATTACAAACAATAGGTGCTAAATTTGACATTTGTAATACCGTTACTATTGCCGATCTGGAAAACATGAATTTAACTGATGTTTTAATTAATGCTATCTTTGGTTAAGATAATTTCTAACAATTTGCCTATTGCACATCATCCGGAATGTTTTTTTCACTCATTGAGATTGAAATACTGGTTAATATGTCTTGTGTAAAATCAAAAAAACTAGATATTTTATATCTAGATATTTTCTATTGCTTCTTAATCAGATTTTGTATAGCAATTTCAAATGTTTAAATTTATAGCTTTAACCATTCAGTTAGCCTCCTAGGTCGGAACTACGTTTTTTCCTGACGGAATGCTCCCCAAACATTTCCCTTAGCGTTTTTTATTTCGGCGACAGCTAAAACGGAGTTGTGGGGTAGCAAAACAGCTCAAGTCAAAACTATTAGTTGTAAATAATTTCAATTTTATTAACTTCCTAACACTATTTTTGTAGTGCTATATATAGCAATTATCACCAAGGGTGAGATAGACAAATTTTTGATTTTAGGGAATACAGAAGAGAAAAAAATACTGTACCTCATTAATATGACAACTACTATATTGAACTATATTGAAGAATTTTGTGGTGAAATCCAAAACCATAAATTTCGTCCCAGCGCTTTGAAGTATAACTTGACTGGAAACTGGTAATAATCTATGACAATATTAACGATAATAGTCAAATGAGATAGAAAAGTTAAACCCGTCCAAAAAATCGGTAGCCAACATAAAGGAGTACCTGGTATTGGAGGAAAAAAGTAAGCACTTAATCCTATTAATATAGTTGGTAATAATACAAATCCAACTGCTAATAACTGGATTACCCAACTCCATTCTACTTGAGGATGATCGGCTTTCCATTTTTTACCATTCCATCTCCAACTTAAAGGAGAAGAACTATCTGCTATTTTCAATGATTGCTTTACCAGATCGACAGTAAAAATATGGTTACAAAAGTTACAAGCAAAAGCATCCATTAAAGTAATTGCTGAAATCTGACCATGATAGCAGACAGGACAAGTATAAACTTCTTCAATGCTCAAATTTTTCTTGACATTATCGCAATTAGACATAGACTTTGAGAGTAAAGAAAAACAACTATATAGGTTGAATTTTAAACAATAATCTCTAAAGTTATCTAGGGTCTGTGATAATTCTTAACTTTATATCTAATTAAGCAGAAATTAAAATTATCTAAACTATCGCAATCCTCTGCACAGTTGTAATATTTTGGTGGTATTTAGGAGTCAGGAGTCAAGAGTCAGTCTTTTAAACGTTTTAAGTTAAAATTAACTGTTATAAAAATTTTCATAACCAATTTAGTATTGCTATATATTGTAGACAGTTTTTACTTCCGTAAATCCCAGAAAAATTGGTTGTAGTTTTAGCTAAGATAGCAATCCTCGGTGCAGTTGTTTACAACATATTCGCAGTATTAGGAAATAGGGGTTCAATAATTAATAATTAATAATTAACCATTAATAATTAATTATTACCTCTTCTTAAAACAGATAGGATTGGTTAAAAGGAAAATTTTTTCTTTTTTTATCCCTGAAAGGAGAGGCTTTAAACCTTAGTTTTTCGGTAATATTTTCATATTTTCGATCTATTTTGGGAATTTTCACATAAGATTGAGGATAGATATATATATAGATATATAGTATTTTTCAATGAGATGTTAGGTGAAGTTTCGGAACAGAAATATCTTAATAATTTTCCCGACCATTTTGCTGTAAGTATCTATGCTTGAATTTGGTACTAGATTAATTCAATATAGCTATATAAATCCTATTGCCATTTTAATATATTGCTAGAGGTAGGGGATTATAATTCATAATTAAGGAGATAAAATTTTCAAAATTTTTAATTTTCATACCAACGTCGGAAAAGTTCACCTCAAAAAAAATTGACTTGCTGAGATTGAGTGATATTTGTCAAGAACTTGAGATTAAATATCAAATCTACTTAGGGTTTGCTTATGGAAGTATGAGTGGTAAGGGTAGGAGCTAGAATTCAGAATCCAGAAGTCAGGAGGAATGGGAATTATAGAAGAGGTAGTCAGAAGAATCGTCCCTTGATTTTCTGCCCAACTCTTGCCCAAAATGCGCTCCTTTTTGAACCTTTTCGACCTAAAAGCTTGCACCCCCTCAAGACCTAAAAAGACACTTTTCTTTACCTGTGAATGCTTCTAGATTTAATCAGCAAGCCCTAATTAAATTTCCACCTGAAACAATAAAAAAATATACCCATATTGGTTAAATTTATATTCAATGGTTAAGAGAACGAGAGTATCTCAGATTATCAGATTTAAAAACTGAATATAATCTAATTTATCAGTCCGACCAAAATTATTATAATTGGCTGAATGATGCCCAAATTACCTGGAAGAAAACTCAAAAAAAGAATCCAAAAAAAGATCGAGATTTGGTGGAATCAAAAAAACAAGAAATAAACCAAAAATTAGAAAATTAGCATCCACTTTTCAAGTCTCAAGAGCTGGTTGTGTTGATGATTGACGAATGTCATCTTCTCTGGGGAGATATTTTGGGCTATGTGTGGTGAAGAACAGATCAAAGAATATAAATACCGATTAAAAATCTCAAAGACCGACCAACTTACTATGGGGCTTTAGACTATCAAACAAAGGAATTTATTGTTCAAGAACATAAAGAGTGGAGACACTGAAAACACCATTGAATTTATTAAATAAGCTAAGACGCATTTAAACTGAGTATTAGCAAACTAGGGAAGAAACCGTCAAACCCTCCCCCCATATCCCTATCCCCCCATCTCCTCATCAGCCACAATAACCAATTTAGATGCTTAACAGCTTACTGGTAACAGCAAAGACCGGGAAAAAGGTTGGCGATATTTGGGGATGGAGCAACTTATCATAAGTCTCAAGGATTTCGAGAGTATGAGTGAAAAAATTCATGAAAATTTAGAACAAGAAAAATGGTTGGTAAATTGTACTCAATTTGCTCCCCATAGGGCGGAACAAAACCCCGTCGAAAATATTTGGCTACAAGCTAAAACTTTTATTCCACATTTCGATCGTTTATGTCATTTGTTTAAGATTTTTAAATGGCTCTTCAAATTTTTTTCTAATGGTCAAATCTTTGATTTTCCGAAACTTTATGAGTGTCGAAGATATTTGGCTACAAGCCAAAACTTTTATTCCACATTTCGATCATTTATGTCATTCGTTTAAGATTTTTAAATGGCTCTTCAAATTTTTTTCTAATGGTTAAATCTTCAATTTTCCGAAACTTTATGAGTATGGAAATTTATCACAACCTATTTAGGATTACTATATTATTCAGATATCAGAGAGGTAAATAGTCAAATTGGTCAAACATAAATCATTTAATTTAATCAACCATTCCTGGCAGTCAATTATTCAATTTGTTGGTTTGTTTTGTCTTTGCTGCTTCCTGGTCATTAGTTGTAGTCAACCTCAGAATAATCCCGATAATACTCCAACTACAGAAACAAATACAAATCGCATTACTATCGGCACAACTTTAAAACCTCGGACTATTGACCCTGCAGACGCCTACGAAGTAATATCCGGTAACTTACTCTATAACTTAGGCGATCGCCTCTACGGTTACAAGTTAGGAACAACGGAACTTGTACCCCAACTAGCAACAGAAATGCCGAAAATTAGTGAAGATGGCACGACATATACTATTCCTATTCGTCAACGGGTGACATTCCACGACGGTACTCCCTTCAATGCCGAAGCAATGGCCTTTTCTTTCAAACGTTTTATTAAAAATAGTGGTCCACCTTCTTCTTTGTTAACCAATACGGTTGAGTCAGTAGAAGCTACCGGAGAATATCAATTAACAATTAAGTTGAAAAAACCCTTTGCAGCTTTCACTCCTTTATTAGCATTTTCTGGTCTATGCGCTATTTCCCCACAAGCTTATACAATAGATGAAAATCAATTCAAACCCGATACGTTTATTGGTACTGGTCCCTATAAATTAGCCGAGTATGGTACTGACGTTTTACGATTAGATGTATTTGAAAATTATTGGGGAGAAAAAGCAAAAAATCAAGGAATTGATATTCAAATATTTTCTAGTTCAGCCAACCTATTTAATGCCTTTAAAACAGGAGCTATTGATGTAGCTTATTTTTCTCTAGATACCGACCAAATTACTAATTTAGAAGCAGAAGCTACCCGTCAAGGATGGCAAGTAATTTCTACAGATGGTAAAACAGTTAATTACATGGTTTTAAATCTCAACTCAGAACCATTAAACAACAAAGCAGTTAGACAAGCTTTAGCATCTATTATTGATAGAAACTTACTAAATGAACGAGTTTTACAAGGAAAAGCCGAACCAGTTTATAGTCTAATTCCTACAAAATTTGATGGTTATAAACCAGTATTTCAAGAAAACTATGGAGATGGAAACTTTGACAAAGCCAAAGAATTATTAAAACAGGCAGGATATTCTCAAGAAAACCCAGCAAAAATCGAAATTTGGTATGCTGCAAATTCCACAAAAAGACAATTAACAGCCAGTACATTAAAAGCATCTGTAGAGCAAAAACTAGAAGGTTTAATGGAATTAGAATTGAATAGCGTAGAAGCAGCTACCGCCTTTAAAAACTTAGATAAAGGAGTATATCAAACATTTATCTTAGACTGGTACGGAGACTTTATTGATGCAGATAACTATATCCAACCATTCTTAGAATGTACCAAAGGTTCAAAACAAAAAGGTTGTGAACAAGGAGCCAGTCAATTTCAAGGTTCATTTTATTATAGCGATCAGATAAATCAATTAATCCAACAACAACGTCAAGAGCAAAACCAAGAAAAACGCCAAGCTATTTTCATAGAAATTCAAGAATTATTAGGAGAAGATGTTCCTTTCATCCCATTATGGTTAGATAAAGATTATGTATTTGCTCAGAAAAATATTAGCGGAGTTAGTTTAGAACCGACTCAGCAATTTCCCTTCTCGACAATTAATAAATCATAACTAACAAGTAAGCATTCAGCCGTTAGCTATTAGCTATTAGCTATTGTTTTTAGTGCGCGATAAAAGCTTTATTAATTGAACCAGAATTCAATCTGACGACAAAAGTTGGCTCCCTTGACCTTACAGTCTATATTCATTTCAACCCCATTCTCAAGGGTAGGACTGTTTCAAAAAGCAAGAATTTAGCTTTTTTGGGTGCAGGAGGGATTTGGAGGTAGAAAAATGGCAAAATACAACTAAATAACTCGCGCTATGGAAGGAATTAGCTAACTAAAGCCTAACTGATTATTCTCATGAGTACGGCTCAAATGACTGATAATTGATTAATGGACAATGATGATTGTGTGATAAATTTGATAATTTTGAGACGAACTAGGAACGAATTTCTCCCCATCTCCCTATCTGTCTTTCAAGAGAATGAAACAGCCCTGCCTCCTTAAGGGCGAGGTATTATTGCTAAGAGCTGACAGCTAATAGCTGAATGCTTACATTAACAATATTCTTCTTCTGGGTACATCCTATAATTTTTGAATAAGTAAAGAAGAAAAGTCTAGAGTAGAAACCATAATCTAGTTTTCCTTATTACTTAATTATTAAAAGTAGAGTTGCCCACCCTACCTGACAAGCTATAATCAAAACTAAGGTAGAAAAACTACTTGATTTACCGAAAAACTGGGTCTTTAGACCTTCAGGTGCGATAATGGGAGTGTCTCAACTATGGTAGTAAGCACAATAGAGATACCAACGCAGCAATAAACATATTAGTTGCGGGCGGGCAGTCCGAGACATTAAACGGACATGGAGGCCAGTCTCAGACTACTGCCAAAGTAGCAGCAGCCTGTGAAACGTCAACCCACTGAAGAGCTAAGGCTCAGTAGGAATCTCCGCACCTTTAGACCGGAGCGGATGTCAACACCGAAAAAGTTTGGGAGTTTGGTAGCCCCGTCTTTTCAAAGCCGGGTGGACGCGACCCTAGTCAAGGAGAAATGCCCGCTCTTCTCAAACCCTAAAAAGTTGGGTTCCTCGGAGGGCAAGTAATCCCAGGACGCCCTAGCCTATATAAGTCGATTGGTAGTACCCAGAAAGAAAAAAATAAGTAGCCTGAAGCAAAAGCAACAGGGTAGAGGATCGGTACTAGAAATGCGTTTTGAGTGACCCTTTCAAGTATAGCCTGGATAATCTGCGCGTCTAAAGACGCGCAGAGTCTCAAAAATCTCTATTCCTCAAGATTTACTCTATCTTACAGAAAATCAATTATTCAAAATTTCCTTACCCTACCAGCTATAACTTTTCGGTAAAAAATAAGAAAGATTTAGGAGCAAAACACCAGAATTAACCCATAGCAAATTGCATCTCAATCAGGTACACTACTTGCGGGCAAGATGCCCGCGCTGGATAGGTTTGAACCTTAATATTTGTACCTTTTCCTTGGAATCTACTGTATCTGTTTTTTCTATTCCTTCTTACTTCTTTATTCTTCCTTGTGCCAAAAACTAACGTAAAAAACAACTAACCATCCATAACACCAAAAAAGTTACCAAAGTAATAAATATTTCTGTTGTTAAACCAGTCGCCAAAGCACTCAGTATTCCCCCTAAAATCAACCCAAAAATTAAACCACCAACTGTCAACAAAACAGCACGGCCAAACTTATTTTCTTTGCGGTTAAGGAAATAAAGACAACCACCAACTCCCAAAGCCAAAGTTAGCTGCAAAGTAGAAGCTTGACTAACCCCAGAATAAATACTAATTGCACCTAAGACCACATATATACCAGTAGGCCATAGAATATCAGCTTGACTAGGAGTATCAATCAAATTTTGTACCCAAACAGGTGCTTGATTAGTTGGCCCTGAAGTCAAACTATCAGGGTCTTTTTTTGTTTGCTTCTCTGGAAACCTAATACGCTCAGGCACTTTAATTTTTCCTTCTTGACGCAACCTTAGACGGTCCATCAAAATAGCATCATAAGCAGCCTCAATATTTTCCATAACTTTCCGATCCTCACCATGCTGTTGCTTCAAACGTTCCTTTGCTGCTTGAATTTCCTCAAAAGAAGCATCTTCAGTGAGACCAAGTTGTTGATAATGACTCTGATTGCTCATAGGAATTTATTAATAATCTTTTAAACTGTGACACAATATTCAATTATAGTATTTTAATCTTATCCACTTTTCCAGAAATATGCCTAGTTAACTCTACAAATAAGTACCTGTGCAAAATTAATTTAACATTGGTCATTTCAGTTATCAGTTATCAGTTATCAGTTATCAGTACCGACCGCTTAAGCAGTCGGCTAGAAATCCGAAATTTCCTTTTTTATCCCCTGGAAAGGGGAGGCTTGAGACCTTATTTATTGGTCAGCAGAGAACAGCTTAACTAAGAACAGGGAACAAAAAATATACTTCTACACTTATAGCAGTATATCTAAAAATAATTTTACCTACCTACTTAACCTGACCATCAAATATACAATTAATTTTGCTTGACTTGCTTGACTACTTAATATCTGCATAAATTACTGAATAATCTTAATGCTTAACATTATTTTACCAGCTATCAAAAAACAAATTCTCAAGTCTGAGGTTAACACAAAGGAAAACAAAAAAATGATTTCAAGATACAAAAGGCAGAGCTTTGCTACAAAAGTATTTGATTTTGGTTACATAAAAAAAGTAATCTCACAACTAGAGTTTCCTCTGCCAAAAACCTATTTATTTAGTAATTAAATAGGTAGTGGTCTATCAATTTTGAAATGATGAGCTGAGACATTTACTTGGAAGACAATGGAGGAAAGTAGACAAAGAAGAAAATTTGGTAGTGGTATAAATCAGTTATCAGTTATCAGTTATCAGTTATCAGTTATCAGTTATCAGTTATCAGTTATCAGTTAAATATTTTTTCTAGTTTTATCACGCGTAACAAAGTAAGAATTTGACTTCTAACTTCTAACTTCTGACTTCTGACTTCTGACTTAATCTCAGCCACTAACTATTCCTGACCACTGCACCTTTTTCTGTTTTTCACGCCGATAAGAGAAAAAGTAGTCCGGTTGTTGATAAGTACAATAAGGAGCGATCGCCACCTGTTGATTACCAATACCTAATTGTTCCAATTGTAAGATATTAACTAAACGCACATCTAAGCGAACTTTTCCCGGTTCAGGATCGGATAAAATTGGTGAGTTTGGCAAAAGCTCCAGAAAATGCAAAATATCTTCAATACTTGCTTCACCTGTTTCTGGAAAAATAGTCATTCCCACTTGAGCTGCCACCTCTTCAGAGACTTGATAAACCTCTCCAGCAATAGCAGGCCCAAGCACAACCAACAAATCAGATAATTGACTCCCGTGGGCCTGAAACCCTGCCAATGCCACCGGGACAATTTTTGCCGCAGTACCACGCCACCCGGCATGAACTGCTGCGACTTGTCCGGTTTTTTGGTCAGCAATTAGAACAGGAACACAGTCAGCAGTACATACCCAAACTGCTTGTTTTGCTTTTTCAGTTAGTAGGCCATCAGCTTCGGCATAAGTTGCTTCAGTTTCAAGAGTAGATTTCCCTGTTGTAAGTACGGTATTGCCATGTACTTGTTTGACACGATATACCTCAGCAGAGGGATGTAAGACATCTACTAATTCTGTCGGTGTGCTAGGGGAAAAATGGTGAGTAAAAAAACCATGAGGCCAATTTTGTAAAAGGCTACAGGTTAGGTAAGGTAGTCCTTGCCATTTTTGCCAATGCCAAGTTATATCATTTTTACTTAAACCTTCATAGTATTTGTTTAATTTTTGTGAATCCCAGTTGGCTATAGTCATCAGAATCAAAATAATTGTTCGCAGTTTAGATTTTTATTTTGACATCCTTCCAGACTATGCTGCACTAGCAATTTTTTTCATCCATCTGTGAGTGCTTCAAGAAATGAAACTACTATTGCTCTATCCGCAATAGAAGGAAATTCCATCATCCATCTGTGAGTGCTTCATAAAATGAAACGACTATTGCTCTATCCGCAATAGAAGGAAATTCCATCATCCATCTGTGAGTGCTTCATAAAATGAAACGACTATTGCTCCATACGCAATAGAAGAAAAATTTCATCATCCATCTGTGAGTGCTTCATAAAATGAAACGACTATTGCTCTATCCCCAATAGAAGAGAAAATTTGAGTAAAATAATCTGTCAAAATCTTACAGAGCCATAAAAAAAGATCTAGTAAAAAAATTGTCAGAATTTAATCAACAAAAATTCATCAACTCCCTATCAAAAATTCAGGGAGCCAGAATATCCCACATATCCAACCCTTCAACCCCCAATCATCTGCACATTTTTTCCAGCCTCCCCTCAACAAACCAAACTCTCTGGCAACTAATTCACTCAGGAGCATCACCAGGAACCATAGTCATAGCCACCCAACAAACAGCAGGACGCGGACAATGGGGACGAAACTGGATATCAAGCATCGGCGGACTATATATGTCAGTCGCCACCAACATATCAATACCCCAAACTCCACAACTAACCCTATCAACAGCTTGGGGTATAGCCTCAAGTTTGGAAGATTATGGTGTACCAGTAAAAATTAAATGGCCTAACGACTTAATCTTAGAAAATCGGAAATTAGGTGGCATCCTCACAGAAACCAGGATAAACAAGAAAAAAATTTCGACCGCAGTAATTGGTATTGGAATTAACTGGGCTAATTCAGTGCCAGACACAGGCATTAATCTGCAAAACTATTATAGAAACCAGTCTCAACCAGAAATATCTTCTCTAGAAATGTTAGCTGCAATAGTCTTTCATGGAGTAGACTCTGGCATTAAACAACTTTTAGACTCAGGAATAGAAAGTATTTTACCTGGCTATACTCAACTACTAATAAATATGGGGCAAGAAGTAGTAGTAGAAAATCGTCTTGGCAAAATTGTAGGAGTTACAAATAGTGGAGAGTTAAAAGTCAAAATTAACCCAGACTCAGCCACCCCAAAAACTCAGTCTCAAATATCGCCCTCAGAAATATACCTAAAACCAGGTACAATCAGTCTGGGTTATGGCCAAATTAGTAACGAAGTAGGGAAGTAGGGGAGTGTGGGAGTGGGGGAGTACGGGAGTAGGGGAGTGTGGGAAGTGTGGGGAGTGTGGGAAGTCAGATAGTGGGGCAGAAATTGAAATACATCTGGTCGTTTCTCTACAGTGGGAAATACTTGATATTTCATTTATTCAACTTACTACCCAATTTTTCCAACCTGATATTAGCTTGTCTGCTTGTTGACATCCTCCCGACACTGCTCTGCGAGACACGGCGGGATTCCCATCCCTCAATCAAACAACCGCGCGTTGAATTGATGATGATGGGCGGGTTGACACCTCACTGGAAAATGCTGGCTTGCCAGTAGCCACGCTTTCTCTGTGTCCGATAAATAATCGACCAGTGCCACTTCCCTCCGGGACGCTACGCGAACGGCGACGGGACTTAAAAAACGATAGTAGTATCAACCTTGGTTTTTGGCCGAGTAAAATTTGTATTTTCACATGCTTATCTGTAAAACCGCTCTTATTGATTGGTTTTCCAATTGCGTCGCTCCCCCCTTTCAAAGCTATGCTTTATAAACATCTTTACTTAACATAAAGCTTGACAAAATAGACAAGTTATGGATAAGTCTGGGAGAGGCTTTTTCCAGAGAAAAGAGAAATGTGTATTGAAAAATACATTTTTTTGAGAACTGTAGACAAGATTCTTACTCCCCATACCCCCCATACCCCCCACACCCCCCACCCTTCCTAGAAGGTTTTCAAGAGTTCCTTATAAGGGATAGTATCCAAGGGGAGGCTATTGACCTAATTTTTTGGTCATAAACCCAAAAAAAATAATTCTATCAAAGTCAAAATTTATTAAACTGTATAAATTGTTCAAAAAAAGTAACCTAAATAGTGTGAGGAGATAATGTCGCTAGAGAACCAAAACCAATTAGTTGAGTCTAATACCAAACCACAAGAAACAACTCCAGAGCAGAACCAAAAGCAAAACTTGATTCAGACCAAACTTCTGACTCACAAATCACTCATGCAGCTAGGTTGTTGTCTAGCTAGTTTAGGGATGCTGAGTAGAGGTATAGTTTTAGCCGAGATGGTTTTGGAAATAGAAGTCTATGACTATGAACCATCATATCAACCCGCTCCAGTAGATAGCTATTCTCCCCAAACATCCTATTCAGCACCATCCTATTCACCAGAACCCTACTACGAACCAACACCATCCTATTCACCCGCGCCATATTACGAACCCGAACCTTATTATTCTCAACCAGCACCAACTTATTACGAACCAGAACCTTATTATTCTCAACCAGCACCAAGTTATTACGAACCAGAACCATATTACTCTGCTTCACCTAGTTATTCTGAACCATATTATTACGAACCGGAACCGGAACCTTACTATTCTCAACCAGCGCCAACTTATTACGACCCGGAACCATCTTACTATTCTCAACCAGCACCAAGTTATTACGAACCGGAACCTTATTATTCCCAACCAACACCAACCTATGAACCGGAACCGGAACCAGAACCAGACAATACTATCTATTTACCTAAAAGTTTATATGTAGCACCTCCGACTAATACTAACCTCAACCTCTCAAAGAAACCCAAAAATGACTTACCACCCCTAACATTACCAAAACCTGAGAAACTTTATTACTATGATGGTTCGACTAATGCTTATATAGATGACACAGATTACAAAGTCGGTGCAACAGAGAGTTATGAAGCACCAAGTACAGTAGTTTTCTCAGAACGTTCCACAGGAGAAGTTGCTCAATATCCAACAACTAATAAAAATTGGAGTGCTGTCGCCGAAAATAATAATAATTGGAGCGCTCCGACTCAGACTAATAACTGGAGTGCAACTACTGCCACAAATAATTGGAGTGCTCCTGCTCAAACTTCATCTAATAATTCCTGGAATGGTGGAACTCAGCAAAATTATTATTCTCAAAATAGCTACCAAAATTCCTCCTACGATAATAGCTATTACTCCTCCAACAATAGTTATTATTCAGGTTCTTCTGGTTATAGTCAAACAAGTTACTACTCAAACTCATACTCCAGTCAAAGTGGTTATTACTCCAGCACCTCCTATGCTCCATACTACTCAGACTCTTCTCAGGGAGTAGAAGTCGCAGCAGTATTGCCAGCTCAAGTGCAGGGATTATTTCATAACCCCATGTCACAGTCAGGTTTAGCTTATTACAAACGTACAATGCGACCTCCCGCAGTACCCGGAAATGGTAATACCCGGTTAATATTTCCTCTATCTATCCCAGCACCCATCACCTCATTATTTGGTTGGAGAGAACATCCAATATTAGGTTATAAAAAATTTCACACCGGAACAGACTTAGGCGCACCAACTGGAACTCCAGTAGTTGCCACTTATGCAGGTCAAGTAGCGATCGCTGACTGGTTAGGTGGTTATGGTGTGACTGTTGTGCTAGACCACCAGAGAAAATCATTGGAAACTCTCTACGGTCACTTATCAGAAATCTTTGTAAAACCAGGAGAGTATGTACAACAGGGTGAAGTTATTGGGCGAGTTGGTAATACGGGAATGTCTACAGGTCCCCACTTACATTTTGAAATGCGACAGTTAACAAAAGATGGATGGGTAGCGAAAGACCCAGATAGTCATGTTGAATTTGCCTTAGTGAATTTGATGACAGCATTGAAAGTGACGGAAATACCACCGGTACCGGAAGTTAGTATTAATGAATTATTGAAGCAGACTAAAGAATTAGGTTCTGGTTTACCACAACTGCCACCTTTACCACCAGGGTTTGAAGTACCTATTCCTGACTTAGAGCCACCAATTTTTGAGTTGACAAAAGCTTCAGAAAAGTCTGATGAGGATGTCAAAATTAGTTTAAATGAGCAGGAGAAAAAAGTGGTGGAATAGAGTTAGTTGAATAGGGAAAAATTGATAAGAATTATAGATTTTGTAGGTTTGGTTAAGCGCCAGCGCAACCCAACAAACCAAGATATTTTTGACAAACTAAGATAGTGTTGGGTTTTTTTCCTCAACCCAACCTACATTACTATTCCTGACTTAGAAAAGCCAATTTTTGAGTTGACAAAATCTTCAGAAAAGTCTAATGAGGATGTTCAAATTAGTTTGAATCAAAAGGAGAAAAAAGTAGTGGAATAGAGTTAGTTGAATAGGGAAAAATTGATAAAACTACTAGCTTTTGTAGGTTGGGTTAAGCGCCAGCGCAACCCAACAAACCAAGATATTGTTGACAAACTAAGATAGTGTTGGGTTTCGTTCCTCAACCCAACCTACATTACTGCCGTGTCAAACTTGAAAATGTGGATTAAAAAACCTAACCCCCCAACCCCCTTCCCTGCAAGGGAAGGGGGGGATTTCTCCCCTCTCCTGCTAGGAGAGGGGTTGGGGGAGAGGTCTCCAAGGTTGCTCGCTCCTAACACAGCATTTTTACCTTGACACGCCACTACATTACTAAATAGAGCGATCGCTCTCCAGAGTTTATCTAATAAATAAAATAAGTTAAAATATAAAGATTATCTCTGGACAACCACCGAAAAATATCCGAAACTTTAAATATCAGACTTAATTATTATTATGGAAGACAAGAAAATTTGGATTATTGCCGATGAAACTGCTTCAGAAATTTCTGGTGCTAAAAATTCAAGAGATACGGGAGGTGATTATGAAGAATCTACCGAATCAAGTAGAAAAAGATTTCAGGTGAAAGCTGAAGATTTGAAACGAGAAATGTCTGAATTTCTCAAAGTTATTGAAGATGTATTTGACCAGACAGATCGAGAAACTTCTAATGTTAAATTACAAGAAATAGAATTATCAGTTGAAATTAATGGGGAAGGTCAAGTTACTTTATTTGGTATTGGTGGAAAAGCAGGAAGTAAAGGGGCAATTAAATTAAAATTAGTACGCAAGGAGTCTTAAAAGATGGCAAAAAATTGGGCTATTTGTGTTGGGATTAATGATTATGATAATATGCCAACTCTTAAATATGCTCAGAGAGATGCGGAATTAATGCGTGATTATTTTCTCAATGAAGCAGGTTTTGAGAAAGTCTATTTATTTACGGATAATTCTCCTGAAATTAATGATGCAGGTAAACCTTTTAATTCTAAACCTACTTATGGCACTCTCAAAAGATTTTTACGAGTAAGATTTAATAAGAAATTTTTATCAGCAGGTGATAATTTTTGGTTCTTTTATAGTGGTCATGGAATGCGTTTTAAAGACCGAGATTATTTAATGCCTGCTGATGCTGACCCTCATCCAGATGGGGTAGAATATACTGCTATTTCCCTTTATTTTGTGACAGAAAGGTTAAGGCGATGTGGAGCAGATAATGTGATTTTATTTTTAGATGCTTGTCGCAGTCAGGAAAGTTCAAGAGGTTTAGGTATAGGTGAAGAAAAACAGAAAGGAGTAATTACAATTTTTTCTTGTAGTCCTAATGAAAAGTCTTATGAAATTGAGGATAAAAAGATACAACAGGGTTCTTTTACTTATGCTTTACTAGAATCTTTAAGAATTAAAGGTGAAGGTAATTGTGCTACTGTTGAAAGATTATATAATCGTTTACGTCATCAAGTTCCTGGTATTAATCATCAGTTTGGAAAGTCTCGACAAACTCCTTATGCTATTGTTGAACCTGCTACAAAATATCATTTAATTTTGTTGGAAAAGCAGGCAACTGAACAAGATATTGCTACTCTCAGAGAAGAGGCATTAGAAGCAGAAAATGAGAGTAATCTAGAATTAGCAGAACAATTATGGACTCGTATTTTAGCAGTTTCTCCTGCTAATGAAAAAGCTTTAAAAGCTTTGAGAAGAATTTGGCAGAAGCCGGAGCCGGAAAATGTAAAATTAGGTACAACAAATTCTTCAAAATCAGGTAAAAATCACCTATCTAATGATCAAGGTGAAAAATCTACAACGAAAAAAGCAGCTAACAAAAATCCAATTAAATCTACTATTAATACTTTAAAGTTAAAAGGTAATTTTGTAGCAGGAATTATTGGAGTATTGGGAATAGGTCTTTTCATAATAGTAGCTGACTTTTATAAATCTAATAAAGGCTCTTATAATACACCATCTCTAACCACAACAAATAAAGTAACCAATGATAAAACTTCTAACATAAATGAAGAATATTCTACTCTAGAAAATTTTCTAAAACAAAAGAAATGGAAAGAAGCTGATGAAGAAACTGTTCGTTTAATGTTGAAAGTACCGGGGCTCGAAGAGAAAGGATATTTAACCCAACAAGATATAGACAATTTTTCTTGTACATACCTCCGCAGAATAGACCAGCTTTGGGTAGAAAATAGTAATAACAAATTTGGCTTTTCTGTGCAGAAGAAAATTTACCATAGTCTGGGTGGAAAAAAAGAGTATGATTCAGACATATGGCACAATTTTGGAGATAAAGTAGGATGGAAAAAAGGAGACGAATGGTTGAGCGAGGATGAGCTGATGGGGGAGTTGAATTCATCATCATCGCATCCTAAGGGGCACCTCCCATTTAAGTTTATTATATCCGTTGGTCGAGGGCGGCGGGTGCCTTCTCTCTCGCATAAACTTTTAGAGTGTAACATATAAGCGTTTCAGCCGTCAACAGAAAAAAGTTTTAGGAACTCCGTTTTATGAGTTTTCTTTATTTCAGCATTTTCGGTACCCTGTTTCAGTTATCAATTATTATAGAACTTAACCTAATGTTCTATTCCTCGATAATATTCTGATTCTCTAACCATTCACGAAACTCACGGAGTAAAGCATTCTCCCCTTTTTCTCCTCTCCTAATAAGAAAATTTAAAATAACTGACTTGGATAAAATTGGCAAAACATTTGACTTTTCTTGCTCCTGATAACTCCCATCTTGCAAACAATAAATAAACAACTTTTCCCCATCAAATCTCCATATTTCTCCGATACCTAAAGCAGCATAAATTGTTAAACGATCTAAATAACTGCTAGTAATATCAATCTCAATTGCTAAATCTGGAGGCGGATAGTTATTAAAATCAAACTTAATTTTACCTCGTACTAATACCTCATTAGTAATGTAATAACATTCATCTGGTTCAACTCCTTTTTGCAAATCTTTTCGACTTAATGTTGTCGAACCAAGACTTGATATTTCTAATCCTAATACTTCCGTAGTTGTTTGTACCAACCGTCCTAAAAAACCTTTATCAATTTCATCTTCTGGCAAGGGAGTCATAATTTCTAATAAACCTCGATCATAGGTCAATTTTTTACTAGGATTTTCTGCTAAATCTAACAATAATGCTTGATAAGTTTCCCATCTGATTCCCATTAATAGGGTTGAAGTTTCTGGTTTTAATAAAGTTTGAGTCATAGTTATTTAAGAAGGCAGTTTTGATAAATTATAAATTACTAAAATCCAATTATTTTCTCTAATCAAAATTACCTTGAGAATGTCTGACAAAAGTTTCATCTTGAATACTGCCATAAGTATTTTCAATAAATTCATGCCAAGACTGATTTCCTGGTTGGTTATCATCTTTAATTAAATTAATCATTGTTCCCAAAACCTGTTTTTCTTCTGGGGTTAAGTTGTTGATAATTTCTGCTAGGGATTCAACTAATTTTAAATTCATAAAAACTTCTAATAATTACTTCGGGAGGATAGGAGACTATTGAGAATAGCTGCTTTGCAACCTTCCTTAGAATAACAATATATTATAGCACGTTTTGAAGTGCAGAATGTAGATTTCATTTCTCAAAGATATTAGAGTTCTCTAAGCATTTACGAAACTCACCGAGTCAAGCATTTTCCCCTTTTTATCCTCGCCTAGTGAGAAAATTTAAAAGAACTAACTTGGATAAAATTGGCAAAACATTTACCCTACAATACCAATGCTACCAGAAATGATATCAAAGTCAATTTTAGGAATTTTCTTGATTTGAGCATAAAGCCTCGATCGCTTCTATAGCTCTCCCAACACCATCTTCTGCTCTCAGCAACCTACCAACATTAGCTGCTCGCTCCTGATAAATTGGGTCAAGTAACAATTCCTTTAACTCCGTAGCTAATACTGTAGCCGAATAGCGATCGCGACTCAATTGACGACCTACACCTAAACGCACTACCCGCGCTGCATTATCAGGACGGTCAAAATCATCAGGTACTACCAACATTGGGCGACCTGACAACATAGCTTCCCCAGTAGTACCCACTCCACCATGATGCACGATCGCCATTGATCGGGGAAAAAGTTCCGAGTGTGGCGCATACTCCACTGCAATAGTCCCCTTTGGCAGCAACTCTGACGGCAGTTTTCGTGCTTCTTTTCCCATTAATAAAACAGCCCTATAACCCAACTCTCTTAAGGCAGTAGCAGCCTCAATATAAAAGTTCCCCGGAGCTATAACCGCCGATGAACCCAAAGTAAAAGCAATGGGAGGTTCCCCACTATCTAAAAACTGCATTAATTCTACAGATAAACCCTTCGAGTTTTGAGGACGGTAAAAAGGAAAACCTGTAACTACAGTTGGGGAAGGCCAGTCTGGTTGCGGTGCTGCTAACACTTCAGAAAACAATGCCAACACTAAATAGGGGGAGTGTAGACCTCCCAATAAAGGATTACAACCAGAACCTAAACTAAGTTCCTCTCGCAGTCGTCGCCAAGGGGCTAGCCAAAAACGTGCTTGCCACTGAAAATGTCGTGCTATACTATCTTGCATTCCTCTTATCTGTGTTTTTTCGTAAGAAGAGAGGGGAATATTTCCACTCCAAAGATGACTCTGAAGATCGTAAGCAGATAAGAAAGAGTAGGGCGAAAGAATACAAGAAACCCAAGGGATACCAATTTTTTCTGCCACCAGAGAACCTGCAAAAGTCAGAGGATGAGTAATCAGCAAATCAGCTCCAGCGCTTGCTGCCATTAGGTCAGCGTAACTGGCGCGTAAATGTGGCATTAACATATAACAGACAACGTACTCGATCGCTCGCTTTTGGAACATCATCATACTCATAAATTCCCAGTCTCCTTCAAAGTCGGGTATACTATCGGGTCTGACTGGATAAAATTCAATACCTTGAGCTTCTACTTGTTGACGGTATCTCTCGCTAGTGGCGATCGTGGGGCAATGACCTTGATTTTTTAAACCTTGAGCGATCGCCAGATAAGGATATAAGTCACCCAAGGAACCGAAGGTAGTCAAGACAATGCGTTTACTTGAGATTGTTTTGGGTTGTATCATTTAAGTTATCAGTTATTAGTTATCATATCCGGTTGCAATGGAAGTGTTATAAAAAAACAGGTTTATTGGAGGTAGATGTTAATAAGGATGGGTTATTTAATATAAACCCGGTTTATATGCAATGCACAGAAAATTAGCAACTATTCTTTCGACTATCTCCTAATATAATTCTCATTTCTCATGACTTCTACCCTTTCTGCTCTATAAAACTGACACAAAGCGTCACATATATTATTCTACTAGATATGGTTTGACCTCAATCTCTAATACATCTTCTGGTACATTATTAATTAAATAATTGTAAGTAGGTTTCTGTGTTTCGAGAGGTAATAGTAGGTTGTCAGTAGGAGAACCAGTCCAGGATTTGTCAAACTCCATCCACAATTGCTGCAATTGAGGATTAGTAGCACCATCAGCTAAGATTCGTGTTACTACTTCATACATACCCAATAAATCTACCATATTGTTACGGGCATAAATTTTGCCATTTACTAGCGCTCCATCCACAGTTAATTTACCTGCGATAATATCTCTAAAGGTATGAGCATCACTACAGAAATCTATTGACTCTGGCGTTACTGAATACTCAAAGTTAAGTTGAAGGCGATCGCCTCCTTTAGCACTTACTTGTAATATAGTATTATCAATAGCGATCGTTACAGTTTTTGCAGACACAATCTGGACTAATATTTTCCATGTCTCCCCACCTTGGAGGCGAAAAATTTCTATTAAGCGATGTAACCATGTTGCTAATTGTTCCTGACGTTCTGTGGTAGTATTTGTCATACTTATATTTATTCCGTTCTACTAAACTTACCTAAACATGATTGCATGAGTTTTGGAGTTAGCTTCCTGTTTCACAGAAGACCACTGACCGCAGTCTGTAACTTATCTTCTCCACAGGCTTCAAATCGCTTGAAACTCAAGCTACTGACTTACATAGTTTTCTAGGTTGACAGCAGCATTAAAGTCTCTGTCAGCTTCAAAACCACAGTTACTGCATTCGTATCGTCTTGAACTCAATGGCATTTTCTGTTGATGCCCACACTGAGAACATAATTGAGAACTTGGATAAAATCTATCAGCTATCACGAGCTGGCTTCCATACCATTCACATTTGTATGTCAGCTGACGCTTAAACTCATAAAAACCACAATCTGCTATAGCACTTGCCAGTTTATGGTTTTTGAGCATTCCACTTACATTTAAATCCTCTATCACTATGGTGCTGTGATTTTTAGCTAACCATGTTGTCAGTTGATGAAGTGCATCTGCTCTGATATCTGCTACTTTTTTGTGAAGTATGGCAAGTCTTTTTACGGCTTTATCTCTGTTTTTTGAGCCTGGCTCTTTTTTGTTGACACGGCGTTGATAACTCCTTAGTCGTTTTTTAGCTTGCTGATAGGCTTTACGGTTGGCAAAGGGTGTGCCATCGCTACAAGTTGCCAGAGTATTTATGCCTACATCTACACCGATAATATCTCTTTGTTTGGCGGTATGGGTTGGTTGATTATCATATTTAAAGCTAATGTACCAATTATCTGCACGTTTAGATACTCTCACATTTTTAACTGGTACAGATGGTAAGATTTCATAGGTTTTTATTATTCCTATTCTGGGTAGTTGAATATAGTTTCCTTTCAGAATTTTAATGCTTCCTTCTAAATAGAAGCTATCTTTTTTCCCTTTTTTCTTAAACTTAGGAAATCCACGCCCCCGAATAGTTAAAAAGTTTTTGAATGCCTTTTCTAAATCTCTTAATGCTTGCTGAGGGGCACACTTTGATACTTCATAATACCAGGGATTTTGACTTTTAACTTCAGCTACTAAACGTTTATGCAAAGTAATTGCACTAGGGCGTTTTTTTGTTGATTCATATTCAGAAATACAAGTAGCTAATCCCCAGTTATAAGCATGACGGGCTACACCTGCGTGCTTGGCAAGTATTGTTTTTTGTTTGTTGTTAAGTTTTAACTTAGTCTTTATTGATTGCACAATCGGTACTATACCTCCAATAAATCTATGACATTGATTCTATTATATGACAAAGAATGTCTAGTTATGTACAATCTTGTCCAATTATTTGACTTCAGTAGTTAGCCCTCTTAATACACTACCAAAAATTGGCCTTTCCACATCAGTGATACAATACCTCTGTTGAAGAGAGTTTAGCTATAGAAGAATTTATGTTTGCCATATTCTTATTTTGTATAATCTTCATTTTTTTTAACTGGTTAGCATACCAACCTGAGACTCAAAACTGCAAGCTTTCTCCTAATCCAGAAATGGCCATTCCCTCCAACGATAAGGCAGATATCCACGATGGCCAACAGATACTCTCCAATGAAGCTAAAAGCGATCGCCACTCCTCCAATGGTAAGTCCGATTCAATTTTGTTCACGGTTTCCATAGAAGTGCCAAAAGGACAGGAACCTGAAAAAGTAGAGTTCCAAGGAAACGGAGGAATTGTTCTATTAGCAAATAAAGTTCAGTCTAATGGTAATGGTAATACTGAATCAGTCTTGGTGAAAATTTCCATAGAAATGCCCAAGGGAGAGGAACTCAAAAAACACGATATTCAAAGCAACCAAATAACTACTCTAGTAGCTAATGGGTATCAATCTAACGCTAATGGTAACGGTAACAATGGAAATCAAGATAGTAGTAGTAATGGTCATTTGGCAATAGTGAAAACAGCTCCAGAAGTCAAGATTAAGCCACCTCAAGTTCAACCCCCTAAAAAGGAAGACAAGGATAGCAAGGAGGAACAAGATAATAGCAATGGTGAATCTGTAGGGACAGCAACGACTATACCATTGCCTAATGGAGGTAACATACAACTACCAGATGAGGCAGATAGTATTGGAACTCCTCCAGATGCAGAGAAACCCCAGTTTGATAAGACTATTATTAATGAAACATTGCAACTATCTCGAAAAGCAATTACTGGCAGAATTATGCAGTTTATTGACTTGAAGCGCGATATATCCGGAGGATATGCTCAGTTATACGAAATGCTGAAAGATTATCCATTTCGTAAGGGAAAAATGCTGCGACCGACAATGTGTATTAGTGCAGCAAGGGCAATGGGAGGAATGGGAGATAGAGCGTTGACGACAGCAGCAGCTCTGGAATTATATCATAATGCTTTTTTAATACATGACGATATAGAAGATGGTTCAGAATCTCGGCGGGGTAAGGAAACTCTACATCATGCCATTGGGGTAGCTAGGGCAATTAATGTTGGGGATGCAACTAATGTTTTAGCTGTTGGTCTGCTGTTGGAAAACCTATCAGCGATCGGCATACAAAAAACTCTAAGTGTCTTGCATGAAATAGAATTTATGGCACAGCAATCTGTGGAAGGGCAAGCAATGGAGTTGGATTGGGTGGCTAATAATACAGGTCATCTAACAGACCAAGATTATTTTATTATGTGTGTCAAGAAAACTTGTTGGTACACGTTTATGACTCCCTTGCGGATCGGTTTAATTATTGGGCACCCGACGGCGAATCTGAGTGAGTTGGTTCAACCTCTGGCGGATATAACTAGGTTTGGGATGATTTTAGGGATTGCTTTTCAGATTCAAGACGATTTGCTTAATATATTAGGAGACCTGAAAACATACGGTAAAGAAATAGGGGGAGATATCTATGAAGGTAAGCGCACAATTATGTTGAATCATGTTATTGCTAATAGTAATGCTGCGGATCGGATTTTAGAAATTTTGGCACTGCCACGGGAACAGAAAACACCAGAACAAATTGGGTTTATTTTGGAAGAAATGAAGCGTTGCGGTAGTATTGACCATGGTTGGTATTTAGCTCGAACTCTTGCTAACCAAGCTGACAATATTTTTGAGTCTATGGATTTTCTCAAGCCAGAATCTCCTTTGCAACCAGGAGAAAATTGGGGTTCGTCTTTGCAAGACCGTCGCTTTCTCAAACAATTGATTAATTATGTGATTTATCGAAATTTATGAACTCATTGCAACTTCCGAAACTTCAATTTCAACTGCAACCTGGTTCCAGTCTGGTGCTGCAAATGTCTTTTCAAAACTGGATGAAGGAGGCAATACTGTTACGTCCGACTTTAGATGATTGGGTAGTAGATAATGGCAATTTAGTTATTACGGCATCTCAAAAACTCGAACCAGCTTATATTTATTTATTCTCTGATAGTAATTCCACTGAGACCATAACAATTGCCATACCTGGGGATGTTTTCCCTGGGCAAAGGTTAAAAACTTGGTTACGATTTCCTGGTATCCAAGAAGAGGCTATTCCTATTGATGTTGAAATTATTCCTGTCGCCCAACCGCTGCCTCAAATTGTAGAGTTTCCCCTTGCTGTTACCTTTCCTGTCTCTGGAGAGACTAATTCTAGTTTTTCCCATACTTTTGATGTAACTACTGCCGGTATTTTGGGCTTAATCTCAGGGGTTATCGACCTGGATAAAATTCCGACTCGCTGGTTGGTGGCAGAACTTTTAATAGTGATTGCCCAAAAAGGGGAAGAATATGCTGAAACTTTGCCTGGTAGCAGATTACTCGAAAAACTTAAACAGACTGTTTTTTATAAAAATGGAACAGTTGCTTTTACCTCCGCTCAACTTCCTGGTTGGATATCTGAAAGTCTGACGATCGCTAATACTCTCTTAGGAGGCAGTAGTCAGACACCGGGAAATCAACGACTGCTTTATATCTGGGAAAGATGGTTATTAAGTTTGGTTGGAATTGATGTGGAAGCAGAAGAGGTAGGTAAGCAGATTTTTGTACCCCCATTTTTGGCAGAAGCATTTGTTGCTAAACTGGGGATGGATGCCGATCGCTGGTTTAGTAGTATTCTCTTGGGGTTGTCAGTTTTGTCGCCTCGTATTGGTAAGACTTTGGCAGCAATTGCCGAATTGGCGGTCCCTACGCCTGTTGCTGATGCTAAAGCAGGTGGCGCAGGTTATACTTTAGCAACGGCGTTACCTGGATTAAATTTCTTGCCAGTGCGGTGGTTAGTAGTGGAATTATTGGTAGTTATTGCTCAAATAGGAAAAGAGTATGCAGACAGTGAGACAGGAAAGCAGTTAAGCGATCGCTTGAGTCGGACTCGCTTCTTTAAAAATGGTGTAGTAGCTTTAGCATCAGCTCAAGTCCTTCGGTGGTTGCAGATTAGTCAATCTACTGCTACAGCTTTTGCTAACTCTATTGGTACTGCAACAGGAATGGGAGGAATGTTGATTTTTTGGGAATTGTGGTTGTGGAGTTTGCTGCCAGATAACAGCAATATCCAAATCTCGGTTCCTAATAATTCTGGGAGAGAAGCTTTGAGTGCTGAACTTGGGATAAATGGCGACCTCTGGTTTGAGGCGATTATTTTGGGGTTAGGAGTTATGTCCCCCAGGATAGAGGCGGTGTTAGAAGCGATCGCTACTTTAGCTCCAGAACTTATAAGTCGCCCCTCCCGTCCTCAAGCTTCTGTTGAAGACATAGTAGGAGAATCTAAATCTATTGGGCTATGAATTTTGTTGTGAGAAAAATTTCTATTGTCATGGCGAGGGGGACGGATAATAGTTGAGTTATTGGTTGAAGCATTACGCCCCCCGTGGCCATCTCTCAATTTAATGAGATTGCTTCGGCTAGATTGAGGTTTTACCAAAAACTTAACTGCGTGTATCACCGCCTCGCAATGACAGTAACCTTATGCCTCCCGTGGCCATCTCCTGATTTAACGCTTGAGTCAGAGATTGCTTCGGCTAGATTGAGGTTTTACCAGAAGCTTCAGTGCGTTTATTATCGCCTCGCAATGACAGTAATGTTGTCATGGCGAGGGGGCGGGTAATAGTTAACTTATTGGTTAAAGCGTTAAGCCCCCCGTGGCCATCTCTTAATTTAATGAGATTGCTTCGGCTAGATTGAGATTTTACCAACAACTTAACTGTGTGTATCACCGCCTCGCAATGACAGTAACCTTACGCCCCCGTGACCATCTCTCAATTTAATGGTGAACCCAGAGATTGCTTCGGCTAGATTGAGATTTTACCAACAACTTAACTGCGTGTATCACCGCCTCGCAATGACAACACTACTGTCATTGCGAGGGGACACCCAATTATAACAATAACATTTGTAACTATGGATGAACGAACATTAGCAAGTGTAGAACAATTACGCATTCCTACTACTGACCAGTCAGCACCTTTAGACTGGAAAGATTGGTATCATTTTATTTTAATGGAACCAAAGAGTGGGTTGCGAGTTTTGGTGAATTTGACTCTCAGTGGTAGACTTAATGGGGGGGAACTGCAATTGAGTTTTATTGTTACTGTACCGAGGGAACTTCTGAGAGTTGAACTTCCACCAGAAAATACTTTGGCAACATTCGGAATTGCCTACCCCCAGATATGGGAGACGGGGATGGTGAGTCGCGAACCTTTGCGGTTGCAGGGTCGGAATGTTTCCTTAGAAATAGATGGCAGACAGTCACGGGTAGAGGTGCAAGATGATGGGTCTGGGTTGGCGATCACCTTTGAAGCAGAAGCAGCAGCAACTCCACTTTTGGTAACAGAAGATTCTCCTTTTGGTAGCGGTTTTATTGGTTGGGGTTTGGTACCTGGTTTGCGAGTAGCGGGGGAGTTTTCTGTTGGAGATGTGAAATTTCCCATCCATCGCGATTGGTTTTGCTACCATGACCGCAACTTTGGTCGATTTCGTTGGGGGGAAGATATTGGTTGGGAGTGGTTTGTCGCTTTTGCAGTTTGTGACGACGGCAGAACTTTGACTCTGGTTTTAGACCGACGTACTAATAGAGACCATTCAGAATGGGGGTTATCTTATATATTCGTTTATTTGGGTGAGCGGTTGCGGAAGATTTTTTTAGGACCGACTTTGGCGATCGACTGGGAATGGTCGGCGACTGGGGTATTACCGATGCGGTTGCCTGGAGTTATGGCGAGTGTGTTTGCCCATCGTAGTGTCCCGATGCCAGAGAGTTTGCGGGTGGAGGCAGCAGACGACCGCGATAGTTTGTCGGTTTCGGTGAATTTTGATAGTGCGATGGAGTTGGTTGTACCGGACAACAGAGCGCGTCAACAGAGTTTTATTGAGGAGGTGAGCGGTAATGTGGAAGTGAAGCTTTTTCTAGATGGGGAGATCCTTCATGCTTGGGGTTTGATTTATGCTGAATATGTTGTCTAAACATATTTGCGAGGACTGTTGGTTGGCATCCTCCTATGGATTAGGGATAGTTAAACAGGGTCAAGAGAAATTCCATAGAAGTTCCCTACAATAATATACAATAATATTTTCTTGATATACAACTATAGCAGTGCTTGAATAGTATATTTACAAATTGCAGGAACTACCCAAGGGCTAAAATATTATATTGTAGGCTTTTCATCCCCTAGAAGGGCGAGACTTTAGACCCAATTTTTCGGTAAGAAAATTTGGTAGTGGTGTATTGTAATGGTCGTGCATTGTCCGGCAATGTTTGTTACAAGGCATGGCAGTGGGAGCATCTTGTTCCCGTGCCAGGTATTCTTTTTTTCTGTATACCATTACTATGCAGGACTACCGAAAATTTTATTTATAATTAATTATCCCCACATAATATTATAAAACAAAATCAACCAATAAAATACATCTAAAATTAACATGACAATCAAAAAAATCACGATCGCTGCCACATCCAGTGGCTATACAGCTAAGTATTTTGGCGGAGGAGATCCCAAAGCCCTAATCTCTATTGATGGCCAAGAAATAGACTTCGGCAACTACAGTCGGGGCATAAACGTGGCCGTATTCGACGAAACCACAGGTAAACCACTATTTTGTAATAGCTTTGATACTCCTATCGGTAACAGTGACATCTTTGCTGATTTCATCAATAGTCTGCCAGAAGGAAAGATAGTCGCCCTGGCAATCAAAGGCGATGCTGTATCCACTACTTTCACAGATAAAGCTAAAGCCGCCTTTAAAACCATAGGCAGTGCTGAAATAGACAACCTGAAAACTGGCCTATCTTACACTCTTATTGGTATCAAAGGCCATGCTCCAGGTACTGCCCATGAATCCATGTTTTTGTTAGAAACCAGCAGTAGCTATACTCAAGAAGTAGAGTTAGTAAAAGACTTAGGAACTTTTACAGTAGAAGCCATATCCAAACCATCAACATTGACAGCGGCACCATACTATATCCCCCAAGGAGGAGAAGCACAAATTCACCTCAATGGCAAGATTCTCCCTATAGAAGGGGGATATAAGTCGGGCTGGAATTTGATAGTATTAGATGGCAAAAACGGGCAAGTGAAAAGTTCTGGTAATTTTAATCCAAGTATACCAGAGGAAGTAGATAAATTTGTTGAAACCATCGCAGACTTGGAAGCAGGAGAAATAGTTGCTATAGCTACCAAAGATTATGCAGGTACACAAGTAGAAGAGAAAATCCAAAAAGCTTGCTCTTCTATTGGCTCGACAATGGTAGGTAATTTACAATATGGAGGTAGTTGGGCGATCGTCGGTTCTCAAGGAGCCAAACCAGGACAAGCAGTAGAAAACTTAGATAACTGTAGTCTTTACTGCCCCCAGTATGGAGCTGAGGGAATCAATGTCAAATATTGGGTGCAGCAAACAGCTCCTTTTTTGAACAAAAAGTTACAGCCAAAACAGAAACTTTCACAGAATCGTGCTAGTGAATATTTTGCTTGTAAGCAAGCTGTAGGTATTGATGGTGATTATGCGCTGGTTGGGGATGATGGCAAAGGTAATGCCTATATCTACCATTGGCAAGATGGTAAGTGGAGGTTAAAACAACGGCTCAAACCTCAAGGACAGCGATTGGCTGGGTATGGTCACTCTTTAGATATCAGTGGCAATTTCGCGATAGTCGGCCAATATTCTGCTACTGCTTTGGACAAAAATAATGCGGGTGCAGCTCACATTTATGAATTACAAAACGGTAAGTGGCAGCACAAACAAATACTACAACCATCTGACTTAAAAGCTAGCGACCATTTCAGCATATCGGTAGCAATTGATGGTAAAATGGCGATCGCCGGAGCTTGTATGGCTAATGCTCCTGGTAAAAACTATTGTGGTGCTGCCTATATTTTCCAATTGGAAGGTGGCAAGTGGGTACAAAAAGGCCAAAAGTTGCAACCAGACGACCTGGGTGCTGGCAATTGGTTTGGCCACTCAGTGGCTATTGAGGGTAATGTAGCAATAGTGGGAGCTTATTTGGCGGATGCACCAGGCAAACAAAATTGTGGTGCAGCTTACATTTTCCACTTAGAAAACGGTAAGTGGCAGCAGCAGCAACTTCAACCCCCAGACTTAGGATCTGGCGATAATTTTGGCTGGTCGTTAGCTGTTAGTGGTCATCGGGCAATTGTGGGGGCACATCTTGCTGATGTATCAAGAAAGGTAGATACGGGTGTAGCCTATATTTACGAATTACACAACGGTACATGGTATTTATGTCAGAAGATTCAACCTACTGACCAAAAACAATATGATTGTTTTGGCAGTTCCGTAGCTATCAAGGGTAACATCGCAATTGTCGGAGCATCTCAGGCTAGTATTAATGGTAAATCGGATTATGGTGCTATCTATGTGTTTCAGTTAGAAAATGGCAAATGGGAACAAAAACAGAAGTTGCAACCCTCGGACTTACCAAAAGATGGTCGATGGGGATATGGTAGTTCCTTCGATGGCAGTCGGGCAATTATCAGTGGTAACGGTGATTTGTTGAACTCTAAAACAGGTTTTACCTATATTTGCGATCTAATTGAGGAGAATTCAAGACCTACTGGACTGACAAAGCTAATTTAATGCCAAACTTGTAGGGTGTGTTAGAGGGTTTAAATTTAGATTATGAAGGGGATTCAGGAATCCGTCGTAACGCATCATTGAATCTGTGTCAGTCCACTACAGTAATTTAGTGATTCAATTCATAGTCACAGTCTAATCTCCAACTGGCTTGATGCAGTTGTTTCAATATGATTTTAATGCTAAAAAAGTGGCTAATGTCACTTTTTCGTCTTTGTAAATACGCGAGCACAAAACACCATAATATGATGAAAGTAACCCTTGACCTTGGAGAATTAAATGTCATTAATAGATTTATTCGTTCTGGAGATATAGTTTTTGATGTTGGTGCTTATATCGGTCAGTGGACTGATGAAGTTTTCAAGAAATGCCTGGGCGATCGCCTCCAAATCCATAGTTTTGAGCCTCATCCTCAAACTTATCAAAAATTAGTTGGTAATCTTGCTCAAGCTATTACTACAGGACGGGTTTTTCCGAATAATTTTGCTCTGTCTAACTCTGAAGAAATTAAAACTCTTTACGATTATCAAAATACTCCTTTTCTAAATACTATATATCGTCGAAGCTCTGAGAATGAAAAGTTATATCAGTTGGAAATACCCCAGCAGTTTCCGATTTTGCTTACCACTCTTGATGCTTATTGTCAACGGTGGCAAATTAAACGGATTAATTTTCTCAAAATTGATGTTGAAGGGAGTGAGTTAGATGTCTTAAAAGGAGCAACATTTTTGTTGCAGTCTGACAAAATAGATTATCTCCAATTTGAATATGGTCAAACTGTTCAGGATGCGGGAACTTCTTTGCAGGCTATTTTTGAATTCCTGAAACAATTTCGCTATTCTCTATTTAAGATTTTGCCCGATCGCTTAGATTACAAACCAGAATTTTTGCCTGAATACGAAGACTGGCAATGGTGTAATTATTTAGCAGTTAACGAACGCTTTGTGTCTGGGGTTTTAGGGGAGTTTCCTCAAATGTTTGATTTGGCAAAACTTTGTCAGCAAAATTCAATTCAACCTAGGGGGGTAATTCATATTGGTGCTTATGAAGGGGAGGAAATTCAGACATATCAAGAGATGGGAATGGAAAATATCTTGTTTGTAGAAGCTAACCCCAAAGTATTTGATCGCCTCCAAAAAAAGATGGCAGGAATGTCAGAGGTACGAGTTGCTAATTATGCTATTTGTGACCGGGATGGTATAGTAGATTTGCACATTGCTGCCAATGAGCAAAGTAGTTCGATTTTACCCCCAAGACAGGATAGCGCTCAAAGTCTTTTTACCAGAGAAATATCTAGCATAGCTGTTGAGGCTAAAACTTTGGATAATTTATTGGCACAATTGGAACTGTCACCAGAGAATTTTAATCTGCTCAGTATTGATATTCAAGGGGCAGAGTTATTGGCGTTACAGGGTGCGAGTCAGACTTTGCAATTTGTAGAGGGGATTAATATTGAAGTTAATTATGAGGAAAATTATCAAGGTTGCGCTTTAATTGATGATCTTGACAAATTTCTCAATAAAGTTGGCTTTGAGCGGGTGGCAACTACGACTCCCTATCACCATTCTTGGGGAGATGCTTTTTATGTACGACAACCTACAATTACTATGTCAACTCTGGGCGAAAATGCTGGTTTTGCCAATCAGATTTTCCAGTATGGTTTCTTAAAAACTTATGCTAAGGAACATAATTTGCGAGTGGAAACCCCAGAATGGATGGGAACAGAGATTTTTGGATTAGACGATCCGCCAATTCGACGATCGCTTCCTACGGTTGCCGAAAATATAGAAAGCAATATGTCAAGTTCTCATATTGTCAACTCCCCAGAGGTTTTAAGTAACGTCGATTTTTGGGGATTTTTCCAATATCATACTGCTTATTATGCTAAATATCAGGAGTATTGGCGATCGCTATTTCAACCTGTCGGAGAAATTGCCGCCAAAATGGAACTTGCTTGGGAAGGTTTGAGGACAAAAGGTAAGACTGTAGTAGCGATACATTTGCGACTGGGGGATTATTTTTATCTCTACCCTCATTGGATAGCTCCTTGGGAATGGTATGAGGAGTGGTTGCGGGGTTTCTGGGATACTCTGGAAGAACCGATACTTTATGTTGCTAGTGACGATCTAGAGATGGTGTTGGGGTGTTTTGCCAAATATCAACCAATAACAGCAAAAGATTTGGGAATTGAGTTACCACAGGCAGAATTTTATCGGGATTTTTATGTGTTGAGTCATGCTGATGCTGTCGCTATATCGAATAGCACTTTCTCCTTTGCTGCTTCTATGCTCAATCAACAGGGGAAATTTTTCTGTCGTCCTCATTTTTCATCCCAGAAGTTGATTCCTTTTGATCCTTGGAATAGTTGGCCTTTGTTGCGCGATCGATAGTATTGGAAGGAAAGATGTAATATCATGTCTGGTTGAATAGTTATAATTAAGGCTTGTAGTAGAGCTGCTAGCTCAAACTGTAGATAGGGCTAAAGCCCA
>JAAUYL010091149.1_pt1 | contig 33445 bp, 33 predicted proteins | sample 7278011 | NCBI WGS metagenome assembly JAAUYL01 (sample SAMN14350225, study PRJNA611818) | marine sediment metagenome | isolation source: surface marine sediment (1.8m) | place: French Polynesia: Moorea | collected 2018-08
CCACGGCCTCTTCCTTGCCAAGGTCACGAGGCCGACCCTGACCTCGGGATGGAGGCGGAAGCGGAACCGCCCACAGGGTCCTCTATTGTCCATTTCCGGTTCCGGTTTGGGGTTCTGTAATGGGGAAAAACTGTGGTTTGACGCAAGGTGTGCGAGATTACAAGCAGTCACAAAAGTGCATCTTCAATTTTCTTTAACGTTACGTATTTTTATGAAGACTACTCGTAGAAAGCCTGCCTGCCTCTTTTGAGATGGTGGTCTATTTATGGTACATTTTTCATTTCCCCCACTTTTTTTTCTTGAGAATGGAATGGAAGCAAAAAAATCTTGAAAATGTGTCTACTTTGCTACTCCACATATTGTGCAAATGCTGCCATATACAATGTAGATATATAAAAATGAAAACATTTTAAGAAGATTGTCTCCCTGCCAAACTTAAAATATGAAAATAATGCTTACCTGTAACGATCGGCGAATTTTGATCCACCAGCAAGCCTCCACGAGTAGACACAACGATTTAACAGCACATCTATTGCTTCAGCTACACGTTTTCAGATATATCTAATTGTAAACAGCAAACGGGTTCCATCAGGCTTGATTATGTAATCAGTAATCACACACATGGCCACTGTTACGTAAGAGAGCGATTTGCAACTTTTAACTTGTGGCGCTCAATGCTTCATGGCCTAGTGTCAGCTCTCCGTTGGCATGGACGATGACCATCGGGTGGGAGGCCGCGGGCGACTCGCCGTTGCACAAGTCGCCATTGATCCCGACCAAGCCGCCCTCGGGGTTGGACCCGATGACGCCGTGCCTGGTGGACTCCACGATCACGGTGGTGTCCAACATCTTGTTCTGGTTCAACCGTCTTGTCATTGGCATGTTCCTGCTGTTGAGCTCCTCGAAGCTGCCCCGGGGGTTGGCCCCGTTTTCGCACGGGGGGCATGTGGTCAACTTCTTGACCAAGCTAGTCCTGAAGTTCCTCGACATCACGAAGTACACGACTGGGTTGAAGATGGCGTGGACGACCGGCAATAGAAAGAGGATCACTCGTGTCCAGTAGACGTGCTCGTAATACAGCCAGGAAAATTGCATTTTCATGAGCAATTCCATGATGAAACGGGGTCCCCAACATAGGAGGAATAGGATGACAACGCAGATCAACATCTTGATAACCTGAAAGTAAGTACAGGTAATTAAACCTTTGTCTACTAAGATTAGCTAACGCAATCAACTCTTGCAAAAAGAAAGTGTGACCCCGGTTGCTGGAGGGATGAGGAGGTCGAGCTCTCTTTTTATATAAAACTGAGATTAGCTTCCATTTTCCATCTGGCCTTTTTTTAGGGCACTCGCACAAAAGTGGCAGCCTGGCCTTGGGAGACAAAAGGCGAAGAGGCAGATCTAGTTAGTTAGGTTTTTTTCTCTGGCAGCCTTTTCAGATTGAGAAGAAGACGAGGACGACGACGTGGATACAAAAACAAACAAACATCCTTTTTGCAAAAGGATTTCCTAAAGTGCTTACGACGTACTTCATTCTTTCTTTTTGTCATTTGGTCGGATTTAGCGAAATTATACAGAAAAGTAGATAAGTAAATTGAGACAAAAATAATGTGTTCCCAGTAGAGACCCACCCAACATTTCCCCTGGGGAAAATTAGAACATGTAAGATGCATTAACATTAACTTGTTGGCCATAGGTCCTATGTATTTATTTATGTACAAGTAAAATACGATGTCATTGTGAACATTAGCCTCCTACACTCCATGAGGTCAGCAAATTAATTTTTCATGAATCCCATATTTAGTTTTTAAATACTTGTTACTCTATAAATATCAGCGTTAATGAATTAATCACCAGGGGGAATATACTACTTAGAAAGCGGTCGTTGCTAAGCTGATCACACCACATACTCGGTCTTACATTTGACGATAATTGTCCTGTCAAGCGGAATTTTCCTTATCGGGGCATCAAAAAATAGATTGGATACTGACCTGTTTTCTCGCCGCTTTCACATCGTCTGTCCTTTGGTGGTTCTGTTGGGTTTGAATCTTTTTCGACGACAACATTGGTGTCCTGATGTCAGTGCTGTTGTGTCGAGAAACAGCTGATCCACTTCCGGTTACCCCGCCAGCCTCTGATTTGGCCTTCATGGAGAAGCGAGCTCCCGTTCTGAATTAAATAAGGCATGATTTAAAGCTCCATTGCTTTTTTCATTTGCTTTTTCCTTATATTCCAGATGTTTCCTTCCTTACATTGCCACGCGCTTCCCAAGGGACATTTTGTGGCGACTAGTATATGCATAGTCTGCATAGTTATTATTTTCTTGGGTGAAGAAAGCTCTGCATGCATCTTATAAAAATAATTGAAAAGCCTGCTTTTGAAAAGTGGAACAAAATATCCAAGTTCATAAACAGCAGAGCATTCGGTTTCCTTTTCAAAATGTTGCAAGAAATCTGAGAGCTTTCTACTCCTGTAGGTCTGGGTATTTTATTATTTTGCGTAGGTAGGTACAAAATAAATATGAAGCAATTCGCAGTTTCTTTGACCACTATCCCTCGCCTCAAATATATCATCGGTCCAGTTGTTCGCTACACGTGAACAAAAAAGAAAAATCTTTGAGCTTTAAAAAAGTTCACTCCTTTTTACCCGCGAGCACGTAGTGCGCGGGTCTACATCTTACTTTGTTGTTCTTGTTGTTCTTCTTCTTGTTGCGTCTTAAGACGTATTTAGTGAACTTCCGAAAAAATGTATAGATGGCGCCACGGGCGCTAAATATTTTAAGTTTTTTTAAAAAAGCGCTCGACATCAGCGCCATCTGGCGGCAAATTCTGGCTAAGCCGCAGGTCTTTACTCGAACCCAAATGCTCGCGGGTTAATGGTTAACATGTTTAACCTTGTTATGCCTAGAGGGAGGTCTTAGTTCAGTAGGTCGAGCATCGTTCTTTTGCGATTACAAAGTTTTTTATCAAATGCGACTGGTACTTTGATTTTGTGAAAACTTCAGACTGCCTAAAAAATCTAGTACTTAGATAGATGGAATCTTGGACTTTCTTCAGTCTCGCACACAAAAGAAAATCAAAGGGAAGCGGGATGCATGCATTTCGATTCTTTCATATATGAATTTCAAAAGGTGTCTGGCCTCAGCCTAAGTTATAGAGGCCGGAAAATCTGTCCTCACCGTGGTGAATTCTTATCTGCACCAACTACCAAAAGTACGTGACTTTTCCACAGCCTTGAAAGATTTCTACTTTTATGTAGTTTGCGGTCGGCTCAACTTGGCTCCGAAACTGCCCAAAAACCAAAAAGGATTGCGTACAAATGTCATGGATGACAGAAAAATACAAATTGTCAGGGAGGCCGCTTCAAGATTGAAATACCTGGCAAAGTTGGTGTTGGTGAGCATGGACATGTTCTTGTTGGACTTCCACAAGACTCTTATCACCACGGAATAGCCAATGATCATGATCAAGCCGGGCATGGCGAAGCAAACGACCAGCTGGTAGATTGTGAAAACGTAGCCAAGCTGGTCATCAAAGTCGTTGCAGTAGCTCACGGTTAGGAGGGTCTCGTTGTTGCCATAGTTCAGGCTGTACACGGACTGCAAAAAAAAAGATTGAGGACATGCTTTAATTACGACCTTGTCAGAACCAAGGGTGCATGCATGATGTCGAGTCAGAATGACAACCTCTTTCTGAATGGAAATACTAAGTACGTATACTCGGATTTTCCCCATAGACAAACTGAATACTTTTACACATTTTTATTTCATTTTCTGGAGAGCTCCTTTTTCCTAGACAAAAACCCTTTTGAAAACTGAAACTCAAGGATTTTTTCCAGTGCAGCAAAACTTATAATACCTTGCAACATATGCCCAAACTTTTTTATGGGTTCCTGCAATGACAAAAAATCTATAGCGATTTTCTGCTAAACAGTGTGGCTGCAAGACGGGAAATCTACAGTCATAACCCACTCTCTGATGGTCGAAGAAATATTTAGACCAAGCGGTACTTCCTTGCTGGTAAAAAGGATGTTGGTCTCTGCTTAAGTAGGTAAGTAAGTTCTTGCTCAGTATTGCTTTCTTTTTTCGTTCCTAAATCCAATTTGGCAAATGTGTAGCTATAGTTGTACCTATTGCCTATTGGGCCATAAAAATTGGGAAATCCAAAGACCCGAAAAAATTGGGGAGAACAGGCGAGGCAATATATCAAATTGTGTCGTGATGGCGTTGTGTTTAACCTTTTTTCCGAAGAAATTAAACTAAGTATGCTGCAACTTTTGCAGTAACTATAATCCGTTGCTATGTACATAAGTATCATGAGGAAAATTACTTTCCCAAGAGTGATTACTTACCTTTGTCCACAGGACTGGTGATGCCAAAAGCAGTGACAATGCCCACACCACAATCAATGATCTCCGACAATTGGTCATTGTGCAGAGCGACCTTGATCGCATTGGAAAGACAATCACAATAAATCTAAAAAGTTGAAAAAAAGTTTTAGAAAATGTAAATGTCATTCATTCAAATACTTGCCTCTCAGTCGTGACCGCTAAAAGGTTGAGAATGGAGGCCACTCCAGAGAGGACGCGTGAATATTCAGCGATTTTACAGGCGCTGCTGTTGACAAATTCCCTCGCCAGGTACTGAACCAACTCCATTGGGGCGGCCAAGAACAGGAGCAACAAGTCTGCAATCTAATAAACAAAAAATGTGACATGCCTGATCTCACTTTTTCGCCAAATAAGCGTCGTATCTTTTTGCGAAGAATGGGAAACCCAATTAAATAACCCTTGCACAAAGACCTCATTGTTTCAAGGATTAGGATTTCAGCCAAATACAGTTCTAATAAGCCTTATTACGTATTTGAACACACGTGTTCTCGCATGTTCTGTGTTCATAAATACTTAATTTTCATGGCAAAAGTATTTACGATCGAAAAATTGCCAAGTGCTTGTGGCTTACCGATAACGAGATGAGGAAAATGTTGGTGCCGCTCTTGTTCTTGCGATCTGCCGTCGCCATCGTGAACAGGGTGACGAGGTTGCCCCCGGCCCCCAAGACGATGCAGATCAGGTAGGTCACGAGTGTCACACGAAGCTCGGGAACTTCTTTGAGGACGTCCACCGACTTGTAGGGGTCGTCTGTGCAGGTACAAAAGGGGGCGGCAGCATCGGACCCCGAGCCCAACAAGGCCTCCGCGACGAGGTCCTTGCATGTGGTGCAGGTGAACTCGGTCGGCTCCGACGCGTTGAAGTACATGCCCGCGTTGTCCGCCGTGTCTCCCGAGGCCGTCGTGACCTCGAACAGGATGGCCTCCATGGCGGAGGTCGCGGTGAGATCAGTATTGGGAAGCATAAGGGTGGTGGTCGTAGATTTTAAGATTCCCGTCGAGGTTGAAGCTGACATTTCCAGCCTCTGCAATGCAATCATAAGTATTTAATTTCGACACGAGAGTTAGAGCTTGTGTGCAAACTGGGTCTCTGGTTAATTTGGCGAAAAATTATGTACCCCCGCGGTTTTGATGAAAGTTTCCAGCCTGCTGATTTTTTAAGGCTGCGAAAAATTTATAGTGCAATGCGCTTTTATTGGCACTGGCAAACAGGGACCCCAGCTCTGTCAATGTTTATTTGATAAAAAAGAATTGTAGCATCTAAAGCAAATATCTACTTGGATATGAAAGCTAACATTTGTTCTTATGTTTTCTGCGTCTGGAAAAAGGGTACGTATCATATCATGTCATGTCGTGTCAAAAATATGAGCTCCAAAAGGGGAAAAAAGGAAATGTTTACCCAAAAAAATAAGGCCGCAGTATGGGTATGAAAAAATGGTCCTTTACTCAGAAAAAAGAGTTTTCATTAAAAATCAGAAGAGTTGCTAAGCTCTCCCGGTTTCAATATCCTGAGGATTTTTTGACAATGTTCTTGGAAGTTTTTGGATTATCCAGATTGCAAGAAAGTCGTGTGAAAATATGCATGGGTTTAGGATTAGCCGGACGTAGATATTTCCAAGTTAAGTTTTTTTTGCAAAAAAACGTACTTTCTTGTGAAGTTGCCGGTGTCCTTTCACGGTTAAATGACCACAATTATTTAAAGGCTGTCATAGAGATTTTTAGAAACGTGACAAAAAATCCCAGGCCGGGGGAAATTTGTTCCAGACGATAAATTCGACGTTTCCTGAACTTTTATTTACTTACCAGAGGTCTCTTGGGAAGCACTAGCTTTCACTTTTTAGCCCGATCGGAGGACATTTTAAAAATTGCACAAGATATGATGAGATAGATTTTTATCGCGCATACAGCTCGCTTCGGGTTATGGGCACAACTGCATGAACTACGCGTGTATTTAAAAAAGAGCGAGAATTCGTCGAGGTCGAGCGGAGGCGGCCTCGGCTTCCGTCTCAGCCTCGAGCTAAGTACTGAGAGAGAGGCTGCTGGATTTTTGTCAACTCAAGTAAGTAAAACAGCGGAACTCTGCGAGGCCACTTATGAAAATATATAATCATTTTTATTATAATAGAAAGATGATAACCACTTTGCGAAAAAATCCCTCCTTCCTTCACTTCAGGGAGAAACGTACTCTAAATTGGTTTAATTAACTGTGATAAATACATGAAGAATACTTTTTAGCTTCTCTCGCAACCAGCAACCAAGACCAAAGAATTTTCCTTTTTCAACAAAAACAGCAAAGTTTTCTGGTATCAATTCAGAGCTGTTCAATCCTTTTTTTTCGAGCTTGAGGCAAAATAGGGGCCTCGACTCGACCTCCGTATCTATTTACGATAAGAAAAGTTTTTTCTTGTTACTCTAAGAGGCCAATTTTTGATCGAAGATGCAGGCAGGTACAGAATATATTTCAAGCTCTTTAAAGCAATATAGTGCCAAATGATGAGTATTTCTAGAAATTGGCGATTCATTTACGAGACAACAACAAAGCAAATTGTCGAACACATTTACAATCTCTGGCTGCAAACAGTTCTTCATTCTCGCAGGTGAGATTTTTTCTTTCTAAATATAGACATCCCCGTCCGTCTTCAACGAAATAAAATTAAACCATTCAACTTTACTTAAACCAGTTTGTACACCGAAACCATTTCGGAAATTGCTGTGGTTGTGCTTTTTTGAAAATACTGTTTAGCCTCTTTTGGAAGCCGCAGTTTATGATATTTTTATAGTAAATATGTGGCAGCCAGCAAAAATTGCAAGAAATTCCCTACGAGAAAAATATGAAGGGCACCCATAAATTCCCCCCGAATTCTCTCTTGGGTCTTATTTTATTAAGAGAATTCCATGACAAATGCCATTCATACATAAAAATAATCTGGAATTTTTTAGGTCCTTTGTTCTTCCAAGGAGATAGACAGATCCATTCTCAAAAAGTTTGCGCTCGCAGATTTTCAGATAAAAGAAGTCGGAAATGGAAGGAAAGCCTGGTTTGTTTTTCAACTAATTCTCGTCGGCCCCCAAAATAGAGTTTTACTCGATGGTTGCACTTTTTTGCGATGTCATGATGGGGGGCTTCCTTTCTTTTGAATGGCGATATAGTTCTTCTTGCTAAGCATGAAGGCTACTCTGGTATTCAGCAAAGGTCACAAGACCACATGCAGAGATTAGGAAGGAGGATCTCTTCCCAGACCAGCTCAAGAAAAAAAAACCACGACGATCGCGCACTTCCTTTTAAGAGTGGTTGCAGGTCGGGTTTCCGAAGATTTCTCATTCTACAAGCATTAAGGGCCTGTCGTACTTAAATAAGTTCAGTCTACCTTGAAATTACTCTAAAACGGTATAAAAAGGTCACTTTTTCCTCGCATTTTTAATTGACGCAACGCTAAGGAAGTACATGATACAGTGGCATATGATACTCATTTTGTTACTGATCAGGACAACCAAATATACTTTGCATTCGCGGGGAAAAGATTTGCCAGACCAGAATGTACCACGTGGTCTCTTTTCGGGTTTTTACGCGGTCTTTTAAAGGCCAAGCAAACGAGGAAGCCTTTCTCCTTTAAGAGCAGCGCTTTTCCTTCTTGCTCGACACTTTGCCGTTTCTTTCGACTTCTTGGAATTGTGGCAAGGCCAAGTTAAAGATGTGTAAAAAGGAAGGATTTTTGTCTCTATACAATGTTTGTTTGAATATGTAAATTTTTGTCGACCTGTGTTGTATTGTGTTGCTGAACAAATAAACCTTCTTCTGATAAGATATTGTGCATGAAACTTGCAGTTTCTAAAGTTGACTTTGTCGTGCTCTCCCTCTCTCCCTCTCTAATCGCTTGGGAACCGCCATTTTAGTCAGACCCAAGCCCCGAAATTTAAGTGAAGTACATAGAACAACTGTCGTGCTGCAGAGCATATTTTATCTTCACTTGCCCTCTTGTTCAAATAAATCTAAATCAGGGCATTTTGGGGAGGGGGAAGTAAGAAGTATCTACTCGTACCTATAAATATATATATCTTTAGATAAGAAATACACTCTCCTAAGTACATCATGCAGTAAATTCTGCTTGCCACAACTTTAAAATCATCGTGCCTAAGACAAGTAAGGAGCAAAAATTGTAGATACATATTTGAATAACCAAGATGAGGATCCTGTTGCTGTTGCTGGTGGTGGTGGTGTTTTCAGGTTCGTCCATATTTTAAATTTTTCTTCGCAAAAATAGGAGATCAGAAAGAAGTTCCTTCATCGATTTCCGATAATTTGCGGCACACACAATCTGTCTCACTCTTTCAAACGACTTTTGCACTTTGCCTACATCACATGTGATGTGATCATATTTATTCATTTTTTAGGAGCAAATGGTCAATTGGAAGATTGTCCTGATGGCTGGCACTCGATCCCGCCATTGGAGAGGGTGACCTCACTCAGGGAGGCCGAGGCTGCCAACGAGGTCGAAGGGCCCAAGAGGATTCAGTGCATCAAGCAGTTCGAGGAGAAGCTAACTTGGTTCCAGGCAAAAGCTGTTTGCATTAAGAACAAAGCTCATCTTGTCGAAATCAACTCGCCACACGAAAGCGACCAGGTGGCTCGCCATGCCAACGGTAGATATATAATTTAATGACATAATTACCTATAATGACGTCAATAAAAATACAGCCTTCGGCGCGGACATGTACTGGATGGGCGGCAACGATTTAGCCACGAAAAACAAGTGGGCTTGGTCATCTGTCGGCTACAGAATTTATCCGGTATTTAGGGGTTATTTTTAGATTAATAACCTCATTATTCAATTATATATTCATTATTCATGTCATTTTACCAGTATGTAAATTGGAAAAATGGTTTCCCAGCGGAGAGCAATGGTAACTGCATCGCCCTCGAAAAGGGCACATTTTGGTGGATGAATTTACCCTGCGAAACGAAGCACGAATTTTTCTGTGAAATGAGTAACATCAATCAATATTATAATCTCTTTTATGATGCCGACGGTTGCAATTTCACAGATATCGTCAAGGAAACCCAGGAGTGGAAACGGGAGGTTAGCTTTGACGGCGATGGCTACATGGACCTGAACAAGAAGATCATCTCTCACGACGTCAACATGAAGTGGGAGCTGACGGTCGAGTTCTCGACATGGCTGAACAATGGGCTCCTGATTTGGCGAGGCAAGCAATCTGTTGGTCTCGGAGGCCGTGCTGCCGACGACGACGACAGCATCTTCAGCATCTTCGATACAAGCAGCGGTAACGACAACAACGCCAACACCAACGACAACATCTACGCGGCCCTCGGGATCAAGGACTCCAAGATCGTGTTCGTCTCCAACGGAATCCAAACGAGCGTGGACAGTGTCATCGTCAATGACGGGAAGCCTCACACTGTTGTCGCCAGGAAGGAGGGCACCACCCTGACCCTCGAGGTTGACGGGGTGACCAATAGCGGAGAGTATCCGTCCTTCCAGGACGCCAACATGATGGCCGACCTCGGGAAGCTGGACCTCTTCCTCGGTGGCCTCCCCGACAACTCACTCATCGGCACCCTGTCCAAGGGCGTCTTCACGAACGGTTTCTCCGGATGCATTCATCACCTTGACGCCTATAACAAGTAAATGGTGCCCAGATCGTAGATTTAGGATATCAAGGTAATTGCTTTTCCAGACCCGTCGATAGTGGAAAAGGACCGTCTTATGGAGCGGAGGTGAAGTTCGGCGATCACGAGTTGAACAAAAAATCCAGGGGAGTGACGAGCAGCGAGCAATGCTTGATGCCGGCGAAGCCCACGAACAGGCCCCCCTTTGTTGAACCCACCACCCCGACCCCGTTCATTCAGCAGGACGTTACCTTTGATGGCCAAAGTTACATTCAACTTCAAGATGACATCGTACCTCTGCAGTACTTCTTTTACAATGGCCAGCCGGACGTCAGCCTTCTGGAGATCAATATGGAAATCACAACTCAAAGCCCCCAAGGTCCCCTGCTTTGGTACGGTCAAAGATCAAGTTTTGGCGGGGGTAGTTATATATCTCTGTCAGGTAAAACAATCCACAAATGTATCTCTAAGTTGATAGTTGGATTTTATACCTACTATTTTTCCTTCAGTTTACGGAGGGTATCTTCGTGTTGACCTCGATTTCGGGAATGGCGACATGACGGCCTCCACGAGCGTGATGCAATTGAAAGTGGATGACGGACAGAAGCACATTGTCAGCATGATCATCTACCAGACCAACGTTGACATTCGCGTGGATGGCAACGTTGTCCAAGGTCTTATGTTTGGAGATCAGCGTCAACTTCCGGGCGGGAACCTGTTTATCGGAGGAGTTCCGGATTCGTCCATGATGACTGGTGGCCTCTTCAGCCAAGGCTTCTACGGTTGCATTCATTCACTTGAAGTCATTGTGGTAACAATCTATCATGTCTATGCCAATGCTTCTAGTCCTATATAAGGTATGTCCATCTTTAGGTCACGAACAGCTTCGCCAACGAAGTCATGACAAAAATGGTTAACCTCGCCGGCGAAGCTCTTCCGACTTCTCGATTCAATCAGGGCCTGCAATGCAATGCCCTTACACCAAGGCCAACAAGTCGACCGCCATTTGCGGCGACGACAACGACAACCACCACAACAACAACCACCCCGTATCAGTGCAACTTCGCCGAGGGCAGCTTCTCCGGGATGGGGTATGCTAGGTTGCGCGATCAGCTGATTGGTAAAGTGACCGACACGGAGCTGGAGATCAAGCTCTCGTTCTCGACCTTCGCCAGCAATGGCCTCTTGCTTTGGCAAGGCCGATTCATGAACGATGGACAGTGGATCGCGATCGGGGTGAAGAACGGCTACATCGAGTACGAGCAATATTTCGGTGGCGGACGCTCTCTTTACCTTCGCTCGAGAAACGTAGTCAACGATGGCCAGACTCACAATGCCGTGATCCGACACAGGGAAACCAGAGGATTCCTGACTTTGGACGGCGACCAAGTTGACACCCAGATCACTGGAGATCCATACTTTAGCGTCAAGCGAAGGGACCTCTTCCTTGGTGGCCACAAAGAGAACATTTTCGATGTCACCAATAGCAAGTATGCTAACGCCTTCGACGGCTGCATCTACTCGCTCGGCATCTTGCATTACCGACTTCCGGGACGCCCGGGAGCCGAGAAATACGGCCAAGAGTCCATTCCCATGACCAATGACAACCTGGTCCTGGAGCTCAACAATGTTCGCTGTACCCAAAGTTGCCGTCCAGAGCAGCCTTTCTTTTAAATTCAACTTTTAATTCGGTCAACAACCTATACATGTCTTCTCTCTTCATGTAACAATAATACCGACAATAAACAACCTTCTTTTCTTCTGGATCGTATAGTTTAGATATGACTCAGTTTCAGCGTTCTTTGGCAATCATTTCCGCCTGTTTCTGCTCTTCCTCCTCCTCTTCTTGGCGATCCTAAAATTAGTTCTCCGTTTGAGCACCTTGATCTGGATTAATCGAATCTTAGGCTAAGTCTTACGTAATGCTTGATGTAGGACAAGAAGACGTCCCAAATGACGGTGACCACATTGACGTAGAGAACTCGGAATGCTGGAGGAATCATGGTGAAGTTGATGTACTGCGTTGGTGGCCAAATGCACCAGTCAAACTAGAAAAAATGACAACGAATTACAGAATTTGTTGAGGTTTTGGTTCTGTTTCATTCATACCAAATAAACGGTTGGGAATTTCCGGACAAACTCCCGCCAGCACTCGGTCATCCTCTTGTCCTCCAGGACGCCCATGCCGAAGAAGAAGGTGATTGCGAAAAATGGCGCAGCGATAACTTGGTCGGCGGCGATCTTGAACAGAACAGTCCGTAAGTTTCTCTTCGGCAGCACTTTGTCCAGCCACAGGTACCAGTAGTGATGGGGCGGCCCCTGGCTAAGCCCGACGGCGAACATACGACCCGACCGCTTGTAGTCGTGGCTCGTCTGTGTACCCATCACTTTCTCGATTCTCTGCTGAATCCAATCGCCGCCCGTCAGGAGAGCACCGCAGGTCAGCGTGTTGGTCACCAGCAAGTGCTTCGTGAAGCCCTTTTGCATCGCGCTTCTCGTGAACGAGAAGATCCGTTGAAACGACATTTTCAACACCGAATCTTCGTTTTCTTCAACATCGAGTTACGACAGTCAAGTAGTCACCTGTTATTTCTCAAGATATCACTGAGGAGTGCTCTCTGTCTTCACAGTTAGGTATATTGCTCTTATCTCATTTGAAATCCAAACTGGTTGTTGTCGATTCAGAAGAAGAAAACTCACGGAGCCTCTCAAGAACACAACTGTCAGTAGAAACTATTGCAGATACCAATGGCGCCGATCAAATATGCGGCTGCACTGACCGTCGTCATCCTTGTCGTTGTCTCCAGGATGTCGCGACAAATTAAATTATTTACGCGATGACAAAACGATCAAAATTTTTTGCAACTTTGTTTTGGTTTTTGCTTTCCACTCCATTATGCAACAGCGCCCTCTATCGGCAGTAAAGGCATTTTAAGACGTTTTCACAATCAATGATACTCCCTAGACTAGACCCTAGTCCCTAATGCTTCCAACTTTACAGTTTCAAATCGATGGGCCTAGAAAATATCGCGTACATATGATATCTATATAATCTTTAAATAACTTTCTGATACGAATTTTGTTCCATCTTTTGAGTTTTCTTTTGCAGCCGTTAGGTGCCTCTGCTTCTGTCGGCGGAAACCAAAAGTAAACAAATTGCAAAATCAAAACAAACAAATATGATGGAATTAAACAAAACTGAAAACGCCTGAAAGATTCGTTTCGTTCTTCGTTGAATTTTAATTTTTTAGGATCGTTTGGCAAGATCGCAAGATAAGTGACTAAAACAGAGTTGGCCTTCGGTCTTGCATATCATGCATGCAATCCGAGCCAGGACTTCAAGCCATCAGTTGCTGACACGTGTTGCAAATGCTCAAAGAACCATGAGTGTCCAAGCGGAAGTTGATCAAGACCTGGTTAAGCCGAGGTGGTGGAAGAATCAGCAAGGAGTGACCTTTCATTTAGCCAAGACCAACGAGAACTTTCTGAGCTATTACAAGGCTCAGAAGACCTGTGATTCCGATGAGGAATGGCTGGAGTGTGTTGCCGCGATGAGGAGAGAGCTGCCACAATCATTTCGTTTGAGAACGTCGAATTCGCTGACATTCCAGCAACTCGATCATGTTCTGAAGAAACACCAGAGCTTAACGGGAGACAATTCGATACTTCGGTCCATAAGCTGGCCGGCTGGAGAAGGCAGTGTTTGGCAATTCAAAGATACGAGTCGCTGGGTCATCAACGAAAGTGAACGACTGCAAACGTTGAAGGACTTCATTGTCCAAGAAAACTACAATGGCTTTCTGTCGCGCCAAGAGCTTGTCAGCATGGTGCCAGTGTTCTTGCTAGATTTGGAGCCGCATCACAGAGTGCTTGACATGTGCTCTAGTCCCGGTTCGAAGACCAAGCAAGTTGTGGAAATCATGCACTCCAAACTGTCGTCTCCGTCCGAGGTTCCCAAAGGCCTACTGGTTGCCAACGAATTTGACGTGAACCGTTGCGACCGTTTGATCGAAAATGTGATGCGCTATTCAAGTCCATGCTGCATCTTGGTCAATCATGACGGGCAGAGCTTTCCAGACATTGACTGTCGGGGACAACCGGTCATGTATGACAGAATCGTCTGTGACGTTCCTTGTTCAGGGGTAAGTTTTTTTGAACCAATTTCCTGGAAAATCTTGTCATAATGGCTTTTTATTTTAGGATGGCACCATTAGAAAGAATCCGAACATATGGGCATCAGGTTGGAATCCAGGAAAAGGCAATAGCCGGCATTTCATCCAGTACAACATACTCGAACGTGGAGTCGAACTTCTTGACGTTGGCGGCATCATTGCCTACTCCTCGTGCGCCATGAATCCAATCGAGAATGAGGCTGTCGTTGCTAGGTGAGCAAAAACAATACGATCCTTTTTTGCGAACATTAAAATACTGATTTTCAAAATGCTTCAGATTGTTCAGTCAAGCTGAAGGATGCCTTGAACTCTTGGACTGCGACGGCAAGCTACCTGGCCTCAAATTCGCCAAGGGCTTCACCGACTGGAAAGTGTTTGACGCGGACATGAACGTCCATGAATCTTTCGAACAAGTGCCAGAAAAGTTGAAGAAATCTCAGATTCACGAAGGGATGTTTCCCAATGTCGAGTTCAATCAAAAGATCGGCTTGGACCTATGCTTGAGGCTCTTGCCACATCACAACGATGACGGCGGTTTTTTCGTCGCCATGATCAAGAAAGTCAAACCGTTGCCATGGGAAAATGCTCAAGACAAAGACAAGGTCTTGTCTGAGTGCCCCCTGATCAGCAAACGAGTGAAGACTTCTCTTACAGAAGAAGATGGTTTAGCTCCTCTTAAGTCCAAGCCAAGAGTTCGTAGAGAAGTAAAAGGTCGCAGCAATAAGAAAATTGGAAACATGTTTGCTGCCAAAGACTTCTTCACGTTCTGCGAAAAGGACGATGTTGTTTTATCGAAGGCTAGTGAATTTTACGGTTTCAAGCAAGATCCCGAGCTGTTCTTCCACCCCCATGGAACCTACAAAAATGTTTACAGCGTCAACGAGGCTGTCAAGGATGTCCTGACCTCGGAAGCCAATCAAAGCATCAACATTTTCATCGCGGGTATCAAAGCCCTCGTCAAGGAATCCCGATCGTCCAGTGCTGTTCAACTAAAACCGAAAGCCACATTTGCCGCCCATGTTACGAAAAGGACTCTTGAAATCAGTGCCAACGATATGATTAAACTGCTTGAGGCCAAAGAATCTGTAGAGTTCAAAGCTTGCTTGGAAGACTCAACGACTCAAAATCTCAATGACATGATTTCTCAATCCGGAGTTGGTGTTGTGAAATTTTCTTGTCGTTTGCCAGATGACAAAACCATACGTTATGAAGCACTGGGATTCGTTGGCAGAGAGCGAGTGTTGCTCGATGTTAATGAATCCGAAAGATATCACGGATTGCTCACACTTGACCAAAAAAGCTTAACCTGTTGAATAAAACTAAATATTTATCTATGTTAAAACATTTCCCTCTTTCACTGTGTTGCAGAGGCCGAGGCCATGGAGGCTGTTCCGATCGAGGGTCAAATAGTTCACAAAAGAAGTGTCAGCAGGAATATCCTATTTCTCGACATCGTATCGTCCGACGATAGTAAACGATCTTGTGCTGTTTTGAAAAGAGAAATTGTCGGGGACGATGTCATGGACAAGTTCAGGACAGGTCCGGAGAAACTACACGTCGGCGACGAGATCAAAATCTCCGGCTTGATCGATGACAAAAATGTGCAAAAAATTGAATCGATTTCAATCACGGAGCGGTGGTCGATTTCTAATCCCGGAAAAGAGTTCGTTCCGATTCCGCCGACGGATTTCAAAAAAGACAGTGAAAGTGATGCAGAAAATAAAGTGTGCAAATTCTTCGTGAACACCGGCCTCTGTAGCAATGGTGGATCGTGTCGTTTTCGTCATGATCTTGAAAATCCAATCAGTGCCAAGCAATCCTATGTTCAGGAGCGACGTGATCACCGACTCCACCTCCAGCGAGAACTGGACGTCGATGCGCACGATCCAGAAGACTACAAATCTCATTGTCAAAGAGCGAAAATCTTTGCGGAGTGGATCGCGTCAAGTTTTGACCTCGAGCATTTGAAAGACGGCGTTGTTCTCGACGTTGCCGGAGGCCGAGGAGACTTGTCGTTCCAGTTGATTCTAAACTACCAGCTCTCATGCATTGTGATCGATCCCCGAGAAGTCGCGAATAAAACGAGACCGAAGAAGCAGAGAAAAATGATCAAGCAGTTTGGCCAGGACCCGAGTAGTTTCGAACTTAAATCATTGGCCGACAATTTCGACACCGACTTCTTCGAGAGGCATCCAAACATTCGTTCCTCAGTGAGGCTTGTTGTCGGACTTCACCCTGATCAAGCTACCGAGCCACTCGTCGACGTTTGTTTACAAAACGCCATCCCGTTCGCTGTGATCCCGTGTTGCGTCTTCGCATCAACGAATCAAGGCCGGAGGTTGAAGGCCAGCAACAAAGAACCAACAACCTATCAAGATTTCTGCCAATATTTAATGGAAAAGTCGCTGGAAATCAACGCTCAAAACCTGAATTTTCGAGGCAGAAATAAAGTTCTTTTCAAAAGCTAAATCAAAGTACAAAGTCAAGCCTACTGAATTTAACCCCAGAAGAAGGGGAAACAAAGCCAACGAGGACCAGACCGGAAAAGGAATAGAATTTGGGATTGGATATTTAGTCAGATTTTGTATTTCGTCAAATTTCAAACTCAAAAACGTAAATAATTTTTACTTTCTAAGCAGTTTTAGAAATGGTTAAGGTTTTCTGGTAATTTCCCTTGGTCTTCGTGAGAGTCTTCTCGAACGTCTTCTTGTGGAGCTTGCCGGCGAACTTCTCGACGGGAGCGACGAATTCGGCAAACTTCTCGACCGGGGAAGGGATCTCGACGGGGACGACTTCCGGAACGGCGATGGGCGTCAGCGTAACCTCCTTGACGACGATCGTGGCGCATTGCTCCCGGGGAACGGTGGTGCAGACCTCCCTGGTGACGACGGCGCAGGCCTTCTTGGGAAAGGGAACGCACTTCTCCTTGTAGTTGACGCCGCAGTTCTTGGTCGGGATGTTGGTGCATTTCTCGTGGGGCACGCAGGTCTCCCAGGGCTCCTCGCGGCATTTCTCCATCGGCTCGACGTGGCAGACCTCCCTCGGCGCCTCCACGCACTTCTCGATGCCCTTCAGATCGGCGGAGCACTCCTTGCCGAGCTCGGTAACGCAAACCTTCTTGTCGACGGTCTTGCAAACGCGCTCGGGGACGGTGGTGCAGAGCGGCTCGTTGACGCAGTTCTTGGCGAACTGGACGTTGCAGAAGGGGATCGGGATCCGCGTGCATTTCTGCTCCATGACGAACGAGCATTGCTCCTCGTCCTGAGGAAAGCATTCCCGGGCGTTGACCATCTCGCAGACTTGCCTCGAGCCGGCTCCGTTGGCCACGATTCCTCGGATTTCCGGGGCGAAAGCGGGAACCTCGGGAACGACGACGGGAACTTCTGGGACGATGGCGGGAACGTTCGCGACGAATCCTCCACCGCCGTGCTTCAGGGCCTTCTCGGCCTTCTTCGCCTCCAGCTTGGCCTTCAACTCGGCCTTGTCCTTGTGGCCGGCAACCAGGATGGCGCCGGCGAGAACGAAGATGGCGACAGCGTTGAGCTTCATTGCGTCGAGATTTGGAGGGTTTCTGGATTATTGTGCAAGGGAGGGAGTTTTGAGTTCGAGTGATGGCGACACGTTGTCTGGGGCGACCTTTTATACCCCGGCGGCCTCAGCTTCAATGGTTGAGCCGGTTCTCTGCTCATTTTCAACTTTTGCCCAAAACTCTCAATACAACTCCAACCAGGGACACAGGCTCAGTCTCAGCCTGGAAAACTCGAATTTTCCGCTAAGCTCTCATTTTCTTTGTTCTCATTGCGCGCGCGTGCATGTCAACAAAGTTGTGTTACTTTGCTGACCATATTTTTCCCGGTTGAAGAGAACGTTGGACTTGATTTTAATTTTGGTTTATTTGGTTTGTTCGTTATTTTTGATTTTGTTAAATTATTTTTTTGGTTAAATTCGATTTTATCATGCACAAAACTTTTTTGTTTCACTTGATCAATTTGGTTTTCTTAGGAATGTCCTCGACATAGGTTGCTGGAAAGATCCCGACCTGACCTCGAATTTCGCCGAGCCACCAGCCGTCCTCCTGCTTGTCGTGAACGTTGATGATGTCGCCGACGCGAATCGACAGTTCGTCGTACATGTTGGCAGAGTAGTCATAGAGTGCCCGGCATTGGCCGATGCTCGGGACCGGTTTCGATTCTTGCTGATAGTAGATTTCACTGATCTCGTTCTCCTCCTGGCCGCCGGAGGCGAAGCCCGAGCTGCTGTTGCTGACGCTGCCACTGAGGAAGCCGTTGACGCTGCTGCTTCCGGCACCCGTTGTGACCGTGACCACATCGCGGCCGTCACGGTCTCGACCTCCACTTCCGGTGGCAAGGCCTGAGGACGAGGTGCTGCTGTTGTTGCTGTTGTGATCCGGGTCGCTGCTTCCGCTGATCTTCCCGCTGTCGCCGTCCGAGAACTCGTCAAAGTCGCTGCTCTCGGCTCCTCCGAGGCCGGCGCCGACAACCTCTCCATTGCCACGATCACGATCATGCTCGTGTTCGAGGCCGGAGTGAATCACAGTCGTGGTAAAGTCGGGTGTGGGGGTAAGGTCGGCAAACCCGCCGTCGGCGGTGCCTCTCGAGTCTTGCAGAGCCAAATGTGGCGAAGGAGGAACTATTACGTGATGATCCATGCCGAGGCCGACCGCCATGCTGCCGACAATACAGATGTCCTCGTCGGATAGGTCGACCGGAGGCTGGAGTTCTTGTCGATTCCAATATGGTAGTCTCAAGACCGACTTTGTCGATCCGGATTTGTCCTTGACATTCTCGATGAAGTCGGCCAAAGGATGTGACAATTTTGGTCGACCTTCCATTTCCAACATGGAATTGAGGACTTTGAATCTGAAAATACAATAGGTGTGACTGATATGAATGTTGAAACAAATCAGCGTAATTACCTTGCTGCTTCCAAAAAGGTCAGCATGGATCTCATGTGTTGAAGTTTTTCTTGGACGTCTTGTTGACTCTCTTCACCGCCAAATTTTGGTGTTTCTTGCAAGGCTTTGGCGAGGTTCTCCACGCCGGCCATGCCCTTGTTCTCCCTGTCGACGTCGGCCTTGATCAGTCTCAAGACTTTTGCCAGAGCCTCCCGTCGTCGCTCGCGGTTCATGCAGTTGTTGATGTCTTCGGCGTAGAATTGGGGCAGATTTTGTTCACCAAGGGAGTTTTCGTCGATTTCCACCTAAAAGAATAAAAAACTCGTGAAATCGGACGAAAAATAAAAAAACGAGTGATTTTACCTTTTTGCGCACGACGTCCATGTCCCTGCTGACTTCGATCCTCCTCACAGGTTCGTCCAACCTTGTGCAACTCGAGACCAACTTGGGCCTCTGTTCTTCCATGATCGCGTGGTATTGCTCGGCCAAGAACCTCAACTGATCCAACCTGTCCTCCTCCATTCTCCTGAAGGTCGTGCAGCCTCTCAGGACCGAGGACTCCCATTCCAGCCTGCAAAAAAAACCATTATACCGTTAAGTTTTTTCTCAGGGCCATGATTAGTTTTTGTCAGAAGTGCAATGAAAATGATGTACAGAGAAAAGGAGAAGAGAAAGTTTGAAAACCAGAAGTCCATTTACGAATTATATTGTTGAACCTTATGGAGTGGCAAACAAGTGTGTAGCTAGCGTGATGGTTATTTCACCGCAGAACATTTAGCAAAAAAGCTAAGAAGAAGAAGAAGAACACAGGAAGTAAGTTTTCAACAGGGCAATTTGTCTGTTTTTCACGAGAAAAATTGTCGAGAGAAACCGCAGCAGCCTCATTATCAATTTAAAAGAAAAATAAGAAATAATATCTATGTGAAAACTCAATTAGATTGTCATTATCGTCATGAAACTCACCTGGCTCTTTCAGATTTCAGGCAGCATGAATAGTAGTCGAGGTCACCTTTACGCAATGCCTCCTCGCTCTTCTTCCTCTTGGTGTCGAGCTTCATGAGCTCCTTGTCGGAGAGGACCCGACCTCGACCGAGTTTGCAATCCAGAACCGCATCCTGGACGCGTTCGTTGTCCTTGCACACTGAATGGCACTTGGACTTGGTCTTGACCTCGGCCAGCCTCCAATCCTGGAGCACTCGTGCCTTCTTGTCCACGAGCGTCTCGACGCTCTTGCGCGATTTGTGCTGGCCGTCGGCGAAGGACTTCAAGGGCTTGACGAGGTCCTCGGTCATGAGGGTGGCGACAGTCTTGTGCGTGTCCGCCGTCGAGGCCATGTCCTCGGCGATGAAGTGCCAAGCGTTGGAGACCGTACCGGAAGTGAGGTCATTGGATGCCTTGAACAAGCGGGTGGCCAGCTTCTGGAGCCCCTTGGCATATGTGGCCTCGAGCTCGGCCCGATCGGCCAGAGTTGAGACGAGCTCCTTGTTGAACTCTCCCCCGGCTTTGATGAAGGCCCGGAGGTCGTCGAACCCCTCGTGGCCGGTGTAGTTGCTGGGGTCGTTGCCGTTCACCATCGAGTTGATCCTGTGCAACGCCAGGGTCGACTTGCGAAAGTTGGGCAGGTTGGACACCGTCAACTTCGTCGTCATGATGGCGTTGGCTATAAATTGAAATGTACAAAAAACGTTAAAGTTAACCTCAAAACGACTAGACGGGATTAAGGAAAACAGCCTCGCGGACTGAAATACAGGGCACAACTAAATTCTAAGCATAGATATTTACGTGTGTAAGTCAGGTACTGTCGTGTATGTGATATTTTATTTGAAAATCTGCAAAGATCTAGACAACTACGAAGTCTATTAAGATACCCTGTAAACTCAAAACGATCTCTATAATCACTAAAAAAATATTCGTGATTAAAACAATAAACCTTTTTTAAGGGAATCAGATTACATGCATACCTGCCTCTATGCTTGCTTATTTTTCAGTCATGTAGGGTTAGAATGCACTTAAAACTCCCACTGCATAAAACAGTTTGGGTTCTCAAATTATTTTAAAAAAACAGACCACACCTAAAACAGGTAGAATAATATATTTTTTGTGACTCATATCTAGTTATGAAAATTAAAGCTAACAGGCATGATTCCTGATCGCGAACATTTGTCTCCCTCCTTTACTAACTAAACAACATTGAAAGAATTTGCGCAAAGAAAAAAATGTAGAACACTGCGAACACAAATTGAGAGCTGAATGTTTTCTTGTTTTCCTTGGCACAGATTTCATTTTGAATTTTCCCGAGCTGATATGGTCAAACAGTGGGGGAAAAGATTATTTTGTAAACATCTATCCGCAATTTTAGAAGGGCTTGGAGGGAGTCGGATGCATCCTAAAGGCAAATAGGAATTGCTTTAAAAAGAATTAGAAATTTCACTTTAGCTCACGATTCTTGCATCGGTTTTGTGAGTGTGTAAAATAAGGAATTAGAGATGCAGCGCAGGACAAATTAGCTTAGTCCGTTCTGTAAATTGATGCTGGAAGCGAAAGAAAAACGGATAAAAACTTGTGAAATAGCATATTGACTTTTTCCCTTGTGAAATACAATTGCCGCCGACAAGATGAGAGAGAATTGAAAATTTATTTTTGAAGTGAAAATTGTATTTTATCTACTCTTCTGGCTTTGGAAATTGAATTCCCACGGACAAATTTCTCGATTAAGAATGTTAGAGAAATTCTCTGTAGTATCAAAGTATTTGATTTTCAGATCAAGAAATAACTTAATACCTGAATCTAATTATTTCTTGCGGTGAACTAGATTCTTTTGGCACTAGAAAATTATGGCTATACTGTAGCTCTTAGGCTTATTAACTCGGTTTACTTATATGCACTATAATATTTCGCACTGTCATCCTTTTCGCGGCAGATGTTCTGCGAACACTACTGGACTGGCAAACTTTGAAAAAAGCAATTCGTTTTCAGTTTTCACCCGGGAAAGAAAGGAGCTGAAGCAAGTTTTTTGTCCGCATGTGATCATGCCGCAGACTTTTTGTCCACCGCTGAAAAAATATCTAAGTGGCCGAATATCTAAGCAATTTCTATGTAGACTTTGAATGTCTATCTAAAAATCATGCACTAATTATTTCTAATTGTCTTTGTCGTCGTTGTTTTGTCACGTTCTGGTCGCAAATAATTTCCACTCCTGGGTCCTGACTTCATGCATTTATCTAAGCTTTAAATGCTACACTTGCAAGTACCGATTTTCTCCAACAAGAAGTTGGGCGACTTGCTGCGAGAGTCCTCGCTGCCGGAGTCGGACTTGATAGCGACGCCCACGGGGTGCGTGAAGTCGAGGTCGTATGCGTTCACGGGCACGGGGAACACGATCTTGTTGGCCTTCCTCGTGAAGGGGCCGCCACTCTTGGCCACGAACGAGGGCGACCTCTTGGCGGCCTTTTTCTTCAGCCTCACCGGGATCAAGGTCTCCGGATTTTGATGGTAGTACATGGGAGGCATAGCGGTGGTGCTGCGTGAATGATGGTAATGATTGCTGTGAACTCTTCACCCCCTAATGGTACTTTATTTAGTTTCCCCCTGCTCACTTCCGGTGAAAGTGGGCCTCCAACAGATTCGTCATGATCAAAATGCGCACTGACACTAATAGCAGCACATCGCCGAACACTCCATAACGTCATAGGATATTAGAGCAGAGCACTAAGGCACTTCCTGTCAACATTAAGTGAGCTATGGGCCTGTTTTTGCCCAATTTAACAATGACCAAATTGATGATGCTTAATTTAAATCTGACTGTCCCAGTTGGCCCCCGATACTAAACTGACGGAGGAAAAATATGTGGACGTCAGACTGACTTTGCAATATATTTAAGGGAGGAGGAGTGCTTACATACTTGCCTAAACTTTTGAGCTAGGGATGATTTTTTGGCAAAGTGCGAGCGTTTCTCCCTCCCCAAGTAGCCGCTCTAGTTTTCCCCCTACTTAATGTCCTTGCGTTTGAAGTCTTAAAACTGGGGTGTAAAAAGCAGCTGCTTGCACTCTATGTAGGGTCCAGGTTTTTTAACCTTTACTGTGTTACGGAGTGAAGAAATTTGCCCAAAAGTCCGCAATATGCCTGACAGGTGGTATCTTCACGTTTCACTTTTATTTTATGATGGGCTTATTTAAATGTCGTGCTCCTGTAAAAGTAAGTACTTTGCGTTGGGGAATTTATAAACTGGTGCTTGTGATTGCGAAATACTCAGATGTAACCACACTTTAGTATTTTCACCTCACCATTACGGAAATGGTCTTCCTCTCTCTCAGAAGACACAATATTTTTCCAGACAAAGAGAGGATACTGGGTTGAGCACTTGTTTTCAATGTCAAGCTCTGATCCCTTTAGTACAGCTAATGAGTTCAGCATAACCTCATCTTCAAGGCGAATTTTCGTTAACTGCTGGATTCCCTGATTATTCAATGCCAAATCACTTAAGCCTCAGTATTTCTGACAAATTGTCAGCGGCGCCACTAGGGATATTGTCCAATTTTAGACGTCACCATTGTCATTGACAATGAAAATTGAATATTCTAGATAGTTTCGTGGAAGCATGTCCATTGTCCACGCAAAACATTCGTGAATATCGAGAAAAATCTATGGCTTTTGGATTTTCTGAAGCCACATAAATAGGTATTTACATGACAGATCGCAAAAGATTCTTTAGATTTCCCGTCTTTGTTGACTTTCTTTCTTTCTTTATGTGTGAAGTAGGTTCAGTACCTATCCATTTTCCATTGGCAACCCTTTTAATGCCTTGCGTGAAATTGATGTGAAAATTCGCAGAATGAAATGATAGATCTTTTTTATTCCTAGCGGAGGGAATAAGAAAGAGATTTGTACAACAGAGCTATAGCTTTACCTCCCACCAAGACCCCAAGAGTTGATATTTACAGTAAAATATGCTGTCTATCTGTTGAGTGCTGAATTTAATTGGCAATCTCCAAGTGCTTTGTGTTGGCCTAAAAATTCATCTTGAGCATTTTTTTCGGAACGGAAGTCTGATGTCAGAACTTTGGATTTTGGGGTATATCATAAACCTTGGTTGTGATGAGCACATTTAAAACAAACAAGGACAATTTCGTGCAAAAAATTAGTAACTGTGAATTGTCGCGAGCTCAAAGATAATGACATTGGCATTGATGAAAAGAACACGACCGTTATACCAAACAAAAATTTGCCTCAAAATCTTATTTGATTCAAGGATTTTTAGTAAAGTAAGTATATTACCTTAACCCGTTGATGATGTTGAATCTCTATTTTTCAGAAGTAGGTAAGTAGTTTTCTTGTGGTTTCGCTCTTGTATTTTATGCCATATTTTTGATAGAAACAGTCCAGTCCACGGAGAGTTATATTTAAACGGCAGTTGGATGTAGACGAAGTCGATTAATATTCACGAGTTTTTATGTTTTTCTGGCCAATTTTCTCTTTCAAATTGCTTAGAAGAAGAACTTATACATGTGCGTACACTGCCGACGACGTTGCTCCTCTCTCACACTCCATGGCAAATAAAAGGAGACCAGATGACGTCTTTAAACTTTTGCTTGCTTTAAATCTTTCTTCAGAACCTCAGCCAGGAAGATTTTTTTTGGCAGGCTTGCTTGTCCCAAACCGAGACACGACGATCGTGATATTTTGATTCCAGAGAGCTCTTTTCAATTAATAATAGCGTTGAATTTCAGAGTAAACTCCGGAAGACTCCTCAAAAAAATCAACGGAAAGAAATTGATCTTCTTTTCAGTGATTATGCACGCACGACGACAGGATAGAAAAACTAGGCTGTGTGAAAATTCGTGGGGTAATTAGAAAATGCTTCTTGTGTATTTTATAATGATGCTTGATCACGCAGGCAAATTGTTGCACTCACTCACAAATTTCGTCTTTTCCCCGCGAGGTGGCGCTAGTAACTGTTGCTCTGCTGCGAGATTATTATCTCGAAAAACTTCTTCGAAGAACATTTATTTACCTCGCGTTGGAATCATCTTCACTTCACCCGCGAGTCGCGCGTCGATCAGCCGGTGCGCGCCTACATTTGTACCTATGTGAAAAATGAAATATTTCCTGCGGCAACTCACATGTATGATGGTAATACTTACCTGAAGAAAGAATAGCGGTTTACCAGGCTCTCTACCACTTAAATGGAGAGCGGCTGTACAAGGGAAATGGTCAAATTTTTGTATCAGGTTAGTGCAGTCGATTTTCCAGACACACGCATTTTATAAACATCTCTATGTATTCTATACTGTGCCAAGCCTCATTAGCATCCATTTTTATAGCCTCAACTCAGATAACTAAGTATGTTTCCAAAAAGAGAGCAATCCGAAAATAGGTCAGAAAAGGAATTGCATTGTCGTTTACGTTGTGCATATTTTATGGCAAGAAAATCACCAACAACGAGTATCAAGCTGAATCTGTTTTCTCCAGCTTAAACGTAACCGGGAGGCGGAATTTATACAGCTTCCAGATTCTGAAGTCTAAGTGAATCTTCTTCCGAAAGTGTGTGGGATGGTTGTGGTTAGGAAGAGAGGTCTGCTGCCTACCATTGCATTTTTGATGTTTTCTGGACTTTGCGAACTGGGAAAATATCACACCACTATGCAAGCCATAGAGGTAAACTCAAGTTTTTACGAGTGTATAGACAAGACGAGGTGCCAAAATCTTCAGTGGGAAACGTGATGATGTTATTGGTATTTAATTTCACTATGTGTTTCCTCTTTTGATCTTAGAATCTGTTTCTGTCCATCATTTTGCAGTCGGTGGGATGAAAATCTGTCTAAACGCATGGCTACTTTTTCGGGAAAAGTCACACGGCGAGAAATCTATCGCAAACCAAGAGAGCGAATGGAGGGGAGGGGATGACGTCTGGCAAAAAATAACAGACATGAATCTATGTACGATGTTTCAACTCAGTGATTCGATGTCCAAGCTGGTTCATCTTATATTTTATTATTTCACTTTTTCCGCCGCCGACGGCACAACTTTATGGCAAGATCTAATTGATAGGCTGCAGTTCTTGAACACGGCAATAGCGTCAGATCGAGGTCGATCTTCTTCTTGACCTCCGTCGAACTTGGCGGGCTGTTGAAATCTTGAGGACATGTGCACGAACAAGCAGCTGGACAGACTCTCGTATTGCTCGAGACTAACATTCCGGGACCTCCGTCGCCAGAAGAGGAAGAGGAAGAGGAGGACGACATCATAAACGGAAAAGCCTCGGCTTGAAACTCTTCAAACAGGCTCTCCGCAGACGTCGAGGTCGAGGTCGATGATGCGCTTGACGACTCAGGAGGCTCTGACGTTGGCCTCGATGCCGTAGAGCTGCCGGAATTCAAGATGCTGCTCATATGCTGCATGTACCACTCTTGGACGTCGACGGGAGTCTGTTGCTGATAGTGATGATGGTGGAAATGGTGATGAATTCGAGTTGTGTTGACCGTCATTCCTTCTGGAGAATCCGTCACAGCACCTGCACCAGGATCTTCATCTGTGGTAGAAGCAATCGGTGATGTCGTTGGAGGTGGCAGTCTTGTTGGTCGAGTTGTCGTCGGTGTCAAGAGCATGCCGAAGTAGGACGGCATTGTGAATGGTGACACGGTCGAGGTAGTGGTGGGCGACGAGGTTGAGGCTGCGAACGCCATGGAGGGAGGACGATTGTTATTGGGTCTCAAGACCATCGAGTCACTCTCGGGATCATAGACTGGTTTAAACAAAGCCAATGGCGAATTCGAGGACAAGAGGCCGGCCATGGAGGCCAGGTTGCTGTCGGGCAACCTCGAGGCTGTCGATGTCGTAGTTGTGGTCGGCCTCGTCGTCGTTGATGGAGGAGTAGCAGGAGGCAAAGCAGGAGGTTGCTGCATCTCGAAGTCATCTTGAAACATGTACGGCGGCCTCACGCCCCCGCCTTCGTTTTCGTTGAAAATGTTCATGGTGAGAATGCTCGACTTGATATCACTGAGCGATTCCTTCTTGTCGATCGGTTTCACTCGCTCCCCGAGAAGATTCAGATAAGACTGAAGGCTTTCTGAATTGGCGAGGTCCTCGAGCAAGCCCTTGTTCACTTTGGCCCCGTTGAGCATATCTTTCAAGCTCAACGTCGGAGCGCTTCGTTCTGTTGTCGGTTTCGAAGCCTCGTCCTCATCATTGACGGATCCTGAATTGGTGATTGGAATGTCAGCGACTTTTGTATCAGATGGAACTGATTCAGGACTAGGAGCAGGTGGCAGTTTGACTCCGTGCTTCCTTCTGTTGGAGTGTAAGTTGACAAAGTACTGCATCTTCTCCGAGTGGTGGTTGGCCAGACCAGTCTTGCATTTTGGTCCACGGCAGAAAAATCTCACCCCTTTGGTTTCAGTCGGATCTCCATCAACAAAGGATAGAAGCACCAGCAGGCATTGTCCAAAGATGACCTGAAATGAAACACAAGCAGCAATCAGTTGAGGCGCTTGAATTAAGTTTGAAATCAGACTTACTTTCCAACGCATCCTGACCTCTGTCCTGGAGGACTTGCGCGAACTCACTGGTTGAATCTAATGCTGTTTGGTACATCATTTTTTCACGGTCGACCAAGCTCTGAACTCAGAAGTGTAACAAGTCCAAGTCACTCGCCTCCTCCTTTTCCTCCTCTATAGATACATTGAGATGGAGGTATACACATACAATATAGGTGAAGTGATTTGGCTCGTACATAGAACTACATGATGCCGCTTTTTTAACCCGCATGGCACATTGCACTTGACAGAATTTCGTAGTCCATCGTAAGGAGAGTGTGAAATAACCGCTGTTTTTCATGATCACACCATATATCACAAACGGTTACGTTCTCCTCTCCCTGCTCCGCGAGTGAGTGTACTGTAACGTCAATTTTCGCACACATCTCCTCGCTCCTCGCGTTAAAGGTTACGAAACCTCTTGATTAGACTTGGAGGTCGAATGATAGTCCACAGTCGTTAGCTTTTGATCAAAATTTTGGCTCCATTGAAGTTGCTCGGTCAAAATTTTCCTCCATTCGTCACTAACCGTTACGCTTAACGTGACTTCGCCGAACACTTCGCTTCTCGAGGTTTCTTGGAATCCCAATCGGTCAAACATCCCGATGGACGTGGGATTATCCAGTTTTATCTTGGCCTCGAAGCGGTTAATCTTCAAGAAGTCAATACCGTAGATCAACATCAGCACCATGGCCTCCTTGCCCATCTTCTGACCCCGTGCCGATTCCTCGGCGATCATGATCTCGGCCTCTCCGACGGTCAAGCCCGTGTCGTCGTCTTTGGCAATGAAAATGTTGGTGTCGCCGATCATGGCATTCACTTCACGCTCTTCGGAAGCTTCTCCGTCTGAATTTGAAGAGTTTCTAGACAATACGATGAACGTACACTTGTCCTCGTCTTCCCGCCATGACTTTTGCATCGCGTACTCCTCTTCAAGAGTCAATGGTTCTGAACCGGTAAGGTGCTGCAATTCCTCACTTTTCATCCACTGGTGGTACTTTGGCACATGCTTTGGCAGATAGGGTACAAGTTCGACTTTGTTACCCACAATCTTGGTATTGCTGTTGATTATCATGACGCAAGGTTAAGGCGAATGTCTCGTCTCGGATGATCTTGTTTAATTTAAGACCGTGACCTTTTCAATCAAATTAAAATTGTTTGTTTTTGTTTTTATCCGGAAAGTGATACGGCAAATATCACGCAACCTTGAACTAAAAAAATTAAATAACTTGTGAAACTGAGCAGAATAGAATATAATCACAATTTTTGCAACAATCAGTCTTATGATGAAATCTTCTTTTTCAGGAACATGTCGTCAATCCCAGTCTTCTTGACAAATTTGTAGCCATTGTCCTTCAGTAACCTGTGAATCTCCTCTCGGTCGCCAGGAAATATCGTCCCGGCGTGATTCATCTCGACGGTGATTAATTTGATCTCGGCTTTATCCCATGGTACAGTCTTCAAAACTACATATTCTGCACCTTCGATGTCCAGACTGAAGTAGTCAACATTTGGATTCTCCAAGGCCATCAACACCGAGTACAGGGGAAAGCATTGCACCTAAAATCAATTGAATGTTGATTCCTTTTTTACAATCAATTGGGATTTTTTTGAAACTTACCCTCATTATTTTTATAGGTTCTAGGCTTTCATCCCTCTCGTCTTTCCGGCCCAAGTTGGAGGGCAAGACTTTTCCCTCCTTGGTGATCCCGCCATTGTAAAAATGTGCATCAAAGTTGACCACTTCCACTTCAGGTTTCGTGGATAGGCAATGAGGCAGGATCCATGCGTTCCTGTTCTTGTTGACCAACTGCTTTCTGAACTTGGGGTTCGGCTCCACCAGAAGCCCGGTCCACCCATGGGTGATCTCAAAGTAAAGCGTGTTTGAAATCTATCCAACAGGAGAAAATAAGCCTCCATTTACATAAATACTATAGATATTATGCAATTTATTCGGTTTTACCCGCTCACCACAACTGGCACCAGCTTCGATGAAAAATCCTTTTCTCTTGGTCTTGGTCTTTTTTGGATTTTTTAGCCTGAGCACTTCCTCCACGTCGAATGGTTGCCCGTATTGGGCGCCAAGCAATTTGCGAGTTGGTCTTTCGGTTAGATTCAGAGGTTTGCCGGATGGCGGGATCAAGACCTTTGATTTGATGGCCTCAATTAATTTTGGGTCGTCTTGTGAGAGGCCGTTTAGCTCCCAAAATATTGTTGGCTCGGCTTGACAAGAGAAGCTATTTCTATCACAAGAATCCTCGTCTTTTCCATGCTGGTCACTGCTGATGATATGGGGGCAAATCAAATACACTAAGATAACCGTCAAAAGTCTCGTATATTCGTGCATTTTATTCGCCACTCTGTGTTCGATTTTTTTTTCGATGCTTCTCTACTTTTGTAGAGCTGGAACTGCAACTGTTCCAAAGAGTGCACAATGCAAATGGTACATAAGAAGCCAATGCATTGTAATGTGTTCGATGATTTCAGGCAGAAAAAATATTTCAACCATAGAGGGAGGTATATGTACGTACAGAGCGTAGCATCTTACCGTGACGCGCAATCGTCTTGGATGTGTGTCTACTATTGTACGATATCTACATAGGAAAGTTTTTGATTTCGAGCAATTCCTTTATTTTACTTTATTTTACTTTCATTCAGCTTTCCTTAGGAATATATCATCGATGCCAGTCTTCTTGATAAAGTCGTAACCATTTTCTTTCAGCAGCAGATGAATGTCATCCCTGCCACCAGGAAAAATCAAGCCTGCATGGGCCATCTCGACCGTGATGAGCTTGATCTTGACCTTATTCCAAGGAACAGTCTTGAGCACAACATATTCCGCTCCCTCAATATCCAAACTGAAGTAGTCAACATGTGGGTTGTCCAAAGCCGTCAACACCGAATAGAGGGGGAAACATTGCACCTAGAAAACATGAAATTGTCCGGTTTTGTATTTTTAATTGCAATAAAATTAGGTACCCTGATTGTCGTCAGCGGCAAAAGTTTCTCGTCTCGTTCGCCTTTTCTTCCCAGATTTGATGGTCGCACCTTTCCCTCTTTGATTATTCCCCCATTATAGAAATGTGAGTCAAACTGGACAACTTCCACTTCCGGTTTTGTGGATAAGCAATGTGGTAGGATCCAAGCGTTCCGATTCTTTTCCTTTAGCTGCTTGATGAACTTGGGATTGGGCTCTACCAAGAGTCCTGTCCAGCCGTGGGCAATCTCGAAGTAGAGGGTGTTGGAAATCTAAAAGTAAACCATTAAATGACAATGATTAATTAATGTGCAAATATTTTTACCTCTTCGCCACAACTTGCGCCAGCTTCGATAAAGAATCCTGACTGGGATTTTTTCTTGGCTTTGATCTTTTTGGACTTTTTCAACTTGAGCACCTCCTCCACGTCATAAGGTTGACCGTACTGAGCACCGAGTCTTCTCGCCGAGGGTTGCGCGATCAGATTCAAAGGCTGACCATTAGGTTGAATTAGAACCTTGTCCTTTATAGCCCCGATTAATTTTGGATCGTCTTGCTTGAGGCCATTGAGGTCCCAATATATTTCACCCTCCTCCATGTTTTTCTCCTCTTGACATAATGATTTGTCACTCTCACACGAATCCTTTTCAGGATCTGTAACCTCATCACTCCAGATCAGGGATGGACATATGCACCAAGCTAAAGTCACAGCCAATATTGTCCGTCGATGATTAAATCTTTTGACGTTTTTCATTTTAAAGGACTTTTCTGAATGCTGCTGTCCACCACATGCATGTATGTTTACAGGTTAAATAGTATAATATGTGCCCAACTTATTTAGTCGAGTCTAGGGTCAAAGCTGTGGCCGAGGTTACACATCACTTTTCTGTTGGGGCATCAACTCCATCTCTGATTGAATGAAAACTGTTTGAGCACATTGCAAACACGATTTACCCTAATTATACAGACTACATTCATTAACGACAGTGATTTTACTGAATTTCACATTTTATACGTTTTATTCTTGCGTCTTACCTGGAACTTGGAAGTGTTCCAGACAGTGCACAAATTGATGCAAAAAGATAAGAATTTTTCTTGTGCGAACTTTTCTGTCTTATGAATTGAATTCTACAGTTTTTTTGCCATTTTAGACGGAAAAAAGGTGCATCATTGGTTGCAAAAATACAGAAAATTCGGGATTTCCGCTTTGTTCTTTTTTTTCAGATGCGCACATCCAAAACGCATTCGATCTCTTATGTATTTCTCTGCTGCCAAAAAGTCAGGTTTGCAATGACAAAACGCCTTTGTTACACTGTTGAGACGTGGGATGTAAGTGACAAATATTAAGAAAAGAAAAATCATTATTCCTGCTTAAAGACCATCTTCAGTCCGGATCCTTTAAGGTTTTCTTCAATCCAGGGATCCCATTCAGCATTCATTTCCGGTGTGAAGTGATTTTTCCAATCGCCGACGATTCCTTTCCTTATAAATGACCCCTTTGATTTTTTCACGTCCAGCTCGGCCTCCTTATTTACGTATCTTACAAATTAATTAGTCATTATCGATTTCACGAGAAAAATATCGGGCTCGATCAACGTACTTGTTATTACGGAACGACTTGATGTCGACCAGCTCCAGGATCCTCAACAATTGATCTTGGGTCAAGCTTTTGCCCATGAAGGCCGCGATCTCCGTGACGATCTTGGCGAGGTCGGCCTTCATGTCCTCGTACATGGTGAAGTAGATGTTGGGGTGGCCTCGCTCCTTCCAGGCTCCGAGGATGTGGGGGAAATAGGGTGTGAAAGTTTGTTTTCCAGCTTTGAACAATTCTGCCATCTGGGGAAATGTTCCTGTAAATGAGCTGATTTGTTGGTGGTAATACCACGACACCGCCATGTCTTTGACATTCCTCCCAACGTAGATCACCTAGATATAAAAATATGCAGAATTTGTCACAGATTCAAATATCGAAATCGCTGACTTTGCAGGTGTCCAGAAGATTTTTGGGCAGTAGCTCTAGTGGAAGGTGGGTTTTGATAATGCGAGGCCGGGGCAAGTACTTGTCGACAAATGTCAGGGAGTGAGACATGAAAGCCTTGACGTTAATTTCATCTTTAGGAGTGTTGCGGAAGTCGTCAGGCTCCGGAACCTTGAGGTCGGACGGGAAGATCTCCCCGAGCTCAAGGAAGGGGATGCGGTAGAATTGATTTATTTTGGCGCTGTCCTCATCAACATTGGTTCGAATATACCAGACGATTTCTTGGGTCCATGTTGTTCCACACTTTGGCGGAGTCACGATCCAGAGATCATCCGGGTAGACGACAAAATCATTTCTAAAAAAGTGTGAAATCTGGAAACGGTTCAATCAAAACCGGAAATACTTAACATACCTGATGTAGTCGACGCGAGAAGTGGCAGGCAGGTTGCATCTGACGTCACCGAAATAGGCATACTGATCCCAGGTAAGCTTGTTCAAGGACTGGATGTAATCCTGGTCTTTCTTGCTCATCAGTTCAACTTTGACAGAGTCCCTTGACGACGACATGATTGCTAATGATATTCTTGGTGTGGCAGTTGTTCTTTGAATATGAAGTGATGCTGACGAGTGGCAGTTCACGATGTACGTAAGGTCAAGTAGCTTGCAAAGTAAGTATTTAAGTAACCGCGTGCTGTCTTGAAGTTATGTAATCACTTAGATAATAGTACTCAGATAAACTTAAATGCAGAGATATTATTGAGTAGAGAGATGGCCGAGAGCTCCCCTTGTGTTGTCTCTTCTCAGTTTTAGCTTGCTGAGGCCATGGTGCTTACAAGAGGCTGCAGGTGGTTTAGC